>Ga0136620_10000605_pt1 | contig 16428 bp, 16 predicted proteins | sample AntDrymUQ4162106_2_FD_104806 | JGI IMG/M metagenome (GOLD analysis project Ga0136620, IMG submission 104806) | Polar desert sand microbial communities from Dry Valleys, Antarctica - metaG UQ416 (21.06) | ecosystem: Environmental > Terrestrial > Soil > Desert | place: Antarctica: Dry Valley... | reverse complement strand
CCTCCACGAACGAGCCCTCGTCCACCAGCCGCGCCACGCGCTCGCGCACCGGGAGCTTGCCCTGCTGCTCGGCCTTCTCGTGGTGGCGGGCGGGACCGCCTTCGCGCGCCCGCTCGAGTGCTTCGCTCAGGTCGGTCATCACAGCTGCGTGTTGGCCACTGGCTCTTCGCCCGAGTAGTCATAGAAGCCCTTGCCCGACTTCTTGCCGTACCAGCCGGCCGCCAGCATCTTCCGCAGGGTCGGCGGCCTGGCGAATCGCCGCTCGCGGAACTCGTCGAACATCACGTCGCAGATCGATCCCATGGTGTCGAGGCCCACGAAGTCGGCAAGGGTGAGCGGACCCATCGGGTGCCCCGCCCCCGCCTGCATCGCCGCGTCGATCTCCGAGATCGAGCCCACGCCCTCCTCGTAGGCGCGGATGGCGTCGAGCATGTAGGGCACCAGCAGCCGGTTCACGATGAAACCGGCCTTGTCCTTCGTGGGTACGGCCAGCTTCTTCTCGCTCTCGGCGAACTTCAGGCCGGCGTCGAACGCCTCGTCGGAGGTGGTTACGGCGCGCACCACCTCGACCAGCTTCATCACCTGGGCGGGGTTGAAGTAGTGGAGGCCCAGGAAGCAGTCAGGGCGCGAGGTGGCGGCCGCCTGGTCGATCACCGGCAGCGAGGAGGTGTTGGTGGCGAAGATCGCGTCCTGCTTCACCACGCCGTCGACCTCCTTCCACATCTCCAGCTTCGCGGCGAGGTCCTCGGTGATCGCCTCGATTACCAGATCGCAATCGGCGAGGTCGGAGTAGTCGGTCGTGCCCTCCAGGCGGCCGCGCACCTCGTCGGCGTCGGACTGCTCCATCCGGCCCTTCTCCACCGCGCGAGCGAGCTGCTTCTCGATCTTGGCGACGCCCTTGTCGAGCGTGTCCTGGTCGAGCTCGCGAATCACCACGTCATAGCCCGCCTGCGCGGCCACCTGGGCGATTCCGTGCCCCATGAGCCCGGCGCCGAGCACTCCCACCTTCTTGATCTCCACTACGGTCCCCGTTCGTCTGGTAAGCGAGCGCCGGGAGCCTATATGTCACTCATCGGAGTCGAGGATCGCGGGACAGTTCGTCACCTGGTCCTCCGGCGGACCGAGAAGCGAAACGCATTCAACGCTGAGCTGATCTCGGACCTCGGCCATGCCTTGGAGGCCGCCGCGGGCGACTCCGACGTGCGCTGCGTGGTCGTCAAGGGTGACGGCGCCATGTTCTCCTCGGGGATGGATCTCAACGACCTCCGTGAGCTGTCGGAGAATCCGTCGCGGCTACGCGAGTTCCGCCGGCCCATCCTGGCCTGGTGGAACCTGCTCGAGGAGATGCCCAAGCCCACGATCTGCCAGATCCACGGCGCCTGCCTGGGCGGGGCGTTCGAGCTGGCCCTGGCCGCCGACTTCCGCGTGATGGCCCACGAGGCCATGGCCGGAATCATGGAGGTCCGGGTCGGCCTGCTGCCCGACGTGGGCGGCTGCTCGCGGCTGCCGGCCATCGTCGGACTGGGCAACGCCAAGGAACTGATCATGACCGGCAAGGTGATCGACGGCCACGAGGCGCACAGGATCGGCTTCGCCAACCGGGTCGCGCCCGCCGAGGAGCTGGACGCGTGCGTGCAGGACTTCACCGACGAGCTCGTGGCTGCCGCGCCACGGGCCGTGGGGCTAGCCAAGCGGGTGATGGACGCCGCCGCGAAACCCGCGCTCGCGGTCACGCTGGAGCAGGAGGTGCAGGCCCAGGAGATGCTGGCCGCCAGCGAGGACTTCGCGGAGGGAGCGAAGGCCTTCTTCGAGAAGCGCCAGCCGGAGTTCGCCGGGCGCTAGTCGAGCGCGGAGAGCAGCCAGACGCCCAGCGCTGCCGAGCCGGCGGCCACGACCGTGACGGCCAACACACCCTGATTAGGGAGCTGGTCGCGCGCCATCAGCGTCGCGCCCAGGTCCACGGCGTCCGCCACGGCGCAGACCGTGAGCCAGGGCTTGGCGGCCTCGGTGTCATTCAGGGTGCTCAGCACCCCGACGCCCATCAACGCATCGCGCACGCCGAGGGCGCGGGTCACCGCGGTCACGGACGCCCGGTTGGCGTCCTGGCCGATCCAGCCCGCGGCAGCGACCCTGGGCGCGAGCGCGAGTGCCACTCCCACCACTACCCGGCCGCCGGCATGAACGGTGGCGATCTGACGGGCGGTCATGGCGTGCACGCTACCGCGGAAGGCGCTGACGGCCCCGGCCCGCGCTGGGGCCGGGGCCGTCCGCTCGGGCGTCAGCCGTCGCTGCCGCCTCCGCCGTCGCCGCCACCGCCGCCGTCGTCGGAGTAGTCGCCTCCGCCGTCGTACATCGGCGCGGGCGCCGGCGCGGGAGCCGGAGCGGGAGCCGGAGCCGGGACATAGCTGTTGTCGCCCCCGGCGCTGCCGTCGTTGCCCGCGGTGGCGTCGCCGTCACCGCTGTTGTCGCCGCCGCCCGAGCCGTCGTTGCCGGCCGTGCGGTCGCCGTCACCGGTGTTGTTGCCACCGGCGCTTCCGTCGTTGCCGCGGGTGCGGTCGCCGTCACCGGTGTTGTCGCCGCCGCTGGTGCGGTCGTTTCCGTTGGTGCGGTCACCGTCCCCGGTGGGGTCGTTCTCGTCGTCGGCGTCGCCCACCGTGGCGTCGTCGGCGGCGTCGTCCTTGCGCAGCTCGATGGCTTCGGCCGTCGCCTGGTCGTCGTCATCGTCCCCGAGCGAACCGAGGGCTGTGCTGAAGGCGCCCACCGCGAACACCGCGGCGAGAGCGAGTACTGCGATTTTTGCGAGGGTCATTACGAGTTCCTTCTTTCGGGATCGAGACCCAACTTGCCTTTGCGCCGTGAGTCCACGGTGAGGCCGGGGTTAGAGCTGTCTCATCCGTTCTCGAGCGCGCGCGTCATCTGGCTGCCCCCTGGACGGAACTTGCCGATCTTCGGAGCCGGGAGCGAGTCCACCAGGGGCTCCAACTCGTCCGCCAGCTCGGTGGCAGTCGGCCTGTTTGCCGGCTCATGCTCGAGGCACGGGAGCACCAGCTCGCCCAGCGCCGGAGGCACGGAGTCGGGCAGCGCGGCCGGGCGGCCGCGCAGCTGGGGGAAGCGTGCGCCGTCCTCCGCGAAGGGTCGCGCGCGTGCGAGAGCCTCGTAGAGGGTGGCCCCCAGTCCCCAGACGTCAGCGGGAGGCCCGATGTGGCCCAAGCGGTGCGGCTCGCACTGCTCGGGGGCCATGTAGGCGTCCGTGCCCACGGGCGCGGTCAGCCCGCTCAGCTCGTCGAACGAGCGCGCCACGCTGAGGTCGATCAGATGGGGAGCGCCGGCCATGATCACGTTGGTCGGCTTCACGTCGAGGTGGACCACCCGCTCACGTGCGATGTAGTGGAGAGCCGCGCACAGGTTCAGCGCCAGTGGCAGCAGCTGCTCCACGACCACGCCGAAGCGCCGGATCAGGGTCGAGAGGCGGGGCCCCTCGATGTGCTCGAGCACCAGGTGGGGGCGCGGGCCATCGAGGTGGGCCCCGAAGGAGCGCAGGAGCATGGGATGGGCCAGGCGGTCGAGGTGCCGCGCCTCGGCCTCCATCCCCCGAATCGCGCCGGGGTCCCCCACCAAGTCCGGGAGCACCAGCTTGGCGACCACCAGCGCGCGCAGGTGCTCGTCCCAGGCGAGATAGGTTTCGTAACGCAGCCCGGTACCCAGCAGGTCCATCGCTACCCGCCCGGGCACGATCTCCGTGCCGCTGGCCAGCTCCCACGAAGAGGCCACGGTCCTCAGCGACCTCGCCTGCGGGGGTCGCGCATCACGAGCTCGACGTTGCGATCGCCGGGGCGCCCGCGGCGGTCGACGGGGCCGTCCTTACGTGGAGTGGACAGGGCACGCGAGAGGGAGGCCAGATCCTGGGGTCCGAACGCGCTCGCGTCGGTGCCAGCTCGCGGGGTACGCGCGGGGGCGGCGTGGTCGAGCACGGTGCCGAAGAGCGACAGGGTGCCATCGCGGTTGTCCATCAGCTGCAGGAGCCGGCTCTGCTGGGGAAAGTCGATGTGCGAGGCGGTGACCACCTGCCAGAGCGCGCCCCGGCCGTCTGGCCTGGAGAACTGCTCGACGCGGTTGCGGTGGTCGTGCCCCGACACCATGGCAACCACGTTGGGGTGGCTGAGAAGCAGCGAGCGCAGCGGCCTGCGTCCGGCGAGACCGGAGTGCACCGGGGTGGAGCGGCGCGGGTCTGCGTCGCACTGGGCGGGCCTGCTGCGCGAGCAGGGGCCTGCTCGCTCATCGGGCGCTGCGCTGTGCAGGCCCCGCAGCGTGTGGTGGGACAGGATCACGATCAGACGGTTGGGATCGCCGTCGCGGCGCGCGGGACCGCGTCCTGCCGGCAGCGAGCGGGAGCTGTTGCGGTCGAGCTCGCGCGCCAGCCAGCGGTACTGGGGATGGTCGATGTTCCCGTGCGGCCCGCCGCCCTCGGCCACGGTGTCGAGGGATATGAACCGCACGCGAGGGTTGGGGCTCCAGGCGTAGTAGCTGGCGGAGCCGGCCGACCGCGCGTTCTGGGCTTGCGAGACCATGCCCAGGCCGTGGGAGCGGTCGGCGCCGCCGTGCAGGTCCCGCAGCTCGCGCTTAGAGAGCACCCGGCGATCGGGGTCGGGAGGCACGAGCCGGCGGTCGCGGCGCAGGACGTCGAGCATGCTGCCACCGGTCAGCTGGTTGAAGATCTGGCCGGCCGTGCGGCCCGCCAGGCTCCGGGAGTCGAAGATGCCCGGGAAGGTCTTCTGGCAGCCCGAGGAGACGCTGTCGAGCAGGGCGTGGGGCCGGCTGAGCACGCCCTGGCGCTGCTGGTCGTGGTTGCCCATCACCGAGAACCACGGAGTCCGCAGACCTTCGGCCATGAACGGTTGCTGGGCGCGGTCCATGAGCCCCGGGAACTTCAGGCCCCGGTAACGGCCGGCCGCGTTGCCGGTGTTGGGATCCCAGAAGCGCACGTACGCACCGGAGGGAGCGCCCGGGTAGTCGGAGTGGTCCTGCACCCCGGTGTAGCGCCGTTCGAGCGCGTCCTGGTTCAGGCGCTGCACCTGCTCCGGCGACGCACCGGGGCATGGGTTGGCCGCCGAGATCGGCTTGCCCGAGCCGGGCTCGAGCGCCCCTCCCTCCAGCGCCCGCATGTACCAGCGCGCCTCGTTGAGCTGGGCATTGTCGGACAGGTCTCCGGTCGTGACGGTGAAGTCGAGCTTCGAGCGCCGTCCACCTTGCGTGCGCAAACCGCTCATGGTGTGGCGATTGACCGCCCGCACCATCGAGTCGAGCACCTGGGTGGTGAGCGCCTCCTGAGGGCGGTAGCCGTGACTGGCCGCACGCCCCGCACCGGCGAGTAACTCCATCCGTGCCGGGGAGGCCTCGTCCAGCACGTGGGGATCGCTCAGCTGCGCGAAGTAGGTGAGCGACCTCCTGCGAGCGGCACGGCCGCGGCGCTCGCGCACACCCGCGGCGCGCCGCACCATGTGGCCCTGGCCCGGAGCCGCGAGCAGCTGGCGCAGCCCCGACTTCGCCGGTCCGAGCCGGATCGTCTCGGCCGCGGTGCTCGCCCCACCGGAGGCGGGGACGGCGAGCAGCAGGGCGAGGACGAGGGCGAGCAGACAGACGGTGGGGAACCAGCGCATGCCCGGAGTTCTCGCCGGTGGGCGTGAGCGGACTGTGAGGCACCGATGAGGGTTCGCTTAGGAACGCGCGGGCGCCGGGCGCGGCTCAGTGCCAGTCGACCGGACCGGCGGCGAGCAGGTGGCTGCCCAGCGGCCGGCCCAGCACCCGCTGCGCCTCCCGGGCGCAGCCGAGCAGCTTCTCGAGGTCCACGCCGGTTGCGTGCCCCATCTCGTGCAACATGGACACGAGGTCCTCGCTGGCCACGTTGCCCGTGGCTCCGGGCGGCACCGGACAGCCGCCCAGCTCGCCGAACGAACACTCAAACGAACGCACCCCGGCCTCCAGCGCCGCCAGCGCGTTGGCCAGCCCCTGGCCGCGGGTGTTGTGGAAGTGGGCGGTCAGCTCCACCCCGTCGAGCCGCTCGAAGGCCGCGCCGTAGACCTCGCGCACCTGCGCCGGGTTGGCCATGCCGGTGGTGTCGCCGAACGCGATCTCCTCGCATCCGGCGGCGGTGAGGAGCCCGGCGATCTCGAACACGCGCTCCACGGGCACCTCGCCCTCGTAGGGGCACCCGAACGCGACCGAGATCACGCCCTCGCAGCGCAGCCCCTCCCCCCGCGCGCGAGACACCACCGACTCGAGCCCCGCGAGCGAGTCCTCGATCGACTGGTTCACGTTCTTGCGGTTGTGCGTCTCGGACGCCGACAGGAACACGTTGATCTCCTGGAAGCGGTCGCGCAGCTCAAGCGCGTTTTCGAGGCCGCGCTCGTTGGGGATGAGCACCGACACCGCCACGTCGCCGGGGATCTCCGCCTGGCGCAGCACATCGGGGCCGTCGGCCAGCTGCGGGACCACGTCCGGGCGCACGAAGCTGGTCACCTCCAGCCGCTCCAGGCCGGTGGCGGCGAGCATGTTCACCAGCCGCACCTTCTCGGTCGTGGGGATCACCTCGGGTTCGTTCTGGAACCCGTCGCGGGGGCCGACCTCGCGGATGCGAACGGCGTCCATCTACATCATCCCGAGGCCGCCACTCACCCCGATCGTCTCGCCGGTCACAAACGATGCATCCTCGCCCGCCAGGTAGGCGATGGTGGCGGCCACCTCCTCCGGGCGACCGGGACGGCGCATGGCGGTGGACGCGACCATTCCCTGCACGAAGCGCTCCCCCAGCTCGCCCAGTGCGTCGGGGGCCGCGCGGAGCATGGGCGTCTGGATCGGACCGGGTGCCACCGCGTTCACGCGCACCCCGTATCGAGCCGATTCCTTGGCGAGCGCCTTGGTGAAGCCGATCACGCCGGCCTTGGTGGCCGAGTACACGGTCGACAGCTGCGATCCCACACGCCCGGCCTCCGAGGCCACGTTCACGATCGAGCCGGCGCCGCGCTCGTGCATCCCCGGCAGCACCGCGTGGGTGACCGCCAGCACGCCGCGCAGGTTCACGGCGATCACCCGGTCCCACATGGCCGGGTCGGTGCGGGTGAAGAAGTCGTCCTCGGCCACGCCCGCGTTGTTCACCAGGATGTCGACCGGCCCGAGCTCGGCCTCGGCGGCGGCCACCGCCGCGGCCACGGAGTCGATGGAGCGCACGTCCATCTCCACGCCGGCGCCGTCGAGACCGCGCGCCAGCTCCCGCGCACGATCCAGGTCGAGATCGGCCACGGCCACGCGCGCGCCCTCGCCGGCCAGGCGCTCGGAGGTGGCGGCCCCGATGCCGCCCGTGGCGCCGGTGACGAGGGCGACCTTTCCCTGCAGGCTCATGGCTCCGGGACCCTATCCCGCTGCGCCCATCCGGCCACGACCGCCGCCGCGATGGCCACCACCCACAGGTGCACGAAGCCGAAAGTGGCTCGCTGAGCTACGCCGTAGCCCGGCTCGCCGGACCCGATAGCCGCCACCCACACCAGCGTTGCCAACCCCGCGAGCCCGGCCGCGAAGGCCCAGAGCGCCAGCCGCCGCGGCGCCAGCGCCCTCGCCACCGCGAATGGGGTGGCCAGCAGGGTGAGCTGGGTGAGAACCGCGGCAACGCCGTGGGCGTCGTGACGGGTGGAGACGCGGCCGGCATCCAGCCGCGCCTGACAGGTCGGGTCGCCGCTGGGCGCGCAGTCCAGCGGCAGCGCCAGGATGGACAGCACCCCGACCGCCGCGACCGCGAACATCACCGCCGCCGGGTGACCCGGCGGCCCGAGCGCTCGCCACAGCAGGATCGCCACGGCCGTGTCCGACATCGCCAGGCACACCAGGCCAAGGCCAACGATCCACCGGTTGTCGGCGGTCAGGGCGGCGAGGTCGCTCACCGCCTGGTCGGCCGGTGCGTAGCCCGTCTGCAGCGCGCCGGCCACGGCCCAGGCGACCACGAAGGCGAGTTGGCCCGCCACGGCGATCGCAGCTAGAGGTCTCCCTCGCACGCGGGGGAGCATGTCGCACCGTCGATAGTGTCGGGCACCGTGAGCGGCCAGGAGACCATCCCGATCGTGGGCGGCACGGGCGCGCTGGGCTTTAGCCTGGCGCTGCGTTTTGCCGCCGCCGGGAGGCCGGTGGCCATCGGCTCGCGCGATGCCGCTCGTGCCGAGGAGGCCGCGGGCCGGGTGCGCGAGCAGGTGCCCGGTGCCCAGGTCGAAGGACTGGAAAACGCCGAGGCCGCCACCCGCGGGCCGGTCGTGTTCCTCGCCGTGCCGTTCCGCGCACAGTCGGAAACCCTCACCAACCTCAAAGAGGCACTCACCGAGGGGCAGGTGCTGGTGGACTCCACCGTGCCACTGGCCGCCGCGGTGTCGGGAAAGGCCACCCGGCTGCTGGGCGTGCCGCAGGGCTCGGCCGCACAGCAGGCGCAGGAGATGGTGCCCGACGGAGTGGCCGTTGTGAGCGCTCTGCACACGGTGAGCGCCGCGACCTGCGGCAAACTCAGCGCTGAACTCGACGAGGATGTCCTCGTCACGGGCGACTCCAAGGAGGCCAAGGCCCGTGTCGGCGAACTGATCGAGCTGATCCCGGGGCTGCGCGCCGTGGACGCCGGCCGGCTGGAGGTTGCCCGGCTGGTGGAGGGCCTCACCCCGCTGCTGATCTCAGTGAACATTCGCCACAAGACCCACGCCGGAATCAAGCTCACCGGTCTACCCGAGCGGGAGTAGGCAGCGCGTGCGCGTGACGCTGCTCTCCGGCGGCACGGGGGGCGCCAAGCTCGCTCGCGGGCTGGCCGACGCCGTTGGCCCGGGGAACCTCACCGTGATCGCCAACACGGGCGACGACTCCGAGGTGCACGGCGCGCACGTGTCGCCGGACCCCGACCTCGTGACCTACTGGCTGGCCGACGCGATCGATGAGCGCGGCTACGGCATCCGAGGCGACACGTGGCAGGTAATGGACGCGCTCGAGGAGGCCGGGCGGCCCGTGTGGTTTCGCCTCGGCGATCGCGACCTGGCGATGTGCCTGATCCGCACGGAGCAGCTGGGCGCAGGGCGCAGCCTCACCGACGCCCACGCCCGCGTGGTGGAGGCGATGGGCGTGGGCGCCCGGGTGCTCCCCATGGCCGATGAGCCCGTGCGGACCCGTGTGACGGCGGACGGTCACGAGCTGGGCTTCCAGGAGTTCATGATCGTGCGCGGAGCCGAGGGGCCGCTCGAGAAGGTGGCGTTCGACGGGATCGAGTCGGCCCGCCCCACGCCCGCGGTTCTCGAGGCCCTGGCCGGCGCCGATGCGATCGTGATCGGGCCCTCCAACCCCGTGGTGTCGATCGGGCCGATCCTCGCCGTGCCCGGAATGCGCGCCGCCGTGGCGCAGTCCCCGGCGCCGGTGGTGGCGGTGAGCCCGTTCGTGGGCGGCGAGGTGCTCAAGGGCCCCACCCGGCTGTTCTGCGAGCACGCGGGGATCGACGCTTCGGCGGCCGGGCTGCTGCAGGCCTACGCCGGCGTGCTCGACGGCGTGGTGGCCGACGAGCCGGTGGCCGGCGTCACGGCGCTGGAGCTCGACACGCTCATGGACTCACCCCAACGCCGCCGCGCCGTGGCGGAGAAGACGCTGGAGTTTGCGGGGACGCTTCCGGGCTGAGGCGAGGACCCGGACAGAGCAGCCGCTAATGTCGCCGGTGAGGCGGCCTGACAGTAAATGCGCACGATCGCGATCCTGCCCATCAAGAGCTTCGGCGCTGCCAAACAGCGCCTGTCGAGCCTGCTCGGCTCCGGGTCGCGCCAGGCTCTGGCGCAGGCGATGTTCTCCGACGTGCTCGCCTCCCTAGGGCACGCGCCCGACCTCGATGGCGTGGCTGTGGTTACCGCCAACCGGGTGGCCCAGGAGGCTGCGCTGCGCACCGGCGTGACGCTGCTGGCCGACACGGAGGAGGCCGGCCAGTCCGCAGCCGTGCAGATCGGCCTTCGCCACGCCCTGGAGAACGGCTATGAGCGCGCGCTGCTGGTGCCCGGGGACACCCCCTTGCTCGATCCGCTGGAGGTGGCGGCGATGTTCGACCGCTCTGATGAGGACACGACCACCGTCACTATCGTGCCCGACCGCCACAGGGAGGGCACCAACGCGTTGTTGCTCGACCTCCCGGCCGCCATCGAGCCCGCCTTCGGCCCCGGAAGCCTGGAACGCCACCGGGCCGCGGCGCAGGCCGCTGGCGCGGCTCACCGCGTGGATACCGTGGCCTCGCTGGCGCTCGACGTGGACACCCCCGAGGACCTCGCCGAGCTGCGCCAGACCCTCGACGGACGCCGTGGCCAGGCGCCGATGACGCGCGGCGCGCTGCGGCAGATAGACCGCTCACAGGTGGGCGCCACCGTTGGGTCGGGCGCGCGGGTCGAGGCCTGAGCGCGCCGGGCGAGCTCACGTTGCGCGCCTTGGAGGGCGTGCCCGAGGTCGGTGCCGGGGACTCTCTGCCGGATCTGATCGCTGCTGCTGCCCCCGAAGACCTACGTGCCGGCGATGTGCTGGTGGTGGCCCACAAGGTTGTCTCCAAGGCGGAGGGGCGCACGCGCCGGCTGGCCGACATCGAGCCGGGCGAGCGCGCGCGGGGGCTGGCGGCCTCAGACGCCGCGCGCGGCAAGGATCCACGCCTCGTTCAGGCGATCCTCGACGACTCCGCTTCGATCCTGCGCACAGGTCACGGCGTGCTGGTGTGCGAGACCCACCAGGGATTCATCTGCGCGAACGCCGGCGTGGACCAGTCCAACACCGCCGATCCGAACGAGCTGATCCGGCTTCCAGAGGACCCCGACCGCTCGGCGCGCGAGTTGCGCGCGGGTGTCGGCGCCCGTTGTGGCGTGACCCCGGCCGTGGTGGTCGCGGACTCCTTCGGCCGCGCCTGGCGGCTGGGCCAGGTGGACGTGGCGCTCGGCGCCGCGGGCCTCCAGGCGCTGGACGACTGGCGCGGCCGCCGGGACGCCCGCGGCCGCGAACTGGTGGCCACCGTTATCGCGGTTGCCGACGCCGTGGCGGCAGCCGCGGACCTGGCGCGCGCGAAGGATTCGCGTGCCCCCGTGGTCCTCGTGCGGGGGCTGGAGCGCTTCGTGACGGCCGACGATGGGCCGGGTGCGGCGGTGCTGCGGCGGCCGGCCGGCGAAGACCTGTTCCGCTAGGCCCGCCGCCCCCGGAACGGCCCGCCCACCTCGTATACCTCGCCCTTCACGCCGTGCGCGCGCTGGGACGAGAGGTACAGCCGGGAGCCGGAGGGGTCGAAAGCCACACCGGTGAGCTCGGAGTCCACGTGGTTCTGTCCCGTGACCGAGAGGAACTTGGACACCTCGCGGTCACGGGTCACCACGCCGAGGTTGATCTCGTCGGTGGCGATGTCCTCACAGACGAACAGCTCGCCGGCGCGCGATGCCGTGATGCTGTCGACCCGCACGAGCGGCGCCGTGCGCGAAGCGAGCGCGTCGTAAATGACCTCGATTCGCTGCCGCCGCGTGTCGTAGGCCAGGATGCGCGAGTCGTAGGTGGTGGCCACATAGACCGTGCCGCTGTCGAACCAGATCCCCTCGGCGCGCTTGAACTGCGTGGTGCCGGGCACCTGTCGCCGAGTGGGCGCCCGGCGAGCTGTGGGGTCGGGCACTCGTACCCACTCGACGGCGCCATGCCCGCCCACCTTGGCCAGCTCGAGCAGCCCCTCGCTCAGGTCGGGCCAGCGCCGTGGCGTGAAGCGGTAGAAGGCGCCGTCCTCCCAGTCCTCGGTCAGATACACGTGCCGGTTGCGGCGATCCACCGCCGCCGCCTCGTGCTTGAAGACGCCCATGGCGTCGTGCACGCGCGCCCTCTCCCGCCCCGATGGGTCGCACTCCCACACCCTGCCCTCCTCGTACTCCTCGCAGGAGAGCCAGGTGCCCCATGGTGTGGGGCCGCCCGCACAGTTGTGGGTGGTGCCGTCAAGAATCCGGTACGCATCGCTGATCTCACCGCGAGCGTCGAAGCGGATCGCGCCGGCACCGCCGGGCTGGTGCTCGGAGTTGGACACGAGGATCCAGCCGCCGTCGCGCGTATGAAACGTGGCAGCTCCGTCAGAGGCCACGTGCCACTGGTAATCGGTGCCCTCCACCGTCTCGCCGCCCCGGGCCACCCGGCGCGCCGAGAATCCCTCGGGTAGGCGCAGGCCGTTGGCATCCGGTGTCCCGCGCCGGCCGTAGCTCGCGCCGCGGGGCCTCGGCCGGGCGGCTGTGCCCGAGGCATCCCGGCCGTCGAACGCGCCCTTCCAGAACGCGGCGCCGAAGGCCAGCGATGCCGCGGCACCCACGCCGGCTCCCATCAGCTCGCGGCGGCGAAGACGAGGTTCGGCCATCCACAGGAAGGCTACGCGCGGCGTCGACCGGTCGTGGTGAACGAAACGCGAAGGCCTTGTGACACCGCTGTAAAGAGTCCGCGGCGCCTGCTACGCGGCCATCGGCAGCGCGTGGCGCCGGCGGATCTCATACAGCGTGGTGCGCTCGGCCGCCGGGCGGCGGGCGCGGTGGGCCGCCGCGATCAGGTCCTTGGGATCGAGGCGCACGCCGTGGCGGCTGCCGGCCAGACGGCTGATCGACTCCTCCATCAGCGTGCCGCCGAGGTCGTTCACGCCCCAGCGCAGCGCCTCGGTGGCGGCGTCGATCCCCATCTTCACCCAGCTTGCCTGCAGGCTTGGCACCGTACGGCCCAGCGCCAGCCGGAAGGCGGCGGTGTGGGCGAGGTTCTCCTCGGGCGAGATCTCCTCGATCCCGTGCGTACGGCCCAGCAGCGTGTGGTAGGGGATGAACGAGAGCGGGACGAACTCGGTGAAGCCGCCGGTTCGCTCCTGCAGCTCGCGCACCACGCGCATGTGCTCGGCCAGCTCCCACGGCTCCTCGATGTGGCCGAACATCACGGTCACGGTGGAGCGCAGCCCGGCGGCGTGGCTGGCCTCGATGATCTCCACCCAGCGCGCCACCGGCAGCTTGTTCGGCGAGATGCGCTCGCGCACGCCGTCGTGGAGCACCTCGGCCGCGGTGCCCGGCGTGGAGTCCAGGCCCGCATCGCGCAGGCGCCCGAAGACCGCCCGCGGCTCCAGGCCGCTCACCGTGCACATGTGATCCACCTCCATCGCCGAGTAGGCGTGCAGGTGCAGTTGGGGCGCCACCTCCTTGGCAAGCCGCAGCCAGCCCTCGTAGTCCTCGAGCCCCCAGTCCGGATGGATGCCGGATTGCATGCACAGCTCGGTGGCGCCATAGGCCACCGCCTCGTGCACGCGGGTGACGAACTCCTCGCGGTCGTGCTCGTAGGCATCCGGCGAGCGCTTGCCCTGGCCGAACCCGCAGAACGCGCAGCCCACGGTGCACACGTTGGAGACGTTGATGTTGCGATTCACCACGAAGGTGACCGTGTCTCCCGCCAAATCGGCGCGCAGCTCATCGGCGGCCTGCCGCATGTCCTCCACCGCCTCCGGGCGGCGCTCTGCGAACAGCGCCGTGAGCTCCTCAGGCGACAGCAGGGCACCGTCGCGCGCACGGGCGATCGCATCCGGCACCAGCTCGGACCGGATGTCAGGCGCGTCCGCGCGCCGGCCCCCACCGGAGCCCTGGCGCGGGATGAAGCTCCAGAAGCTCGTCTTGATCGCGTCGAGCACGCCCTGTTCCATCCACTCGGGATTCATGTATTGCGGGTACACGCACAACCGCTCGGCGAGCGCATAGCCCCGCGCCTTGAGCTCTTTACGCATCCGGTGCGGGCTGGGGAACGGGTGCTCGGGCGAGATGTGGTCGCCGTTGGCCGACAGCCCGCCGAGGTCGGTGGCGCCCTCCTCCACCAGCGGCAACCACCAGTCGGAGAGGTTCGGTGGGATCTGGACGCCCACGTCGGGCATCAGGCGCCTGCACTCGCGCACCAGCAGGCGCATGTCGTCGAGCGTGATCTCTGTGGCCCACCCAGGGCTGTCCGCCGGCTGGCCCCGGGTGCCCTCGCGCTGCGCCTGGTCCGCGATCAGCGCCGGCTCGGCCCCGTAGTAGCGCGGATGGGGGACGAAGTTCTGCAGGATCACCTCCTGCAGGTGGCCGTGCTCGCCATGCACCGCCGCGAGCGCCTCGAGCGCCTCGATCCGCTCCTCGGGTGTCTCGCCGATGCCCACGAGGATGCCGCTGGTGAACGGGATCCGCAGCTCCCCGGCGGCGCGGATCGTGTCCAGGCGCACCTCCGGGTGCTTGGTCGGCGAGCCGCGATGTACCTCCAGCGACGGGTTCACCGACTCGAGCATCAGCCCCTGTGAGGCGGTCACCTCACGTAGCCGCGCCAGGTCCTCACGGGAGAGCATGCCGAGGTTGGTGTGCGGCAGCATTCCCCGCTGAAGCGCCCGCTCGCACGCCCAGGCCACATATGCGGTGAAGTCCGCGTGGCCGTAGGACTGCAGCCGCGCCGCCACCTCGGGGTTCACCTCCGGTTGCTCGCCCGTGAGCACGAGCAGCTCCTTGGCTCCTCGCTTCGCAGCATCGTCCAGCAGCCCCTCCACCTCGTCGGGCGCGTAGAGATGCGCCCGGTGCGTGGCGAACGCGCAGTACTTGCAGTAGCACCGGCACGTGCGCGACAGCGAGAGGGTGAAGTTGCGCGAGTAGGTGACTCGCTTCACTCGAGGCAGTCTACGTAGGTGCCGACTGGGCGCTCAGCCCACTGGCTCCATGCCGCCCACGCCCTTTTTACCGGGGGCGACGTAGAGGTTGAAGTAGGCCACCGCGGCAGCCAGCCCGCCGAGGATCGGGGCCACGACGAAGATGAGGATGAAGTTGCCCGCGCCGCCGAACTCGCCGGCCACGAGGGCGGGGCCGAACGCGCGTGCCGGGTTGAAGCTGGCGCCCGTGAGCGGCGCGATCACCATCGCGGCGACTCCCAGCGTGGCACCGATGGCCAGCGCCGCCGTCTCCTTGGCGGACCGGGGGTTGACCGCGACCCCCACGATCACCGCCACCAGGATGAATGCCCCGAGGAACTCGGCCACCATGCCGGGCAGGATCACGGTGTCGCCGAAGCGTTCCGGGTTCACGGCCGGGGCGCCGTAGTTGACCCCTGTGCGCCCGCCCTCGTCCTCCAGCAGCAGCTTGGTGACCAGCGCGCCGGCCACTCCGCCCGCGAGCTGGGTGATGACGTAGATGCCCGCGTCCGCGGGCTTGATCTGGCGCATGGCGGTCATGGCCACGGTCACGGCGGGGTTGAAGTGTGCCCCCGAGGCCACTGAAAACGCGGAGATGAGGACGAACAGGGCGAGCGCGTGAACAAGACCGATCGTGCCGAAATCGCTGAACGCAGGCGGCGGCGACACGTAGAGCGACACCGCCGCGGTGATGAAGAAGACCAGGAAGAACGTGCCGATGAACTCGGCTATGTAGGCGGACGGGCCTCGATGCTGCATCTCTCGAAAACCTCCATTGACCTGGTTGCGCCCCGGGGGTAGACCGGGACCGGCTCGCGCGAGTGTATGGACGCGGCGGTCGCTCGGCTTTCCGTCCACCCTCCTCAAAGCGGCGGCACATACGCCGATTGGGGGATGCAATGCGCCGGGCATTTCTCCTCACCGTCACCGCAATCGTCGCGGGGCTGGCTCTCGTCGGCCCCGCTGCGGCTCGGGAGGCCCCCGAGACGATCGTGCAGGACGATGCCGAGCTGCTGTTTCGCTCGGACGAGCGGGTGGCCCAGAACATGCGCCAGCTGCGTTCGCTCGGCGTGGACCGCGTGCGGCTGAACGCCGGCTGGTCGAGCATCGCTCCCGATCCCGACACCGTCCAGCGCCCCGAACTGGTCCTCTCCGACCCGGACGCCTATCCCCGGGCCAACTGGCGCCGCCTGGACCGCGCGGTGCGCGCCGCCGAGGACGCCGGTCTGCAGGTGATGATCGACATCGCCTTCTGGGCGCCCCGGTGGGCCACTACCGGGAATCCGCAGGGCACCATGGGGCGCGAGCGCTGGAATGTGGATCCGGCAGCCTTCGCCGAGTTCACCGCGGCCGTGGTGAAGCGCTACTCGGGGAGCTTCGTGCCCGAGCCCGACGTGGCCTCCTCCGCGCCATCCGATTCGCCCGACCGCCAACTCCTGGAGGGCCCCCTGGGCTCCCTCGTGGGCGGGGGCGGTGTGCTCCCGCCGCCGCCTCCGCCCACGCGGGAGCTCGGGCCGCTGCCCAAGGTGAGCTGGTGGACGATCTGGAACGAGCCCAACCACCCCGGCTTTCTCCAGCCGCAGTACACCCGCGCCGCGGACGGCCGTCTCGAGCCGAACACGCCGCACACCTACCGGCGGATGGTCGAAGCCGCCTACCCGGTGATCAAGCAGCTCCAGCCGGACAGCCTGGTGCTCGTAGGGGGCCTCGCCAGCTTCGGG
>Ga0136620_10000604_pt1 | contig 16444 bp, 15 predicted proteins | sample AntDrymUQ4162106_2_FD_104806 | JGI IMG/M metagenome (GOLD analysis project Ga0136620, IMG submission 104806) | Polar desert sand microbial communities from Dry Valleys, Antarctica - metaG UQ416 (21.06) | ecosystem: Environmental > Terrestrial > Soil > Desert | place: Antarctica: Dry Valley... | reverse complement strand
TCGTCGCCTGGCCGCGCCCGCGATGCTCGCCAATGCGCTGCATTGGCTGCGCTCGCGGGCTCGCCCATGCTCGATTTTCGCTCGGCAAAGCGACCACGAACTTGTCGGACGGACCACTAGCGCCCGCCCCTGAGGACATCACTGGCTGAAAGACGGCCGCAGCGTGCGCCGCAAGGCCACCGCGATCACCGCACCTACGCTGCTGGCGACCCCTGCGGCCACAGCCGCGTGAGCGTGGTCGCCGCCAGCAGGATGGCCGCGTGCGGACGGTGCAGCAACTCGGCGTAGGCCTTCATCCACCGAGGATGGCAGGCCGTAGTTCTCGCATGGCCAACAGACATAACAAGGGCACGACCCTCCGCTGGAAGTGGGGCGACTCTCACGCCTCTGGAAAGGTCTCGGAGGTCTTCACGCGCAAAGTGACGCGCACGCTGAAGGGTTCGAAGATCTCCAAGAACGGCAGCGATGACTGCCCCGCCTATCTGATCGAGCAGGAGGACGGCGACCAGGTGCTCAAGCTGCACTCAGAGGTGCAGCAGGCCAACTAAGTTGGCTGGTTCCTTATTGCTGCGTCGCGCCCACGGTGGCCATCGCGCTGGCCACGGATGTCTGGACCACCTGATCGGCCGCCACGGCGAAGAGTCCGGGCACCCCCGGTGCGAGGTTGCGCAGACCGATGCCGAGCCTGGCCAGGTGCATGGCGCCGAGCATCTGCGTCCACAGCACATTGGCCAGGTAGTCGGGATCCTCCACGGTGAAGGCACCGGACTCGCTGCCGTCGCGCAGGATTTGCGCGAGCTGGTCGATGCACACCACCATCCCCTGCCCGAGACGTAGCCAGACGGCCTCGGACACCGTCTTTCGCAACTCGCGCGCCGGCTGGCGCATCAGCGACAGCGAGCAGTCCAAGAAGGCCGGGAAGCGCTCGCAGTAGTCGCCGTAGGCGCGCGTGCACGAATCGAGGCGGGATACGGGGTCGTTCGCCGCGCCGATGGCCGACCGCAGGATCCCGGCCAGCTCGTCCAGGTAGCTGGTGACCGTGAGCGCGAACAGCTCGTCCTTCGAAGCGAACTCGCGGTAGACCAGGCCGCGAGCGATGCCGACCTCGCGGGCGATGGCCTCGATGGGCGCCTCCTGCATGCCCCGCGCGTCGAAGAGGTGGCGCGCGGCGAGCACGAGCTCCTGCCGCCGCGCGCTGCGAGGTGCGTGCTGCGAGGTGGCGCCCACGCGGTCATTCTAGACCGGTTGGCCGACTGATGAGAACGTTGGTGTGACAGACGTTCTCATAGTGGCTAAGCTGCCCGGCTGTGGCTGAACGCGGAGCAAAGCCGAAGGTCCCCGCCTGGCGGCTGCAAATGCTGCGCGCCCTGCGCTCCCTGTTCACCCCGCTGTTGCCCGACGACTATCTCGAGCTGATCAACCCGCTGTGGTCGACGCAGGAGCTCAGGGGTCGCATCGAGCGCGTTCATCGCGAGACCGCGGACGCCGCCACGATCGTCATCAAGCCGGGCTGGGAGTGGGAGGGCCATGAGCCCGGCCAGTACCTGCGCATCGGCATGGCGGTCGACGGCATCCACCACTGGCGCGCCTACTCGCTCACATCCGACCCCGGGCGCCCGGATGGGTGCATAAGCATCACCCCCAAGCTCGTGGACTCCGGAAAGGTGTCGCCGTTCCTGGTAAGAGAGGCCAAGGGCGGCGCGATCGTCAGGCTGGGCGGCGTGGAGGGCACCTTCGTGCTCCCCGACCCACTCCCCGGGAAGTTCCTCTTCATCAGCGCCGGCAGCGGCATCACCCCGATCATGAGCATGCTGCGGGCGCTGGCCCGGCGGGATGCGCTGGACGACGTTGTGCTGCTGCATTCCGCGCACACGGCGGACGACGTGATCTTCGGGGCGGAGCTACGGGAGCTGGCCGAGCGCCATCCGGGCTTCCGGCTGCACGAGCAGCTGACCGGCGAGATGGGCCGGATGGGGCCCGAGAACCTGGACGAGCTGTGCTCTGACTGGCGCGAGCGCGAGGCCTTCCTCAGCGGGCCCGCGGACCTGCTCGACGCGATGGACGAGCACTGGGACCGCGAAGGCGATTGCGACCGCATGCACATGGAGCGCTTCCAGCCGATCGTCGGCTCCGAGGATGCCGAGCACGGCGAGGGCGGCACCATCCGCTTCGCCGACAGCGACATCGAGGCCGAGAGCGACGGATCGACACCGATCCTCGTGGCCGGCGAGGAGGCCGGCGCCACTCTGCCCTACGGATGCCGCATGGGCATCTGCCATACCTGCGTCGGGAAGCTGTGCACCGGCCAGATCCGCGACCTGCGCACCGGCAAGGTCACAGGCTCCGAGGGTGAGATGGTCCGCACGTGCGTGAACGCCCCCGAAGGCCCCGTCGAGATCCAACTTTGAACCTGAAGGACTTGGCGCGTACGCCGAATCCTTCGCATCCCATCGAATTCCCCAGGAGGACCCCTTGGCAACGATGATCGAAAGTCCGCTCGCCCACCTGACCACCGAGCAGATCGACGACCTCGGCAAGCAGTTCGACGCGATCCACGACGAGGTCTTCGAGAGCTCGGGGACCGCGACCGCCGCTACATCACGAGCATGATCGAGATGCACCGGCGGCTGGTCGTGCTGAGCCGCCTACTGCTGCTGGGGTCACGGGTCAAGCCGGCCTGGATCGCCGGTACCTCGATGCTCTCACTGGCAAAGATCTTGGAGAACATGGAGATCGGCCACAACGTGATGCACGGCCAGTGGGACTGGATGAACGATCCCCGATCAACTCTTCGACGTGGGACTGGGACTCCGCCTCGACCGCCGAGGCCTGGAAGCACTCTCACAACTACGTGCACCACACCTACACCAACATCCGCGGCAAGGATCGCGACCTGGGCTACGAGATCATGCGCATCGACCCGCACCAGAAGTGGAACCCGGTCTACCTGGCCCAGCCGTTTTACAACCTGGTGCTCGCGGCGCTGTTCGAGTGGGGCGTGGCCAGCCACGACCTCGACTTCGAGGCCATCAAGAATGGCGAGAAGACCAAGCAGCAGCTACGCCGCGAGCTCAAGGGCATGGCACGCAAGGGCCGCGAGCAGATCACAAAGGACTACGTCGTCTTCCCCGTGTTGAGCGCGCTGGCGGCCACCGCGGCCGAGGTGGCCGCCGAGACGGTGAGGGAGAACCGCCGCAGCAAGGTGGGCGGGGTGTGGAGCAAGGCCCGGCGCACTACTTCCCGCCGTAGCGGCGGGCTGGTGGGGACCGTGAGCAACGTGCTGGAGGGCGGCGCCTTCCAGCGCACCTACAAGTCCACGCTCAAGGCCAACGCGGCCGCGAACGCAGTCCGCAACGTGTGGGCCTACGCGATCATCTTCTGCGGCCACTTTCCCGACCAGACCTACACGTTCAGCCAGAGCGAGACTGACGACGAGTCGCGCGGCGCGTTCTACGTGCGCCAGCTGCTCGGGGCCGCCAACATCGAGGGCAGCCCCCTCTTCCACGTGCTCAGCGGCAACCTCGGCTACCAGGTGGAGCACCATCTCTACCCCGACATGCCGAGCACCCGCTACGCGGAGATCGCTCCGCGTGTCAAGGAGCTGTGCGAGAGCTACGAGTTGCCCTACAACACAGGCCCGTTCCTGACCCAGCTCGGCATGGTGCAGCGGACGATTCTGCGCCTGGCATTTCCGGGCGGCCATCCGCGGCCCAAGCCGGGGCCCTACCGCGGCGATGACACCGAGCAGGCAAGCACGAACGGCAGGCGCACTGCCGCGTCCGGCGCCAACGGCTCGGGACCCGAGCAGCCGACCGACGGCGTGCGGGTGTCGATGCCCGACGACGAGGACTAGACGCCAAGGACGCGAGACGGCGGCCGTAAGGGCGGCCGTCTCGTTCCTGCCTGTTGCGCCGTCGGTGCGCTACCTGCGGAAGTAACGCAGCGGGCTCCCGGCCCGCGCGACGCGGCTGGTGAGGAACCCACCGGCCCGGGCGTTCTGTGTGGTCAGCCGCCAGCGCGTGCCCGAGGCCGGGCGTCGGATGTTGCGCCGGAAGAATCCCCGGCCGTTGGTGCGGACCGTGGCCACGGTGGCGAACCGGCGGTTGCCCGAGGCCATCTGAATCGCGACGGAGGCGGCCCCGCCGGGGCGTACCTGCCCGTATACCTCCACCGAGGAGGCCGAGCGGCGCGTAACCACGATCGGCACGCGGTAGGCGCCATAGGACGCCTTCGGTCTGCTGCCACGTTCGGTCGCGAACCGCAGGCCGGTGTTGAACTGGTCGGCGAACGGCACGTCGTAGAGCTCGTACTGGGCGCCCATCTTCACCAGCCGGTCAGAGTAGGTGAGGCGGTCGGATTCGTTGATGTACTGAGCCTGCTCGGCGGGTGACGTCCTCGACAGGCGGTCCGGCGGCTTGGTCTGGAAGCCAAACTCGGTGATGTACACACCTCGCCCGCGCGAGGGCATGCGCCCGCGCCGCACCGCGTTGCCCGAAAGCTTGTGCAGCCGCGGTAGGTAGGCGATCGGCAGCGCGCGGCTGTTGCGCGTCGCGCTCCGCGGCGAGCCATAGCCCCCGTTGTTGTAGGGGTGGATGGCAAGGCCGCCGGCGTTGAGCCTGCCGGCCTTGCAGCCGGCCGCGCGCCGCAGTCCGCCGGAGAACGGACGGCCGGTGGGATCGAGGCACAGCGCGGCGTTTAGGAAGGGCAGCGGGTTGCTGATGGCCGCCGTCTCACCGAACAGAACACGGTTGCGCCGCGCCGGGTCGAAGCGTGCGATCGACTTGTACCCGGCCTGGAAGAGCTTGCGGTAATGCAGCCCGGCCAGCTCGATGTGCCCGGCCCGCGTTCTCTTGATCTGCGGGGTGAGCCACACCTCGAGGTTGGGCTCATTCCAGATCGAGTAGTAGTCGACGGAGCCCTTGTAGCGCTTGGCCACGGCCTGCGCGAACTGGCCGAAGACCTTGGGGTCCGGCAGGTAGGTGCACGGCACCCGGCGGCACTTCCCGGGGCGCGTCGATGACCAGTGGGGCCCGGGGCCGGTGACCGTCATCAGCACCCTGATTCCGTTCTGGCGGGCCAGCCGCACGAGACGGTCAGTGCCCGAGAAGTCGTATTGCGGCGAGTTGGAGTCGGCGGGGTTGAACCCGCGGGGACGCTTGCGCTGACTCGGCTTGCTGTAGACCTTGTAGAAGATGACGTTGGTGCGCACGACGTCGACGCCAAGGTCGCGCATCTCGCGCATCACGGCGCCCGGGTCACGGCCGCCGAGCCCGAAGAGCTCGCGGTCGTCCTGGAGGAGGGACAGCTGGCTGGAGCTGGCCGATGCCGCCTGGGGCGCCAGCAGGGCCGCCGCGGCGGCTAGCAGGGCGCAGAGGAGCAGTCTGGGGCGCGTACGATTCCTGGGCATGCGGTTCCTTCGTCTCGGGCCTGACGGTCCGGGCCACGGGGACTCCCCCGCGCTCATGCCCAGCCGCTCCCCTGCCAATGTCATTGAGGGAGGTTCGGCGTTCGCAGTGTCGGGATAGTACACACGCCCCGGGGCGTGAAGTTGCGGTCCACCTAGGGGTAGAGCGGCGTGCGCAGGTAGTGCTCGCGCACCGCATTCCACGCCGGCTTGCGGGCGCCCTGGTAGGTGAGCAGGCCCTTGTGATGGCGGGTGTTGCGCCCGCTGCCGCCGAAGGCGCCGCCCAGCCAGCCGGGGAAGATCTCGAACTCGCGCAGGGTCCAGTGGATTGCGCCCGACAGCCCGGTCTGGCGGTCGACCACGTCGAGGGTGCGGCCCACGTGGTTGGCCTGGAAGGCGTAGCTGCCCTTGAAGTCCGAGGGTTCGTCGGCCAGATCGGGCCGGCCCTCGGCGCCGAACTCCGTCATCACCAGCGCGCGGTTGGGGTAGTGGTCGCGCATCTCCTGCAGGAAGGGCTCGAGGAGGTCGAAGTCCTGTACCCAGGAGTACCAGCCGAAGTACTGGTTGATGCCGATCAGCTCGAAGCGCGCGTAGGCGGACTGCTCGCCGTAGCCGGGGCGTCCCTTGGTATCGACGGAGATGGGCACCGAGGGGTCCAGCTCCTTCGCCCTCTTCTGGGCGCCGCGCAGGAACAGCCTCGTGCCCGGCTTGCGGTCGGCCTGGAAGGCCAGCTCGTTGGCGACGGAGTGCGTGATCACGGACGGGTGGTTGCGCGCCGCCTTGACCGTGCGCTCCACCTGTGCGACCGCCCGCTTGCGTTCGCTCGGAAACTGCAGCAGGTTGGCGCCGTGGTCTCGTTGCCACACCGGGGCCTGGTTCCAGACCATGATCCCCGCGCGGTCCAAGCGGCGCAGGAGGCCCTCGCTGAGCACATAATGCGAGCGGGTGGTGTTCGCGCCCAGATCCTTGAGCTCTCGAACGATGGTGTCGAAGTCGCCGCCGGTGAGGGCCGCGCCGTGGCCGATCATGTCCTCGTGCAGGGAGGCCCCGCGCAGGTGAATGCGCCGGTTGTTGAGGTGCAGCAGCCCCTGCTTGACCGACACCGAGCGCAGGCCAATCCTCATCCGCCGGACCTGCTCCTTACGGCCGCGGTGGTTCAAGGTGACGGTGGCGGTGTAGAGGTTGGGCTGCTCAGGCGACCACAGCTCGGGCGCTTTGACCGGCACCTCGCCCGTGACCTTGCGCCGGCCCCCGGGCGAGCCGGCCAGCTCCAGGGTCTGGCGGGTCACGCGGCCCGACGGGGATTGCAACCGCACTTCGAGTTTGGGCTGGCTGCGCGGGGCCAGGCGGGTGCGGAACCTCCGCTTGCCGACCCGGGTCCGGATCAAACGCCGCTTCTCGGCAGGCAGGCGCGAGAGCACGCCGGTGACCAGCACCTGTGCGGAGCAGCCGGTGGCGGGTCCGACGCACTTGACCTCCGGCAGCAGGCCGAGGTCTGAGACGTCCACGCGCCCGCGAGGCACCAGCGTGATCGGCCGCGTGATGCCGCCCCAGTTCCACCAGGCCTCGGGCAGCCGCGGGTCCTTGCGGCTGTCGACGGTGACCACCAGCTCGTTGACCTGCCCCGGCCGCAGGCCCTTGGCCTCCAGCTCGAACGGGGTGTAGGGGTCGGTATTGCGCCCGATCCGGCGGCCGTTGAGCCAGACGGTGGCACGGCGGCGAGCCTGCTCGAAGTGAAGCGCCCAGCGGAAGGCCCGTGTGCGGGGCGCTGTGAAGCGCAGGCGGTACTCCTTTACGGTGCCTCCAAAGAGGCGGGGGGCGGCGTCCGGGTCGAACACGCCTGGGACCCTCGCCGGCTGCCAGGCGCGCTCCTGCCGGCTGCCCGGGCTCTGCTGAGGCGGCACCGGGTAGCCGCCCTCGTTGCCTTCCTCGCTCTCGTCGGGCGGCGCGGGCTGGGGCGCGGGAGCGGCGGCGGCGGAGTCGCGGATTTCCCAGCCGGTGTTGAGCAGGATCGGCCGGGGCGGGGCCTTGGGCTTTGCCTGCGCCGCGGGTGCGGGCAGGCCAAGGCCTGCTGCGAGCGCGCAGACGACGATCCCGACCCTGCCTGTCGAGCGAGACATTGAGTGCATGTAACCCTTCTGGCCCCTCATGGTTGTGGCGCACCGCTGGGGCACCCGGGGGCTTGAACGTAGCGCGCGCGGGTTTGGTTCACCCCCGCCACCTGCGCGAGCAAGCCTCGCGAGCCCGAGCGCCTGGCTCGCCATAATGGTGCTTGGTGCACCCCGCCCGTAAGCGAAAGCTCCGGCTGGTCCTGGCCCTCTCGGTGGCCCTGCTGCTGGCGGGCGCGCTCGTTTACACGAGCTTCAGCGGCGCCACGCAGGCCAGCACGCCTTCTCAGGTCAAGGCCTCCGCCGAGCCCGGCCGCTCCTATGAGCTCACCGGCAAGGTGGTCGACGGCTCGGTCGACCGCGAGGGCGAGGGGTTGCGCTTCGCCGTACGCGACCGTGAGGGCACGGAGTCGGTGCCCGTAAGCTACGCGGGCATAGTGCCCGACCCGTTTCGCGAGGGCCGCGAGGTCATCGTGTCGGGCCGGTACGAGAAGGGCATGTTCGTCGCGGAGCGCGACTCCCTGGTCACGAAGTGTCCGTCCAAGTTCACGAACGAGCAGAGCTCCTAGCTAGTGGGGAGCACCACCTAGCAAGTGGCCTTCGCCGGCACCGCCTCCCTGGTCGTAGGCCTTCTCACCGCGCTGTACGCGGCAGTGGCCTCCGTCGCCGGCGCACGCACCGGGCGCCGCGCCCTGGTGGTCTCGGGACGCAGGGCCATCTACTGCCTGGCGGCGTTGCTGATCGCGGCCACCGCGATCCTGCAATCGGCGTTCCTGCGCTCGGACTTCTCCTTCAAGCTGGTGGCCGAGGGCTCGTCCACCGACACGCCGACGTTCTACAAGGTCACCGCCATGTGGGCCACCCAGGACGGCTCGCTGCTGCTCTGGGCGCTGTTGTTGTCGGTCTTCTCGAGCGCGGTCCTCTTCCTCTCTCGCCGCTCGCTACGCGACATCGCCCCCTGGGCCACCGCCGTGCTCGGCACGCTGGCCGGGTTCTTCTGCCTGCTCATGCTGGGATGGGAGAACCCGTTCGCCACGCTGGCGAGCCCTCCGGTGGAGGGCACAGGCCTGAACCCGCTGTTGCGCCACCCGGCGATGATGATCCACCCGCCCATGCTCTACACGGGCTACGTGGGCTTCTCCATTCCGTTCGCGTTCGCCATCGGCGCGCTCATTACGCGCCGCACGGGCGCGGACTGGATCCGGGCCACACGCCGCTTCGCCCTCATCGCCTGGACCTTCCTGGGGGCGGGGATCATGCTCGGCGCGCTGTGGTCCTACTCCGAGCTGGGCTGGGGAGGCTATTGGGCCTGGGATCCCGTGGAGAACGCCTCGCTGATGCCCTGGCTCACCGGCACCGCATTCCTGCACTCGATCATGGTGCAGGAGAAACGCGGAATGCTGAAGGTGTGGAACGTCTCGCTGATCATCGCCACCTTCGTGCTCGCGCTGATGGGGACCTTTCTCGTGAGATCGGGAATCCTCGAGTCGATCCACGCCTTTGGCGCGTCCACGATCGGCGTGCAGTTCCTGATCCTGATCGTGATCGTGATCGTGGGATCGACGGCCCTCGTGATCTCGCGGCTGCCCCATCTGCGCAGCGAGTCGCGGCTGGACTCACTGCTCTCGCGCGAGGCCTTCTTCCTGTTGAACAACCTGGTGCTGGTGTTGCTGTGCCTGTTCGTGTTCTGGGGTACCTTCTTCCCGCTCATATCCGAGGCGATCACCGGCACCGAGGCCAGCGTGGGACCACCGTGGTTCAACGCCGTGACCACGCCACTCGCCCTGGTGCTGGTCCTGCTCGCCGGCATCGGCCCCGTCCTGGCGTGGAGGCGGATCACACCCGCGGGCCTGAAGCGGGCCTTCCTGGTCCCGGGGGTGGTGACAGCGCTGGCCCTGATCGCGCTGGTCGTGCTCACCGACGCCCGCGACAGCGTGCCCGCCCTGGCCATGTTCTGTCTCACGGCCTTGGTGCTTGCCGTGGTGAGCCAGGAGATCATCCGGGGAGCCGCGGCGAGGCGGGTCATCACCCATGACTCCTGGCCCCGCGCGACGGCGGGGCTGCTGGCGCGCAACCGGCGCCGATACGGCGGGTTCATCGCCCATGCGGGCATAGCCGTCTTGTTCCTCGGCGTGGCCGGCTCGTCTGCGTTCCTTCAGCAGCAGGACCTCCGCCTGTCCCCGGGCGATGTGTTCCGCGCCGGCGGCTACGACATCACCTATGAGCGAGCGACCGCCCGCCTGGGCGGGGACAGCACCGGCACCGGGGCGCCGATCTCCTTCGGAGCGGTGCTCACCGCCCGGCGCGGTGGCGAGGAATTCACGCTGCGGCCCTCACGAAACTTCTACCCGACCCGCGACGCTTCCAAGGGCTCGATCGGTCGCTACTTCGAGGGCGAGGCCACCAGCGAGGTCGACGTGCGCTGGGGCCTGCGTCGCGACCTCTGGACCGCCGTTCGGCCTGATATCTCGGCGCTCGACGGGCCCATCCGTGAGGCCAACCGGCGGTTCGCGGATGCCAGCGGCGATGTCCAGGCAGTGGTGATCGCCGCCATCGCCGAGCGCTACCGCAACGACCCTCCGCCGGCTGCCTTCCGCTCGATCGTCTCGCCCCTGGTGTCGTGGATCTGGATCGGCGGGGTGATCGTGCTCCTCGGCGCGCTGATGGCTGCCTGGCCCACTCCCGAGGCGCGGGTGCGCCGCGTGCGCAGCCTCTATCGGGCCCGCGTCGGGCGCGAACTCTCCGGCGCCTAGCCCGCGTAGGGTCCGCGGGGTGGAGGTGGTGCTCGCCGCGATCGTCCTGGCCGCGCTGGTGGCCCTGGTCGTGCTCAGGCCGCTCGTGGAGCTCGGTGCGCAGAGCGAGGCCGCCGAGGATGGCCGGCGTGCCGAGCTGGAGGCCGCCAAGGAGGCCAAGTACCGCGAGATCCGCGATGCTGAGCTCGACCGCGAGATGGGCAAGCTCTCGCCCGAAGATCACCGCAAGACCGATCGCGAGCTGCGCGACGAAGCGATCGAGATCCTGCGCGCCCTGGACGCCCTGGAGGGCCGTTCCCCAGGGGGCTGAGCCGCTACCCTCCCGCGACGATGGAGGCGATCCTCTCAGGTGTGCAGGTCATCCTCTCGGTGATCGTGATCGTGCTGGTGCTGCTGCACTCGGGTAAGGACGCGGGGCTTTCCGGCGCGTTCGGAGTGGGCAGCGGGGGAGGCCCCTTCGGAGGTGGTTCGCTCGTAGAACGCAACCTCAACCGCTGGACCGTCGCGTTCGCCGTGATCTATGTGGTGAACGTCATCGTGCTGGTAAAGATCTAGGCCGGTCGCGCTCAGCCCATAGCCACGCCATCGCCTCCGCGGCGCTTGACGCGGTACATGGCGGCATCGGCCCTGGTGAAGAGGGGCGTCTCGTTCTCCGACGGGCGGTGCAGGGCGACGCCCACGGAGACCCTGGGCCCGCCGCGACGGGCCACTGCGGCGCGCAGGCGCTCCGCCACCTTCCGCGCATCTTCTGGTTCGTCCACACGCACGAGCGCGGCGAACTCGTCGCCGCCGATCCGAGCGAGCAGCGCACCGCTGCGAGACGCCTTCTCGAGTGCTCTGGCCACACCCTCGAGGACACGGCCACCCTCGTGGTGGCCCTTCTCGTCGTTCACCCGCTTGAAGCCGTCCACGTCCACAACCAGCAACGCCAGGTACCCGTCACCGATCGGCTCGCTGCAGGCTTTGCCAAGGGCGGCGCTGAAGGTGGCGTGATGGGCCAGCCCGGTGAGCGGGTCGTGGTCGGCACGACGGCGCAGCTCGTCCAGGGCGGTCGCCGTGGCCAGGGCGCTGGTGGTCATGGCGGCCAGCAGCTCCAGCAGCTCGATGTCCTCGGTGAGGGGTGCGATCGGCGATCCGTCGGTGAGCAGTAGGAAGCCCGTCGGGTCGTCACTTGCGCCCAGCGGCAGGGCGATGAGCGCCTCGGCGCCGGCGGCGCGCAGCGCCTCGTGCCCGGCGAAGCCGCGTCCGGCCGGCTGTCCGATCGTGTGCGCGGAGGTCATCGAACCCACCCAGCCCGCTACCTCGGCGAGCACCCCGGGCGGGAGGTTTCGCAGCTCGGCCTCCGAGGCCCCCCGCGCGGCTACGATGCGAAAGCCCCCGCCGACCTTGTCCGCGATAGCGCCGGATTCCATCTGGCCGATTTCGCAGCAGGCCTGGAGTACCTCGTTGTGAATGGCGTCGATGTCGGTCAGCCGCGCCAGCTGAGCGGCATGCCGCGCCAGCCCCCTGGTCGGTGATTCATCGGATAGCCCCCCGAGCTCGAGGATGCGGTGCTCGAGGAGGCGAGCGCAGCGTTCCAGCCGCTCGACCGTCTGGGGCCCGGGAAGCGGGTGCTCGGACTCGACGTTCAGGGCCCCTGCCAGGCGCCCGTCCAGGCGGATGGGCACGCAGACCTCCGAGCGGACGCCGGGCACGGCCTCCAGGTAGTCGCTCGATTCTTCGATGTCCTCGACCACGATGGGACGACCGGTCACGAAGGTCCGTCCGATCACGCCCGCGCCGGGGGGCATCCCGTCGAACACCTGCCAATAGCCGGACACCGCCTGGCACCGCAGCCGCCCCCCAAGCTCGAGGTAGAGCGAGGGCATCAATCCCGGCTCGGCAGCGAGGTGGTCGACCACGGCCACGCAGGCGGCCCTGGCGTCCAGGGCTTTGGCCAGTGCGGGCTCGAGCCTTCCGGCGAGAGAGTCGTTGCGCGGGTCGAGGGCCGCCATGCCTGTCATCACCTGTGTTCATCGGCCTGAAAGCGCCTGTAGTCAAGTGCCGGGACGGTTCGAGTGGCGAAGATGCAGGATTGCGCCTACTCTGAACAGCCCGCGTCGGGCGGGCTCGTGGACGAGTCGACGGACCGAGGAGTCCCCGCGTACCGCCGCTCGACCCCGATCTCACCAAGGGAACAGAATGGATTCGACCGCAAACCACCGCACCGCAGGCCACTACCGTCGGCTTCCGGGCTTCTCCTACGCGGCTCGCCTGGCGCCGCTGCTGGTTCTGTCGCTGATGCTGGCGGTCCCCGCCGTCTACGCGGCCGACGAAGACAACGAGAGGCCCACGGCGTCATTCACCTTCTCACAGTCGTCCCCCGTCGCTGGGGAGAGGGTCACGTTCACTTCGACCTCAAGGGACGAGGACGGGAGCATCGCCTCCCAGGCCTGGGACCTCGACAACGACGGCTCCTACGACGACGGCACCGCGACCACCGCCAGTCGCACCTTCGACTCCGTCCGCTCGTACACCGTTCGGCTGCGCGTCGTGGACAACGACGGCGCGTCGCGCACGACGTCCCGGACAGTCACGGTTACGGCCAATGGCCCACCGGTGGCGGCCTTCTCGGCCAGTCCGCCGAGCCCGGACACCGGCCAGGCTGTGGCGTTTTCCTCGACTTCCACGGACCCCGACGGGCGACCGCTGCTCCAGGAGTGGGACACCGACAACGACGGGCACTTCGACGACGCCACCGGCGCGGCGGCCGGCGCGACCTACGCCGACGACGGCGTCCGCCGGGTCTCCTTGCGCGTGACCGACAGCGGCGGCATCGTTCGGACCACCTTCCGCGACATCACCGTCAACAACCGCGCCCCCAGCGCCTCGTTCACCGCGAGCGACACCGATGTGGACACCGGCGACTCGGTTTCCTTCACCTCGACTTCCACCGATCCCGATGGATCTGTCGCCTCCCATGCATGGGACTTCGACGGCGACGGCGCCACTGACGCGACGGGCTCGACAGCCAGCGTCAGCTTCGCGAACGACGGGACCCGGACCGTGACGCTCACGGTGACCGACGACGACGCCGCCGTCCGCTCGGTGTCTCGTCCGGTGACCGTCAAGAACCGCCCGCCGCGCGCCTCCTTCGAATACACACCCGAGAGCCCGGTCGCCGGCCAGGAGGTCACGCTGTCCTCCACCTCCACCGACCGCGACGGCAGCGTCGTGCAGCACCGATGGGACCTCGACGGCGACGGCGCGTTCGACGACGCCACTGGCCCCAAGGCGAAGACCACGTTTGACGACGCCGGTGCCCACACCGTTGCGCTCGAGGTCGTGGATGATGACGGCGCCATCAGCGCTCCCGCTTTCGAGAGCATCGAGGTGGCCGACCGCCCGGCCCCTCCCGCCGATCCGGACCCGGCGCCCACGACGGACACAAGCCCCCCGGCGGGCCCCACGCTCGGCCCGGTCCGCCCCCGCTTCCTCGATCCGTTCCCGCGCGTCCGGATCCGCGGCGTGACCAGCCGGGTGGGGGTACGACTGGATCTCCTCAGCGTCCGGACCCCGGGCGGCACGCGAATCGTCGTGCGCTGCAAGGGGGGTGGCTGCCCGTGGGCGCGCAGGACGCGCCTCGCGCGCTTTGCCCGCAACCGGTCACGCGAGATCAGGATGCCCGGCTTCCGGCGCCGCCACCTGCGCGCCGGCGCGGTCATCGAGGTGTTCGTGGTCCGACGCGGCATGATCGGCAAGTACACGCGCTTCAGCATTCGCCGCCTAAGGGCGCCGCTGCGCACCGACGGTTGCACTGCCGTTGGCCGCGCGCGACGCGGGAAGTGCCCGGCCTGATGGGAGAGCGATTCGCGTACTGGCGCGCGTGGTCGGTGGAGGCGTTGCTCGATTGCGCCTGGTTTGTGCGGACAGCGCCGGCTCGCGCGCGCGAGCGGTCGGGCGAGCGGTTGGCCTACTGGCGCGCGCGCTCGGGGGAGGCCTTGCTCGATTGCGCCTGGCTCGTGCGTACGGCACCGACTCGCGCGCGGCAGCGGTTGGCCTACTGGCGCACCCGCTCGGCGGCCGCTCTCGGACCGGTCTCGGAGCGGGCCTGGTCAGGCACAGCGGCTCGGCGCCCGTCCGCGAAGCGCACCGGCCGGGCTCCCAGGGCCCCCGGCAGAATCCCGCGTTTTCTCGCCCCCGCCGGTGCGCTGGTCCTCGTGCTGGCGGCAGCAGCCGGGCTGGTGGTGAACTACCAAGGGCGCGACGAGGCTCCCCTGGCGGCCAAAGCCCCCAGCAATTCCTCGCAGGCCGTGGAGCTTCGGGGCGTCGTGCAGCCGCAAACAGCCGCGGGATCCTCCAGGGTGGCGTCGCAGGCCCGCGCACGGCAGGCGCGGAAGCTCGAGGCGGCGGCGGCCCGTCGCGCCAGGGCCCGCGCCGCTGCACGCCGCCGTAGTGCAGCCGCCGCGCCGGCGCCGGCGCCGGCGCCGGCGGCCCGGCAGCGGGCTACCCCAAAATCTGAGAACGCCTCCGCCCCGGTACCGCCTCCGGCGCCGGCCACCCCGGCGCCCGCCCCGCAGCCCGTGGCCCAGCCTGCTCCCGCGCCGGCTCCAGCCCCGGCCCCCCAGCCGCAGTCGGCGCCTCAGGGCGGCGTGCCCTTCGACGACGAGGGCTAGCCGGTCCGGTCACGGCGGCCGACCCCGGGCGAGCACCCGGCGGTGCAGAGCAATGCGCCCAGGGAGACTCGAACTCCCACCCCGCATAAGCAGGACAAGGCCCTCAACCTTGCGCGTCTACCAATTCCGCCACAGGCGCGTAGCGGCCGCGAACTATAGACCCGCGCAGGCCACTCCTGCCATTCCGTCCGAGGGGTGGCTAGTCTACGAACACATGTTCGCAAGTACACACCGGATGACCACGGCAGAGGGGATCTGAGATGGCTGACCTCGACCTCACCAAGCGCCAGCAGGAGATCGTCGACTTCATCAAGTCCTATTCGGGCAAGCACGGCTATCCCCCAACTGTCCGGGACATCGGCAAGGCGATCGGTCTCACGTCGTCATCGACGGTGCACGCCCACCTCTCCAACCTGGAGAAGATCGGGCTGCTGCGCCGCGACCCCACCAAGCCACGCGCGATCGAGTTGCTGATCGACAAGGCCAGGGAGGTGGCGCGGCCGGTGCTCGGCGGGGGCGGGATTCCGCTGGTGGGCCGTGTGGCCGCCGGTCAGCCGGTGCTGGCCGACCAGAACATCGAAGAGTACGTCCAGATCCCGCCGCTCGCAGGAGGAGACCAGGGCGAGTTCGTGCTCACGGTCACCGGTGACTCGATGGTCAAGGCGGGCATTCACGACGGCGACCATGTCGTGGTCCGCCAGCAGGAGACCGCCCGCGACGGCGAGATCGTGGTCGCGCTGGTCGGCGATGCGGAGGCCACCGTCAAGCGTTTCTTCCGCGAGGCCGACCGAGTGCGCCTGGAGCCGGAGAACGACGACTTCGAGCCGATCATCAGCGCGGACGTCAAGCTCTTGGGCAAGGTTGTAGGAGTCCTGAGGAGAGTCACGTGAGCTCACTGCTTGTGGACCGCCCGGGGCTCTTCCTCGACCCGCCCGCAAAGCTCGGCCAGGCGGACGCCCTCCGGCGTCCATCTGACAGCTCCGGAGGCGGCAGGCTCACGCTGTTGGAGAGACTCGACAGCGTCTGGGAGGGCCTGCACGCCGACGGGGCTGCCGAGTGCCCCGCTTGCGGTGGGACTATGAGCCTCGCCGAGGATCGCAGCGGAGCCCGTTGCGGTGCCTGCGGCTCGCATCTGGGCTGAACCGCCCGCCGGCTTGCCCGCGCCGGTGAGCGCGCCTACCATTGACCGTTGCCGGCCAGGCAGCCGCGGGCGTCGGAGAGAAAACCGCCGTTCGAGGAAAGTCCGGACACCGTAGGGCGGGGTGGTCGGGAGACCGACCCGGGGAAACCCGCGGGAAAGTGCCACAGAAATACACCGCCTAAGCGGCGGGGATCACAAGCCCGAAGCAGCCGGCTCGGCCGGCTGCGCAGGGAGAGTCTTCTCTCGTCGCCGGCAAGGTTGAAATGGTGCGGTAAGAGCGCACCGGCGGCGTGGCGACACGCCGGCCAGGCAAACCCCACCCGGTGCAAGGCCAAGCAGGGACGTTGACGCTGCCCGCCGAGTCCCAGGTAGGCCGCAGGGCC
>Ga0136620_10000603_pt1 | contig 16462 bp, 14 predicted proteins | sample AntDrymUQ4162106_2_FD_104806 | JGI IMG/M metagenome (GOLD analysis project Ga0136620, IMG submission 104806) | Polar desert sand microbial communities from Dry Valleys, Antarctica - metaG UQ416 (21.06) | ecosystem: Environmental > Terrestrial > Soil > Desert | place: Antarctica: Dry Valley... | reverse complement strand
GGAGCGCTTCGACCTCTCCCGGCCGGAGAACCAGCGCAAGCTGGACGCTGCCGACGCCCTCGCCTCGCTCGCCGAGGAGGCGGGCCTGACGCTCATCGACCTCGCCCTGGCGTTCGTCCTGCGACACCCAGGCGTGACCGCCGCGATCATCGGGCCACGGACGATGGAGCAGCTCGAGGGGCAGCTCGGCGCTCCGGACGTCGTGCTCGACGCGGAGCTGCTCGACCGGATCGACGAGCTCGTCCCGCCAGGGACGAACCTGAACCCGGCCGATGCCGGGTACGTCCCGCCGGCGCTCGCCTTGCCGGCGCTTCGCCGGCGCTGAGGTTTCGCCGTCCGCCGGGCGGCGATCACGCTTTCCCTAGAAGCTTTGCCCCACGCCCCCAGGAGGTTCCCGTGATCCGTCGCATCGACCGCCTCGCCGTCGCCCTACCGCCGCCTTCCGAGCCTGATCCCGACGGGGCCGCCGCCGTCCAGGAGCTCCTCGGAGGCCGGTTCGGCGAGATGTCCACCTTCCTCAACTACACGTTCCAGTCGTTCAACTTCCGCGCCCGGCAGAAGGCGCGCCCGTTCTACGACCTCGTCGCGAACATCGCCGCGGAGGAGTTCGGCCACGTCGAGCTCGTCGCCGCGACGATCAACACGATGCTGACCGGAGCTGCCCCGGCCGACGAGACGGCTCCCGGCACGCCGCTGGCGGGCCTCAAGGGGTCGCGGAACACGCAGCACTTCCTGCTCGGCGGGCTCGGCGCCCTCCCGCAGGACTCGATGGGGCGACCCTGGAACGGCGACTTCGTCTTCTCCTCCGGCGACCTCGTCGAGGACCTGACGCACAACTACTTCCTGGAGACGGGCGCGAGAAGCGGCAAGCTCCGGGTCTACGAGACGGTCGACCATCCCGCCGCGCGCGCCCTGACGGGGTACCTGCTCGTCCGCGGGGGCGTCCATCAGCTGGCCTACGCCCGCGCACTCGAGCGGCTGACCGGGGCCGACCTCGCGAAGCTCTTCCCGACACCCCGGATCGCGACCGAGAAGATCCCGGAGTGCAAGCCGTACATCGACCGCGGCGAGCATCTGAAGCTCTACCGCTTCTCCCCCGAGGACTACCTCGAGCTGGCCGCGGTCTTCAACGGCACGCATCCGGAGACCGGCGAGAAGCTCCAGGTCGTCGACGAGGCACCGGCCGGCGTTCCGGCGAACGACCTGCCCGCCCAGCGCCCCGTGTTCGCGCCCGACTACGCGCCGGACGAGATCGCGGAGATCGCGGCCAAGCTGCGGCAGTCCGCAGGCCTGCCGAGGGAGCCGTCGGGAGTCGTCGCGAACGGCTGAACTTACGCGGGCGTGGTCGCCGCTGCGCGCTTGCGCCGCGACGACTGCGTCTGGCGCGTGGCGCCCGAGAGCTCGACCTTGCGGAGGCGGATGCTTCTCGGCGTCACCTCGACGCACTCCTCCTCGCGGATGAACTCGAGCGCCTGCTCGAGCGAGAGCGGGCGCGGCGGGATCAGGCGGACGAGCTCGTCCGAGGTCGAGGAGCGCATGTTCGTCAGCTTCTTCTCCTTGGCGGCGTTCACGTCCAGGTCCTCGCCCCGGGCGTTCTCGCCGACGATCATCCCCTCGTAGAGCTCGGTCCCCGGGGAGACGAAGAGCGAGCCGCGCTCCTGCAGGTTGAACATCGCGAACGCAGTCGCCTGGCCGCGCCGGTCGGAGACGAGGCTGCCGGTCGGCCGCGTCCGCAGCTCGCCGTGCCAGGGCTCCCAGGACTCGAAGACGTGGTGCATCACGCCTGCGCCGCGCGTCTCGGTGAGGAACTCGGTGCGAAAGCCGATCAGCGCCCGTGCAGGCACGAGGTAGTCCATGCGCGCCCAGCCGGTCCCGTGATTGACCATCTGCTGCAGCCGACCCTTGCGGAGCGCCAGGAGCTGCGTGACGACGCCGATGTACTCCTCGGGCACGTCGATCGCGACGCGCTCGACGGGCTCGTGCTTGCGGCCGTCCACCTCCCTCGTCAGCACCTCCGGCTTGCCGACGGTCAGCTCGAAGCCCTCACGTCGCATGATCTCGACGAGGACCGCGAGCTGGAGCTCGCCACGGCCCTGCACCTCCCAGGCGTCCGGCCGCTCCGTCGGCCGCACGCGGAGCGAGACGTTGCCGACGAGCTCCTGGTCGAGCCGCGCCTTCAGCAGGCTCGCGGTCACCTTGTCGCCCTCGGTGCCCGCAAGCGGCGAGGTGTTGATCCCGAGGGTGATCGAGAGCGAGGGCTCGTCGACCGACACCACCGGCAGCGGGCGCGGATCGTCCGGGTCGGCGATCGTCTCGCCGATCGTCACCTCCGGCAGCCCGGCGAGGGCGACGATCTCCCCCGGTCCCGCCTCCTCGGCCGGCACGCGGTCGAGCGCCTCCGAGACGAGCAGCTCGGTCGCGCGCGCGAGCTCGATCGTCCCGTCCGAGCGGCACCAGGCGATCCGCTGGCCGCGCCTGAGCGTGCCGTGGCGGATCCGGCACAGCGCGAGTCGGCCGACGTAGGGCGAGGCGTCGAGGTTCGTGACGAGCGCCTGCAGCGGGTGCGCGGGGTCGTGGGTGGGCGCGGGAACCGTCTCGAGCAGAGTCCTCACGAGCGGGCCGAGATCGGGCTCGAGCTCGTCCGGCGCCAGCCCCGCCCGCCCCGCCCGCGCGTTGCAGTAGACGATCGGGAACTCGATCTGCGACTCGTCGGCGTCGAGGTCGAGGAAGAGCTCGTAGACCTCGTCCACCACCTCCTGGGCGCGCGCGTCGGGGCGGTCGACCTTGTTGACGACGAGCACGACCGGCAGCCGTGCCTCGAGCGCCTTCCGCAGCACGAACCTCGTCTGCGGCAGCGGGCCCTCGCTCGCGTCGACGAGCAGAAGGACGCCGTCGACCATCGTCAGGCCGCGCTCGACCTCGCCGCCGAAGTCCGCGTGTCCCGGGGTGTCGACGATGTTCACCTTGACGCCCCCGATCCGGACGGCGGTGTTCTTCGCCAGGATCGTGATTCCCTTCTCGCGCTCCAGATCGAGGGAGTCCAGCACACGGTCGGCGACCTCCTGGTTCGCCCGGAACGAGCCGGCCTGCCAGAGCAGGGCGTCGACGAGGGTCGTCTTGCCGTGGTCGACGTGCGCGACGATGGCGACGTTCCGCAGATCGTCGCGCCGCGCGAGGAGGTCGCGAGCGGGCATGGATAGCCACAGTAGCCTCAGGTCCGAGCTGGAGACCGGCCGCCGCATCGGACGCGCGAACCTGCGCAAGCGACTCGAGCCGCTCGAGGGCGCCGGCGGGGTGTCTCGCTACGGCGACGGTACGGCAGTGTTCGAGCTTGGCGACGAGACGCTCACGGTCCGGCCGACGTTCGGGCTCGGGCACACAGGGACCTATGCGTACGTGCACGTCGCTCCCCTGCTCGCCGAGCTCGCGCGGGACCGCGTCGTCGGAGCGCTCCTCGTGCGGCTCGGGGGGTATGCGGTGGGGGTCTTCGAGGGCGAGCGGCTCGTCGCCTCCAAGGTCGGGCGGCGGAACGTCCACGGCCGCCATCGCAAGGGCGGCTCGTCCGCGAGCCGCTTCCGCCGCCGCCGCGAGGAGCAGGCCCGCGCGCTCGTCGAGGACGCGGCGGCGACGGCCGTCCGGGTCCTGGGACCGCACGCGGGGCGGCTGGAGGCGGTCGCGCTCGGCGGCGATCGCTTCGCCGTCAGAGACACCCTCGCCGCCTCGCGCGAGCTCGCCTGGCTCGAGCCACTAGCCCTGCCGCGCTTCTTCCCGGTCGCCGAGCCGCGTCAGGCCGTGCTCGAGCGCCTGGCCTACGACCTCTACGCGGCGGAGGTCACCGGGTGAAGGGGACGCGGCTTCGCTACGTCCTCCTCGGACTCGGCCTCGTGGCCGTCGTCGTCTCGTTCGCCTACGCGCTGCCGAAGATCGCCGACTACGGCAGCGTCTGGAGCGTCCTTCGCCGGCTCTCGGCCCTCGACCTCGGACTCCTCGCCGGCGCGGCGGCGCTGAACGTCCTCACCTTCGCTCCGCCCTGGATGGTCGGGCTGCCGGGCCTCGGATTCCGGAGGGCGTTCGCGCTCACTCAGGCCTCGACCGCGCTCACGTACCTGGCTCCCGGCGGGGCGGCTCCCGGGATCGCCCTCTCCTTCGGGGTCCTCCGCCGCTGGGGCTTCGCCCCAAGGACCGTGACGGTAGCGGTGGCCGTCACCGGCGTCTGGAACCAGTTCGTCGTGCTCGGCTTCCCCGCCGTGGCGGTTGGCCTGCTCTCGCTCGTGGACGAGCGGCACCCCGCGCTGACGAGCGCCGCCCTCGTCGGCACGGGCGTCTTCGTCGGCGCCGTCTGCGCGTTCGCGCTCGGCCTCCGCAGCGCCAGGCAGGCCACCCGGGTCGGCGCCGCGGCCGCGCGCCTGGCCTCCGCCGTCCTGCGGCTCGTGCGCCGTGGGCCGGTCGGGTGGTCGGGAGCCTCGTTCGCGCGCTTCCGAGGCGACGCGATCGGGCTGCTCGGACGGCGCTGGCACCTGCTCACGCTCGCGACGCTGGCCGGGCACCTGACCGTCTTCGTCGTCCTGCTCGCCTCCCTGCATGCGACGGGCGTGCCGCGCGCCGAGGTCGGGCTGATCGAAGCGTTCGCCTCCTGGTCGCTCGTGCGACTGCTCGGCTCGCTGCCGCTCACCCCGGGGGGCGTCGGCATCGTCGAGCTCGGGCTCACCGGTGCCCTGCTCGGCTTCGGCGGGGGCGAGGCGGAGGTCGTCGCCGCAGTCCTCCTCTACCGCGCGCTGACGATCCTCCCCACGCTCGGGCTGGGTGTTGTCTCGGCCTCCGCCCTCGGTCTCGGGCTTCGGCCGCGGGGCCGGGCGATCGCACAGCCTCCCTCTGACTAGGGTCAGGGGGTGAGGCCCCTCGCCGCCTACCTGGGCAGCCTGAACCCCCGGCTGCCGCGGCCGGTGAAGGCGCTCCAGGCTGGAGCGCTCGTCAACGCGTTCGGAAACGGGCTCGCGTATCCGTTCCTGTTCATCTACCTGCACGAGGTACGAGGGATCGGCCTCGGCCTCACCGGCCTGATCGTCGCCACGAACAGCGCGGTTGGCCTCGTCGCCGGCCCGGCCAGCGGCGTCCTCGTCGACCGCTTCGGCGGCCGGCGGATGCTCGTCGTCGCGCTCGTCCTGTCGACGGTGGGCTACGGCGCCTACCCCTGGGTGCATGCACCCTGGCAGGGCTTCCTCGCGAGCGCGGTCGCGGGAGCCGGCAACGGCGCCTTCTGGCCCTCGCAGTCGACGCTGATCTCGGGTCTGACGTCCGCGGAGCAGCGGCCGTCGGCCTTCGCGGTACAGCGGATCATGATGAACCTCGGGATCGGGCTCGGGGCGATGGCGGGTGGTTTCATCGCCTCAACGGCCGATCCCGGAACTTTCACGGTCCTCTTCCTCGCCGACGCCGCGACGTTCTTCGGCTACATCGGCGCGCTCGCCTTCGTCCCCTCGCCCGCCAGGGCGAAGCCGCAGGCCGGCGAGCCTCGCGGCAGCTACCGGGACGTCCTCAAGCACCGGGTCTTCCTGGGCGTCCTCGGCGTCAACTTCCTGCTGATCGCGGCAGGGATCGCCCTGTTCGAGGTCTTCCCGGCCTACGCGAAAAAGGAAGCGGGTGTCAGCGAGGTGGGGATCGGGTGGATCTTCCTCGTCAACACGGTGCTGATCGTGATCTTTCAGTTACCGATTGCGAAGTTGCTCGAGGGCCGGCGCCGGATGCGCTCGCTCGCGGCGGTCGCGGGCGTCTGGGCGCTCTCGTGGCTGCTCGTTCCCGTCGTCGCCGGCGCGGCCTCGGGCGTGCGCGCGACAGTCCTCCTCGCCGCCGTCGTCGGGATCTTCGCGATCGGCGAATGCCTGCACGGCGCCGTTCAGGCCCCGCTCGTCTCGGATCTCGCCGACCACCGGCTGATCGGGCGCTACATGGCCGCTTCGGCCTTCTCGTGGCAGGTCGCCTTCGCCGTGAGCCCAGCGGCCGCGGGCTTCGTGCTCGCCGCCTCGCCGCCGGCGCTCTGGATCGGAGCTGCCGCCGTTCTCGTTCTCGCCGGCGCGGCAGCCCTCGGCCTCGAGGGCGCACTCCCCGCAGCGACCCGGCGAACGCCGAGCCGGGGCCCCGAGCCCGAGCCCGGCGGGGTTCGCTCCCGCAAGGCCTTCGGCGTAGAATGACGAACTCCACCATGCCGATCGACGACCCCCTGAGTACCGATGCCGAGCCTGCCGCGAATCAAGCGAGCGCGCCCCGCGCGCGAAGCCGCGCAGGCATCCGCGCGCGCTGAGCCGCGCGCCCGCGAGCTTTCTGCCAACGGCCTGACCTGGGTGCACCTGGACGCACCGTCCGCGGACGAGGCGTCCGTGCTCGCGGAGCGCTTCGGCTGGCACGCCCTCGACCTCGAGGACGTTCTTTCGAAGCGCCAGCGGCCGAAGATCGACGACTATCCCGAGTACCTCTTCGTCGTCCTCCATTTCCCGTTCTACGACAAGGCGGTGCAGCGCCTGAACGCGGCGGAGCTCGACGTCTTTCTCGGGCCCGACTCGCTCGTGACCCTGCCGAACGTCGAGCTGCTGCCCGTCTCGCGGCTCTTCGCGCGGGCATCGGCGGACGAGAGCCTGCGGGAGAGCCTCTTCGGCACGGGCTCGGGCTACCTGCTCTACCACGTCCTCGACGACCTCTTCGACTACTGCTTCCCGATCCTGGACAAGATCGGACACAAGCTCGACCGGATCGAGGACGAGATGTTCGAGGGCCGGGCTGAAGACGTCGTTCGCGACCTCTCGAACGTCAAGCAGGAGATCATCTCCTACCGCAAGATCATCAAGCCCGAGCGCGCGACCCTGCGGCTGCTCGAGCGTCACACGGAGCGGTTCCTGCCGGAGTCGCTCGACCTCTACTACGGGGACATCGTCGACGCGGCCGAGCGGGTCTGGGACCTGCTCGACAACTACAAGGAGGTCGTCGAGGCCCTCGAGGACACGAACGAGTCGGTGATCTCGCACCGGCAGGCAGACGTGCTGCGCGTCCTCACGACCTTCAGCGTGATCCTGCTCCCGCTGACGCTGATCACCGGCATCTTCGGCATGAACGTGATCTACCCGGGCGAGGGCACGCGTGCGGCCTTCTGGGCGATCCTCGGGCTGATGGTCGCCGCGGCAACCGGGCTGATCGCCTTCTTCCGCTTCAAGCGCTGGCTCTAGATGCTGGCGTGACGAGGCCGCTGTGGGCTCCGTGGCGACTGGAGTACGTCCAGCACGCCGACGATGCCGATGGGTGCTTCCTGTGCCGGGCGCCAGGCCGGAGCGACGAGGAGGCGCTCGTCGTCCGCCGAGGCGCCCTCGCCCTCGCCCTCCTGAACAGATTCCCCTACTCCTCCGGACACCTGCTCGTCGCCCCGCTCCGGCACGTGGGCGAGTTCGGTGGCTTGACGGAGGGCGAGACACTCGAGGTGCACCGGCTTGCGCGGGAGGGTTTGATCGCGCTCGAAGGAGCGTACGGCGCCGAGGGCTTCAACCTCGGCTGGAATCTCGGGCGGGTCGCCGGCGCCGGCCTGCCGGGACACGTCCACCTGCACGTCGTCCCCAGGTGGGCCGGCGACACGAGCTTCATGCCCGTCCTCGCAGACGTGAAGGTGCTGCCGGAGCACCTCCAGGAGACGAGGCGCAGGCTCGCGGCCGCCTGGGCCGGGTAGGAGCCGCGAAAGGCGGCTTTGCATCACTCTTCCGGGGGAGGGCGTACCACCCCGTGGCGTCGATGAGTTGCTCATGCGATCTGGGGTCGTCATCATCGCCGCGCCAGCCCCCTGAGGCGGGTCGAGAGCGGAACCTGGGCCCCGCGGTCACGAGCCGCCGGGCCGCGGCCTAGAGTTGCAAGTTCTCGCAGCGACCGGTCGAGCGGCACGGTCACTTGGTGGCGATGCCGATGTTGATCGGGTTCGTGAGGACGGCGGGCCCGCTCCCTCCAGAGCGCTCGCGGACCATGCTGTCAAGCGCCTTCTGGATCACAGGCTTCTGCTTTTCGGTCAGCTTCAGCTCGGCGAGGATCGCCCCTGCGATCGGGTTGCTGTTCACCAGCCAGTCCCACAGCTGCTTTCCGGTCTCGAACTCCAGAGTCTCGGTGATCGTCTCCACGCGAACGTCCTTCAGCGCCGCCTGGGCGAGCACTTGGCGCAGCGTCTCGGGATCCTGGAGCTGAAAGGGAAGCGGAGGGGGATCCAGCGGCGGGCCGGTGAACTCGGGCCGGACGGACTGGATGGCGGTGACGAAGAAGCCGAAGAACTCGATCTTCTCGGGTGCGCCGTAGACGTTCATCAGCACGCGCCCGCCAGGCTTGGTGACCCGCGCGAGCTCGCCGATCCCGCGCCGCATGTCCGGGAAGAGCATGACGCCGAACTGCGATCCGCTGATGTCGAAGGTGTCGTCCTCGAGCTCGAGGGCGTGACCGTCCATGACCCGCGTCTCCAGGTTGAGCCCCTCTTCACGTGCACGCTTCTCGAGGCGCTCGAGCATCACCGGAGACAGGTCGGTCGAGAGCACCTGCGCGCCGAGCCGCGCCGCGGGGATGCTGAGGGCGCCGCTACCGGCTGCGACGTCCAGGAACCGCATCCCCGGGCGAAGCTCGGCACGACGGAGGCCTTCGTTCGCCAACCACATGTGCGAGGGGGTGACGAACTCGTCGTAGCCGGCCGCGATCGTGTCCCACGCGACCTGGGCTTGCTTGATTTCCTGGGTGCTCATCACCTTCTCCTTTGCTTAGGGGGCGGCTGCCGCCCGGCACGCGGATGAGAGAGATGGGCGTTCCGTTTCGAGCCGCGTCAGGATGGGTCGGGGCGGACGATCACTGTGTCGGCGACCGGGATGATCGCATCCACCGGAAGGTCGGCGAGCTCGCCGTGCTTGCGGATCGCGTCCTCGCCGGTCGCCTGGTAGACGCACACGGTCCCGACCGAGCCGCCGCCCTCCTCGAGCACGTAGCTGCGGATCCAGCGAAGCTGGTCGGACAGCTCGTCGTCGGCGACCCGCTTCGAGCGTTCCGCAGCCTGCTCGAGGTCGGCCGGCGAGCGCCAGCCCGAACGGCGAAGGATCACGTATGTGTTCATTTCTGTCCTCCTCCTGCTAGTGGGTTCTAGGTTCGTCCGACGGCCAGGAGCACAAGATTCGAAAGACGCACCGTGCCGTCAGAGGCGGCCGCTCCCCTGACGGCCTCGGTAATGGCGGCCCACGTCTCGTCCTGTACCTCCTGTGGGTGCGGGGCGATCATCGCGCTGATCGGCGGGGCGATCTCCTTGACGAAGGTCGTGAACTCCTCGGGCGACTTCCAGTCGAAGGTGACGTCGGCCTCCTCCACCTCCACGTCGGAGAACCCGGCAGCCTCCAGCAGCCCACCGAGCGCCTCCGGCGTCGGGCGCGACAGCGGCCCGGGCGTTCCCGGCGGTGGCGGTGGCACCTGCAGGCGCTGCATCGCGGTCCTCATCGGAATCGCGAGCAAGGGCACTCGGTCCGGTGGCCCCCAGGAGCTGATCGCCAGCCTGGCGCCGGGCTTGAGGAAGCTGCGGACACGGGCCGCCGCCATCTCCCCGTCGGGCTCGAAGATGATCCCCCAGCGCGAGAGCGCGGCGTCGAAGCTGCCCTCCGGAAACCCGAGCGAAGCCGCGTCGGACTCGACGAACTCGATGTTCTCGAGCCCGGCGGCGGCCGCGCGCTCACGGCCGAACGCGATCATCCCGGCAGAGATGTCGGTGGCCACGACGCTGCCCTTGGGCCCGGCCCTTCTAGCCGCGGTCAGCGATGGCTCGCCGTAGCCGGCGGCCACGTCCAACACCCGGCTGCCCTGCGCAACGCCGGCCAGCTCGACGAGGCGCTCGCTGATTCCGCTCGCCGCCCCGTCGATCAGCTCCGACCACTTGCGCCAACCGGCCGCGGCGCTGTTCCACTGCTGCCGTTGTCCCTGTCGGAACTCGACCGAGTCGAGCTTCTTCGCCTCCATCGTCGCGGTCGTCTTGTCCTCGGTCGTCCTTGCCGACTCGCTCATCGCCTACCAGCCCCGTATGTCCCTGCGTTCATCTGCTCCTCCTCCTTGACGTCTTGTGCTCTCTCGTTGGGGCCGCGGCGGGATTTCCCCTCCTGCTGAGGCGTGTTCGAGCCAGGGTCACCGCCGGTGGACTGCCTCGATGTCGTCACGCGCCGACCATCTTTTCATACCCCGATTCCGATCGACCCTCTCCGAACCAGCTAGGGGTTCGCGACCGCCCGGCGCTCGTTGGCGGAGCGGCGCACCCAGTCGCTCCAGCCGCCCTCGAAGGCCCGCACCCCGCCGTCGCGCACCTCGACGATTCGGTCTGCGATCCGGTCGAGGAAGTACCGGTCGTGGGAGATGAAGACGACGGTGCCGTCGAAGGCCTCGAGCTGCGCCTCGAGCACCTCGACGGCCTCGATGTCGAGGTGGTTCGTCGGCTCGTCGAGCACGAGCAGGTTGCCTCGCTGCTGCATCAGCAGGAGCAGCTGGAGCCGTGTCCGCTCGCCGCCGCTCAGCGTCCGGATGGGCCGGCGGACGCCCTCGTAGGCGAAGAGGAACTTCATCAGCAGCGAGACGGCCTCGCCCTCGGTGCACGGGTGGGCGGCGCGGACGGTCTGCACCGGTGTCGCGTCCGGGTCGAGGGTCTCCTGCTCCTGCGCCAGGTAGCCGATCCGGATCGAAGGGCCCACCCAGACCTCCCCCGCCGCCGGCTCGAGCTGGCCGACGAGCGTCTTCACGAGCACAGTCTTGCCGGCGCCGTTCTCGCCGACGATCCCCACCCGCTCCCCGTGGAAGACCGTCAGGTCGACGTCCTGCAGCACGGGGTCGTCGCCGAACGCGACCGTGACCCCGCGCAGGTCGAAGGCGCGCTCGCCGCCACGACGGGACGCACGCAGGCGCAACGCAATCCTCCGGCGCTCGAGCACCGGCCGCTCGATCTTCTCCATCCGGTCGATCTGCCGCTGCTTGTTGTGCGCCTGCTTGATGTGGCGCTCGTCGACGACCCGGCGCGCCCAGTCCTCGAAGCGGCGCACCGCTTCCTCAAGTCGCGCGATCTCCTTCTGCTGCGTCGTGTAGAGCACCTGCCGCCGCTCGAGGTCGAGCTCGCGGGCGACCGCATAGGCGGAGTAGTTGCCGGGCCAGAGGCGGATCCGACCCCGCTCGAGCTCCGCGACGGTGCCGACTGTCTCGTCCAGCAGGTAGCGGTCGTGCGAGACGGCGACGATCGCGCCTCTGAAGCCACGGATCAGCGTCTCGAGGCTCGCGCGCGCCTCCAGATCGAGGTGCGCCTCCGGCTCGTCGAGGAGCAGCACGTCTGGGCTGCGGACGAGGCAGGCCGCGAGCTCGACGAGCTTGCGCCGGCCGCCGCTCAGCTCGCGGACCGGCCGCTCGGCCTCATCTCCCTCTAACCCGGCCTCGGCGAGCAGCCCGCGCGAGCGTCCCTCGAAACCCGCACCTCCCGCAGCCTCGTAGCGGCCGACGAGCTCCTCCTGGCGGCGCAGCAGGCGCGCCATCAGCCCGAGGTCGGCCGCGACCTCCGGCGAGCCGAGACGGTCGGTGCAGCTCGCGAGCTCCTGCTCGATCGCGCGGAGGTCGGGCCGCGCGTCGCGGAGCAGCTCGAGCCCGCTACGCTCGTCACTGCCGGGGTGCTGTGCGAGGAACGAGACGACGAGCCCGCGGCGCCGGACGACCCGGCCGGCGTCGGCCTCCTCGATCCCGGCGAGGATGCGCAGGAGCGTCGACTTCCCCGAGCCGTTGGCGCCGATCACACCGAGGCGCGCCCGCTCGGCCACGTCGAGCTCGAGCTCAGCCAGCACCGGGCGCGCGCCGAAGGACTTCGAGATCCCGCGGGCGCTGAGCAGGCTCACGCGATCAGCCTAGATGGTTGATTCCGAGCCGAAGCGCGCGGAGCAATGGTCTTCGTGCTGGCGTCGAAGTCGGGCGTTGCCGCTGCCGGCTGCTGCGCCCCGACCGCAAAGACGAAGGCTGCGCTTCGGCACGCGACATCGCGGCCCCGATCAAGAAGCTGGAGAAGGTCGCCCCGACCCCGCCCGCGAGGCCCGGCCTCCTCGCGAGGATTGCCGGCCTCAGCTCGGCAGTCGCCCGCCCGCTCGCGCTGCCGAGTCGGGGGCGGCTCGAGCAAGCCCACCCGCTGTCGATTCAGAACATGCGCTGAACCCGAGCCCTCGTCGCCGTCACTGCTTCAGCTCGAGTTCCGTCCGCCCCCCTGCGGCAGCCGTACCGCGGAGCGGGTAGACCCCGGAAGGCATGGTTGCGGGCTCTAACGGAGAAGCGGACGATGGGGCTCGAACCCACGACCCTCAGCTTGGGAAGCTGATGCTCTACCAACTGAGCTACGTCCGCGTACGGAGATTCTAGCTTCATAGAAATCCGTTCAGAACGAAGCACCGTACCGCCGTGGCACGGCGACACGCGCAGGCGACACGCCCTCCCTCCCTCGCACGCGCCGAGAGCACCCGTCGGCGAGTCGTCGCTCCAAACCTGGTTCCAGGTACGGAAGGGACACCTTGCGCTCTTCCTTTCTGTTGTCATACTAGACAACATGCCGCAGCACCTGCCCAGCCGCCTCATGCTCACGGCCTTCCTCCCTGCCCTGCTCGCCCTCGCCCTCCCCGTCGCCGGCTGCACGCTTCGCCGCGAAGCCCGGCCCCCGCCCTCGCCGTACTGCCGCGGCGGAGACCCGCTGGCCGGCGTCTACCACCCCGCGCGGCTCGAGCTGAAGAGCGCCTGCCGGGTCGCGACCGGCACCGTCGCGAGTGTCAAGTTCGAGGAATTCGACGGCGACGTCCATGTCGACCTTCGTCTGGACGAGGCCGACCGCGGTCTTCTCGCGCCCGGGAACGACCGGGTCGGCGGCGAGCTCGTCGTCGAGATCCTCCCGCAGGATCGCTCGCGCGTCCCGGTGCCGACGGTCGGCCAGCGCATCTCGGTCGTCGGGCCCTGGGTCGAAGACCACCAGCACGGCTGGCGGGAGATCCATCCGGCCTGGTGGATCAGCGCGGGCCGGATCGTCCCCGCGACTCCGAGCGAGCTCGCCCGCGCACGCGAGCTGCTCGCGTCCCGGACCGCGGTCGATGACCCCGGATGAGGCGGGAACGGCGCAGGCGCGGTCGAGGCCGGGGATAATCCCGGGGTCGAACCGCGAGAAACGGAGGCACGATGAGCGCTCAGGAACTCGAGACCACAGCCGCCGAGCTCGTCGCCCAGGGGAAGGGCATCCTGGCCGCAGACGAGAGCGACGGCACGATCAAGAAGCGCTTCGATTCGATCGGCGCCGAGTCGACGGAGGAGAATCGGCGCGCCTACCGCGACCTCCTCTTCACCACTGGGGGCGCCTCCGAGCACATCAGCGGGGTGATCCTGTACGACGAGACGATCCGGCAGAGCTCAGCCGACGGAACCCCGTTCCCCGAGCTCCTGGCGCGCCAGGGAATCATCCCCGGGATCAAGGTCGATCGCGGCGCGAAGCAGCTCGCCGGAGCCCCCGGCGAGACGATCACCGAGGGTCTCGACGGGCTGCGCGAGCGCCTGGACGAGTACCGCGAGCTCGGTGCGCGGTTCGCGAAGTGGCGCGCCGTGATCACGATCGGCGACGACATCCCGAGCGAGTACTGCCTCTGGACGAATGCCCACGCGCTCGCACGCTACGCGGCGCTCAGCCAGGAGGCCGGCCTGGTGCCGATCGTCGAGCCGGAGGCCCTGATGGACGGCGACCACTCGATCGACCGCAGCTACAGCGTCACCTCCCGGATGCTGAACGCGGTCTACACCGAGCTGCACGACCAGCGCGTGGCGCTCGAAGGGACGCTGCTGAAGACGAACATGGTGCTCTCGGGCTACGAAGCGTCGGATCGCGCGGGCGCCGAGGAGGTCGCCGATCAGACGGTCCGGTGCCTCCGCCGCCATGTTCCTCCGGCCGTGCCCGGAGTCGTGTTCCTGTCGGGCGGCCAGACGGACGAGGACTCGACCGCCCACCTCAGTGCGATGAACGCGCTCGGCGACCACCCGTGGCAGCTCAGCTTCTCGTACGGCCGTGCCTTACAGGCTCCCGCGCTGAAGGCCTGGGCCGGCGACCCGGCCAACGTGAGCGCCGCGCAGGCGGCCTATCTCCACCGCGCGCGGATGAACGGCGCTGCCCGAACCGGCTCGTACCGGCCCGAGCTGGAGCAGGTTCCGACGCCTGCCTAGATGCTTGATCGGAAATTCACGCAGCGCAGCTGGTGGCCCTGCGGGTGCGGCAATTTCCGATCAAGCATCTAGCGGTACTGGACGCCCGAGAAGCGGGTCAGCTTCTCGAAGGCGTGCTGCGCCTCGATCCGACGGATCGTGCCGGAGCGCGAACGCATGACGATCGAGTCCGTAATCGCTCCTGTGCGGGTGTAGCGAACGCCGTTCAACAGTGCGCCGTCGGTGACGCCGGTGGCCGCGACGAAGGCGTCCTCGCCGGCGACGAGGTCTCGCGCCCAGAGCACACGGTCGAGCTCGTAGCCGGCCTCGAGGAGTGAGCGGCGCTCGTCGTCCGTGCGGGGCCAGAGCTTGCCCTGCATGGCGCCGCCGAGGCACGTGATCGCCGCCGCGGAGATGACGCCCTCCGGCGTCCCCCCGACGCCCATGAGGAGGTCGACGCCCGTGCCTCCTCGCGCCGCGGCGAGCGCGGGCGCCACGTCGCCATCCGTGATCAGGCGTACCTTCGCGCCCACGTCACGGAGCTCGGCGATCAGCTGCTCGTGCCGATCCCGCTCGAGGACGACGACGGAGATCTCCTCCGGGGCGACGCCCTTCGCTTCCGCGACGCGCCGCACGTTCTCCGCGGGAGCGACCTCGATGTCGATCGCTTCAGCGCCCTCGGGGCCACACGCGATCTTGTCCATGTAGACGGCGGCGCCGGGGAAGAACATCGTTCCCCGCTCGGCCACGGCGATGACCGCGATCGCGTTCGGCTGGCCGTTCGCCGTCAGGCGGGTCCCCTCCAGGGGGTCGACGGCGACGTCGACCTCGGGCCCGTCGCCACTCCCCACCTCCTCGCCGTTGTAGAGCATCGGCGCCTCGTCCTTCTCCCCCTCCCCGATCACGACGACGCCCCGCATCGAGACCGTGTCGAGCATCAGCCGCATCGCGTCCACCGCCGCCTGGTCGGCGCTCACCTTGTCGCCGCGGCCGATCCACCGGGCCGCGCCCATCGCGGCCGCCTCGGTCACACGCACGAGCTCGAGCGCGAGATTCCGATCCGGCCCGACTGCGCTCACCGGACAATCCTAAGGGTGCAGGAGCCAGCGAACCTGCGGCGGACTGTGCGCAGCCCCTCAGGCAGCTGGCCTTTTTTTCTTTCATAGCGTGCAGGCCTCCGGCGAAGCCGGAGGCTCTGCGCGGGTCCAGTCACATCCGCTCGGGCGCCTCCACCCCGACCAGGTCGAGGCAGCGGGCGATCACGGTCTGGGCGGCGCGACAGAGTCCGAGCCGGAAGCTCTCGGACTCCCCTCCCCCGAGCACGCGGTACCCGTGGTAGAAGCGATGGAAGTCGTCGGCGACCCGGATTGCGTAGATCGGAATCGAGTGGGGCGCGCGGCGCTCCGCGGACTCCCGCACGACTCTCGGGAATTCGGCGATTCGCTTCACGACGTCCCGTTCCTCGGGAGCCAGCTCCCCGGGCGGCGCCCTGCCGGCCTGCGCGTCCCCGGCGTTTCGCAGGATCCCGGCGATGCGCGCGTGCGCGTACTGCACGTAGTAGACGGGATTCTTCTGAGAACGCTCCGCGGCCAGGTCCACGTCGATCTCGATCGTCTGGTCGTGCCCGCGCGAGACGAGGTACCAGCGCGCGGCGTCGACCCCGACCTCGTCCATGAACTCGTCCAGCGTCACGACGTCGCCGTGGCGCTTCGACATCTTCGTCGTCTCGCCGCGCACCGACAGGTGCACGAGCTGGTAGACGAGAATCTCGACCCGGTCCGGGTCGATGCCGAGCATGCGGGAGATGGCCTTCAGGCGTCCGACGTACCCGTGGTGGTCGGCGCCGAGGACGTAGATCGCCCGGTCGAAGCCGCGGCCGAATTTCCTCAGCATGTAAGCGGCGTCGGCGGCGAAGTAGCCGGGCTTGCCGTCCGTGGAGCGGATCACGACCCAGTCCTTGTCGTCACCGTAGGCGCTCGTCCGCGCCCAGATCGCACCGTCCCGCTCGTAGGTGTCCAGCCGGGCTAGGGCGGCCGGAACCTCTCGTTCTTCCAGCTCGCTCTGGAGCTCCCAGGTGTCGAAGCGGATCCGGAACCGCTCGAGGGTGCGCTCGATCTGGCCAAGCATCGGCGGCACCGGATCGCCGCCGGCGCGGGCGAGCTCTCGGACGTACTCGCCGTGGTAGCCGTCCTCGGGCGGCTCCTCCCCGCGCCGCCTGGCCTCGACCGAGGCGCGGAAGCGCTCC
>Ga0136620_10000601_pt1 | contig 16502 bp, 19 predicted proteins | sample AntDrymUQ4162106_2_FD_104806 | JGI IMG/M metagenome (GOLD analysis project Ga0136620, IMG submission 104806) | Polar desert sand microbial communities from Dry Valleys, Antarctica - metaG UQ416 (21.06) | ecosystem: Environmental > Terrestrial > Soil > Desert | place: Antarctica: Dry Valley... | reverse complement strand
CGCGCGCGCCATTCGCGCCCTCAAGGACTACGAGTTCGTCGACCAGCAGGCCGCGGAGAAGTACCAGGAGCTCCTGAATCAGCTGCAGGAGCAGGTGCTCGGCTCGTACTTCAGGAACATGCGCGATTCGCTGAAGGACCTCAACCCCGAGAAGATCGAGCGGACGCGGCAGATGATGCGCGACCTCAATCGCGCCTTGCGTGAGCGGATGGAGGGTGGCGACCCCGACTTCGAGGCCTTCCAGCGTCAGTACCCGGAGCTCGCCGGACAGGCGGGGGACTGGGACGACCTATTGCGGCAGCTCGCGGACGGCATGGCCGCGATGCGATCGCTCTGGAACAGCTTGCCCGACGCGATGCGGTCGCAATTGGACGACCTGCTCGGCGCCGCATTCGATGATCCGGGGCTGCGCCGCGCGATGGACGAGCTCGCCGAGACGCTGGGAGAGCTTATCCCGCACCAAGGGCTGGACCACGAGCTGTCGGGCGACGAGCCGATATCCCTCGCGGAGGCGCTCGGGCTCATGGACGAGATGAACCAGCTCGCGGAGCTCGAGGACCTGGTCGCATCCGCACGCGACCAGGACGACGTCGGCAACATCGACCCTGAGCAGGTCGGCCGGCTCGCGGGCAATGCTGCGAAGCAGTCGCTCGAGGAGATCCAGCGGCTCACGGAGCTCCTGGAGGAGGCCGGTCTCATCCGCAAGGATGGTCCGCGCTACGAGCTCACGCCGCACGGCATCCGGAAGATCGGGCAACGCTCGCTCGAGGAGATCTTTTCGACGCTGAAGCGCGACGCGTTCGGCAGCCATCGCGCGCAGTCGCGCGGCCGCGGCGGCGATCCCACGGACGAGGTGAAGGCCTACGAGTTCGGCGACCAGTTCCTCCTGGATCTGCCGGGGACGGTGCGGAGCGCCGTCATGAGAGGCGGACCTGGTACGCCGGTCCGGCTTCGACCTTCGGACTTCTCCGTGTACCGAACGGAGCTGACGACGCAGTCGGCGACGGCGATCCTGGTCGACGTCTCACGATCGATGCTGTTCCGCGGGTGCTTCCTCGCCGCGAAGAAGGTGACCCTCGCGCTCGACGCGCTCATCCGGAATACCTTCCCCAAGGACGACCTCTACATCATCGGGTTCTCGTCGTTGGCGCAGGTCCTCCAGCCGGCCGACCTGCCGCGCCTCACCTGGAACGAGTACCGCTACGGCACGAACATGCAGCATGCCTTCTCGACCGCACGATCACTGCTGGCACGCTCGCGTGGCAAGAACAGGCAGATCATCCTCATCACCGACGGCGAGCCGACGACGCACGGGGGGTTACGCGAGGCGGCCGCGAACTTCATGTACCCGCCCAGCGCGCGCACGTTCCAGGAGACGCTCCGCGAGGTGGCGCGGTGCACCCGCGAGCAGATCACGATCAACACGTTCATGCTCGCGCGAGGCCATTATCTCATCGACTTCGTGAACGAGATGTCGAAGGTCAACTCGGGACGCGCGTTCTACGTCGAGCCTGAGCATCTCGGCGAGTACATCCTCGTGGACTATGTCTCGAACAAGCGCCGCCGCGTCGCGTAGCTAGCGGAGATCGCCCCGCCGGCTGCCGAAGAACGCGGCGGCGGCCGCGACGGCCGCGCCGACCAGCGGCCAGTAGAGGATGCCCAGGCTCGAGCCGATGAAGCCGAACAGCGCTCCGAAGCGGTCGCCAGGCGGGGTCGTGAAGCCGAACAGGTTCCCCGTCTGCGCCAGCCACGCTGTGATCGCGCCGACGAGACCGCTGACCCCGCCCATGATCGCGGCCGCGAGTGTTCCGCTCATCTCGCGGCCAAGGAGCCACCACACACCGACAGAGAGCGCGCCCCCGAGCCAGCCCCAGACGGGGAGTTGCTCGAAGAACGTGATCGCGACGAGCGCGATACACCCCGCCACCGTGAGCGCGAGATCTCGCACGGGGTCGAGCGTAGCGGCGGGCGTCGGCGTGCCCATTTCGGTGGCTACACTCACGCGCGATGGCTGACCTCGAGGCGAAGCTGAAGGCTGAGGTCGCGAAGATGCGCCCGTACCTCGAGCGCTCCGGTGGACGTCTGGAGCTCGTCGGGGTCGAGGACAGCGTGGCGAAGGTCGTCGTGACGCTGACCAGGCCGGGCGCGAGCCTGCTCGTCGCGTCGCTCCAGCTCGCGAGCGGCATCGAGCGAGCCCTGAAGAACGCGATCCCCGAGCTCCGCGCCGTCGACGCGGTGAACCTTCCACCGCATGTCCTGCAGGGCTGGGATCAGCCTGGTCTCGCGCTGCGCTCGGACACGGGAGACGGCAGCCGCCCGACCTAGGTGTACCCGGCCAGGAGGTTGGTGGCAGGACGTTGACGTAGGAGACCTGATGGCCTGGGACGCCTAGGCGCGCTTCGCCAGCAGGATCCGCGGCGCGCGGGCGAGGTCCGCGTTCCCCATCCGTTCCGGCCCCAGCTCCGCCAACCGCGCGCGAGCCGCTCGGGCGTCCACGACGAGCCGCTCGACGTCGACCTCCTGACATGCCGGCAGGAAGGACAGGAGCCTCGCGATCCCTTCCTCCAAGAGCACGCTCGCCCCGTGGTAGTTGCCCTGACGCCAGTGATGGAAGCCGACACCGACCTGGAGGATCCCGTGATAGAGGTCGCGGACGGGCGCGGCGGTGTCACGCCAGAGCAGCTCCAGCGTCTCGTGCTGCTCGAAGAACTCACCGGCGTTGAACTGCTCGATGGCGCGGAGAAGCTCGGACGGTGGCGGGTCGTCGCATCGCGCGCGCACGTGCTCGCCGGACATGCCCGGCGGGGGTCGCTTGGGGCGCCGCAGGCTCTTCCGGTCGCGGCTGGACGGCGGCGTCGGGTCAGGCGTGAGGTGCGGACGTCCCGCCGATGATCTTGCGGAAGCGGAGCTCGTCCTCGACGAACTCGCGCACTCTCGGATCCAGGAAGCACTCGGGCAGCTGCTCTGGAGTCTCGGCGTAGCCGACGACGATGCCTTCCCGTAGCTCGTGGCCCGCGGCGAGGAAGCCCTTCTCGAGCGCGTACAGACGCGTGTACTGGAACCGCCAGATCGGACCGGTTTGTCCGATGACCCGGCCATCGAAACGGATCGCGCGGGGGGTCTCCTCGCGGATCGTGGCGTACTTCGCGATGCCGTCGCGGGCGGCCGCGCGCTCCTCTTCCGTTACGTCGGCAGGCAGCGGGAACTCCGCGGTCTCGCTCATCGGCATCCGCGATGATAGCCTTGGCTTCGCTCGGAGGGACCGCGCAAGTGGGCTCCGGAACACTCATTCCGAAAGTGAGGATCACGAGAATTGACGTACGTGATCACAGAGCCCTGCATCGATCTCAAGGACGCGAGTTGTCTCGATGTCTGTCCTGTTGACTGTATTTACACAACTGACGCCGACAACCAGTACTTCATCCACCCGGACGAGTGCATCGACTGCGGCGCGTGCGAATCGGTGTGCCCGGTGAGCGCGATCTTCCCGGAGGACGCCGTCCCCGAGAAATGGAAGCAGTACACCGAGATGAACAAGGTTTACTTCAACAAGTAGAGCCGCTATTCATGTAAGCCCGACGGTCTCACCGGGCTGTCGGGCTTCTTCGTTCCTCTTTGTGTTGTCGCGCCCACTCGCGCAAGCACGCGAGACATTGCTTCGACGCGCGCCTCTCGGTCCCACCGGAGCGCGCGACATACCTGCGGATCCGCGCGGTCGCGTACTCATGCCCGTTCACACAATGCGTCTTATGGTTTCCCCACGCGGGGTTCCCCCGTACGAGTGGCTCCTGTGAGGCGACCCTCGACAAGACGACCAGCGCCTGTACCCGCTTCGCGCTCCCGAGCCACGGCCAGAGGGAGCGGATGACGTGCTCAGCGTGCGAGAGGCGCAGCGCCTTGTAGCGGTAGATGGGTGCGCCGCAGCCTCGCCCTTTGTAGGGGCCGTATATCCGGCCGATGCCTCCCACGACCGAATGAAATCGCCAGAGTGCTTCTGGAACGCCGGCGGTCGACGATTGGGTGATCGAAACTTCCGCCGTTCGATGACCCAGGTGCGTCCGGTGCTCCGCGAAGCATGTCGAACCGTCGCCATCGAAGAGTCCCGCCGCCCACGCGGCGACTTCATCGGCCGTCTGAGGTCGCACAGCTGACGCCGGCTCGCCGAGCGCTCTCTCGAACTGCCTCCGCTTCACAGCGCCGAGCCACGGACAAAGTGCGACCCACACGGCGCTCACATCGTCCCGGCTCGATGCCACCCACCGGTAGAGATCGAGCTTCCCACACTGCCGGGCTGGACCCCCGATTCGCCCGACGCCCACAGCGGCGTGGAAGCGTTCCAGGACCTCAGGAACATCCTTGCGATCAGCTTGGTTGATCTGCGCGTGCGGGTGAGTACGCCTCCGGTTCTTCACGGCTGCCGCCCACCCCTCCGCGTCGAAGAAGCCTGCCGCCCAGGCGAGCTCCGTGCGGTCCATCCCCCACGTTATGAAGGAGCGACATATGCACATGCACGTCGGCGAATGGGATGACATGCCGTCGCACAAAGTGAGGACGGGGGCCGATCGCCTCCGTCCCTGCCACCCGAGACCGGCGACCGTCGTCTGCGCTCATCCGGTGCCTCCGCACTCCTGCCGTGGTTTGCGATCGAGGCCACTTCTCGCTAGTTCAGCGGGTCGATCGCGCGCCGACCGGCGAAGCCGGCGTCGAGATCGTGCCAGTACAGGATCCGCGGGCCATCACCGAGCTTCCAGCAGAGACAGATCTCGCGACCATCCCGCATCGCGCGGAAGTCGATGAGCCCCAGCCCCGGATCCTTGACCTCGACGCCCAGCCCGTCCAGCTCGACGATCAACGCGCGGATCTCCCGCGCGACGGGATCGCTCGCGTTGCGGCGGTACGCCGCGACGCGACGCTGCAGATCCTCGAGCAGCGGCTCGGCCTGCGGCAGCACCGCTTCGGCCGTCGCGCGCGTGAACCTCGGCATATCCTCACCCTAGTGTCTCGTCTCGCGGGTCCGTTGGCGAGTCGGAGCCCCGAGCCGCTGGAGCGAAGACGGGATCGCCGGACGCGACCCAAAAGACCGCCAGGGAGGGACGATGTGGCCACGTACGTGTTGCTGACGAAGGTGAGCTCTGCAGGCATCAAGACGCTGCAGTCGAACCCGCGGCGCATCAAAGAGGTGAACCAGGAGATCGAGGCGCAGGGTGCGCGTGTCGTCGCGCAGTACGCGACCCTCGGCCGCTACGACTTCGTCAACATCGTCGAAGCCAAGGACAACGAGGTGATCGCGCGTATCTCGGTCAACCTCGGCGCTCGCGGAACGGTCTCCATCGAGACGCTGTCCGCGTTGCCGGTCGAGCAGTTCGTGCGAGCGATCGCCAAGAAAGGCAAGTGAGCGCGAAGGCCGGGCGGCTCGAGCCACCGGCGTACCCAAGCGTTGTCCGGGGTGAGGAGGAGCGAGAGCGCTTCGCGCGTCTCTACGACGACCTTGTGCGCGTGATCGGCCTCGCTCCCGGCGACGCGCTGCTCAACGCGACGGAGCAGTTCGAGCTCGGCTTCGACGTCCGCGGCCCGTTCGAGAAGCGCAAGCGCCGGAAGAAGGTGGCGCTCGGCGCGGACCCCGACGTCGCGGCGGTGCCGGATCGCGAGCCGCCCGCTTGAGGCGCCGCGGCCATGCGGAGCGATCGACTCTCGGGGGAGCTGGCGGTCCGCACACACCCGCCACCGCGCGCTCGTAGCCCGCGGAGATCAGGACCTCACGACGAGCCAGTGTCACCGGAGCCTGGCGGGTATGCACCGAAGAGCGCGCCGGTGAGGCGGGCCTCGTTCTCCAGCTCCTCATAGGGGCGGCCCAGAAGCGCGGCAACGCACGCGCGGGCGCTCGGAGCCGTGACGACGGTGTGGTCGCGGCTTAGGGCAGCGGCGCGGGCCAACGTCGAGCTGCGGAGCGCGGCGAGGTACCGCTCCGCGTCGTCAGGCGCGTCCCCGCCGAGCGGCAGGCCGTCCGCAAGCCGCAGCGCGGCGACGTCGTAGGGAGTCATCGACGCGACCGCGATCCCGCGCGCGGCGAGGTACACGACCTCGCTGCCCACGAGCAGTGCCATGCGCCCGTCCTCGGCCAGGACCCCGGCTCGCGCGAGGATCCGGCTCGCGACCGTGAGCTCGGTCGCCGGGCCCTCGCGGATCATCATGGCTCTCAGACGCCGACCGCGGCATCCTCGATGAGATCGCGAGCTGCGCGTACGGGTGCGTCTGGCGCGATCTCGTCCTCGCGTGGCGGCTCGACGATCTCGGTCCACGCGAGCTCACGACCGAGGCGCTCCGCGAGCGTCGTGGCGCAGCGGCGACCGACCTCCACAGGCGTGGCGCGTACACCGAGCCGGGCGAGCGACGCGACCTCGTGGGCGAAGCCACAGGGGATCATGCGACCGAACGCCTCGAGGTCCGTCGACACGTTCAGTGCGAATCCGTGCGAGGAAACACCACGCGAGACTCGGACGCCGATCGCGGCGACCTTTGCGGGCCGTCCGTCCTCGAGGTCGGCCCAGACGCCCGTCTTGCCCTTCTCCGCCCGCGCGGCGATGCCGTACGACGCAAGGGCTGCGATGAGCGCATCCTCGATCGCACGCACATAGGCGACGAGGTCCGGTGCCTCGCCGAGCGCGACGAGCGGGTAGCCGACGAGCTGTCCGGGGCCGTGGTAGGTGATGTCGCCGCCGCGGTCCACGCGATAGACCGCCGCACCCGCGTCGCGGAGCTCCCGGGGGCTCGCAAGGAGGTTCGCCGTCGAACCGCGCTTGCCGATCGTGTAGACGGGATCGTGCTCGAGGAGTAACAGGCGGTCCGCGCCGCCCGCGCGCACCCGCGAGGCGATGGCCTCCTGCAGCCGCCACGCCTCCAGGTAGGGCCGCCGGCCGAGCCAGGTCGCGACGATCGCGGCGCTCATCGCGAGGCGACGGTCGCGAGCCCCACGTGCCGCTCCGCGTGGTACGAGGAGCGCACGAGCGGACCCGACTCCACATGCGCGTAGCCCATCGCCATCCCGGAGACACGCAGCTCTTCGAACTCGTCCGGGGTCCAGTAGCGCTCGATCGGGAGGTGCTGCGGCGACGGTCGGAGGTACTGCCCGATGGTGATGATGTCCGTGCCCTGGGCCCGAATCTCGCCCATGGTGCGCAGCACCTCGAGGCGCGTCTCGCCGAGCCCGAGCATGATCCCGCTCTTGCACACGAGCCCGGGCGCCCTGGCCTTGGTGTGGCGCAGCACCTCGAGCGATCGCTCGTAGACCGCCTGCGGACGGACGCGGGGGTACAGGCGCGGCACGGTCTCCGTGTTGTGGTTCAGGATGTCAGGGCGTGCCTCCAGCACGATGTCGAGCGCGCCGAGGACGCCGCGGAAGTCCGGGATGAGGACTTCGATCGTGGTCCCGGGTGCGCGACGGCGGACCTCCCGGATGGTCTGGGCGAAGATCGCCGCACCGCCGTCGTTCAATTCGTCGCGGTTCACGCTCGTCACGACGGCGTGGCCGAGCCCCATGCGGGCGACCGCATCCCCCACTCGTGCCGGCTCCCCCAGGTCAAGCTCCGTCGGACGCCCGGACTTGACGGCGCAGAAGCCGCACGACCGTGTGCAGGTGTCGCCCAGGATCATGAAGGTCGCGGTGCCCGCGCCCCAGCACTCAGCCATGTTCGGGCAGTGCGCCTCCTCGCAGACGGTGTGCAGCTCCTTCGAGCGCATGAGCGTGCGTAGCTGCTCGACCTGCGGCCCGGTGGGGAGGCGGACCTTGAGCCACGCGGGCCTCGAGCGATCGATCGGCACCACCGCATTGGCGCCGCTGCGTCCGCGCGACCGCGGACGCTCGATCTCGCCGGGCATCTCGAAGCGGATCGGCGCGAGCTCGGCCATGGCTACATTCCTGCCGAGCCAGCCGCAGGGCCCACCGCGCCGCAGCGGCTGTGGTCGGCGTAGGCGCGGGGGATCAGGCGGGCGAGGGCTGTGCCCGAGCGAGCCGCAGGGCCCACCGCGCCGGAGCGGCTGTGGTCGGCGTAGGCGCGGGGGATCAAAGGGACACGGCCTCAGTGATGCCCTCGAGCCACTGACGCATCGTGGCGAGGAATCGGGCGGCGGTCGAGCCGTCGATGGCGCGGTGATCGAACCCGATCACGAGATTCATCATCGACCGAATCGCGATGGAATCATCCTCCATCACGACCAGGCGCTTGCGGATCGCCTCCGCTGACACGATGGCCGCTTGACCCGGCGGGACGATCGGGCTCGACACGAACGTGCCGAGCGGGCCGGTGTTGTTCACCGTGAACGTGCCGCCCTGGAAGTCGTCGAGCGTGAGCTTCTTCGCCTTGGCGCGGTCGACGACGTCGCGGATCGCGCGCATGAGCCCGGTGATGCTCTTGCCGTCGGCGTCGCGGATCACCGGCACCACGAGGCCCTCGTCCCCGAGAGCGACCGCATACCCGACGTTGATCGCCTTCCGCATCACGAGGCCCTGATCCGTCCATGACGAGTTGACCGAAGCGACGGCGGCGAGCGCCTCGACGGCGGCCTTCACGATGAAGGCCGCGGGCGAGAGATCGAAGCCTTCCCGCTTCTGGAAGTCGGCTCTCGCGGTCTCGCGCAGGCGCATGAGATTCGTCATGTCGACTTCCATCGCGGCATGCGCGTGAGGCGCCGACCACGCCTGCACCATGTTCGCAGCGATCGCGCGGCGCATCTGCGTCAACGGGACAGGAGTGTCGCCCTGCAGCGGTGCGGGCTTCGCGGCAGCGGCGGACTCAGGACGCGACGCGCCGTCATCCCCCGCGGCCGGGGCCTCCGCGCCCTGCGCGATGAATGCCTCGATGTCCTGCCGCGACACTCTCCCGCCAAGACCGGTCCCCTGCACCCGCGAGAGATCGATGCCGTGCTCGGCCGCGAGCTTGCGCACTGCCGGTGTTGCGCGTACGTCGGCTCCGGTGGCGGTCTTGCCGTTGCCTTCAGCGCCGTCCGACTGCCGGGACCGCGCCGGCGCGGTCTGGGCGGCGGCGGGCGCGGCCTTTGCTGACGCGGTCTGCGCGGTGGCCTCGCCCGTTGCGATGGGCGCCGGCGCTTCCGCGGCCGCGGGCGCGGCGGTCGCGTTGCCGTCGCCAGCATTCTGGGCCGCGGCCGCGGCGCCCGCTTCGGCGGGCTTCGCTTCGGCCTTCGCTTCGGCCTTCGCTTCCGCGGGCTGCGCCTGGGTGGCGCCGCCAGCGGTCTCGAAGATCGCGAGCACGGTCCCGACCGCGACGGTCTCGCCCTCCTGCACCTTGATCTCGGAAAGCGTGCCATCGACCTCGGACGGGATCTCGGTGTTCACCTTGTCCGTCTGGACCTCGACCAGCAGGTCGTATTTCGTCACTTGCTCACCGGGCTGCTTCAGCCACTTGCCGATCGTCCCCTCAGTGACGGACTCCCCGAGCTTCGGCATCCTCAACTCGAATCCCATACGGCTAATACCTCGCCAACTCGCGCATCTTGGCCGCGATACGGTCAGAGTTCGGCATGTACCAGTCTTCCTGCGGCTTGTTCATAGGGGTCGCGGGGATCTCGGGTCCACCGTAGCGCATCACGGGCGCGTCGAGACTGTCGAAGGCCTCCTCGGCGATCAGCGCGGCGATCTCCGCGCCCGCCGCGAACATACGGTTGTCCTCATACACGATGAGGCACTTCCCCGTCCGCCGGGCCTCGCGGATGATCGTCTCGACGTCGAGCGGCCGGAGGCTGCGAACGTCGACGAGGTCGACGGAGATCCCTTCGGCCACGAGCGATTCGGCCGCGGCAAGACAGCGATGCAGCATGAGCCCGTATGCGTACACCGTGATGTCGGTCCCCTCCCGCTTCACGTCAGCGGGTCCGAGCGGGATCGTGTAGTCGCCATCGGGAACCTCGCCGCGCACCGCGCGGTACGTCGCCTTGTGCTCGAGAAAGATCACCGGGTCGGGATCGCGAAGGGCCGAGCGCAACATCCCGGTGATGTCATGGGGTGTGCTCGGGACGACCACCTTCAGCCCGGGCACGTGCGCGTAGAATGCCTCGAGGGACTGCGAGTGGTAGAGCCCTCCGTGGACGCCGCCGCCCCAAGGCATCCGGATCACGAGCGGCACGCCGAACGCGCCGTTCGAGCGGTACCGGATGCGTGCGGCCTCATCGACGATCTGCTCGAACGCCGGCGCGCTGAAGTCCGCGAACTGGATCTCGGCGACCGGCCGGAGCCCACCTACCGCCGCGCCGATCGCGACGCCGACGATCGCCGACTCGGCGAGCGGGGTGTCGATGATGCGGTCCTTGCCGAACTCGTCGAGGAATCCCTCGCTCACCCTGAACACGCCGCCGCGGGCGCCCACGTCCTCGCCGAGCAGGATGTACCGCTCGTCGCGCCGGAACTCCTCCATCAGCGTGTCGTGCACGGCCTGCACGTTCGACTTCTCCACCTCCTTCAGCCTCCGCAGGAGGCGGCAGCAGGAAGGTCGCCCTTCACGAAGTCAGGGATGATCACCTAGGCACCATCCGCACCGAGGGCCGGCCACTTCGACGGCGCGCGCTCGCGCATGAGCGCGTACACAGCCTCCACGACGTCCTCCCGATTCGGCTTCGCGAAGTAGTCGGCGTCCTGGCCGACGCCGGCGCGGTTCTCCTTCGCGGTAAGGGTCTTCGGCATCACGTCGATGTGCTCGTACGCACGCTGGTCCTCGAGGATCTTTTGCATGCAGTAGGCGGAGGCGCCACCCGCCACGTCCTCGTCGACGACGAGGAGGGCGCCCGTCCGCTTTACCGATCCGACGATGGTGTGTCCCGTGTCAAAGGGCGACAGCGTGCGCACGTCGATGACCTCGACGGAGATCCCGATCGTCTCCAAGAGCTTGCAGGCGTCGAGCGCGATCCGGCAGAGCGCTCCATAGGTGACCAGCGTGATGTCGGTGCCGACGCGGATCACTTCCGGCACGCCAAGCGGCAGCGTGAACTCACCAATGTTGTCGGGCACCGTCTCCTTGAAGCGGTAGCCGTTCAGGACCTCGATCACGATCGCCGGGTCGTCGCCGCGCAGGAACGTGTTGTAGAAGCCGGCCGCCTGCGTCATGTTCCGCGGCACGGCCAGGTGGACGCCGCGGAGCGCGTGGAGGATGACCCCCATCGGTGAGCCGGTATGCCAGATGCCCTGCAGCCGGTGTCCTTTCGTCCGGATGACGACCGGCGCCTTCTGCGCGCCATGCGTCCGGAAGTGCAGCGTGGCGAGGTCGTCGGACGCGATCTCCAGCGCGTAGAGGAAGTAGTCGACGTACTGGATATCGACCACGGGGCGCAGCCCACGGAGCGCCGCGCCGATGCCCTGCCCCAGGATCGTGGCCTCGCGGATGCCCGTGTCCGTGAGCCGCAGCGGGCCGTATTTCGCCTGCAGGCCCTCGAACACGAGGTTCACGTCGCCCAGCTTTCCGATGTCCTCGCCGATGATGTGGATCCGAGGATCTCGCGACAGGTTCGCGTCGAAGCAGCGCAGCACGACGAGGCGTCCGTCAACGCTCGCGGATGACTCGGAGAATACGGGCGCGACAGGCTCGATCCGGAGCGGTGAGTCCGCCGATTCGCTGAGCAGGTACGAGTTGAATCGCCGGTCGTTCTCGGACCGGCGCTGCTCAGTGAACGCCGCCAGCTCGCGCTTCGCCTCACCTTCGCTCGAGCGCAGCAGCAGGAGCGCCCGACGTGCGCTCGCGACGACGAGGCGCCGGCTCAGCTCCTGCGGCCGGCGGGCGTCGTCGAGGATCCCATCCAGCCCGGCGCCGGGCGACTCCGCGCGCGCGCGCTCGAGCAGGGCCACCAGGCGACCGTGCTCCTCGCGCAGCGGTGCCTGGTACTGGTCCCACGCGGCCTCGCGGAGCTGCTCGACCTCGCGCCGGTCCGTCGCCTCGAGCTCGTCGAGCTGCTCGGCGGACGCCAGCTCATGTTCGACCATCCACCTGCGCATTCGCGCGATCGGATCGCCCTCCGCCTCGAAGCGGAGCCGTTCCTTGGACTTGTAGCGCTCGTGGCTGCCGCTCGTCGAGTGCCCTTGAGGCTGCGTCATCTCGATGATGTGGAACAGCGCCGGGGCGTGATCCTTGCGCACGGCGGCGATGGCGGTCACGTACAGATCGCAGAGCCCGGGGTAGTCCCAGCCCTTCCCGACGTGGATGTCGACGCCTTTCAAGCCGTCGGCGGGCGCGAATCCCGTGAGGATCTTGGAGATCGAGCCCTTCGTGGTCTGGATCTCATTCGGGACGGAGATCCCGAAGCCATCGTCCCAGATCGAGATGGCGAGAGGTACCTGCAGAACGCCGGCGGCGTTCAGCGTCTCCCAGAAGAGTCCCTCGCTCGTGCCCGCGTTCCCGCTCGTCGCGAAGACGACCTCATCACCGCCACGCGAGAAGCCATCGGAGGGATCCTTGAGGCCGGGATCCTCACGATAGAGCCTGGACGCGTAGGCGAGGCCGAGCGCCCGCGGCATTTGAGCGGCGACCGGCGATAGATCGGCGGCGGTGTTCGGGGTCTCGGACATGCGGAGCCAGTGGCCGTCCGGCCCGATCGTGCGCGAAGCAAAGTGGCTCACCATCTGGCGTCCCGCGGAGAAGGGGTCATGGTCGTCATCCGGGTCGGCGTACAGCTGCGCGAAGAACTGGCTCAGCGTGGCCATGCCGGTGGCGAACGCGAACGTCTGGTCCCGGTAGTAGCCGGTGCGCCAGTCACCGGGCCGGAACGCTTTGGCCATCGCGAGCTGAGCGATCTCCTTGCCGTCGCCGAAGATCCCGAACGGTGCCTTGCCCGTGAGGACCTCCCGACGACCGGACACGCTCGCGAGGCGGCTGCGGAAGGCGAGGCGATAGTCACCGATCACCTCGCCGGCCGGAAGGCGGAGCTTCGCACGTGGCGTGACGACGACGGCCGGGGCGGGCGAGCGCGTCTTCACTCGTTCGAGCGTACCGCTTCGGCCCGTTGCGCCAGTAGGTACGGAAGGAGGACCCTGTGGAACGCCTCTGGCTGCTCGACCATGACCAGGTGTCCCGCGTCCCCGATGCGCTCGAGCACCGCGCGCGGAAAGAGCTCCGCGGCGGCGCGAGCGTGGGAGATCGGCAGCACGATGTCGTCCTCCCCCCACACGACGAGGACCGGTCCGCGGTAACGCCCGGCGCGCGACAGCCACTCCGACTGGATATCGCGCCGCAGGCCGCGGAGCGTCACCCCCGCCTGGAGGACCCGGAGCGTCTCCGGGACGCTGCTCCGCGCGTACCGGTCGCACTCCTCGAGCAGGGTCGGCGGGATCCGCCGGGGCTCGCGGAAGCAGCTGGCGAGCCCGGCCCGCGCCGCACGCTGACTGCCGCGCCTGATCAGCCTGCGGACGAAGGGCACCGAGCCGAGACGCAGCGGCCAGGGAAGGTCGAGGCCCAGGCCTCCCGGCGCGACGAGCGTGAGGCTGCGTACGCGATCCGGCGCGCTCACCGTGCCCATGTAGGCAACCGCGCCTCCGAGCGAGTGCCCCAGCACGTGTGCGTGGCGAATGCCCAGCGCGTCGAGCACGCCGGGAACGAGTCGCGCGTACAGCGCCCCCTCACCACGGAAGTACGAGACTCGGGAAGGGACCTCGCTCTGGCCGAACCCGGGGAGATCGATGGCCACCGCGCGGAACCCGGCATCGCCGAGCGCCCGCAGCGTCTCCCTCCAGTTCTCTGCCCACCCACCGAGGCCGTGTACGCAGAGGACGGGGTCACCGTCGGCGGGACCAGCCTCGATCGCGCGGATGCGGCATCCATGGACGGTGATGGTCCGGCCCATGAGCATCATTCTGAGATGGTGGAGCGAGGGCAGGCCCTTCGGCCAACGGGGCAAGGCGGCGACGGGCGCGGGGAGATACGTAGACTCCGAGTGTGCTCTTCTACTACCTCTGCACCGACGGCGAGCGGCTGCATCGCGAGGCCTACCCGCAGGGCGCGCAGACCAAGGACGCTGACATCCACAAGTGGGTCACGATGCACTCCGGCTCGCCCGCCGTGTGTCAGCGGCAGCACGACGGGACCCACACCTGGCGTCCCGACGCGGGCGGTGACGAGGAGCGCGTCGTTCGCGGCTATGCGGTGCTGCAGTGGGACAAGGTCGGCTTCGATCCGGGCGTGGCGAAGCCGTCGGTGAGCGATCAGTTCGACTCGAAGTGGGGACCGTCACGCATCATCGAGCGCGTGGACGATCCCGTGACGGGCACCTACCTCCTGTTGCGGATCTTCCCGCATGGGTATCACGGCAAGGAAGGCGAGCTCGGCGCCAGACGTACCGACGCACCCCCGGAGCTCGCCGGACAGCTCTAGATGATCCCCGCGCCGCGGTCGGGCAACGTCCTCCCTCGCCTGACCAAGAGGGGTGATGCGACCCAGGTCTCTCCTCCTGCAGGGCGGCGCTATGCGGGCGCATCGCGGAGATGGGCACGGTGCTGCGCATGGTGCGCATGCGCGTGGTCGTCCTCACGCTCGCGCGGCGGGTAGAACAGCCCGGCCACGTACAGCTTCGACGGTGACTGCGCGTACGACGACACCAGGACATGCACGTCGTACTTCTCCACAAGCCCGCGGCCCCAGGTCTCGCGAAACTTCGTGGCCCAGACCGCCCCGTGCCGCTCGCGCGCCGCTCGCGACATCTCATGAAGCTCCCAATCCAGCACCGGCAGCTCGTGGGATCCCCTGCACTCTTCGCTCGCGCACCGGAACCTCACGCGCAGGGGCAGCTGCATGAGATCCCATTCGGGACCGGGCTTCACGAAACCGGCGCTGACGGCGCCCGCGCGCACGCTCTCCTGGAGCGATTCGACCGAGCCGTGGAGGTGCGCTCGCACGAACGGCCAGCGCAGCCGCCAGCCGTCCTTCGCCTCGACGTACGCGGTCTGCAGCACCTCGCCCTCGACACCAGCTGAACCGGGCCGCAGGTCGAACGCGGCCGCCACCGTGCGCACCTGGATCCATGCCCAGCGCAGGATCGGCGGGTCGGTGTCCGCGCCCTTCCACGGGAACGGCGTGAGCCGCAGCAGCCGTCCGCTCTCGCGGTCGATGCCGATGACCGAGGCGCGCTCGACCGGGAAGTCGTTCGCCGCGACGGTCTTCGCGAGTACGAGCACGTCGTGCTCTGCCGCGGAGTCTTCCATCAGACGGTCGTTGGCTTCGTCCACCTGTCCACAATAGGAACGTGCTCCGTGCGCGGCTGCGGCGCGAGTCCCGGAGGGCTCTCGTGTCAGCCCGCGCCTCTGGACGTACGCATGGTCCGTCCATGCGAGGCGCTCTGCTCCTCCTCACCGCGCTCGCCCTCGCCGCATGCGCGCAGACCGCTCGCGAGCTCCCTGCCTCTCGATCCGCGCCCGCCGCTTCCCGCTCACCCGATGCCTGGGCCGAGGAGATCGCGCGGTTCGAAGCAGCCGACCGAATATCGCCGCCACGGCCGGGCGGTGTGCTCTTCGTCGGCAGCTCCTCGATCCGCCTCTGGCCTGCGCTCGAGGCCGACTTCCGCGGTGTCGATGTCGTCCAGCGGGGCTTCGGCGGCTCAGAGCTCAGTGACGTCGTCACCTATGCCGGGCGCATCGTGCTGCCGTACCGGCCACGGCTCATCGTGCTCTATGCCGGCGACAACGACCTCGCGGCGGGCAAGTCCCCGGAGGCGGTGTTCGCGGACTACCAGACGTTCGTCACGCTCGTCCAGCGTGCGTTGCCCGGGACGCGGATCGCGTTCATCGCGATCAAGCCGAGCCCGGCTCGCTGGGCTCTCGTCGACCAGATTCGGGCGGCGAACGCCCTGGTGCGCGGCTATGCGGCCGCGGATCCGCGGCTTCTGTATGTGGACGTGTTCTCGCCGATGCTCGGGCCCGACGGCATGCCGCGCGAGGAGCTGTTCGTCGCGGACCGGCTTCACCTGAACGCCCGGGGCTACGCGCTCTGGCGCGAGCTCCTCCTGCCGATCGTGGGCCACAGTGCGCGCTCGTTGGCTCTCGTCCTGACTGACGGGCGTCGTCACCGCGGCGTGCGCACCACCGCTGCCGCCTGATGGAGGTGCAGCGCGTCGTGCAGCGCGATGAACAGGATCCAGCCGCGCGCATCGAGCTCGCCGAGGTCAGGGTGCGGGGCCGTCGGACCGCCCGCGGCGAGCACGCGTGCTTCGGCCGCCCGATCCTCGGACGAGCCGATCGCGGCCAGAAGGTCCGCACGCGCTCGCGCGGCATCGCCAGCGACGCCGTAAGGCAGCGGGGCGTCGGGGCGCCTGCCGAGGGCCAGGGCCCGTGCGATCCGGTGCGCCGTCAGATCCGCGTCGAGCGCATGCCCGACGATCTCAGCGACCGACCACGGCTCGATCCCCGCGTGACGGTGCAGTCCGTCATCGTCGAGCGAGGTCACGCCGAAGCGGAGGCTCTGCTTCATCCCGAAGACGGCTTCCACGATGTCGTCCATCGAGTGCGCGTCGGCGAGCGACTG
>Ga0136620_10000600_pt1 | contig 16503 bp, 14 predicted proteins | sample AntDrymUQ4162106_2_FD_104806 | JGI IMG/M metagenome (GOLD analysis project Ga0136620, IMG submission 104806) | Polar desert sand microbial communities from Dry Valleys, Antarctica - metaG UQ416 (21.06) | ecosystem: Environmental > Terrestrial > Soil > Desert | place: Antarctica: Dry Valley... | reverse complement strand
GCAGGCCGGCTACGGCCGCTGCACCGGACCGGGCTCGCGAGCTCATCGCCGGAGGCTAGCCGCCACCGACACGATTGCTCCTTAAGAAACGAGTAACGAAAGCGCCTCGGCCTCCTGCGGCTGGAGGTAGGCGCCGCGGATCACCGTCCACTTGCGCATCCGCTCCTCGTCGAGCCCGGCGGCGGCGAAGGCGGCAAGCCGGCTCTCGAGCAGGTCGACCCGGAGCCGGCACGGAAGCGGGTTCCAGAGCCAGGGCGGCACGTCGAACTCCGGCTCGCCGAGGAACGGCTGCGGGTCGATCGCCACGTACCGATCGCCCGCGTCCAAAATGTTCTGGTGGTGGAAGTCGCCGTGCACGAGCGTCGTCCGGCCGACCTCCAGCGAGGCGAAGAGGTCGCGCGCGAACGACGTCAGCTCGTTCGGCTCCTCGTCGAGCCACGCGGGGACGTGGTCGCCGATCCAGGGGAAGGGGCCGTCCGCGTGCCGCCAGAGCCGGAGCCCGACGGCTACGGCGATCGCCGTAGCCTCGTCGTCCGGCAGCCCGGCGAGGTCGGTGCCGGGTTGGGCGCGCTCGAGCAGGAACGCGCGCCGCTTGCCGTCGTGCCGGAGCAGCCGGACCGCGCCGTCGCCGTTCCAGTGCGCGAGCGCATTCGGCTCGAGGTCGGTCTCCCGGTAGACCGCGGGCGTCACCTTGAGCACCGCGTCCTCACCGGCGGGCGCGACGAAGCCGTGCCGCGCGAGCGGAAACCTCGGGCCGAGCTCGAGCCCCCACTCCGCCGCGACCTCGCGCGCGACAACTTCGAGCGCGGCGATGTCGGGCCGGGTGCTCAGTTCAGTCGTTCGACGATCATCGCCATCCCCTGGCCGCCGCCGACGCACATCGTCTCCAGCCCGATCGTGCCGTCGACCGAGTCGAGATCGTTGAGGAGCGTGCACATGATCCGCGCACCCGTCATCCCGTACGGGTGGCCGAGCGCGATCGCGCCTCCGTGCGGGTTCAGCTTCTCCGAGAAGGGATCGACGCCGACCTCGCGGCACACCGGAAGCACCTGCGCCGCGAAGGCCTCATTCAGCTCCATCACGTCCACGTCGTCGATCGTCATCCCTGCACTGTCGAGCGCGACACGGATGGCGTCGATCGGGCCCACGCCCATGATCTCGGGGTCGACCCCCGTCACGGCCGACGAGACGATCCGAGCGCGCGGCCGGAGACCCAGCTCGGCCGCACGCTCGGCGGAAGTGATCACGAGCGCGGCCGCGCCGTCGTTCAGCGGGCACGCGTTCCCGGCCGTCACCTTCCCGTCCAGCTTGAACGCCGGCTGGAGCTCCTGCAGCTTCTCGAGCGTGGAGGAGGGTCGCGGCCCATCGTCGGCGTCCACGACCACTCCGTCCGCCTTGGTGTAGGGCGAGAGCTCCCGCGCAAAGAACCCGGACTCCTGCGCGGCCACGGCACGCTCCTGCGACTGCTGCGCGTAGCGATCCATGTCCTCGCGCGAGACGTCGTACTGCTCCGCCACGTTCTCGGCGGTCAATCCCATCGGGATGTAGACGTTCGCGATCGCGCCCTCGCCGACGAGCTGCGGATGGAGCTCGTCCGCGTCCTTCGGATAGCCGTCCACCTGGGAGATCGACTCGACCCCGGCGGCGACGTACACGTCCCCCTCGCCCACCTTGATCGCGTGGAACGCCATGCGCGCGGTCTGGAGCGAGGAGGCGCAGAAGCGGTTCACCGTCGTGCCGGGGACGCGCTTCGGCAGCCCGGCGAGCAGCGCCCCGCGCCGCGCGAGGTTCATGCCCTGCTTGTCCTGGGGGAAGCCGCAACCCACCATCACGTCGACGATCTCCCCCTGCGGCAGCTTCGGCACCTGCGCGAGCGCCTCCCGGATCGCGAACGCGAGCAGGTCGTCGGGGCGGACGTCGGCGAGCGAGCCCTTTCCGGCGCGGCCGATCGGAGTACGTGCGGCTGCGACGATGACTGCTTCGGGCATGGAATCTCCTCTTAGATGAAGGCCGACTCTCCGGTCAGGGCGCGGCCGACGATCAGGGTCTGGATCTGGCTCGTGCCCTCGTACAGGGTGGTAACGCGTGCGTCGCGCAGATATTTCGCGACCGGGTACTCGTCGACGTAGCCATAGCCGCCGAGCACCTGCACGGCCGCGTTCGCCGCCCGCACCGCCGCCTCGCTCGCGTACCACTTGGCCACCGCGGCCTCGGTCGTGTACGGCTGCCCGGAGTCGGCGAGCCCCGCCGCCTTCCACGTGAGGAGCCGCGCGGCGTCCGTCTCGACGTGCATCTCCGCGAGGAGCTGCTGCACGAGCTGGAAGCCGCCAATCGGACGTCCGAACGCCTCACGCTCCTGCGCGTAGGCGACGGAGGCGTCGAGGCAGCCCTGCGCGATCCCGACGCACCCTGCCGCGAGCGAGATGCGGCCGCTGTCGAGCGCCGACATCGCCACCTTGAAGCCCTGTCCCTCGTCGCCGAGCCGAGCAGCGTCGGGGACGCGGACGCCGTCGAGCGAGAGCTCCGCCGTGTCCTGCGCGCGCAAGCCGAGCTTGCCCTTGATCGGGCGCGCCGAGAACCCGGCGGTATCCGTCGGAACGAGGAAGGCCGTGATGCCGCGCGGTCCCTCGCCGCCCGTCCGGGCGAAGACGATCGCGACGTCGGCCCAGGAACCGAGCGTGATGAAGACCTTCGAGCCCGACAGCACCCAGCCGTCGCCGTCGCGCACCGCCCGGGTCGCGAGCGCGGCCGCGTCCGAGCCGCAGCCCGGCTCGGTGAGGGCGTAGCAGCCGAGCGCCTCGCCGCTTGCGAGCGGCGGCAGCCAGGCGGCACGCTGCTCCTCGCTCCCCCACCTCGCCACCGTCTTGCCGAAGAGGCCGTTCGAGACCGAGACGAGCCCACGCACCGACGAGTCGGCCCGGCCGAGCTCCTCGCAGAGCAGGCAGTACGAGACGGAGTCGAGCCCGCCGCCGCCGAGCTCCTCCGGCAGCGAGGCGGCGAGGAAGCCCGCCTCCGCGAGCTGCGCGACGATGCCCCGCGGCAGTTCCTCCGCCTCGTCCCAGGCGCGCGCGTTCGGCTCGAGCTCGCGCACGCAGAACTCACGTGCGGTGGAGCGAATCAGCTCCTGCTCGGATGTCAGCGTGAAGTCCATGAGACAGACGTGGGGGGCCGTTGCCGGCCCCCCACGATCCTTGCACGTCCGGCCGGGGGTTACCCGCGCGGGCGACCGTCGACGAGCCGGCCCGTGAGCCGCCACGTGCCGTTGTTGTAGACCTGCATCTGCTGCTGCGAGATGATGAAGTGATCCGTTGGCCCCGTCTTCAGCCGGATGCCGGGGAGCGCGTACGGCGAGGTCTCGTTGAACGAGAGCAGCGCCCGCATCAGCGAGGCCCGCGTCGGGTTGCGGCCCGCCTTGTACAGCGCCCGCACGAACGTGTGCGCCTTCGCGAACCCGTAGATGTTCAGCCCGTCGGTGATGCGACCGCTCGGGTTGTACTTCGCCATCAGGGTCTTGTACTGCTTGACCGTCGCGTCGTTGTCCCACCTCGCGTTCGCCGGGTCCTTGAGGTACGCGGCGCTGATCGAGCCGTTGACCGTGTCGGCGTTGGAGGCGCGCACTGCTGCGCCCATGAACGCGTCGGTCGCCGAGACCGAGTTCACGTAGATGTCCGGCTTCCAGCCGAGCGCGCGGATGATCGCGTACGACTGCACGGTCGGCGTCGGCGTCACGAAGATCATCAGCGTGTTCGCACCGGACGCCCGCAGCCGCACGAGCTGCGACTGCGGCGTGCCGCCACCGAGCGCGTCGAACGCCTGCTCCGCGACGACCTGCGACCGCACCTTCGCGGTGCCGAGCGCCGACTTGAAGCCGTTGACGTAGTCGCGGCCGTAGCTGTCGTTCTGGTACAGGATCGCGATCTTCGCGTTCGGCTTGTTGCGCGAGATGTCGAGCCCGTAGAGCCGGGCCTCGGCGATGTAGTCCGGCTGCCAGCCGATCGTCCACGGGTACTGCCTGTAGGCGAGCCCGAACTGGCTCGCGCCCGTCGAGACGAGCACCTGCGGCACGCGGGCGGAGTTGAGGTACGGCCGCGCCGCTTCGACCGGCTCAGTGCCGAGCGAGCCGACGACCGCGAAGACCCTGTCCTCCTGGACGAGCTTGCGGGTCAGCTGCACGGTGTTGGCCGGGTTGTAGCCGTCGTCGTAGATCTTGAAGACGATCTGGCGGCCATAGACGCCGCGCTTGCCGTCCGGCCCGCGCCGCGCGTTGACGTAGCTGAAGTACGCCTTCATCGACTGCGCGATCGGCGCGTAGCTCGACGCGCCCCCCGTCAGCGGGAAGGTTCCTCCGATCGTGACCGTCCTGGCGGTGACTCCGGGTGCTTGCGCGCCGGCGTCGGACCTGGCGAACGCTGCCGGAATCGCGAGCACCAGCGCTCCGACGAGTGCCAGCCCTGCGAGTGAGACCCTACGCATGTACCACTCCTTTTGTGAACAGACAGAGGCCGCCTCGAGCGGCGAGAGTACTCGGTTTCAATAGGTAAGACAACGCCCCCGAGGCGAAGTTAGTCCCTAAACCGAAGTGCAGCTGGGCGGCACTTCAGAGCTGCTCGGGATCGGTCGCGGGCGCCTGGCAGGCGAACCGCTCGCAGACGTAGACGGCCGGCCGGCCGTCGACGAGATCCTTGCCCGCGAGCAGCGGCACGCCTTCGGCGGGGCCGACCGCGACCACGGAGTTCGGCTCCCAAGGGGCGAGCGCCGCGCGCGCGACCTCGGAGTCAACGCCGCCGACGAGCGCAAGCTCGCGCGGTGGTTGCGCAAGCCAGAGCTCGAGCCCGCAGAGCGCCCAGCCGAAGGCCGCGGGCGCGCGCTCGAGCGCCGGCCGCACGAGCCGGAAGACGGAGACGGCGCGCCGCTCGAGCTCGTCGTCCCCGTAGATCCGGCCCAGGCGCAGGAGAACGTGAGCGAGCATCGAGTTCCCGGAGGGCGACGGGTGGTCGTCGAGCGGCTTCGACTGCGCGACTAGCGGATCGCGGGAGCGATCCGCAAGGAAGAAGCCGCCCCGCTCCTCGTCCGCGAACAGCTCGACTGCGAGCCGCACAAGCCGGTTCGCCTCCTCGAGCCAGCACAGCTCTCCGGTCGCCACGTGCAGCTCGAGGAGGCCGTGGGCGACGTTCGCGTAGTCGTCGAGGTAGCCTGCGCCGCTCGTGCGGCCCGCACGGTAGCTCCGGTGCAGCCGTCCGCCGGCGCCCGAGAGCGGCCCGAGCAGGAACTCACCCAGCCGACGGGCGGCCTCGACCCAGGCCGGCCGGTCGAGCCTTCGCCCCGACTCCGCGAGCGCGGCGAGCGCGAGCCCGTTCCACGAGGCGATCGCCTTGTCGTCGCGCAGCGGCTTCGGGCGGGTCTCTCGCTCCGCGAGCAGACGGGCTTTCAGCTCCCCGTCGAGCTCGCCGCGGATGATCGACCGACCGTGCTCGAACGGCTCCAGAAGCTCCACGGGAACTCCCTCCTCAGCAGTCCACGTGAAGGTGAGACCCTCGACGCCGTCGGTGTCCGCGTCCTGTGCGGAGGCGAACCCTCCCTGCTCGAGCAGCAGCTCCCGCAGCAGGTACTCGACCGTCTCCTCCACGATCTCGCGGTAGCGCTCGTTGCCGGTGACGAGCCAGCCGTGCAGGTACGCGGGGACGAGCAGCGCGTTGTCGTACAGCATCTTCTCGAAGTGCGGTACGAGCCAGCGCTCGTCGACCGAGTAGCGGTGAAAGCCTCCACCGAGCAGGTCGTACATGCCTCCGGCAGCCATGCAGTCAAGCGTCTTCGTCGCCATCTCCAGCGCCCCGGGGTCGTCGCGGCGCCGCAGCAGCAGCTCGAGCACCGGGGCGTTCGGGAACTTCGGCGCGCGGCCCCAGCCGCCGAACGCCGGCTCGAAGCTCGCCCGCAGCCCGCGAACGGCCGCCGGCAGAAGGCTTGCCGTGAGCGGATCTGCCGAGGGCTGGAGGGAGCTCGAGTGCCGGACCGCCTCGACGAGCTGCGCCGCCGAGCGCGTCACCTCCTCCCGCCGCTCGCGCCAGGCGCCTGCGAGCGCCTCCAGGACCTGGCGAAAGCTCGGCAGGCCGTGCCGCGGCTCCGGGGGAAAGTAGGTGCCGCCGTAGAACGGCTCGCCCGCCGGGGTGAGGAAGACCGTCATCGGCCAGCCGCCGTGGCCCGTCATCGCGACGACCGCCTCCATGTAGACGGCGTCGAGGTCGGGCCGCTCCTCGCGGTCGACCTTCACGTTCACGAAGCTCTGGTTCATCAGCGCCGCGGTGGTGTCGTCCTCGAAGGACTCGTGCGCCATCACGTGGCACCAGTGGCACGCGGCGTAGCCGATGGAGAGCAGGATCGGCCGGTCCTCGTCGCGGGCGAGGGCGAGGGCTTCCTCGCCCCACGGGCGCCAGTCCACGGGATTGTCCGCGTGCTGGAGGAGGTACGGGCTGGTCTCGGCGGCGAGACGGTTCAACCCAAGACCTCGCGCGCCCCGCGCAGCCGGGTGCGGATCAGCGCCTGCGCGCGCGAGGAGTCGAGCGTGCAGTTTTTCGGCCGATCGTCCGGTGCGGTCGCGGAGGGAAGCGGACGCCGTGCGATCAGCTCCGCGAACTGGTGCCGCGAGACCGCGTCTGCGCCGGCGACGTGCAGCGGCCCGGCGACATCGAGCTCCGCGAGCTCGAGCAGGGCCCGCGCCAGATCGCGCGCCGCAACCGGGTTGCGGATCTCGTCGCTGTAGAACGTGTTCCCGTCGGCGACAGCCGCCTGCTCGTGCCTCGACGGCGACGGACCGCGATAGATGAGCGAGGTGCGGACCACGAGCGCCTCCGGGTGGGCCAGGACGACCGCGTGCTCCGCGTCGGCCTTCGTTGCGCCGTACTCCGTGATGGGGCACGGCCTGTCGCGCTCCACGTACGCCCCGTCGCTCTTGCACCGGCCGCAGAAGACGACGTCCGTGGACATGTGGACGAGTCGCGCATCCACTGCCGCCGCCGCCCGCGCGACGTTTTGCGATCCGTCGACGTTGATCGCCCTCGCCTCCGGCCCCTCCTGCCGGTATGCCGTGTGGATCACGACGTCCGGGCGCACGCGCTCGAGGAGCGCCTCGACCGCCTCGCCGTCGCGCACCTCGACCCGCTCCGCGGAGAGATCGGGCCGCAGCCGCACGAGCTCGGAGCCGAGATAGCCCGTCGCTCCGGTGAGGTGGATGCGCACGGTTGCACGCTAGCCGCCGGACATCGTAGGCTCGCGCTCATGAGACGAATCTTCCTGTGGATCAACTTCGTGCTGGCATCGGCGATCGTGCTCCTGATCTTCGTCCAGGCGTACCTCATCGCCACCTACACAATGAGCAACCAGACAGAGGAGGGGGCGCTCGACACGCACGGTTTGATCGGCTTCCTCTTCATCCACGGCTTCGAGCTGCTCGTCTTCCTGACGGCGTTCGGCGCCTGGCCGCGCGCCTGGAAGTGGATCGGCTTCACGTTCCTGCTCTTCGTCGTGGGCACCGTGCAGATCTTCCTCGTGCCCGCTGAAGACGACGTCCCGAGCTCGACGGCCGTGTGGGTGCACGGCCTGCACGGCCTGCTGGCGCTCGTGGTGATGGTGATGGCGGCCGTGATCGCGCACCGCGGCCTGCGCGACCTCGGACTCAGGCGTGAGCACCACGCCGGCGTGCCCGCAGGTGACGGAACGCCTCCACCGCGAGCGTGACCGCGACCGCGACTCCGAACGCGAGGAGGAGCCCCTTCCAGGGCTCCTCCTCGAACGTCCGGCCGCCGAAGTAGCCGAGCAGCACGGAGTAGGAGCCCCAGATCGCGCAGGCGATCAGGTCGAAGACGATGAAGCGGCGCCACGGGAACGAATCGATGAAACCGGCCGTGAACATCGTCACCGTGCGGCCGCCGGGAATGAAGCGCGCGACGACGATCAGGTACGGGCCGCGCGTGTCGAGCGTCCTTCGGGCCCAGTCCACCCGCCGCTTGGCCTTCTCGCCCTGGAAGAAGCGCCTGTCGAGACGTTCCCCCAGGAAGTGACCGCCGGCGAAGGTGATGTTGTCGCCGAGCAGGGCGCCCGCCGCGGCGGCCGCGATCACGAGCTCGACGTAGAGGCCCCCGGTCCCGGCGACGACGCCGGCTGCGATCGCGGTCGCCTCGCTTGGCACGACCGGGAAGAACGCGTCGATGGCGGCGATCGCGAAGACGATGAAGTAGCTCCAGTTGGAGCCGGAGACGGCGTCGACGATCGACTCGAACACGTGCGCATCCTGGCAGAGCCGCCGCGCGCCAAGATGAGGTGGTGACGTTCGCCCCTCTCGCCGCACTCCGCGTCCTCGACGTCACGACGTCGATCGCCGGGCCGTACTGCGCGGAGATCCTGGGGGCACTCGGCGCCGATGTGATCAAGATCGAGCGCCCGGACACGGGCGACGACGCCCGTGCGTGGGGACCTCCGTTCTGGGGCGGTCCGGACGGAGAGCCGCAAGGGACGATGTTCCTCTCCGTGAACGCGTCCAAGCGCTCGCTCGCCTGCTCGCTGCGCGAGCCCGCCGGTCGCGAGGTCGTCCTGCGGCTGGCGGCGGAGGCGGACGTCTTCCTGCAGAGCCTGCGCCCCGGGCTCGCGGAGCGCCTCGACCTGGGCGCGGAGGAGCTGCGGACTGGCAACCCGAAGCTCGTCTACTGCTCGGTGGGCGCGTACGGCCGGGTCGGGCCGCAACGCGACGAGCCCGGCTACGACGCGTTGATGCAGGCGGCCGGCGGTCTGATCTCGATGACGGGAGAGCCCGGCCGGCCCGGTGTGCGCGTCGGCTCGTCGCTGATCGACCAGAGCACGGGTCTGTGGGCGGCGCTCGGCGTGCTCACCGCCCTGCTCGAGCGAGCGCAGACGGGCGTCGGCCGCGTCGTCGACGTCTCCCTGTACGAGAGCGCGCTCGGGGCGATCGGCTACCACCTCGCGGGACATCTCGCGGACGGCACGATCCCGCGTGGCCAGGGCACGCGCTTTCCGATGGTCGCGCCCTACGAGGTGATGCGCACGCGTGACGGCGAGCTGATGGTGGCCGCCGGCAACGATCGGCTCTTCGCTCTGCTCTGCCGCGAGCTCGGCGTCGAGGAGCTGCTCGACGACGAGCGGTTCCGGACGAATCGCGACCGCGTCGCGAACCGCGACGCCCTGGTCGCGCTGCTCGAGTCGCGGCTCGGGCGTGCAGCCACGACCGAGTGGCTCGAGCGGCTGAAGCGCGCCGGCGTGCCCGCAGCGCCGGTCGCCGACGTCGCCGACGTGCTCGCCTCGCCGCAGACCGAGGCGCTGGGGCTGATGCAGCCGCTCGAGCATCCAACGATCCCCGACCTGCGCCTGCCCGCGCTGCCGCTGTCACTCGACGGGGAGCGTGTGCTCCAACGCTCGGCGCCACCGCTCCTCGGCGAGCACACCGCCGAGATCCTGCGCGAGGCCGGCTACGGCGACGAGGAGATCGCCGGGCTCGCTGCCGCCGGAGTCGTCAGGGTCGTTTGACCGAGTCGCAGAAAGGCGACAGACGCGTATGGAGGCAGCGTCGCTCGCGCATCCACGTCGGCGGCGGCGCGCGCCGAGCTGGCAGGCAGGGGTCGCGCTCGTTCTGTACGCCGCCGCCGCTTTCGTCGCCTGGCAGCTCGTCGCCGGCCGGACCGTGCAGCCGCCGGCGGCCGAGACCACGACGGTCACGACGAGGAGCGCCGCCCCCCTCGCCCCGGACGCGACCGACCTCGCACTCGGCGCGATCGCCACCCGCGCCGCCCGCAGCGTCGTCTCGATCGGCGACTCTGCGGGGTTCGTCGCGTGGACGGCGAACGGACTCAGCCTCGTCGTCACGGCGCGCCCCGCGAGGGGCTGGCAGACCGGCCCGGACCGGGCCGTCCAGGTCGCGATCGGCTCGCGCAAGCTCGACGGGACGCTCGTCCGGACGAACCGGCGCACGGGGCTCGGTCTCGTCCGCGTCGAGGGCGAGGTGGCCCGGCCGCTGTGGCAGCAGCGCGTGGCCGCACGAGTGAAGCAGGGCGACACGCTCGTGGTCTCGAGGCCAACCGGCTCCGCGGTCTTCGTCGTCACCGAGTCACGCGACGCCGCGATCTGGGGCCTGCGCGGCCGGTCGGTGCCGGGCGCGCCCGTTCTCGACGAGTCCGGCGGGCTCGTCGGCGTGACGACCACGAGCCGCGTAGTCCCGATCGGCCGCGCCTGCGGCTCGATCAGGCGCTGCTAGTCGGCGCGATGCGCATCCGCAGTAGCGGACGCGCATCGCGCGAAGATCCCTGAAGGGGCCGCCCGCGGCCCAAGACCCGGGTTGCATCAGCCTGCCCGAGGAAATCTGCCGGCTCGGTAGACGCGGCCGGGCAGCTCCCGGCCGAGCAGCTCCTCCAGCCAGCGAGCCACTGCGATCACCGCCTCGAGATCGACGTCGGTTTCGACGCCTTCGCGCTCGAGCAGGTAGAGGACGTCCTCGGTCGCGACGTTGCCGGTGGCCCGCGGCGCGAACGGGCACCCACCGATGCCGCCGACCGACGCGTCGAGCACGGACGCGCCCGCCTCGAGCGCCGCCCAGGCGTTCGCGACGCCCGCGTGCCGGGTGTCGTGGAAGTGCCCGCCGGCCGCATGCGTCCGTTCGACGAGTGACTTCACGGCACCCGGCGTAGCGACTCCGATCGTGTCGGCGAGGACGACCTCCCCCGCACCGGCTTCCCCGAGCCGGGCGGCCAGGTCGGCCACCACGCCGGGATCGACCTCGCCCTCGAACGGGCAGCCGAACGAGCAGCTGATCGTCGCCGTCGCCGGCAACTGCGTGGCACCGAGGATCCGCTCGGCACGCTTCATCGCCTTGGCGAGCGAGGCGTTGGCGTTCCGTCGGTTGAAGCTCTCGGTCGCGGCGAGGGTCACGTTCACGCGGTCGAGAGCGGTCGCCGTGAGCCGCTCGTGGCCGCGCTCGTTCAGGACGAGCCCCGAGAGCTCCGCCTGGAGCTCGCCTGCCGCCGCGACGACCTGCTCCGCACCGGCCATCTGCGGCACGCGGTCCGGGTCGACAAAGCTGACGGCCTCGATCCGCGGCAGGCCCGCCGCGGCGAGCCGACGCACGAGCTCGGCGCGGACGTCCGGCGCCAGCGTCTCCGGCTCGTTCTGGAGCCCGTCGCGGGGCCCGACGTCGCAGAGCGTGACGCGCACGCGGCGAGCCTATTCGTACTGGAGGGCTTCGAGCGGGTTCAGACGGGCGGCGCGGCGAGCCGGCGTGATCGCCGCCAGCAACCCTGCGACCACAGACACGACCGCGAGGACGATCAGCTGGTCGAGCGGCAGCGCGAAGCGGAGGTCGTACTGGCCGAGCGCGCTCGTCACCAGCACCGCCAGGAAGATCCCGAGCGGGAGCCCGAGCGCCGCGCCGATCAGCGCGGTGATCACGCTCTCGTGGCGGACCATCCGCCGCGTCTGCCGTTGGGTCATCCCCACCGCGCGCAGCATTCCGAGCTCCCGTGTCCGCTCGAAGACGGATAGCGCGAGCGTGTTCACCATCCCGAAGAGGCTGATGATCACGGAAAGGGCAAGCAGGACGTAGAGGAGCAGCAGGAACTGCTGGATCTCCTGATCCTCCTTGTCGATCCATTCCTCACGCGTCTGGACGCGCGTGTCCGGGAAGCCTTCGAGCGCGCTCTCCACGCTCGTCCTCGCCGCCTCGCCGCCGTCCGCGGCATTGAGGAGGGTGAAGCGGTTGCGCGGGCGCTCGTAGAGCTCGTCGAACGCTTCCCGCGAAACGCTCGCGGTGCCGAGCAGCGGGTAGAACGGACTGCCCTCGTAGATGCCGCGGACGACGAAGTCCTTCGACTCGTTGTCCGTGGAGCGCACCGTGAAGGAGTCGCCGACGGCGAGATCCCGATCCTCGGCGACGTTCCCGGGCAGCAGCGCGCCATCGGAGCCGAGTTGCGTGAGCAGCTCGTCCGAGCCCTCCTCCCAGCGGAAGTCGTACACCTCGGCGACCCGGTCGTCGAGGCCAGTGAGGTTCGCGCCGTCGCCTTCGATCTGCGCGATGTCCTGCCGGACGTTGCTCGCAGTCTCGACGCCGTCCGCGCCGGCGGCCGCATCGCCGACGGCGGCCGGGAACTCGGAGTAACCATCCTGCGACGTTATGATCAGATCGGACTGGATCTGGCGCTCGATCGCGTCGCTGTTCGACACGCGCAGGCCGTTGGCGAGCACGGAGATGAACGTGACGAGCGCAATCCCGATCATCAGCGCGGCTGCGGTCGCGGCTGTGCGGCCCGGGTTCCGGCGCGCGTTCTCGCGGCCGATGCGATTGATCCGCGTCGACGGAAGCACACCCGGGAACTCCATTGGCCACTCGGGCTGCCACTTCGTCACCGCGCTCCGACCCCACATCACGAGCACGATCAGGGCGAGCAGCGGGTTGAGCGCGGCACCGAGCACGAGTGCTCCGACGCGTCCGAGCGCACCGCCGGGACCGAACGCACCGTGCCGAAGCAGCCAGTAGGGAAGCGTCCCGAGGGGCCAGATCAGGATCATCACCACGACGGTCAGCCAGTGGCCAATCGGGCTGACGCCGACCGCGAGCGGACGTACGAGCCGCGACGAGAGCATCGCGACCCCGATGAACAACGCGAGGACACCGACGCCGAGCAGAGCGAACCGGTCGCCGGTGGCGATGTCGTCCGCAAGCGTGCCGTAACCGAGCGCGAGCACCGCGAGGGCGATGACGACGCCGGCGATGTACGGCGTGAAGCGAGCGAAGCGTCCGCGCGGCAACGTGGCTCCTTCTCGGACTGCCGCGATCGGAGGCACGCGGGTCGCCCGGATCGCCGGGAAGAGACCGGCGACGAGCGTCACGAGCGTCCCGACGAGCAGCGAGACGACGATCGTACGAGTCGCGAAGACCGTTTGGGTCTGGGGCAGATCCAGGTTCAGAGCCTTGAACAACTCGTTCAGCCCGACGGCGAGCCCGAGGCCGCTGAAGAGGCCGACGATGGACGCGCCGAGACCGATCACGAGCGCCTCGAGGATCACGGACCTCAGCACCTGCCGCCGCGACGCGCCGAGCGTGCGCAGGGTGGCGAACTCCCGCATCCGCTGCGCGACCGTGATCGAGAGCGTGTTGAAGATGACGAACGCGCCGACGAAGAGGGCGATGCCCGCGAACGAGAGCAGGAAGTAGCGGATGATCGTCGTGAAGGTGGCGATCTCGCTCGACTCCTCGTTCGCCTGCTCGACGCCCGTTTGCACGGTGACGTCACCGCCGAGCTCGGATTGGATTCGCTGCGTCAACTGCTCGGGCGTGGTGTCGTCCGCCGCCGCGGCCGTCACCGCGTCGAGCCGGCCCTCCTTGTCCAGCAGCTTCTGTGCCGTCGGCACGTCGAAGATCGCGAACGTGGCGCCGCCGATCGAGCTCAGGTCGCCGTACTTGGCGATCCCGACGATCGTGAACTCCTGTGCAGGGCCGAGCGCTGCGACGCCGATCCGGTCCCCGAGCTGCAGGTTCTCGTCGCCGGCGACGCCCTCGTCGACGACCACCTCGCTGCCGCCGCTGGGCCAGCGGCCCTCGACGAGGTTGAGCGGGTTGAAGCGGTCGTATTCCGGCGCGGTCTCGATCCCGAACGCGAACGACGGCGCGCCGCCCGTGTCGATCGGCTCCCCATCAGGACGCAGCAGCTTCGTCTGAAAGTCCTGAACCGAGCCTGTGGCAATCTCGACACCGTCGATCTCGCGGACGCGGACGAGCGTCTCCTCGGGGATCGGAGGGGCCTGGGCCGACTCGCCCTCGAAGCTGAAGCCCGGGTCCTTGCCGGTCACGACGGCGTCCGTACCCGCGTACGAGTCGACGAAGATCGAGTCGAACGCCTTGTCGATCGTGTCCGTCAGCACGTAGGCGCCGCTCATCATCGCCACGCCGAGGACGATCGCGAGCGCCGTGAGAACGGTCCTGAGCTTCCTTCCGGCGAGGCTCTTCAGCGCGAACCTGATCACCGGGCTGCGAGCTCCTCCATCGTCGCCAGCACCTCGTGCGGCTCCGCGCGGGGAAGGTCACGGACGATCTCACCGTCTGCGAGGAAGAGGATTCGATCGGCGATCGCGGCGGCACGCGCCTCGTGCGTGACCATCACCGTCGTCTGGCCGTAGGCGTCGACGGAATCGCGCATGAGGGTGAGGATCTCCGAACCCGTCGCCGAGTCGAGGTTGCCCGTCGGCTCGTCGGCGAAGAGCACGGTCGGCCGGGAGACGAGCGCGCGCGCGATTGCGACGCGCTGCTGCTGGCCGCCGGAAAGCTCCGCCGGCCGATGGGTGAGCCGATCGCCTAGACCGACCTTGTCGATGAGATCGTCGAACCACTTCTCGTCGATCTTCACGCCCGCGATGGAGAGTGGCAGGAGCACGTTCTCCTCCGCAGTCAGCATCGGCAGCAGGTTGAAGAACTGGAAGACGAAGCCGATGTGACGGCGCCTCAGCTTGGTCAAGTCGCTGTCCTTCAGCGTGGTGATCTCCGTCCCGGAGATCGAGACCGAGCCGGAGGTCGGCTTGTCGAGGCCGGCGAGGATGTGCATGAGAGTCGACTTGCCGGAGCCCGACGGGCCCATGACCGCGGTGAGCTTCCCCTCGGCGATCTCGAGCGTGACGCCTCGGAGCGCATCCACGGCCGTGTCGCCCTCGCCGTAGCGCCGCGTGATGTCGTTGGCGATGACGACGGCACTCGCGTTCCCGTTTTCCATCGATCCTCCGTGGTTGCTCATGGGGACGAGCCTATAGCGCGACCTGGGCTGAGGAACGTGCGGTTAACCACACTGTTTCCGCTTCTTCACGTCCGCCGAGGCCGGGAAGCTCAGACTCCGGCCGGCCGCGGGTGCGGATCGTCGCCGCGGTCGCCGGCGGCTAGCTCTTCCCAATGGTCGTCGGGATGTCGGCGATCTCGCCGTCCGCGATCTGCTGCTCGACCGCCTCGACCGCCTCGACGTCCTCACGGGGCACCTCGGGGCTGACGGTGCCGAGACCGACGCCGTCCTCCGCCAGACCGAAGGTGGCGTTGCCGCCCCCCTTCCACGTTCCGTCCTGCACGGACTGGATCGTCCGGAAGACGGCCGAGTCGACGCCCTTCTGGGCGCTCGTCAGGATGTGCGGGCCGAGATGCGACTGGTCGGCGTCGACGCCGATCCCCCAGCGGTCGCGCTCCCCGGCCGCGTTCAGTGCGCCGAGGCCGCAGCCGCCGGCGACCTGGAAGACGACGCCCGAGCCGGCCGCGATCTGGTTCAGCGCCAGCTCCTTGCACTTCGCCTGGTCGTCCCAGTCCTGGGAGTAGTTCCAGGAGACGACGATCCCGGGAGCGGCCCGCTCGGCGCCCGCGCGGTAGCCGGCGATGAAGCGGTCGACCGGCGGCTCCTTGAAGCCCCCGACGGCGCTGATCGCGTCGGGGCCGTCGCGGCGCTTCTCCTCGAGGCCGGCGAGATAGCCGACCAGGTAGCCGACCTCCTCCTCCCGGAACAGCAACCCCTGCACGTTGGCGGGCTTGCCGGGCACGAACTCTTGGTCGACGTCGATGATCGCGAAGCGCGTTTCGGGGAAGCGCTGCGCGACCTTGCCGATCGCGTCGCCCTGCGCGAAGCCGACGCCGATGATCAGGTCGTAGCCCTGCCGCGCGAGCGAGCTCATGTTCGGGATGTAGTCCGCCGCCGACGCCGACTCGATCACGCGGCCCTCGATCCCGAGCTCCTCCTCCGCGCGCGTGAGGCCGCGGAAGGCGAGCTCGTTGAAGCCGTCGTCGTCCAGCTGCCCGAGGTCGCTGACGAGGCCGACCTTCAGCGCCTTCTCGGCACTCGTCGTCCCGGGCGCCGCGGTGGTGGTGGTCGTCTCCTCGTCCGAGCCGCCGCAGCCGGCGACGAGCGCGGAGACGAGGAGAGTCAGGAGGAGCGCGCGCGGCATCGAATCGACCTTTCCGGTAGTTTTAGCCTCAGAGGCGCAAACTGATGGCGAAGTCTACCACACCCCCTGCTGCGCCCCAGCACTCCGCCCTCGCGGTCGTCCTGCAGGTCCGGGGGCACCGGCTCGAGACGCTGCTCTGGGAACGTGCCCGGGCCCCCTTCGCGGGCGCCTGGGCGCTCCCCGGCGGCCTGCTCGCGGCCGGCGAGACGCTCCACGACTCGATCCGCCGCCATCTGGCCGCGAAGGTCGACGTCGCGGAGCTCGCCCACGCCGAGCAGCTCGGGACCTGGAGCGACCCCGGCCGCAGCCCCGGACGCTGGGAGCTCGCAACCGCCTTCCTCGGGCTCGTTCCGGCGGACGTCGACCCCCGGCTCCCGAACGACACGGCCTGGCACGCCGTCGACGACCTGCCGCCGCTCGCGTTCGACCATGCGGAGATCGTCCTCGCCGGGCGGGAGCGACTGCGCGCGAAGCTGTCGTACACGAACATCGGCTTTGCGCTCGCGCCCGCGGTGTTCACGCTGCCGGAGCTGCGCGGGCTCTACG
>Ga0136620_10000599_pt1 | contig 16506 bp, 13 predicted proteins | sample AntDrymUQ4162106_2_FD_104806 | JGI IMG/M metagenome (GOLD analysis project Ga0136620, IMG submission 104806) | Polar desert sand microbial communities from Dry Valleys, Antarctica - metaG UQ416 (21.06) | ecosystem: Environmental > Terrestrial > Soil > Desert | place: Antarctica: Dry Valley... | reverse complement strand
GCTCGTATCACTTGGCGTACGTACATCCGTTCTCGCCATGCGCTGGCGGCAATCGGCTGCCTGACCGCTTGACGCGAGGCGGACGCAACAGGAGTCCCGACCTACCATCAGTGGTGCGGGAGTCAAGGGGGAGGTGCCGGCTCCTATCGCGACCCTCTAGGCGATCGCGATCTGCCAGACCGATCGCGATCTGCCCCACCGCACCCCGAGAATTACGAAGAAAAAGAGAAGGACCTCACATGACAGCGAGCCCAGTCTTCAAGCGACCACTCATCATCTTCGCGTCGGCCCTGCTGCTTGCAACGCTCATCGTCCCCGCGTTCGGTGGCGCTTCGAGCCACCGTGAAGCGCCCCTCATCGCGGACGACCCGCAGGCAGACGGCACCGACTTCTACATGTTCCGGAGCCCCGATGCTCCGGACACCGTCACCTTCGTCTACAACACCTGGCCGATGGAGACGCCGGAGGGCGGCCCGAACTTCTTCAAGTTCGGCGACGACATCGCCTACCGGATCGTCATCGACGACAACGGCGACAACATCGACGACACCTGGTTCGAGCTGCGCTTCCGCACCGAATATCGCACCAAGAACACGTTCCTCTACAACACCGGTGCCGTCACCTCGCTCGACGACCCGGATCTGAACCTCCGCCAGTTCTACTCGGTCACGCGCATGCGCTCCAACGGCTCGAGCACTCTGCTCGTCGACAATGCGCCTGTCCCGCCGGTGAACATCGGCCCCAAGTCGACCCCGAACTACGAGGCTCTCGCCGCGTCCGCGGTCCGCAACCTCGCCGGCGGTGGCAAGGTCTTCGCGGGTCAGCGTGACGATCCGTTCTTCGTGGACCTCGGCGCGACCTTCGACCTCCTCACCATCCGTCCGGGCGCGCCCGGCAACAAGGGCGGGGGCATCGACAGCCTCGCCGGAAACAACGTGCAGAGCATCGTTCTGCAGGTCCCGATCGCCAGCGTGACGAACAACGGCATCGCTCCGGCTTTCGTCAACTCCGAGTTCGGCGTCATCGCCGGACGCGCGCTCTCGATGCGTCAGTCCACGCGCGTGTACAACACCAACGGCACCCAATCGGCCTCTGGCCCCTGGGTCCAGGTCTCACGTCTGGGCATGCCCCTCGTGAACGAGGTGGTCATCCCGCTCGCGCTCAAGGACGCGTTCAACGCCCTGCACCCGAGGGATGACGGCGTCGCTCTCCCGGTCGTCCTCGACCCCGAGGCTGCCCGTCTGCTCAAGGCGCTCTACGGCCTTGACGTTCCGCCCGCACCGCGTAACGACCTCGTCGCGATCTTCCTCACGGGCATCGCCGGGCTGAACAAGCCGCCCTTCGTGCTCCCGTCGGAGAAGATGCGTCTCAACCTCTTCACGCCGGCCACCGCGATCGGCGCCGGCAACCGCATGGGCCTCCTCGGAGGCGAGAGCGGCGGCTACCCGAACGGCCGGCGTCTCATCGATGACGTGGTCGACATCACGCTCCAGGCCGCCGCTGGCGGCACCCCGTTCACGCCGGCCCAGAACAAGGCGCCGAACAACCAGCTCGGCGATGGCGTGAACGCCAACGAGAAGCCCTTCCTGGCGGTCTTCCCTTACGTCGCGAGCCCACACCAGGGCTTCGACCACACGCACCATCGCACGGAGCCGGCGACACCGTAGGTGCGTCCCTCCGTTCTGCCGGCATGGACCGTCGGGGAGCGAAAGCTCCCCGACGGTCGCGCCGTCCTCCTCGTCCTCGCGATGACACTCGCGGCCTGCGGCGGATCCTCCGCCCCGCCAATGGCGGGCAGCGCGACACCGCCGGCATCCGCCTCGGCGACGCCCCCGACGGCGGCATCGACATCCGGGTTCCCACCGGTCCCGACGCTCGGTGGCCCTGCGGCGACCGGGGTCGTCCTGCCGACGTACTTCGTGACGATCCTCGAGTCCCGCTACGGCCTCGTGAGTGTGGTGACGACGCCGGGATCCGTCTGCGCCGTCAAGGCCGTCATGCCGGACGGTGCGGAGCGCTCCGATCCCGAGCTCCGGACGCCGCGGACGGCTGACGGTGGCGGACGGGCAAGCTTCAGCTACCCGGCCACGAGCGCACCGACCGGCTTGGGCATCCACACCGTCAGCTGCGAGCTCGCCACCCAGCGAGAGCAGGCCCAGGCCCGATTCGAGGTCAAGTGACCGCCGCAACGCAGTCGCGCCCGCCGCGCGTCCGCGCCGCCGCCGTCTCGCTCCTGGCGGTCATCGCGATCGCTCTGCCCCTCGCCGGCGTGTTGGCCGTCGTGCGAGGCGCCCCGGTCGAGCTGCCCGCCGGGCTGCAGCGCCTCCTCGACCAGCGCACCGCGGGGCAGCGCGCCGTCGACGCCGCGCAGCAGCGCCTCTCGGCGTCGCCGGACGATCCCCAGCTCCTCTCGCTGCTTGCGCTCGCGTATCTGCAGCGCGTGCGCGAGACCGGCGACCCGTCGTACTACTCGCGCGCGGACGAGCTCGTGCGCCGTGCGCTCGCGTTCGGTCCGAGCGAGATCACCACGCTCGTCGCCGCGGGCACCCTGAGCCTCGGCCGTCACGACTTCGCCGCCGCGCTCGAGCACGGAGAGCGCGCGATCGCCGTGGCGCCCGCCCGCGCGGCCGGTCACGGCATCGTCACCGACGCGCTCGTCGAGCTCGGCCGGTACGACGAGGCGATCGCGGCTGCGCAGCGCATGGTCGACCTTCGTCCCGATCTTGCCTCGTACAGCCGCGTCGCATATGTGCGCGAGCTGCACGGCGACCTCCCCGGCGCGATCAGTGCGATGCGGGCGGCGATCGCGGCCGGCAATCCTGCGAGCGAGGCCACTGCCTGGACGGAGGTCCAGCTCGGGCATCTGCTCTTCATGACCGGTGATCTAAGCGGCGCCGAGGGAGCCTACGAGAGCTCGCGCGACCGGGTGCGCGACTACGTGTACGGCGACGCCGGCATCGCTCGGGTGCGCGCGGCGCGCGGCGATCTGCGCGGTGCGGCGCAGCTCTACGAGCGCGCCGTGGCGCGCCTCCCGCTGCCGGAGCTCGCCGCGGCGCTCGGCGACGTGTACGCGAAGCTCGGCGACCCGGCCCGCGCCGAGCAGCAGTACGCGGTGGTCGCCGCGACCTCGAAGCTCCTCGCGGCCGGCGGCGTGCGGACCGACGTCGATCAGGCGCTCTTCGACGCGGACCACGGCCGCAACATCCCCGCCGCGCTCGCCGCGGCGCGAGCCGAGTACGAGCTCCGTACGAGCATCCACGTCGCCGACGCGCTCGCCTGGGCGGAGTACCGTGCCGGCGACCTCGTGGCCGCGCGCCGCCACAGCGCGGAGGCGCTGCGCACCGGTACGCAGGATCCGCTGCTGCTCTACCGTGCCGGCGTGATCGCGGATGCCGCCGGCGACAGCGTGAGAGCGCGCGCCCTGCTCGGACAGGCGAGCGGGCTCAACCCGCGCTACTCGCTGCTCTTCGCCGACGATCTCGCGGAGCGTCTGCGCCGGCTGTCCGCGACCGCGCCGTGACCCGCGCGCGGCCCGCCGCGCTCGCGCTCTTCTTCGCGCTCCTGGCGGCGCTCGCGTTCCCGCCGGCCGCGTCGGCCCATCCGCTCGGCAACTTCACCATCAACCGCTACAGCCGCATCGACGTCTCACCTGAGCGCGTGACGCTCCGCTACGTGCTGGACCTCGCCGAGATCCCGACGCTGCAGGAGCTGCAGGCCGCAGGCGCCGCGGGTGTGCCCGATGCGACGCAGCGCGAGGTGCTGCTGCGGCGCTTCGCCACGCTCGTTCGCGACGGCGCACGACTCTCGATCGGCGGGAGCGCGGTCGCGCTCGAGCAGCACGACGCGTCGGTCGAGCTCATCCCCGGCGAAGCAGGGCTCTCGACCATGCGCGTCACGTTCGACCTCGCGGCGGATCTGCGGTTGTCCGATGGCGCGGCCATCGCCTACCAGGACGTGACCTTCGCGGATCGGATCGGCTGGCGTGAGGTGGTCATGCGGGCCGGTCGGGGTGTGCGCCTGGACGCCGCGAGCGTCCCGAGCGAGGATCAGACCGGCGAGCTACGCCGCTACCCGGCCGATCCGCTCCGCGCGCCGCTCGCCGTCTCGAGCGCGAACGCGACAGCGCGGCTCGCGCCCGGCGAGGGCGGTACCGGCGGGGCCGGGGGGCTGGAGGCGCCGCGTCCCGGATTGGAAGGGCTCGCGACCGGGGTCAGCGACCTCGTCCGCGCGGGCTCCCGCGGGGACCTCGCCGCGACGCTGCTCGCGGTGCTCGCCGCCATCGGGCTCGGAGCCTTCCACGCGCTCACGCCCGGCCACGGCAAGACCGTGATGGCCGCGTACCTCGTCGGAACGCGCGGATCCGCGCGCCAGGCACTCGGACTCGGGGCCGCCGTCGCGGTGTCGCACACGCTCGGCGTGCTGCTGCTGGCGCTGCTCATCCTAGGTGCGTCGTCGGCGGTGGCACCGGAGCGGTTCTACCCCTACCTCTCGGCAGCGTCGGCGCTGATCGTCCTTGCGATCGGCCTCTGGCTCCTCCAGGGCGCGCTGCGGTCACGCGCGCACGAGCGCGCGCATGCCCGTGGCCACGAGCACGGCCATTCGCACGACCACGGCCGCGAGGGCCTGCCGGCGGCGGTCGGCTGGCGATCGCTCGTCGCGCTCGGCGTGTCCGGCGGCATCGTGCCGTCCGCTTCGGCGCTCCTGCTGCTGCTCGCGGCGGTCAGCCTGCGGCGTCCCGATCTCGGGCTCGTGCTCATCCTCGCGTTCGGCGTCGGCATGGCGGCTGTCCTCGTCGGGATCGGGCTCGTGCTCGTGCGTGCGGGCGAGCTCGCCGCGAGCCGGCTCGAAGAAGGTTCGGTCCTTCGGCGCGTCGCGCCGCTGCTGCCGCTGGGCACCGCGGCCGTCGTGCTCCTCGTCGGCATCGGTCTATCCGTGCAGGCCGGGCAGCAGCTGCTGGCGACGCTGTAGCCGCGCGACGACCTATCCTCGTCCTGACGATGGATAAGAGGCCGGACGGCAACCCGCAGTGGGGCGACATCGACTGGTCGAACCTCGACCTGTCGAAGCTCGGGCGGCCGCGCGGTCGCGGCACGCGCCCGCCGTCGCGCGTCGGGATCGTCGTGGCCGCCGTCGTCGCCGCGGCCTTCCTCCTCCCGCTCTTCTTCGGCCCGCTCATCGGCTTTCTCACAGACCTGCTCTGGTTCCGCAGCGTCGGCTTCGAGGATGTGTACCTCCGTCGCTACACCGCCGGGTTCTGGGCGTTCGTCGTGTTCTTGCTGCTCTTCTTCGCGCTCGCCGCGCCGAACCTGTACGTCGCCCTGCGTGCCGCGGTAGCGCCCCGCGCGGTCGTCGACCCGGCCAAGCCCCGGCAGAGCGCGCTCGCGACGACGCTGCGCCTGCTCCCGATCCTGCTCGTGCCGGCCTTCTTCTTCGGACTCGCGGGCGGGAGCATGTGGGACGACCTGCTGCGCTGGCAGAACGCCGTGCCGTTCGGGCAGACCGACCCGATCTTCGGGCAGGACATCGGCTTCTACTTCTTCACGCTCCCCGTGATCGAGTTCGTTCGCGGCTGGCTCATGACCGCGGTGATCCTCATCGCCGTCGGGGCCATCGCGATCTACGCACTGCGCGGCGTCGCGAGCGTGGCCGCTCTGCCCGGAACGGCGCCGGTGACCGTGCGCGGCGCGCTCTCGATCGCGCGCCCGGCGCGCGCGCACCTCTCGATCCTCGGCGGTCTCTTCCTGGCGCTCGTCGCGGCCGGGTACTGGCTCGATCGCTACGACCTGCTCTTCCGTGTGGACGGCGTCATCACCGGTGCCGCGTACACGAGCGTGAACGCGCGGCTCCTCGCGCTGTCGCTGCTCACCGGGCTCGTCGGCATCGCCGCGCTCGCGTGCATCGCGAACGCCTTCGCGCGCACGCTGTGGGTGCTCGGCGGTTCGATCCTGCTCTGGATCGTCGCCGGCATCCTGGTGGGCGGCGTGTATCCCGGGATCGTCGAGACGTTCGTCGTCCGGCCCGATCAGCTCAACCGCGAGCGGCCGTACCTCGAGCGGAACATCGCCGCGACGCGCGAGGCGTACGGCCTCGCCGGCATCGAGGAATCGCTCGTCAACGTCGAGGACACGCCCAAGCGCGAGGACGCGGCACAGGACCTCTCGGACACCCAGTCGATCCGCCTCTGGGACTACCGCCCGCTGCGCGACGCCTACCAGCAGCTCCAGGCGCTGCGGCAGTACTACCACTTCAACGACGTCGACGTGGACCGCTACACGATCGGCGGAGTCGAGCGCCCGGTGATGCTCTCCGCGCGCGAGCTCGACCCCGCGCTGCTGCCACGCGAAGCGCGCATCTGGCAGAACCTGCATCTCTTCTACACGCACGGCCAGGGCGCGGTCCTCACGAACGTCGGCGCCGTCACGCCCGAGGGTCTGCCGCGCCTCCAGCTGCGCGACATCCCGCCGCAGGGCGAGCCCCGCATCGAGCAGCCGCGCATCTACTACGGCGAGCTCACGAAGGACTACGTCATCGTCGGCACGACACAGGACGAGTTCGACTACGCGAGCGAGCGCGACGTCACGACGCGCTTCAGCGGCGGCGGCGGTGTCGGCATCGGCGGTCTCTGGGACCGGCTCCTCTTCGCGATGCGCTTCGCCGATTTCAACCTGCTCATCTCGGGACAGATCGGCAGCGAGAGCCGTGTCCTGTTCAACCGCCAGATCGACGCTCGCGTGCGACTCGTCGCGCCGTTCCTGCGGTTCGACAAGGACCCGTACCTCGTCGTGTCCGGCGGCAAGCTGTACTGGATCCAGGACGCCTACACGACCGGCTCGCGGTACCCCTACAGCCAGCACTACTTCCGCTCCGAGATCAACTACATCCGCAACAGCGTGAAGATCATCACCGATGCGTACGACGGGTCGATGACCTTCTACGTCGTCGACGATCAGGACCCGGTCATCCGGACGCTCCGCAACGTGTACCCGTCGCTCTTCGCGCGATCGGTCGCCGAGATGCCCGCGGACCTCCGCGCGCACCTGCGCTACCCGGAGGACCTCTTCCGCATGCAGGTCGAGATCTTCTCGACCTACCACATGACGAACCCTGACGAGTTCTACAACCGCGGCGACGCGTGGAAGATCGCGAACGAGATCTCGCAGCAGGGCGGGCCGAAGCAGCCCATCGAGCCCTACTACGTGACGACGCGGCTGCCGGGCTCGTCGCAGCGGGAGTTCCTGCTGTTCGTCCCGATGACGCCTGCCGGCAACGATCGCGACAACATGGTCGCCTGGATCGCGGGCCGCGCGGACGCGGCCCAGTACGGGAAGCTGCGCGTCCTGCGGTTCCCGAAGGACCGGGTCATCTTCGGACCGCTGCAGATCGAGGCACGCATCGAGGCCGACGCGACGATCCGGCAGCAGCTCACCCTGCTCTCGTCGGGCGCCGGCGCGAACCTCACGCGCGGCAACCTCATCGTGCTGCCGGTCGGCAATTCATTCCTATATATCGAGCCCCTCTTCGTCCAGGCGACGCAGGGCCGCATCCCCGAGCTGAAGCGCGTCATCCTCGCGACGCAGGACCGCGTCGTCATGGAGGACACGTTCGAGCGCGCGCTTGCGCGGTTCTTCGACACGCCGCCGAGCACCCCGCCGGTCACCGGCACGCAACCGCCGGCCGCGACGCCGCAGCCGGGCGCGTCGCCCTCGCCCGGCGCGTCGCCCTCGCCCGGGGCCAGCCCGACCGGCGTGCCGAGCGACGTCGCGGGCCTGGTGCGCCTCGCTTCGGACCAGTACACGCGGGCGCAGGAGGCGCTCCGCGCGGGGGATCTCGAGCGCTACGCACGCGAGATCAAGACGCTCGAGGACACCCTCGCCCGGCTTCGGACGGCGACCGGCCAGCGCTAGCACCGCGGGGCCCGCGCGCGGCGAGACGGCATCGGCGAGACTAGGCCCGTGGCCCACACGACCGTGCTGGGCGGCGGCATCTGTGGTCTCGCCGCCGGCTTCCAGCTCGCGGAGCACGGCGACCGCGTGACGGTCCTCGAAGCCCAGCACTTCATCGGCGGCCTCGCCACGACCTTGCGCGGCGAGACCGGCGCGGGGTACGACTTCGGGCCACACGCGTATCACGCGCGCAACCAGCGGGTGCTCGACATGTTCAAGGAGATCGCGCACGACGGCTTTCCCGCGCAGCCCAAGCGGGTCTCGATCAAGTTCCGCGGGAAGTACTACAAGTACCCGCTCGAGGCCCTTGACATCGCGCGCAGCATGTCGCCGGTCGTCGCGGCGCGGGCGTTCTTCGACTACTTCGTCGAGCTCGGGCGCCGCAGGATCTTCCCCAAGAAGCTGGTATCGGCGGAGGACTGGGTGGTGCAGGCGATGGGCCGCACGCTCTACGGCATGTTCTTCGGACCCTACACGCAGAAGGTGTGGGGCATCCCGCCCTCGCAGCTCGCGGCCTCGTTCGCGCAGCACCGCATCCCGCATATCTCCCTCTCGAAGGTCGTGCTCTCGGCGCTGCGCAAGGGCTACGCGAAGCGGACCGGCAGCGAACACCGGTACGCGCCGCTCGTCATCGAGCTGTTCTACCCACCAAAGGGCGCGGGCATCATCTCCGATCGCATGGCGGACCGGATCCGCAACGCCTCGCCCGAGAACCAGGTGTGCACGGGCACGCTCGTCAGCGGTATCGACGTCGAGGGGACGCGCGTCACCGGCGTGCGATACCGGCGCGTGCCCTCCACGAAGCGCGACGGCGAGCTCTGCGTCATGGCGACCGGCCGCGAAGGCGTCGTCGATCCTTACGGGCTCGCGCAGGCGGCACCGGAAGAGCGGATCGGCTGCGACCGGATCGTGAACACCATCCCGCTCCCCGCGCTCATCGAGCTCCTGGGGGAGAGCGTGTCGCCGGAGGCGCGTGAGGCGGCGCGCTTCCTGCGTTTTCGCGCGCTCACCATCGTCGGGCTGCGCGTGAAGCGGCCGAAGGCGCTCCCCGCTCAGTCCATATACTTCCAGGACAAGACGTTCAATCGGCTCTCCGAGACGCGGAACTACGGCGGGACCGAGATCTGTGCGGCGGACGAGACGATCCTGCTCTGCGACATCACGTGCGATGTGAATGACAGGACCTGGAACGCGTCGCCGCAGGAGATCGGTATGCAGTGCGCGGGGGAGCTGGAGGCCGAAGGCTTCATCAAGGTCGACGAGGTCTCGGAGTGTGTCGTGCTCCGCTCGACCGCCGGCTACCCCGTCTATATGGTCGGCTACGAGGAGGCGATCGACACCCTTATGCGCGAGCTCGGGCGCTTCGACAATCTCGTCACCGGCGGCCGCCAGGGCCTCTACAAGTATGTGGATATGGACATCGCGTCGGAGATGGGCCTCTCGATGGCGGATCACTTCATCTCCGGTCGGCCCAAGTCAGAGGCCATCGGCAGCCTGCCGTACGAGGACCGCACCTTTGCCTGAGCGAGACGCGGCTTCGCCGCGACGAGCGAAGTCGACCAGCCCTGAGCGCGCCGCGAGGCTGCAAGCCGAGCGGCTTGAGCAGGACCGCACCTTTGCCTGAGCGAGACGCGGCCTTTGGCTGACCTTCGCGTCGCCGTGATCGGCGCGGGCTACTGGGGACCGAACCTCGTGCGCAACCTCAGCGAGGCGCCGGGGGGCGAGGCCGTCGCGGTGGCCGATCTCTCCCCCGAGCGGCTCGCCGCGATCAGAAAGCGCTTCCCGGCGGTGCGCACGACGCAGGACCATCGCGAGCTGTTCGCTGATCCCGAGGTCGACGCGGTCTGCATCGTCACGCCGATCTCGACCCATCGCGCCCTCGCCGAGGAGGCGCTCGCCGCCGGCAAGCACGTCTTCGTCGAGAAGCCGCTCGCGGGCACCGTGGCGGATGCCGAGGCGATCGTGCGCGCCGCGGAGCGCGCGCAGCGCACGCTCATGGTCGGCCACACGTTCGTGTACAACCCCGCGGTCACCTCCGTGCACGGCCTCATCGAGCGTGGGGAGCTCGGCAGGGTGCAGTACATCGACAGCCAACGCGTGAACCTCGGGCTGCATCAGTTCGATTTCAACGTCCTCTGGGACCTCGGCCCGCACGACGTGTCCATTTCGCTGTACTGGCTCGGCGAGGAGCCGGAGTGGGTCCAGTGCATCGGCGCGTGCTTCGTACAGCCTGAGATCGAGGACGTGGTCTTCCTGACGATGGGCTTCCCGTCAGGCGCGATCGCTCAGGCGCACCTCTCGTGGCTCGCGCCGTCGAAGCTCCGACGCATGGCGGTCATCGGCTCGAAGAAGATGGCCGTGTACGACGACACCGAGGCCGCGGAGAAGGTGAAGATCTACGACCACGGCGTGGAATCGCTCTCCGTCGAGGAGCTGCGTCGCTCATACCGCGCCGGCGACATCCACAGCCCGCGGGTCCCCGTGACCGAGGCGCTGCAGCTCGAGGTGCGCCACTTCATCGAGTGCGTCCGCGACGGTGCCGTGCCGCGGAGCGGCGGCGAGGCCGGGCTGCGAGTCGTCCGCGTGCTCGAGGCCGGCATGCGCAGCCTGCGCCAGCAGGGTGCCCGGGTCACCTACCGCGAGGCCGCGCCGGTATGACCTCGCTCGGCGTCACGGTCCACCCGACCGCCCTCGTCGCGCCGAACGTCGAGCTCGGGAACGGCACCGTCGTGGGCGAGTACGCGATCCTCGGCCGCGCGCCCCGCGGCAAGGCGGACGGGGAGCTGCGCCTCGTCATCGGGCCGGGCTCCGTCATCCGCCCGTTCACCACGATCTACGCGGGCACGACGATCGGCGCGCGGCTGCAGACCGGGCAGGGCGCATCGATCCGCGAGGACAACGTGATTGGCGACGACGTGTCGGTCGGCACGCAGGCCGCGCTCGAGTTCGGCAACCGGCTCGGCTCGCGCATCCGGGTCCACACCGGCTGCTTCCTCGAGCTCGTGACCATCGAGGACGACGTGTTCCTCGGCCCGCACGTCGTCTTCACCGACGACCCGCACCCGATGTGCCCGGCCTACCTCGACTGCGTGCGCGGCGCGACGGTGCGCCGGCGCGCGCGAATCGGCGGGAACGCGACCATCCTGCCGGGCGTGCAGATCGGCGAGGACGCGCTGGTAGGCGCCGGAAGCGTCGTCCGGAAGGACGTGGCGGCACGATCCGTCGTCGCCGGCAACCCGGCGAAGGAGCTGAAGGACGACATCGCGAAGCTCGAGTGCTTCGCCGGCATCTTCCCGCACGCGTACTCGTGGCTCGAGCCGCTGCCGGAGCGGACAAAGCCGCCTGAGCGTGCGAACCCCCTGCCGGAGCGGACGAAGCCGTGAGCGACGGGACGGAGCGATCCGCGTCCGACCAGACGTCCGCGGCGGGGGGCACGCGCAGGGCGATCGAGCTGATCCGGGCGGCCCATCGCGAGACCGACGCGCTGTTCCGTTCCCTGGACCCCGCGCAGCTCGAGCGCCCGGTCTTCACGGGCGAGGGGCTGGGCTGGCGGGTGCGCGACCTCGTCGCGCACTACGCGCTGTGGCAGACGCTCGCCGCGAGGTCGGCCGAGAAGATGGCGAGCGAGCGCCTGCCGGGAGCGGATGAGCGCATCCGCCAGTACCTCGGGATACCCCAGGAGCTGGACGAGATGAACGATGGGAGCTTTCAGGACTGGCGCGACCGCGGCGTGGAAGAGGCGCTCCGCGAGCTCCGGGCGGCGAACGACCGGCTGATCGCGGCGATCGAGGCGCTGCCCGCCGACCGCTTCCTGACCGGGGATGGCCCCGAGGACTTCCGCGGCTGGCAGCCGGGGGTGAACCACCTCCGGCAGCATCGCGAGCACATCGACAACGCGCTCAGGGAGGCGACACAGCCATGACGATCGCAACGAAGATCCAGATCCCGCTGGTGGATCTGAAGGCGCAGTACGCGACGATCCGCGACGAGGTGCTGCCGGCCATCGAGGATGTCCTCGAGGGCATGCAGCTCACCATCGGGCCGAACGTGAGGGCGTTCGACGAGGAGTTCGCCGCGTTCTGCGGCACGAAGCACTCGATCGGTGTGGGCAGTGGCACCGACGCGCTGCAGCTCGTGATCCGCGCGCTCGGGGTCACGAACGGCGATGAGGTCATCACGGTCTCGCACACGTTCTTTGCCACGGTCGAAGCGATCCTGTACGCGAACGCGCGCCCGGTGCTCGTCGACATCGACGAGAAGACGCTCAACATCAGCCTCGAGGCGATCGCCGCCGCGATCACGCCGCGCACGAAGGTGATCATGCCGGTGCACCTCTACGGCCGGACGGTGGACATGAAGCCGATCCTCGCGCTGGCCCGCGAGCGCAACATCCAGGTCATCGAGGATGCCTGCCAGGCACATGGCGCGACGCTCGACGTCGGCGGGCGCGCGGGCAGCACCGGCGCGGCCGGATGCTTCTCGTTCTACTGCTCGAAGAACCTCGGCGCGTACGGCGAGGCCGGCGCGATCACGACCAACGACGACCGCCTCGCGGCCGAGCTGCGGTCGCTGCGCGAGCACGGGCAATCGACCCGCTACTACCACCCGATCGTCGGCTACAACGCGCGGCTCGATGAGATCCAGGCCGCGATCCTGCGCATCAAGCTGCGGCGGCTCGAGGGCTGGAACGCGCGGCGCCTCGCGATCGCGAAGCACTACGATCAGGTGCTCGCGGATACCGAGATCATCCGCCCCGAGATCCCCGACGACGGCCGCCACGTCTTCCACTGCTACGTCGTGCGCGTGCCCGGCCAAGGGCGCGACGCCTTCCGCGACGCGCTCGCGGCCGATGGGATCGGCACGGGCATCCACTACCCGGTGCCGATCCACCTGCAGGAGGCGGCGCACTTCCTCGGCTACCGCAAGGGCGACCTGCCGGTGACGGAGAAGGTGGCGCCCGAGGTCGTGAGCCTGCCGATGTACCCAGAGCTCACCGATGCCCAGGTCGAGACTGTCGCCGACGCCGTGAAACGCGCACTCCGTTGAATGCGGCTGGCGCCCGGCCGGCGAGGCCGGGTCCGGACGGGCCTCCCGCACAGGAGCGGGTCGTCCGCGCGGTCCACGGGCTCGCGACCATCGCTCCGGACCCGCCGGACGAGATCGATGAAGCCGAGCAGTTCCGGCGCGAGGAGACGCTCGAAACGCTCGTCGAGCGGTACCACGCCTCGGCGTGGATCGACAGCGCCACCGGCACGCGTCTACGCCGGGTGCTCCTGCGCGCGCTCTGCCGCTCGTTCGGCGACGGTGTCCGGATCGGGCTCGGCGTGCTGGTGCTGCATCCGCACACGTTCGAGATCGGCGCTGGCGTGTTCATCGGCAACCAGACGTTCCTGCAGGGCCGGCACGACGGCCGCTGCGTCATCGGCGCGCACACCTGGATCGGACCACAGTCGTACTTCGACTGCCGCGATCTGGAGGTCGGCGAGTACGTTGGGTGGGGCCCGGGCGCGAAGGTCCTGGGCAGCGAGCACACCGGCGAGCCGGTCGGCGTGCCCGTCATCAAGACCGACCTCGTCATCAAGCCGGTGCGTGTGGGCATGGGCGCCGACATCGGCGTGAACGCGGTGCTCCTGCCCGGGGTGACCATCGGCGAGGGCGCCATCGTCGGTGCCGGCGCGGTCGTGACGCGCGACGTGCCTGCATACGCGATCGCGGCGGGTGTCCCTGCGAGGGTGATGCGCTCGCGCAAGCCCACGGAGCGCACGGCCTGATGCGCACGTACGTGTCGCTCCTGCGGTGAGCTGGCGAGAGGGGTGAGCATGGACGTTGCGAGAAACGAGATGACCACGGCGGCCGCGCCGGCCGAGAAGGTCGGATTCCTCCGTCGCGTGGTGGCCTTCATCATCGACACGATCCTGCTGGGCCTGGTCAACCAGCTCATCGCAGGCGCGCTGTACGGCGGGGACGTCGTGAGTGCGGCCACGGTCAGCACGCTGGTCGACCTCGCCTACTTCGTCGCGATGTGGGCCTTCGTCGACGGCCAGACCATGGGTATGAAAGCGCTCGGGATCAAGGTCGTGAAGACCGACGGCACGCCCGTGACGATCGTCACGGCGCTCCTGCGCTACGCCGGACTGATCCTTTCGTTCCTGGTCGTGTTCCTCGGCGTCATCTGGGTCGCGTTCGACAAGGACAAGCAGGGCTGGCACGACAAGATCGCGAGCACGTACGTGGTGAAGGCGTAGTGGCACGCCGCTAACGCGCTCCCTCGCGTCCCTTGGCACAATCCGGGGCATGTCCCGGGTGAGCAAGCTGGACGGCGCTCGCGTCGTTGTCACCGGCGGCGCCGGCAACGTCGGATCGCACATCGTCGACGCCGCTATCGCTGCGGGCGCCGAGCGCGTCGTCGCGCTCGACGCGCTCGTCCGGGGTGTCCCTGAGAACCTGCACGAGGCGCTCGCCACCGGGCGCGCCGAGCTCCGTGAGATGGACATCCGCGACCGCATGGCCGTGCGAAGCGCGGTCGACGGCGCCGACATCCTCTTCCATCAGGCGGCACTCCGGTGGACGCGCTGCCAGGAGGAGCCCCGCGACTGTCAGGAGGTCATGGTCGACGGCACCTTCAACGTGCTCGAGGCCGCGGCCGCGGCGAAGGCGCAGCGGGTCGTGCTCGCGTCGAGCGCGGTCGTGTATGGCGAGCCGCGGAAGCTCCCGCTGGACGAGGACCAGCCGCTCAACGGAAAGACCGTGTACGGCGCGGCGAAGGTCGCGAACGAGCAGCTCGCGCGCGCGTTCGCGCACCTGCATGGGCTGCCGGTGGTGACCCTGCGGTACTTCAACATCTACGGCCCGCGGATGGACATCCGCTCGGAGTACACCGAAGTCATGATCAAATGGCTCGACCGGATCGATCGTCGCGAGCCGCTCCTGATCAACGGGGACGGCTCAGCGTCGGCGGACTACATCTACGTGGCGGACGTGGTCCGAGCGAACCTGCTCGCGTGCGAAGCGCCGGTGACGGACGCGATCGTGAACGTTTGCAGCGGTGCCGAGACCCAGCTCCGGGAGCTCGCCGCGCTGCTGCTGCGGCTCACCGGCAGCGACGTCGGCATCGAGCATCGCGGCAGCGAGCCCGAGGGTTCGCTTCCCACACGCCGTGTGGGCGATCCGACGCTGGCCACGGAGACGCTCGGCTTCACCGCGGAGACGGGGCTCGAGGAGGGCGTCAGGCGGCTCATCGAGTGGAGAAAAGAGGCGCTCGCGGGCGCCGGGAGTAGGTAGGAGTGGCCGTCGAGACGAAGAAGCTGACCGTGCCGATCACCAAGCCGTCGCTCACCGAGGAGGAGGCGCGGGCCCCCTTCGAGTCGATCAGGAGCGGCTGGGTCACGCAGGGGCCGAAGGTCGCGGAGTTCGAGAGGGCCGTCGCGGCGTACACCGGCGCCAAGCACGGCATCGCGACGACGTCGTGCACGACCGGTCTGCACCTGGCGCTCGCGTCCACCGGCATCGGCCCGGGCGACGAGGTCATCTGCCCATCCTTCACCTTCATCGCGTCGGCGAACGCGATCCTGTACACGGGCGCGACGGTCGTCTTTTGCGAGGTCGACCCGCGAACGTTCAACATCGACCCGGAGGACGCCGAGAGGCGCATCACGAAGAAGACGAAGGCGATCATGCCGGTCGACCAGATCGGGCTCGCCTGCGACATCGACGCGATCAACGACATCGGGAAGCGGCACGGGATCGACGTGGTCGAGGACGCCGCCCCGGCCATCGGTGAGTCGTACAAGGGCCGCAAGGTCGGATCGAACGCGCACTCGACCGTCTTCAGCTTCCATCCTAGGAAGGTCATCACGACCGGCGAGGGCGGCATGATCACGACCGACGACGACGCGCTCGCCGACCGCGCGAGAAAGCTGCGCGCGCACGGCATGAGCGTGTCGGACCTCGACCGCCACAAGGCCGACCGCGTGATCATCGAGGAGTATCGGGAGCTCGGCTTCAACTACCGCATGACCGACATCCAGGCGTCGATCGGCCTGGTGCAGCTCCGCCGCCTCGACGAGCTCCTGCGGCTGCGGCGCGAGCGCGCCGACCGCTACAACCGCGAGCTCCCCGAGATCACGGGCATCGAGATCCCGTACGTGCCTGACTACGCCGAGCACACTTACCAGTCGTACTGTCTTCGCCTGAGCAAGGACTGCAGGCTCGATCGCGAGGACCTCATGACCAACCTGCTGCGCCGCGGGATCGCGACGCGCCGGGGCGTCATGGCGAGCCATCTCGAGAGGACCTACACGGACCGCAACGGCACGGTCTCGCTGCCGGTCACCGAAGAGGCGACACGGACGACGATGCTCATCCCGCTGTACGCGACGATGACCGCCGAGGAGCAGAGCCACGTGATCGACTCGCTGCGCGAGGAGCTCCAATAGGTCTAACGCTAAGCCTTCGCCAACAGCTGGATCATGTCCAGCCGCCGCCGGTAGCCCATGACCTCGTTCAGGTGGAGGATCGGCGCGTTCGTCGAGTCGTTGTCCGTGCGCACCTTGTCGAAGCCGAG
>Ga0136620_10000597_pt1 | contig 16572 bp, 16 predicted proteins | sample AntDrymUQ4162106_2_FD_104806 | JGI IMG/M metagenome (GOLD analysis project Ga0136620, IMG submission 104806) | Polar desert sand microbial communities from Dry Valleys, Antarctica - metaG UQ416 (21.06) | ecosystem: Environmental > Terrestrial > Soil > Desert | place: Antarctica: Dry Valley... | reverse complement strand
CCCGTCAACGTCACCGTCACCGGAGCCGCCGGCCAGATCGGCTATGCGGCGCTGTTTCGGATCGCCAGCGGTCAGATGCTCGGTGCTGACACCGAGGTGAACCTGCGCCTACTCGAGATTCCCGACGCGCTCGACGCGGCCGAGGGCACCGCGATGGAGTTGACGGACTGCGCCTTTCCGCTGCTGCGCGAGATCGACATCAGCTCCGACCCCAAGCAGGCCTTCGACGGCGCCGCCGTCGGGCTTTTGATCGGCGCTCGCCCGCGCGGCAAGGGCATGGAGCGCGCCGACCTGCTCGAGGCTAACGGCGGAATCTTCAAGCCCCAGGGGGAGGCGATCAACGAGCACGCGGCCGACGACATCCGGGTGCTGGTCGTCGGCAACCCCGCCAACACCAACTGCCTGATCGCGATGTCGAACGCGCCCGACGTCCCCCGCGAGCGCTTCAACGCGATGACCCGCCTCGACCACAACCGTGCGCTGGCCCAGCTTTCGAGCAAGCTCGAGGTCCCCGTCACCGAGATCACGCAGATGACGGTGTGGGGCAACCACTCGACGACGCAGTACCCCGACCTCGTCAACGCCAAGGTCGGGGGGCAGAGCGCCTGGGACGCAGTCGACGACGAGGCCTGGGTCGCCGACGAGTTCATCCCCACGGTCGCCAAGCGTGGCGCGGCGATTATCGAGGCCCGTGGGGCATCGAGTGCCGCCTCGGCCGCCAACGCCGCGATCGAGCACGTCCACGACTGGGTGGCGGGGACGCCCGGCGGCGATTGGGTTTCGATGTCGGTGCCCTCGGACGGCTCCTACGATGTGCCCGAGGGGATCGTCTCAAGCTTCGCGTGCACCTGCTCGAACGGCGAGTGGCAGATCGTCGAGGGTCTCGAGATCACCGACTTCTCGCGCCAGCGCATCGACGCTTCGGCCGCGGAGCTGCGCGAGGAGCGCGACGCGGTCGCCGAGCTGGGGCTGATCTGAGCTACGCGCGGGCCGGTGGGGCCGGCCCCGCTAGGCGGCGACGTACCCCTTGCCCTGCTTTTTCACCTTGTTCTGCTTTTGCAGCTCGCCCATTACGCGGTAGACGTAGTTCGGCGCGATCTTCATCCGCTTCGCGACCTCGGAGGCCGTGATTCCCCGGCTCTCACTGACGATCTTCAGGGCCTGGTCAGCACGCGTCGACCTCCTGCGGCCCCGCTTTCGCCCCGTCGTCCCGCGTCCCGGCCCACGCTTGGTGGTCGAGCCCTTCGGGCGCCCGGGACGACGCCGGCCGACACGGCCGCCGCTGATGTCGTTGAGAGTGCGTTCGAGCTTCGCGCGCTCGTCGTCGAGCTCCTTGAGCCGGTCTTCGATCAGCGACCTTGCCTGGTCGAGGACATTGCTGGGTTTGGGGGCCATGTGAGCTTCCTTTCGAGTGGTCCCGGCCACGGTCACGAAATTCAGCGGAAAACATGTGTACCGTGCGGACGTTGGTAGGTGTGTACACACACTACAGATATCAGTGTTTTTGGATCTTTAGGAAGGGTGGGTTTGGTGGAGACCAATGGGTGAGTGCACAGGTCGGTGAGTAGGACGAAGGTCAGCATCGTGGGTGCGGGCAGCGTCGGCACGAGCTGCGCCCGGCGGCTCGCCGAACGCGATTACGCCGACATCGTGCTGGTGGATCCGCTCGAGCGACTGGCGCGCGGCAAGGCGCTCGACATAAACCACTCCGCCGCGATCGCGAACTACGAGCCACGGGTGACCGGCAGTGGGAACTACGAGCAGACCGCGGGATCGGATCTCTGCGTGATCGCGGCGGGGCTTGCGCGCCGGCCGGGGATGGGCCGCGACGACCTGCTGGCCGGCAACGCCGAGATCGTGGAGTCCGTGACCGAGCGCCTCGCCGAGCGCTCCCCGGACGCGATCCTGATAGTCGTCACCAATCCGCTCGACGCGATGTGCCACGTCGCGCTCGACGCTTCCGGCTTTACCCGTCAGCGGGTGATCGGCGTGTCGGGCGTGGTCGACTCGGCGCGGCTGCGGTCGATGATCGCCGCCGAGCTCGAGGTATCGGTCCGCGACGTGACGGCCCTGGTCGTCGGCGGCCATGGCGAGCTGATGGTCCCGCTGCTGAGCTTCGCGAGCGTCGCGGGAGTGCCGGTCGGCGAACGGATCGACGCCGGACGCCTCGACGAGATCGTCGAGCGGGCGCGCCAAGGCGGTTCCGAGGTGGTCGAGCTGACGGAGGCATCGCCCAGCATCGCCCCGTCGGCCGGGGTCGTTGAGCTCGTGGACGCGATCGTCCGCGGCCAGAACCGGCTCCTTCCCTGCGCCGCGCTGTGTCAGGGCGAGTACGGGATTCGCGACGTCTTCGTCGGCGTGCCCTGCCGGCTGGGCGCCGACGGGATCGAGGAGATCGTCGAGTTCGAGCTCGCCGAGGACGAGCTGAGCGCCCTGCAGGCATCCGCGGACTCGGTCCGCGAGGTCGTCGCGGCGATGACGAAGCAGCGGAATCGCTGATCGGCGATCTGGCCCGCAACTGGGGCTCGACGGGCGCCGAGCGCGCGCTGGATCTGCCATGCGATCGCTGGCTGGCCGCACCCGACCAGGTTCTTCACCGCGCGATCTCGGTCGCCGCGCCAGCGTCGATCGTCTTTCGCTGGCTGTGCCAGCTACGGGTGGCGCCCTACAGCTATGACCTGCTCGACAACTGGGGCCGGCAGAGCCCGCAGGAGCTGACTCCCGGCCTCGGCGCGCTCGAGGTCGGCCAGACGGTGATGACGATCTTCGAGCTGGTCGAATTCGAGCCCGACCGCCACATCACCCTGGTGCTGCGGCGCGCGACCCGGGTGGCCGGCCGCGGTGTCGTCACCTACGCCGTGATCTGCGACGACTCCGATCCTGGCGCCACCCGGCTGCTGGTCCGCTTGGTGTGGTCCTTTGCGGGACCGGCCGCCGCTCGCGCGCTTGGGCGCCGTCTGCTGCCGCTCGGCGACGTCGTGATGATGCGCCGCCAGCTGCTCAACCTCAAGGCACTGGCCGAGCGCGACGCGGCGCGGGCTAGACGACCTAGATCCGGTGCCGCCGCGGAAGCGTCCTGAAGACCGCGTCCCAGAGCGGCGAGGAGACGCCGAAGCCGTAACGGTGGTCCTGGAAGTGATGGCGCATGTGCTGCTCGCGCAGGCGCCTGCCGAGCTTCGTGCGCGGTGTGTGGTGGTGAAGGTGGTAGTGCATGTAGTCGTAGCTGAGGTAGCCGATCAGCAGGCCGGCGTAGAGGGGGTAGGCGGCGGGCGTTCCGAAGAGCAGGAGAAAGAGGCCGAAGAAGGCGAGCCCGAGCGGAATGCTGAGAGCGGGCGGCATCACGAGCCGCATGCGGTCGTTGGGGTGGTCGTGATGGACCCCGTGGATGATGAAGTGAAGCCGGTCGCCGTAGCGAAACTTCGGCTCCCAGTGAAACAGCAGCCGATGCAGCCAGTACTCGGTCAGCGTCCACAGCGCGAGTCCGCCGAGCACGAGCGCGACGAGCTGTCCGGCGCCATAGCCGCGATCGCCTCCGAGCAAGATCAACGCCGCGATCACGGGGATGAAGATCAGCGCCGGAACGGCGGGATGGATGCGCGAGAAGAAGTCGAGGAAGCGGCTGTCGAAGAGTGCCGGGGAGGCGCTGAGGCTGGCGGTTCGCTCGGGGGTTGCCATGGGCTGGATTCTACGCCCCGCAGGCGGCGAGATGGGCGCCACCATTGCGCCCCGGCGAACCGCGTGACGCGATCGAGACGGGCTCGACCCCGCGGCGGGTGGCGCCGCCCCACCCTGAATCTGCCGAAGCAGCGGGGGTTTTGCGAGGCCGATCGAGAAAGAGCGTGATTTGCAGGTGGTTTACAAAATCGACAAAAGTCAGCGTTTTGCGGACTTGCGCTTCACGGCGCGATGACCCGGGTGCCATGATGCCCGCCGTGGCCAAGCGAGGGCGAAAGACGAAGCAGGGGCGCAGCTGTGACGACTGCTTTTTCCGCTGCCGCGGGCTCTGTGCCCTCGACCTCGCCGAGCCCTGCTCGACCTTTCGACCCGATCGCCCCGAAGGCCTCGTGCCGCCGCGCCAGCCCGCCCTGCTGGTGCGCGACCACGCCGACGCCGGCGCCGGGCTGGCTCAGACCGCTTAGGGCCAGACGTCGGCTTCGAGAGCCACGGCAATCGTCGCCGTGGCCAGCCGAGCCCGGTGGAGGTCAAGCGTTGGCCTTCCGCGGCCGATTGATCTCTTGGCGGCGGGTTGCGTAATCAAATGCACCCTCACGGCGTCCTAGGGGTTGAACGAGCAGATGCAGCCGACACGATCCAGGTTCCTCGGAGGGGTGGTCCCCGCCGCGCTTGCGCTGCTCGCGGCGACCGCGATCGCGCTGCTCGGAGCCGCTTCGAGCGCGGCCAAGCCGTCCGACGCCGAGCTCGCACAATCGCTCACGGCCGAGCTCGCCGAGCAGGGCATCGAGGTCGACAACGTCTCGAGCTGCCGCCCCGCAAACGGCGGCAAGGTCTACATCTGCAAGTGGCGTGCCGAGGGCTTCTTCTCCGGCGAGGTCCCCTACCTGTGCGCGGGCAGGTCGAAGTACAACGTCAAGAAGCAGCGCTGGAACCTCGGCGGTTGCCACAACCGGCTCGAGCCGCAGGTGCCGTTGCTGCCCGCCGCGGGACCGCACCCCGCCTTTGGCTTCAACGAGGACTGGCACCAGAACACGGGAAAGGTCGACGAGCTCGCGGCGATCGGGGCGAACGTCGCACGCACCGGCCTGTTCTGGGACGCCGTCGAGCGCAACCCGGGCAGCTTTGACTGGGGGACCTTCGACGGCCTCTACTCCCAGATGCTCTCGCAGGGCATCCGGCCGCTGTGGGTCCTGTACTCGGCCCCGTGCTGGGCCCAGGCCAAGAAGTGCAAGCAGGGCGGTCATCCCAGCGCCGAGCACTTCGACGAGTTCGCTGCCTTCGCGGCCCAGGCCGCTCAGCGATACCCCGAAGCGCTCGGACTCGAGGTCTGGAACGAGCCCAACTACGACAGCTTCTGGGGCGGGGACGCCGACCCGCAGAGCTACGGGCAGATGGTCGCGGCGGTGGCGCCGGCGATCCATTCGGCCAACCCCGAGATGTCCGTGGTGACGGCGGGGCTCTCGCCGCACATCAACAGCGAGAAGGACGCGATGGCGTACAAGAAGTTCCTGCGCCGCGCCTACGCCACGGGCGGCCCTCAGCTCGCCGACGCGATCGGCGCCCACCCCTACCCGAACCGGCTTCCAAACCAGGACTACCTCGGAAACGTCCGCACCAACCTGTTCCGCTACGAGTCCGTGATGGGCCAGAACGGCGATGCGGACAAGCCGATCTGGGTCACCGAGACCGGAATCTCGACAGCGGGCAAGGAGGCCTTTTCGCCCGAGCAACAGGCCGACGGCCTGGCGAGGATGTACAGCCAGTTTCGGCGCATCGAGAACGTTCCGGTCGTGATCTTCCACCGCTTCGTCGACCAGCCGGGCTCGCCGCGCGAGGGTGAGCGCGGCTACGGGGTCCTCAGCGGCGACGGCGGCCGCAAGCCCGCCTACTGCGCGCTGGCCGCGGTTCGTGAGGTGAGCTGCTGATGAGCGCTCCCGCGTCGACGCAGCGGCCCCGTGGCCGCATTGCCGCACTGGCGGGGCTCTCGGTGGCGCTGGCCGTCGCGGCGGCCCGTGAGCACCCCTGTTAGAGGGCTGATCCAGCAGCGGCAACGTTCCTGCACGGCGTGCACTGACGCCGGTCTAGAGTTGCGATCGTCACATGCGCGTCACCGTGCTCGGAAAATCCCCCTCGTGGCAGGACGCCGGCGGCGCCTGCAGCGGCTACCTCGTCGAGGACGGTGAGACGACGGTCCTGCTCGACTGCGGCAACGGCGTGTTCTCGAAGCTGCGCCGCTACCGCGACTACACGAGCGTCGATGCCGTGGTCATCTCGCATCTGCACGCCGACCACTTCCTCGACCTCGTCCCGTACTCCTACGCGCTCACCTATGCCCCGCGCCAGCAGCCGGTCCCCGTCGCGCGCTGGCCCGGCACCGACGAGCCGGCGCGTCCGCGGTTGATCGCCCCCGAGGGTGCCGGGCGGACCTTTCGGCGCGTCGTCGGAGCCTGGGGCAACGACGACCTGATCGAAAACGCCTTCGCGCTCGAGGAGTACGACCCCGACTCCAGCGTCGAGGTCGGCAGCCTGCGGGCGCGCTTCGTAGAGGTGCCGCACTTCGCGCCGACCTTCGCGATCGACTTCAGCTCGTCGAACGGCGGCGGGCGCTTTACCTACGGGGCCGACTGCCGGCCCGGCAGCGAGCTCATAGAGATCGCGCGCGACACCGACCTGCTGCTCGTCGAGGCGACGCTGCCGCGACCCGAGCGGACCGGGGACCGCGGACACATGACCCCCTCCGAAGCCGGCGAGCACGCGCGCGCGGCCGGGGCGCGTCGCGTCGTGTTGACCCACATCTCGGACGAGCTCGACGAGCTGTGGGCCCGCGGTCAGGGGGCCGAAACCTTCGGCGGCCCGGTCGACGTCGCGCGAGAGGGCGCCGTCTACGTCGTCTAGCCGGGCGCTGGATCGGGTCCCGAGCCCGCTCCTTTCCTATCCCTACCCTTATGGCCGTGAACCGGCAGAGGGACCCTTTCGCCAACTTCGAGCGCATGCGGCGCGAGATGGACGAGCTCTTCGGCACCGTCTGGCAGCGTCCGGCGCTGGTTCGCGGCCGCGGCCGCGGCTTCTCGCCCCGCGTCGACGTCTACTACTGCGGCGAGCCGCCGATGGCGATCGTCAACGCCGACCTCGCCGGAATCGGGCTCGAGATGGTCAGCCTCGAGGTCAGCGGCCGCGAGCTGGTGATCACGGGGGAGCGCGCGCTGCAGGAGACCGAGGGGCGCGTCTACCAGCAGGTCGAGATCGACACGGGGCCGTTTCGCCGCGTCGTCGAGCTCGGTGCCGACGTCGACGCCGAGGCCGCCTCGGCCACCTATACGGATGGGATCCTGCGCGTGTCGCTGCCTCTCGCCGAGCCCGAGGACCGCGCGCGGCAGGTTCCGATCGAGCGCGGCGATGGCTGACAACGGCGACGGCATCGAGGTCGTCGAAACCGAGGACCTCGAGCAGGCCCTCAAAGCGGCCGAGGGCCGGCCGCTGCCGACGGCGCTTCCGGTGCTGCCACTGAAGGGGACCGTCACCTACCCGGACACGGTCACCCCGCTGGCGATCGGGCAGGAGCGCTCGATCAGGCTCGTCAACGACGTGCTGTCGGGCGAGCGCACGATCGCGATGGTTGCGTCGAAGGACCCCGACCTCGAGGAGCCCGGGCCCGACGATCTTTACGACGTCGGCGTCGCCGGGGTCGTCGCTCGCATGCTCAAGGTGCCCGACGGCACGGTCCGGATCCTGGTCCAGGGCGCACAGCGAATCAAGCTCGGGGAGTTCACCGCCACGCGTCCGTATCTCGTCGCCAAGATCTCTGAGCTGCCCGACATCATCGAGCGCTCCTCCGAGCTCGAAGCGCTGACGCGAAACGTCCAGAACACCTTCTCGGAGATCATCGAGCAGATCCCCTACCTGCCCGAGGAGCTGCAGCTCGCGGTCACCAACATCGACGACCCCTCGACGCTGTCGCATCTGATCGCCGGCGCGCTGCGGATCGCGTCCGAGGAAAAGCAGGAGCTGCTCGAGGAAGTCGACGTGACGCGTCGCCTGCGGAGGCTGTCGGAGGTCCTTGCGCGAGAGCTCGAGCTGATCCAGCTCGGATCGAAGATCCAGTCGCAGGTCCAGTCGGAGATGGAGAAGGGCCAGCGCGAGTACTTCCTGCGCGAGCAGCTCAAGGCGATCCAGGACGAGCTCGGCGAGGGCGACGAGCGCCAGGCTGAGCTGGCCGAGCTTCGCTCTCGGGTCGAGGAGGCCGGGCTGCCCGAGCACGCGGCGAAGGCGGTCGAGCGTGAGCTCTCGCGACTCGAGAAGCTGCCGCCGGCGTCGGCCGAGTACGGCGTGATCAGGACCTATCTCGATTGGCTGCTCGACGTTCCCTGGGACGCGACCAGCGAGGACAACCTCGACATCGAGCACGCCCGCGAGGTCCTCGACGCCGACCACTACGACCTCGAGATGGTCAAGGACCGAATCCTCGAGTACCTCGCGGTGCGAAAGCTCAAGCCCGACTCACCGGGGCCGATCCTGTGCTTCGTCGGGCCGCCGGGAGTCGGCAAGACGAGCCTCGGCAAGTCGATCGCCCGCGCCCTGGGGCGTGAGTTCGAGCGCATCTCGGTCGGCGGTTTGCGCGACGAGGCCGAGATCCGAGGCCACCGCCGCACCTACATCGGCGCGATGCCGGGGACGATCATCCGCTCCCTGCGCGACGCCGGGTCGCGCAACCCCGTGCTGATGATCGACGAGATCGACAAGATGGGGGCCGACTTTCGCGGCGACCCGGCGAGCGCCATGCTCGAGGTCCTCGACCCGGCGCAGAACAACAGCTTTCGCGACCACTACCTCGACCTCGAGTTCGACCTCTCCGACGTGATGTTCATCACGACGGCCAACCTGCTCGACCCGATCCCCGGGCCGCTTCAGGACCGCATGGAGGTGATCCAGCTCTCCGGCTACACCGTCGACGAGAAGCTGCACATCGCCAAGCGCTACCTCGTGCCGCGTCAGATCGAGGCCAACGGCCTCAAGGCGAAGCAGATCGGGTTCGCCGACTCGGCGCTGAAGGCGATCATCGAGGAGTACACGCGCGAGGCCGGGGTGCGCAACCTCGAGCGCCAGATCGGCACCGTGTGTCGCAAGGTCGCACGCGACGCTGCCGAGAACAAGCTCGACGGCAAGGCCACGATCTCCGGCAAGCGCGCCCGCGAGCTGCTGGGCCGCCGCAGGCACTTCTCCGAGCAGCGCCGCCGCACCAAGACCCCCGGTGTCGCGACCGGGCTCGCCTGGACGCCGGTCGGCGGCGAGGTCCTGTTCGTCGAGGCGACCGCGATGCCGGGTTCGGGCAAGCTGACGATCACCGGGCAGCTCGGCGACGTGATGCGCGAGTCGGCGCAGGCGGCGCTGTCATGGGTGCGCGGGCATCAGTCCGAGCTCGCCCCCGAGCTCGCCGACGACTGGTTCGCCGACCACGACCTCCACATCCACGTTCCCTCGGGTGCGGTCCCAAAGGACGGGCCCTCGGCCGGCGTCGCGATGGCAACCTCGCTGTCGTCTCTGATCAGCGACCGAGCCGTCGCAAACGACGTCGCGATGACCGGCGAGGTGACGCTGACCGGCCAGGTGCTGCCGGTCGGCGGCCTCAAGGAGAAGTCGCTGGCGGCCCAGCGCGCCGGAATCAAGCGCGTGATCGTCCCGGCGCGAAACGAGGGCGAGATCCTCGAGATCCCCGAGCACGAGCGCGGCGAGCTCGAGTTCGCCTACGTCGACGAGCTCGGCGCGGCGCTCGAGATCGCGCTGGCCAGCGGGTCAGGGCGGTAGCGCCAGACTCCGGGTGCGAAGGGACGAACTGCGGCTGGGTAGGGAGGGTGTGTGATTCACCCCCGGTTGGGGAGGGGGTGGCAAACGTTTCCGTCGAATAGCGACATGGAACGTTTGCAACCCCCCCAAGCGCTCCGGCGCCATAGGGGTGACCTGCGTTTGGTCCGTATGGCGACCCCTTTCGTTGGTAACCCCCCCCCTTTGGGTACATCCGCACGCAGCACGGCCCGCGGGCCGGCGCCGCTGGCCAGGCGCTAGCTGGCGCGGATCGCACCCAGCTGCGTCGGCGCTTAGGCCCCAGAAACCCGGCGCGGCGTAAACCCGCAGCGTGCGGCGTCTAGCCGCAGAGCAGATCGGGTATAAGCTCAGCGACCACACGGCAACCCTGCCCAAATTCGGACGAGGAGAGTTTTGATGGCGGCAAAGAGCAAGCGGGCGGCAAAGTCCGCCAAGAAGGCGGGCGAGGCGGCCTCCTCGCTGCGCGACAACGAGTACGTGCAGCGGCTGATCGAGGACGACGAGCTGCGCGACAACATCCGCGAGGCGGTCGATGCGGCCCGCGACGCGTATGCCCGAATCGCCAACGGGAAGGGCCCCGCGAAGGCGATCATGGAGGACAAGAAGGTCCACAAGGACATGCGCAAGGCGGCCGAGTCGCTGCGCGAGGCCTCCGATGGGCTGCGCGGCAAGCAGAAGAAGTCGCGCCTCGGACGGATCATCCTCGTCGCCCTGCTGGGGGCCGCGATCGCGCTGATCGTCAGCGAGGACATCCGCAAGGCGGTGCTCGACAAGCTGTTCGGGGCCGAGGAGGAGTTCGAGTACTCCTCGACGACTTCGCAGACCCCGCAGACTGCGTCGACGCAGAGCTAGAGCGGCCGCAAGCCGAGCCGGCGTCTCGCCCCTCGGCGAGCCGCTGCGTGCGCCATGGCCAGCGTCCACGTCCTGATCCCCGCTCAGCGCTTCGTCTTCTCGCTCGAGGGCGACCAGGCGCGTCCCGAGGCCGTGTCCAGCTCGGCCGAGGGGTTCGTGCGCTACAAGGAGCTCCAGGACCAAGGCGGTCCCGTCGGCATGGTCGCGATGCCGAACACGCTGCTGGTGCGCGGTGAGCGCGACTACCTCGTCGACCCGGGACTGATCCTGCAGGGGGCGCCGCTGTTTAAGGCGCTCGGCGCGCTCGGCGTCGGCGCCAACGACGTCAAGGACGTGATCCTCACGCACCTGCACTTCGATCACGCCGAGGGCCTCGCCGCATGGCCGCAGCGCCGCGTCATCGTCCACCGCCTCGAAACCGAGGCTCCGTACGCGCAGATCGTCGCCGGCCAGCTCGAGAGCGTCAACCTCGAGGTCGTCGACGGCGAGGAGGGTGAGATCGAGCCAGGGATCGCCTGGATGCTGACCCCCGGGCATTCGGACGGCCTGATCACACTGCTCGTCGACACCGACGAGGGCCTCGTCGCGATCGCCTCGGACTGCGTCGGCCCGTTGCCGGAGTACTTCGACGAGATGGACCTGCCCGAGGACTTCGGGCCCGAGCGCGACGAATTGCTCGAGCAGTGGCAGAAGATCCGCGACCGCAATCCGGCGGTCGTCATTCCCGGCCACAACCCGCCGGTGAAGCTGACCTAGCCCGCCGTCCTCGGATCTGGTCCGCCGCCCTACACTGGCGGCGATGGAGGCCAGCACCAAGCAGCGCGAGCTCACGGGCGAGAAGGCGCAGCGGATCATCGACGCGATGCGCACCAGCGTCGCCGCGCGCGGGATCGCGGGATCGACGTTCGAGCACGTCTCGCGCGAGGCCGGCGTCAGCCGCGGCCTGCTGCACTACTACTTCGGCACCAAGGAACGCCTGCTGGTCGAGGTCGTGCGCCGCGACTCCGAGATCCGCGTCGCTCGCCTCGACGAGCCGCTCGCCAACGCGGCGTCGGTCGACGACGTCCTGCGGGTCCTCGTCTCGAGCCTCCAGGACATGCTCGACAACGAGCCCGGCTACTTCGACCTGCTGTTCGAGCTCTTCATCGCCGGGCGCCACAACGCCGGCATCCAGCGCGAGGTCGGCGAGCTGTTCAAGCGCAGCCGTGAGCACGTCGTCGAGATCCTGCGCGCGAAGGAGAACGAGGGCGTGATCGCGCCGCGCTTCGACCTCGAATCCGTGGTCGCCTACCTGTTCAGCATCGCCGACGGGATCGCGATCCAGGTGCTGTCCGAGCCCGACAAGGACTTCGAGTCCGTGTTCGAAGCCGGCGCCGCCGCGGCGCGTTTCCTGCTCAGGGCGAAGTAGCTACCGCGGGAAGATGCGCTGCATACGCAGCAGCTGGCGCATCGAGCCGCTGGGGCGGATCTTTCGGCGCAGCATCGCCAGCCGCGGGTCGGCGCCGTGGGTGGTGACGCTGATCCAGTCGCTCCACGTCGATTCGAGCGTCAGGTCGGCGTCGGGGGCGATCCCCTGCGCGGCATCGGTGGTGCCGTTGTCGATCCGCAGGTACCACGGGTCGGCGTCGGTGAAGCGCCACTGGATCGTCACCGGGCTGCCGTTGACCGCATCGTGGTTGACCGTGCGCTTGACGGTCTCGAAATACAGCTCCTGGACCTCAGGCGATGAGTCCGGGTGGTCGTTGGGCTCGCCGAGCACCCCGGCCTCCATCAGCTTGACGACCTTCTCCGTCCGCTCCTCGGGGGTCAGCGACCAGTCGAGCGGAAAGACGTCGCCGGGCATCTCCTCCATCGGGTAGCCGGCGAGCCGCCATTTGGTCATCACGGACTTGAAGCCCCAGGTGTAGATCTCCTCGAGCGTGAAGCCGTACTCCTCGGTGTAGCGGCGATCCCAATTCGGAGGCACGAAGATGCCCATCGTGTGCGGCATCACCTCGCGCAGCAGCTCGACGACCGCTGCCCTGCACTCCTCCGACTGCGGCAGCAGCTCGGACAGCACCTTGACGCCGAAGCCGATGTGGCGCTGCTCGTCGGTGGAGACGTTCTTCATCCCGGCCGAGAACCCCGGCATCGACCCCTCCTTGATGAAGAAGTCCTCAATGAAATGTTGCCCGGGTTGCGCCAGCGTCGCCTCGACGACCATGTGGTAGAGCGTGATCGCCTGCGCGAACTTGGGCAGCGAGCGGTCGCGGCGCAGCTCGTCGGCCATGCGGTCGAGGCGGTCGAAGACCTGGCGATAGGACCAGTTGAGCTGCGGCTCGGTGTAGGCGAGCCCTGCGGCGATCGAGTCGCCGGCGCCGATCACCTCGTTGAAGAAGCGCGAGAAGAAGACCGAATGCCGCGCCTCGTCGACCTGCTGGGTGGCGAGGAAGTACTTCTGCTCCTCGCGCGGCGCCGCGTCGATGTAGGGCGAGAGGTTGTCGGTCACCGAGTCCTCGCCATAGAAGAACATCGAGTAGGTCCACAGCGCGCTGCGGCGCTGGATGTCGCTCAGAGCCTCCCAGCCCTTGCGGTCCTCGGAGAAGTCGAGGTCATAGGCACTCCAGTTGCTCTTTTCCCAGCGCCGGTAGAGATCCGTGTAGCTGATCGACTCCATGCCCTGCGGAGTCGCGCTCCCCGACCCGTTGGAGGAATCCTTGCTCGCCGCTGCCGTCGTGCTCATAGCTGCAACCTCCTGCGGCCCGCGGTCCGGGCCAGTCGCTGGGTTCCCGGCGTCACCGCCGCGCGGCAACGCAACGCAGCTTAGGCGACCCCTGGCCGGGTAGCCAGGAACCCTGTGTGAGCTACGTCACACAGGGTGGGTCAGGACTCGGTCTCGAGCCCGCAGGGGCAGACGATCAGCGAGATCAGGTTGAGCTCGGTCGTGCCTCCGCCGACGACGTTTCCGAGCAGCTCGACGCTGCCGCCGGCCGCCGGAGCGGAGCCGAGCCCGAAGGCGTCGATCTTCGTCGAGGCCGCGGTAAGCGACGCGAGGCGATCGGCCTCCTCGCCGGCGATGCCGGCCTGGAGCGCGACCCCGGAGGTGTCGGCCGTCGGCTTCGTCGAGCCGATCTGGGCCAGGATCAGGCTCTGGTCTGCCGACTCGGCGCCGGCGACGCTGGCCTCGGCGAGCGAGACCGCGGAGCCGGTCACGAGCACTGGGGTGGTCTTGATCTCGGCGCCGCTGAGCGCCGGCGGCAGGGGCCCGGCGGCGTCCTCGGACTCGCCGGCGTACTCGACCCCGTCGAGTGCGATCAGCGAGCGCGCCGCCACGGGCACCTGGCCACCGCTCGAGCGTGCTTCGAGCTCGACCTCGTGCTCGCCTGCGTCAACCTCGCAGGCGCAGGCAATGACCAGCGCGCCGCCCGGCGCCTGTCGCGCTTCCGCGCTTCGCTCCTCCTGACCGTCGACGGTGAGCCGCACCTCGGCCGTGTCGCCGGCCCGCGCGAGGTCGAGCTGGCCCGCGATCAACGTCCGGCCCTCGGCGAAGGTCTCGACGGTGAGCGCGAGCACGGTGCTGAACTCGTCGTCTTCCAATGGGACCGTCGCTCCGGCGAGCTCGCCGATCGGTGCGACGTCTGCCGTCGTGCCGGGCGGGTCCGCCGGCTCGTCGCCGCAGCCTCCGAGCGCGACCGCGCCGACGCAGGCGACAGCCGCCGCCGCGAGCCCCCAGGTCCTCCCCAAGCGCGTCATCGGCTACAACCCTAACTTCTCGGGCGTGGGCCGCGCTAGCCGGCCTCGAGCTTGGGACTGCGCCACGGCGCTTCGAGCCGCGCCACGAGCTCGTCGGCGAGTCCGTCGATCGGGACCCGCACCTGCTCGAGCGAGTCGCGATCGCGCAGCGTGACCGTGTCGTCGTCGGCGGTCTGACCGTCGACGGTCACCCCCCACGGGGTCCCGATCTCGTCCTGGCGCCGATAGCGCTTACCGATCGAGCCGCCCTCGTCGTACTCGGCGCGAAGCCGCCGGCGAAGCTGCTCGTAGAGGGCGCGGGCGCGCTCGGGCATCCCCTCCTTGGATACCAGCGGCAGCACCGCGACCTTGACAGGGGCGAGGCGGGGGTGCAGGCGCAGGACGGTGCGCTGGCGTCCCTCGACCTCCTCGGCGTCGTAGGCGTCGACGAGAAAGGCGAGCGTGGCGCGATCCGCGCCGGCGGCGGGCTCGATGACATGCGGGACGTAGCGCTCCCCGCTCTGTTGATCGAAGTACTCGAGCTTCTCGCCCGAGAACTCGGAGTGCTGTCGCAGGTCGAAATCGCCGCGGTTGGCGATTCCCTCGAGCTCCGACCAGCCGATCGGGAACAGGTACTCGATGTCGGAGGTCGCAGTGGAGTAATGGGAGAGCTCGTCGGTCGGATGCGCGCGCAGCCGCAGGTGGTCGGGACGGATGCCGAGCTCGTCGTACCAGCGCCGGCGCTCGCCCAGCCAGTAGTCGAACCAGCGCTCGGCCTCGTCGGGCGCGACGAAGAACTCCATCTCCATCTGCTCGAACTCGCGCGTGCGGAAGATGAAGTTCTGGGGCGTGATCTCGTTGCGAAACGACTTCCCGACCTGGGCAATCCCGAATGGGGGCTTGCGACGCGCGAACTGCAGCACGTTCTTGAAGTTGACGAAGATTCCCTGGGCGGTCTCGGGCCGCAGGTAGACGGCGGATGCGTCGTCGCGGACCGCACCCATGTGGGTTTCGAACATGAGGTTGAACTGCCGCGCGTCGGTGAGGTCGCAGGCCTCCGTGTCGCCCGGACGCTTCGAAGGTTTGCGACCGCAGCTCGAGTCCTCGAGCTTGTCAGCACGAAAGCGCATCTTGCAGGCCCGGCAGTCGATCAGCGGATCGGTGAACCCCTCGAGGTGACCCGACGCCTCCCAGGTCCGCGGGTGCTGCAGGATTGCCGAGTCGAGCGCCACGATGTCGTCGCGCTCGCCGATCATCGCGCGCCACCACTCGTCCTTGACGTTGTTCTTGAGCAGCACGCCGTAGTGGCCGTAGTCGTAGGTCGAGCCGAGCCCGCCGTAGATCTCCGACGATTGAAAGATGAAGCCGCGGCGCTTGCAGAGCGAGACGACGTCGTCGAGCGTGACGTCGTCGGCGGGCTCTGCGCGCTGATCTGCGGCTTCGGTCTCCACGGCTTCGAGCCTAGATGATTGACTAGTGGCTCTCGCCGACGAGGCTCGCGTCGCGGTCTCGAAGGAGGGTGCGCTCTGAGGCCCTTGCGATACTGGGGCAATGCCGATTTATGAGTATCGGTGCCGCAACGGGCACGAGTTCGAGGTCTTCCAGAGCATGTCGGAGGACCCCGTCACCACGTGCAGCGAATGCGGTGCCCCCGTCGAGCGCGTCTTTCATCCGATCGCGGTGCACTTCAAGGGATCAGGCTTCTACACGACCGATTACGCGAAGTCGGGCTCGAAGCCGAAGTCCGGCGGCGAGTCGGGATCGGGCGATTCCGGCTCCGGCGACAGCGGCGGGGACTCGGGCTCGGGTTCGTCGGGCTCCGAAAAGAAGTCGGACTCGTCGAAGTCCGAGGGCTCGAATTCGAGTTCGAAGGATTCAGGCGACAAGGCGAAGGCGAGCTCGAGCGACTAGCGCGAAGACCAGGTCGGCTGATTAGGGCCGGCCGAGTCGTGGCTGGGTAGGGACGCGGGAACGGGGCTTCGCACGACCGATTCGTCCCTAAACCGAGTTCTGCTGCTTTTGGGTGGCTATAGCCCCCACAAACCATCAATAGATCTCAGACCGGCCTCGGGCGCTGCCTACCCCAGACGCCTTCCGGAGAGCGTCGTCGCAACGCCAGGACGTGCCTCACCCCGGCGAGCATGCGGGCGGCCGCGGTGGCTGCTCGCCTAGGAACTCCTCGACCGCCTGCTGGCACTCCTCGGCGGGGATGACCAGGCTGCCGAGCGCGCCGGCGCCCGAGGGCTCGAGCAGCGATGGGTCACCGTCGCCGCCGATCGCCGCGGCAAGCACGAGCTGGGGCATCGTCAGCGCGCCCATGTCGCTGACGATCGCCTGCGGCGCCGTCCAGCCGATGATCGGTCCCTTGAGGAAGTTGATCGGGAGCCGCAGGGGGCTCGTCAGCCGCCCCTTGATGCCCGACAGGACCTCCTGCTGCGCCGCGGCGCGATCGAGGTCGTCGTAGTTGTCGAACGCGTCCGAGCCGCCCTTCTCGGGGCAGCTGTTGGTCCGCGT
>Ga0136620_10000595_pt1 | contig 16606 bp, 14 predicted proteins | sample AntDrymUQ4162106_2_FD_104806 | JGI IMG/M metagenome (GOLD analysis project Ga0136620, IMG submission 104806) | Polar desert sand microbial communities from Dry Valleys, Antarctica - metaG UQ416 (21.06) | ecosystem: Environmental > Terrestrial > Soil > Desert | place: Antarctica: Dry Valley... | reverse complement strand
TGGTCGTCCTGCAGAGCGGACGAGTTACCGGGACGCAGCGCTTCACTCCGGACCGTTCCTACAAGGAAGAACCGCTGCCCGCCGTACGCGCGGCGCACGAAGGCGATTTCTGTCTCAAGCGCCTGGCCGCGCTCGCCTCCGCCGCCTAGGCACCGTTTGCGGTGCGTAGATTCAGGACGGGCGGGCTCTGCCCGCTCGTCCGTCGGAACGACCAGTCGAGCGAACAGACCTTTCAGACCCACGCTTTAGAGAGAAACCGTCAGCGGACGCGGCCGTCAGGCGAGACCGTTGTGCCGCTCGCTTGAAGACGCTCGCTGATCAGGTACTGGAACGTCGACCACGCCCCGCGTCGGGCGTCGAAGAGGCGGTACACCTGCCACTCCGTCAGCAGCGCCGACTCTGCGCGGCGCGCCTCCGACCAGTCGGCGAACTTCGGGAGCCGTCCGAGTCTGAGCGCGAGCGCGGCACCTTGCTCGATCGCGCGCTCGAGCCTCTCCTCCCCCACCGGTAGATCGAAGCCCGCCTCGCGCAGTGCGTTCTGGAGCGATCCAAATGTGTGCCAGAACAGCGACTTCGACGGCATCGAGCTTCGGCGCGCCTCGATGTCCTTCGCGGTCGGCACGCGACCGAGCTCGTCCCCCAGGCCGCGAAGAAGTTGCAGCAGCTCCGCTCGCGTCGCGAACCGGCGCGGAACCAGTCCGGCCTGCCGCTTAGCGGCGTTCCAGCTGCCGAAGTGCTCGATCACCGTCTGGGGATGGACGACCGTCTCCGGGTCTGCCGAGAACTCACGCATCGTCGGAGAGCGCCCGAGGCGGTCGGCAGCTTCGCGCAGCTCCGCGAGGATGCGCTCGTCCGAGTACCGCTTCCTGAGTCCGGTTCGAAACGACGCCAGTGCTTGCGGATCGATGCGCCTTACCGCTCGGTAAGGCTTCTTTCGCTCCATACCAAGAAGGATAGAGCGTTTTGGAGCGCGTGCAAGCCCGGGATGGGCTACGAGACCGCGAGCAGCTTGTCCGGGGCGGGGTGTGGGAGCTCCTCGATCCCCACGACCGGCAGTACGCGCTCGATAGCCGTGACGCAGCGCGGGCAGAACTGCGTGCCTGAGCCGCCGCGAAGCTCGGCGAGCGCCTCCGTAACCGGACGAGCGGCGCAGTAGATGCGTGTCGTCAGCATCGAGTCGAGGGCGTCGGCGACATGGATGATCCGGGCTCCGAGCGGAATCTCCTCACCGCTGATCCCGTCAGGGTACCCGGCGCCGTCCCAGCGCTCGTGATGGTGGCGAATCGCGGGGACGGCGTCGATCAGGAACCCGAGCCTGTCGATGATGCGGGCACCCTCGGCCGCGTGACCTTTCATAAGCCTCCACTCCTCGCCCGAGAGCCCGGCCGGCTTGAGCAGGATCGCATCCGGAATCGCCAGCTTGCCGATGTCGTGGAACAGCGCGGCGTGGCCGAGCAGGTCGAGCTCGTCCTGCGAGAGGCGAAGCTCGCGCCCCATCGCGAGCGCCAGCTGCTGGACGCGCCGCGAGTGCCCGGCGGTGTACGCGTCGCGGGCGTCGACGGTCGCGGACAGGCTTTCCATCGCGGCGGTTGACCGCTCCTTGAGCAGCCTGTTTGCCTGCTCGAGCGAGACGTTCTGGGTCTGGATCGTCTCGGCTGCTCGACGGAGCTTCTGCGCGCTGGCCTCCGTGTGCGCAAGGTAGGCCTCCTGCGTCTTCCGCATCAGCAGAAGCGGGACGACAAACAGCCCAAGCGCGTAGAGGCCCGCCGCGTTGTAGCCGATCGCGATCACGCCGCCGACGAAGCCGAAGACGAGGTACGACGGAAAGAGCCAGGCGAACCGGTCCCGGAAGACCTGCCGCCAGCTCGTGCGCCCTTCCAGTGCCAGAGCGATCGTCAGCAGGCCGATGTTGACGGTGAAGTACACTCCGCCCGCCACGACGCCGGCAGCTGCCTGATGCTCAGGCACGGTGGCGAAAATGCCTGCGGCCGCTAGCGACGACAGCGAGAGGTTGCCGACGTTGAACAAGCTGTGGTGCAACGGCCCCCGGCGGGCGCTCCACTCAACGGCGCATGTCGTGATCGCGATCGCGAGTGCGGCACGGGGTCCGAACAGCGCAGCGCCGGCAAGGGCGCCGACCGCGCTCACGGACAGCGAGCCCTGCTCGGCGACTTCAATCGCGAGCGCCTGCGCGATGGCGACCAGCGTGATCGTCGCGAGCAGGCCGAGAACGTCGGTGCTTCCGCCGAGGACGGCGGCCAGCAGGCCCGCGGCACCCCCGAGGATGCCGACGACCGCCACGAGCGCGCTCAGCCGTCCCGAGAGCGAGAGGAAGCGCGGCCCCTCGAGGGAGTTCGGGCGAGGATGGCTACGCCGCTCTTCTTGCGGCTTCGCCTGGACAGCGCGCGACAACGGCGTATCGTGCTCGCTCTCCGCCGGGACGGCCGCAAGGCGGGCACTCCGCTCGGTCGGGACGAGCAGCGACTCCGAGCTCGTTCCAAGCACGCGGTTCCGGCCCTGGAGCTTGGCGCGGTAGACGGCCAGGTCCGCCTGGTGAATCAGCTCGTTCGAGTCGACCGCGTCCTTCGGAAAGGCCGCGACCCCGATTGAAATAGTCGCCCGGATCGGCTCGGACGACGTCTCCACCTCGAACATGCGGTCGGCCACGGCGCGCCGGATACGCTCCGCGATCTCGAGCGCATGCTCCGGCGACGTCTCGGGCAGGAGAACGCAGAACTCCTCGCCGCCGAACCTTGCCGGGACGTCGTAGTGACGCAGCTGCTCTCGCAGAACCTCAGAGATCCCGGTCAGGACGGCGTCGCCGGCGAGATGCCCGTACGTGTTGTTGATATCCCGAAGCAGGTCCAGATCGGCCATCATCAGTGACATCGGCCGGCCAAGACGCCGTGCCCGCCCGAGCTCGTCCTTCAGTGCGGTCGCGAGGTATCGCGCGTTGAACAGGCCGGTCTTGCCGTCGACGCGCGCCTCCTCCTGAAGGCGCGGAACGCTCAGCGAGCGGTGCACCACGAGCAGCGGGCCAAGCGCGATCGGGATCAACCAGGGATTCGTCGTCCAGAAGGTCGCGAGCGCAACGCCGAGTGAGGTGAGTACCAGGTCAACGGACAGGGTCGTGGGCGAGAACAGCTCGCTCTCGCGGATCGAATGACCGCGACCGAGCTTCAGCATGACCGCAAGCAAGAGGTGGTTGATCCCGACGAAGACAGCGCATCCCGCCAAGCCGCCGATCGCAAGTCGAGCATTGCTGCTCGGGATCAGAGCGTCCGCATTGCGAACGACCTGAGCCACGCTCCACGCCGCCAGCGTGTTCAGCATGTAATTGCACATGTTGAAGAGCTGGATGTACCAGGGGTACCGCACCTTGAGCCACTCCGGGATGCAGACAACGACGCTGATCAGAATGAGCAGCTCGGGCGGCAAGAGCAGCGCGGCGGCCAACAGGAAGAGCGTCGAGGTGTGGTACATCTGGTTCCGCGTCGAGAGCACCGGGAAGACCTGGGCCGTCGCCGCCGCGGCAGCGAGGACTGCGAACGTGATCCATTTGCTGACCGGCTCGCCGTCGAGCAGGTTGGCGACAAAGGGACTGATCGCCGCCCCTGTGACCAGAAACACGCAAGCGAGGTAGAGGCTCGCGCTCCGTGGCAGCCGCCTGGGAGCCGGACGATCGGCGCGCTGCGGCTCGGCCGCGATTTGAAGACGTGCTGGATCAGGCGTCATCGCGGCGCTCGCAGGCTCCGAATCGTGATTGGTGCTCCGGTTGTCGTTCGGTTTCGCAATGGCCGCAGAAGGTGGGACGCCGAGGAGGACGCCGCTTGCGCCTTCGTAGCGCACCGTAGAACGGTCGCACCGCCCAGAGCATCACCCGTTTGCGGTAGTGCGCCTCCCCGGGCCGGAAGTTCCCTCGTTCGAGTGAAGCGACGATCGGACCTGCGGGCGAGGCGGCTGGATAGGCTCGGAGGATGTTTTCGCTCGCGCTCACGCTCGAGATTGCGGCTGCCAGAGCGGCTGCGCGCCTTTCACGGCTCGCGGGAACGGGCGGCGGCACGACGATTCCCGGCAAGCTGCTCTGGAAGCTGGATCCGGGGGCAATCGACAGGCTCGCAGCGAGACTCCCGCTCGGCTCCGCGCTGATTTCGGCGACCAACGGCAAGACGACCACCGCCGCGATGGTCGCGCAGATTCTCTCCCCGCGGGTGCGCCTCGCCCACAACCGCTCTGGTGCGAACCTCGTATCGGGGGTCGCCTCGACGCTGCTGGCCGCCTCCCACGCCCAGCTCGGCGTCTTCGAGGCCGACGAGGGCGCGTTTCCGGAGATTGCGCGCCGCATTCGCCCCAAGGCGGTCTGCCTCGGCAACCTCTTCCGTGACCAGCTCGATCGGTACGGCGAGCTCGAGCTCGTCGCGGAACGCTGGCGCCAGGCGGTCGCAGACCTCGGGAGCGGTGCAGTGGTGATCGTGAACGCCGACGATCCCCAGATCGGCGAGCTGGCGCGCAGCGCGGCCCGTGCGGTGACGTTCGGGCTCGACGACCCTCGCCACTCGACGAGCGGGCTCCAGCACGCGGCGGACTCGAAGTACTGCGTGCGCTGCGGCACGCCCTACGTGTATGCCGCCTCCTACGTTGGACACCTCGGCCAGTACGACTGCGAATCCTGCGGCCACGGCCGTCCCGCGCTCGACCTCGTCGCTCGAGCGATTGAGCTGGGCGGGCTCGACCGCGCTGTCTTCCAGCTCGAGACTCCTGACGGTACGCGGCGGGTCGAGCTCCGCGTCCCCGGTCTCTACAACGTCTACAACGCGCTCGCAGCAGCCGCGCTCGCCCGTGAGCTCGGAGCGACCCTCGAGGAGATCGGGACTGGGCTCGAGCGGTTCCGCGCCGCCTTCGGCCGCTTCGAGCGAATCGCGATCGGCGATCGGCGAGTGCTCGTCCTGCTGGTCAAGAATCCTGCCGGTGCGAACGAGGCAGTTCGGACGCTCGTCGCCGCAGGCGCGCCGCGCCTGGCCGTGATCGCCCTCAACGACGGGATCGCAGACGGACAGGACGTGTCGTGGATCTGGGACGTCGATTTCGAGCCGCTGCTCGATGGGCTCGAGCGGCTGATCGCGACTGGTACTCGAGCCGCCGAGCTCTCGCTGCGGTTCAAATACGGCGGGTTGGGCGAAGCCGCGATCGAGGTCGTTCCGCCGCTCGAGCGAGCGCTGGATCGAGGACTCGAGCTCACTCCGAAGGGCGGCGAACTGATCCTGCTCACGACCTACACCGCCATGCTCGCCCTCCGCAAGATCATCGCGGAGCGCGGCTTCGTCCGTCCGTACTGGGCCGAGCAATGACGAGGATCTGCGTGGCCCACCTCTATCCGGACTACCTGAACATCTACGCCGACCGCGGCAATATTGCTGTCCTCACGCGCCGGGCAGCCTGGCGCGGACACAGCCTCGACGTGCGAGCGATCGGCGTCGGCGAGGCGATCGAGGTCGGCGCGTACGACCTCGTCTACATCGGCGGCGGTCAGGACCGCGAGCAGGCGCTGATCGCGCCCGATCTGGCTGCGAAGGGTAAGGATTTGACCGGCGCAGTCGCCGACGGCGTCGCTCTGCTGGCGGTGTGCGGCGGCTATCAGTTGCTCGGTCGCTTCTACCGCGACCAGCGAGGAGTCGAGCAGCCTGGCGTCGGCCTGTTTCCGCACGAGACGGTGGCGGGCGCAAGCCGGATGATCGGCGACATCCTCCTCGAGTGCGAGATCGAGCCCGGCTTCCGCCGAACCCTTGCCGGGTTCGAGAACCATGCCGGTCGCACTCGGCTCGATCGGGACGCAACGCCGCTTGGACGGGTGATCGCGGGCTTCGGCAACGACGGTGAAAGCGGCCACGAGGGCTGCCGCGTCGGGCGAGCGATCGGCACCTACCTGCACGGGCCGCTGCTGCCGCGGAACCCCTGGCTCGCCGACTGGCTGCTCGCACAGGCCCTGAGTCACCGGCTGGGTGAGACGCCGCGCCTCGAGCCGCTGCCGGACGAGTTAGAGAGGCAGGCTCACACGGTCGCGGCAGAGCGGGCACATAACCGCGGCGGCCGGCGCTGATCGGGCCCCCGTCTGCACCGACGTCGAGCGCCGCTGAGGAAGTCCGCGCGTCCGTCTGCATCGACCGGTGGAGCGAAAGGACGCTTTCAGACCCACGCTCCTAGGGCACCCAGAGCGCACCCAGGTACGCGAAGGGGTCGCCCGGCTGCCATCGGCTCAGAAAGCGCTGAATCGGCGGATGGACGACGACGTCGTCCAGATCGCTGACGCTGAAGAGTCGATGGCCGCGGACTGCCGCGTCGTGCGAGGTGACCCGCTCGAGCGATTGGCCTGAGAGGTCCCCGGCGAAGATGATGTGGACGACGTGCTTCGCCGCGAAGCTCCGCTCGGGGGAGATTGAATCCACGATCGCCACGGGCCCTTCGACCGGGAGCTCGTCACGGACGCCGACGATCCCGATTTCCTCGGCCAGCTCGCGCTGAAGCGCGTCGAGGAGGCTCTCCCCGGAGTTGACGCCGCCGCCGGGCAAGAGCCAGTGCTCCTTCCCGCCCTTTTCGTGCCGGCAGAGGAGGACACCGCCGCGCCAGCGCAGGATCGCGGAGACACGGATCCGCGGCTCCGCCCCCATCAGCTGCCGGAAGACCCATGCCCGCGGACCCCGCGGTCGCTCACCGGCAGCTCGTCGACCTCGACCAGGCCGACCGCGGGCACGGGCACGACGACGAGCTGCGCGATCCGCATACCGGGCTCGATGGTGAACGACCGCTCGCGGTCGGTATTGAGCAGGACGACCTTCACTTCGCCGCGGTAGCCCGAATCCACCAGTCCCGGCGAGTTGACGATGGTGATCCCGTGCAGCGCGGCAAGCCCCGAACGCGGCTGGACGAAGCCGGCGCATCCGTCGGGAATCGCGACGGCTAGTCCCGTGCCCACCACCGCCCGCTCGCCAGGGTTGAGCACGAGGTAGTCGCACGCGGCGAGATCGAGGCCGGCGTCGCCGTCGTAGGCGCGGTCGGGCAGCACCGCGTTCTCCCGAAGACGCCGGACCGGAAGCTCGATCACCGGAGCGAACGGGCAGGTGCGCTTCGCGACTCCGCCACGAGATAGCGGGCGAACCGAGCCAGGTCCGCCCGCGCGAGCCGCGCCCGAACGAGCACGCCGTCCGGCCCGTCGACCCGCTCGTCGATCGGAGCGCCCGACGCGTAGAGCTCGGCGAGCGCCGCCCCCTCCTGGTACGGCAGCAGTAGCTGCACCTGTTCGAAACGGTCGGCGAAGCGGGCGGCCAGCCGCGCGCGGAGCTCGTCGAGCCCTTCCCCGGTCAGCGCCGACACGTGCAGCGCATCGGGGAAGCGGTTTGCGAGCCGCCGGCGGCCCAGTGGGTCGACCCGGTCGATCTTGCTCAGAACCAGCTCGCGGGGAAGGTCATCGGCGCCGATCTCGGACAGAAGGGCCTCGACTGCATCGCGCATCTCGTCCTGACGATCGTCCGGAGCCGCGGCATCGACGACATGCAGGACGAGGTCGGCGGCAAGCGTCTCCTCGAGCGTGGCCGCGAACCCTTCCACGAGCTGGGTCGGGAGCCTGCGGATGAAACCGACGGTGTCGGTAAGGAGGTACCGGCGGCCCTGCTGCTCGAAGCTCCGCGTCGTTGGATCCAGCGTCTCGAAGAGACGGTCGTTCACGCGAACCGTTCCGCCCGTGAGCGCGTTCAGGAGCGAGGACTTGCCGACGTTCGTGTATCCGACGAGGCCAACGGTCGGCGTTCTGGTGCGCAGGCGCTCCTTGCGTCGCGTTTCGCGTTGCTTCGACACGTCGCGGAGACGGCGCTTGAGCAGTGAGATTCGCCGGCGAGCGATCCTTCTGTCCGTCTCGAGCTGCGATTCGCCCGGCCCCCGTGTGCCCACACCCCCGCCGAGGCGCTCGAGGTGCTGCCACATCCCCCGCATCCGAGGCAGGTTGTAGTCGAGCTGCGCGACTTCCACCTGAAGCTTGCCTTCGGCACTCACCGCGTGCTGCGCGAAAATGTCCAGGATCAGCTGCGTGCGGTCGACCACGCGCGCGGACAGAGTGTCCTCGAGCTGGCGGAGCTGGACGGGCGTGAGCTCGTGGTCGACCAGCAGGACTTCCGCGTCCGCATCCGCATATGCGCGCTTGACTTCGTCGAGCTTGCCCTTACCCACGTACGTGCGCGGATCCGCCCGATGCCGGCGCTGCACCAACTCCGCCTGGGGCTCGACTCCGGCCGTCCGGGCGAGCTCCCGCAGCTCGGCCAGCTCCTCGTCGGTGTCAACGCCCTGCGGCAGGACTGCCAGCAGGAACCCGCGCTCGGGCTCGGCTCCCGGAGCGCGATCGGGCTGGCGCTGCGTCACACGCTGATTATGCCCGGCGCGTAGCGCTCTGTCCGCGTTGGCGCTCGACCTCGTACAGGAGGACCGCCGCAGCAGCAGCTACGTTCAGCGAGTCGGCCGAGCCCGCCATCGGAATCAGGACGACCGCGTCGCATGCCTGCTTCCATGCCCAGCTCAGGCCCTTCGTCTCGTTGCCGAGCACGATCACCGTCGGCCGGGTGAAATCGTGCTCGGGCAGCGCGGTCGTCCCGTGGGCGCTCGAGCCCACGACGCGAAGGCCGGGATGGTGAGGACGTAAAGCGTCGACCCACTCGAGCACCTGGCTCGACGACTCGGCCCTGACGACGGGGAGAGCGAAGAGCGACCCCATGCTGGCCCGGACGGTCTGCGGATCGTAAAGATCGGCAGCGTGACCGGTGACGACCAGGCCATCCGCGCCGAGGGCATCACAGGTGCGGATGATCGAGCCGAGGTTGCCAGGGCTCACCGGTCGGTCGAAGACGACGACGAGCGCGTTCAGTCTCGGCTCGATTCGGGCGAGATCGTCGTCGGGGATCTCGACGCTCGCCACGAGCTCGGACGGGTCGTCCTTGGCGCTCAGCTGCGTCATCAGCGTCTGGGGCAACTCGACATGTGCACTGGCGACACCGGACTCGAGCAGCGATACGGCCCACGCGGAGAGCGGCCGGCCTTCGGCAGTCCAGAACGAGTCAATCTTCCAGGCGGCCCCGACGGCCTCGTCGATCGATCGCACACCTTCGACGATGAAGCGGCGCTGTCGCTGGCGCTGCTTGCGGCTCGTGAGCAGGCTCAGCGCGAGCTGGAATTCGTCGTTCGCGGAGCGGACGCGTCTGAGCGGGGAGCGCGACACGCCGACAGCGTAAGCTGCCTGTCGGTGGCCGGGATGGACGACGCCCTCGCCGAGAGGCTCATAGCGAGGACGCTGGAGCTCGTCGACATTCCCTCCGTCAGCCGTGACGAGGAACGGATCGCAGAGCACGTGCAGACCACGATCCCGGCCTCGTGGGAGCTCGTTTTCCACGACGACTCCTGTCTCCTCTACACGACCGCCCGGCGGGCCGGGTGGCCCTTCGTCCTGCTCGCGGGGCATCTCGACACCGTTCCGGCGCAGGACAACATTCCGGGCCGCGTCGAGAACGGCGCGGTCTTCGGTCTCGGCGCATCGGACATGAAGGGCGGGCTTGCCGTGATGATCGAGCTGGCGCGCTGGATCGACGAAGCCGAGCCCTCGCTCGGAGTCGATCTGGGCCTGCTCTTCTTCGGCCGGGAGGAGCTGTCGATGGCGGAGAGCCCGCTGCCGGGTGTCTTCGCCGGTTGGCCGGAGGTCGACGAGGCCGCGCTCGTCGTCGTCCTCGAGCCGACGGACAACACGATCCAAGCGGGCTGTCTGGGTCATGTCGGCGCGGAGCTCGTGTTCGAGGGCGTCAGCGCGCACTCCGCGCGGCCGTGGCACGGGGTGAACGCGATCGAGGTTGCGATCGAGGGCCTGCGGCCGTTGATCGACCTCGAGCCACGCGAGGTGACGATCTCCGGCCTGCGCTTCGTCGAGGTTCTAAGCCTGACCGGGATCGAGGGAGGGATTGCTGGGAACGTGATCCCCGACCGCGTCACGGCGCAGCTGAGCTATCGCTACGCACCCGACCGCTCGGTCGACGAGGCTGAGCACGAGCTGCGCCGGCTCGTGGGCGAGCGCGGACGCCTTGAGAACGTCGGCGTCTCCCCGGCGGCGAGGGTTGTCGTCGACACGCCCCTGGTCGACCGGCTTCGCGCTGCCGGCGAATTTGCGATCGAGCCGAAGCAGGCTTGGACTCCGGTGGCGGAGTTCACCGCGCGCGGCCTCGACGCTGTCAATCTCGGGCCGGGCGCGACCCGATACGCCCACAAGCGCGACGAGCAAGTCGATGCCGACGCGCTCGCCCGCACGTTCGAGGCGCTGCGGCGCTTCCTGGTCGAGGCGAGCTGATCCTGCCGATCTCTCCGCTCCTCGACCGCGTCGGTACCTACCCGTTCGTGCGCCTCGACGAGGCGCGCCGGCGTGCCGAGGAACGTGGAATCGAGGTGATCGACCTCGGAATGGGCGACCCGCGGGAGCCGACCGATCCGAGGATTCAGCAGGCGCTCGCCGACGCGCTTCCGCTCGTCGGCGGGTACCCGCGCGCGCAGGGCTTGCCGGAGTTGCGCGAGGCGATCGTGGCGTGGGCGGATCGGCGCTTCGGCTGCCGGCTCGATCCCGGGCGCGAGGTCATCCCCACGCTCGGCAGCAAGGAAGTGATCTTCAGCCTCGCACAGGTGCTCGTCGACCGCGACGGCGAGCGCAGAGTCGTCGCGTACACGGAGCCCGGTTATCCGGTTTACGAGCGCGGAGCGCTCTTCGCCGGCGCCGAGCCGCTCGCTTTGCCGCTGCTCGAGCGGAACGACTTCCTGCCCGATCTGGAAGCGATCGCCGACGCGACCTGGCAACGCCTCGCGCTCCTCTGGGTCAACTACCCGAACAATCCGACCGGCGCGACCTGCGACCAGGCGTTCTACGAGCGGCTCGCCGATCTCGCCCGCAGGCACGGCTTCGTGCTCGCATCCGACGAGGCGTACTCGGAGCTCTGGTTCGACGAGCCTCCCGTGTCGGCGCTTCAGCTCGCCGACCGGCGAAACGCGCTCGTCCTGAACACGCTGAGCAAACGCTCGTCCATGACCGGCTACCGCTCCGGGTTCGTCGCCGGGGATCCCGAGCTGATCGCGGCACTCAAGCTGTACCGGCCGAGCGTGGGCACGGCGCCGCAGGAGTTCGTCCAGCGTGCCTCGATCGTCGCCTGGAGCGACGAGGAGCACGTCGAGCGCGCCCGCGGACGGTATCGCCGCAAGCGTGAGCTCTTTCTCGGGCTGTTCGACCGCAAGGACATCCGCGCGGCGGGCAGTGACGCCACGATCTATCTTTGGGCCGAGGTGCCCGGCCGCGAGACCTCTGAGGAGTTCGGGGCGCGGATGATCGAGCATGGCGTCGTCGTCTCGCCGGGCTCGTTCTTCGGCCCGTCGGGCGAGGGGTACTTCCGGATCGCGCTGGTTCCGGAGCTCGACGACTGCCGCCGGGCGGTGGCGAGGCTGGAAGAAGCTCTGTGACGGAGCTCGAGCCACCCCAGGTCGAGGAGATCGTCGCCGCGCTCGACCGCGGCGAGCGCCGCGTGGCCGAGCAGGTCGACGGCGAGTGGGTCGTCGACCTCGAGGCGAAGCAGGCGATCCTGGAGTATTTCCGGCTCCGGAAGGTCGAGCCGCTCGAGCTGGGCCCGTTCGTCTTTCAGGACAAGATCCCGCTCAAGCGCGTGCGGCCCGAGGACGGTGTGCGCATCGTCCCGCCAGGTGTCGCCCGCTACGGCTCGTTCCTCTCGCCCGGCGTCGTCCTGATGCCCGGGTACGTGAACATCGGTGCCTGGGTCGGGCCGCGGACGATGGTCGACACCTGGGCGACCGTCGGCTCGTGCGCGCAGATCGGCGCCGACGTGCATCTTGCCGGCGGGGTCGGGATCGGCGGCGTGCTCGAGCCGCCCGGCGCGATGCCGGTCGTGGTCGAGGACGGTGCTTTCCTCGGCTCCCGCTGCATCGTGACGGAGGGCGTGCGGATCGGGGCCGGCGCAGTGCTGGCGGCGAACGTGTCGCTGACAGCGACCGTGCCGGTGATCGACGTCACCGGGCGGGAGCCGGTCGAGCATCGCGGCTACGTCCCGCCGCGGGCCGTGGTCGTCCCGGGAACGCGGCCACGTTCGTTCCCGGCGGGCACGTATCAGCTCGCTTGCGCCCTGATTATCGGGCGACGCAGCGAGGAAACCGACGTGCGAACGAGCCTGAACGACATCCTGCGCGAGTTCGAGATCGGGGCCTGATTCGGCCAGACCGGAGGTGCAACCGGCTTCGAGTGTTGTCTCGCTCGGACAGGTCCAGGGGTCAGACCCCGAACTTTTCCCGAGCGGCAGCTGCTCCTCCACAGTCCTCGGATCCGCCGAAGGCAAACGCTTGGCGACCGCGTTTCATTCTTAGGACACGTCCAGCCGGGACGCGGCCGGGGTCTGACCCCTAGACGCGTCTGCGGGGGACATGGCCCGGTCTGACGCGATCGCTCACGCCTCTGAATCGAGGCGCTCGGCCGGCCCGATTAGAAACGCGCGCCGGCCATCGATGCGGACGTGAAGGTCTCCCCCCGGGAAGTGGACGGTCGTCTCGCCTTCGCCGAAGCAGGCCGCCGCAACGGCGACAGCGCTCGTCCCGGACGACGAGGTCTCCCCCACGCCGCGCTCCCAGACTCTCGCCGTGATCGCCTCCGGGCCGTCAACCTGGACAACCTGAACGTTGGTTCGCTCGGGAAACCGCGGATGGGCTTCGAGAAACGGGCCGATCCGCGGGAGGTCGCTCGGGTCGCCCTTGACGACCGCGTGCGGATTTCCAACGTCGACCGGCACAAACGTAATGTCGTCGAGCTCTTCGGGCGAGCCGACCGACACCTCGCCCAGGTCCTGCTCGACCATCGTCCCGTCCAGCATCCGTGCCCTCACCTCGCGGTCTCCGACGCGGATCCGCACCTCCTGCGCGCCCGTTTCGTCGCCGAGCCAGCGTGCCGCGATGCGCGTGCCGTTGCCCGACATCTTCGCGCGGGAGCCGTCCGGGTTCCAGATCACGACGTCGGCAGAGTCAGCGCCGGCGGCGACCACCTCGACGATCCCGTCAGCCTCGCCGACAAGTGCCCGGACGCGGTCCGGCTGAAGCTCACCCTGCTCGACGAGCAGGTAGACGTTGCCGAGCGCGTGCCACTTCGAGAATTTCATCCGCGATCTCGCCCGCTGGACGATCGGCATCGACCGTAACAAGCCCCGCGATCCGACGCATCCACTTGCGCTGGTAGGCAGCGTACTGCCTCGTCCGGCGCCCGACGGCCTCGATCGCCTCGTCTCGCGGCAGCTCGGCCACCTCACGCAACCCGAGCGTCTTCGCGACCGTCGCCGAGATCGGCCCGGCGAGCGCACGGCGTACCTCTTCCTCGACTCCCGACTCGAACATCAGCCGCGTGCGCTCCTCGATCCTCAGCTCGAGCTTCCTCGACGGGAACTCGAGTCCGACGATGCAGGTCAGGCGGCGCGTCTCCTCCGACCAGAGCCGGTTTTTCTCGGGGACGAGCGAGCTCCCGGTGGTTGCGAGCTCGAGCGCCCGCACGACCCGACGGCGGTCGTTTGGGTGGACAGCGGCGGCAGCAGCGAGATCGAGCTCGGCCAGCCGCGTGTGCGCCCACTCGGCTCCTTCCCGATCGTAGGCCGTTGCCCAGCGCTCGCGTTCCCCCGGGGTCGGCCTCGGTGGCACCCCGATCACGGCGAGCGCAGCGCGCAGGTACAGCCCCGTGCCCCCGGCGACGACCGGCGTCTTCCCCGTGCTGAGGATGTCGTCGATCGCCTCGTGGGCGAGCACCTGGTACTCGCCCACCGACCCGTCGTGATCGAGCGGCCAGACGGCGACGAGGCGTGTGAGCACGGCGGGCTGGTTCGTCAGGATCGGCAAGCCGCGGTAGGCCTGCATCGCGTCGGCCGAGACGAGCTCGGCCGGAATCCGCTCGACGAGCGCTTCGGCGACGGCGCTCTTGCCGCTCGCCGTCGGGCCGAAGATCGCGATCACCGCCGGGTCAGTCACGCAGCCGCGACCGGGCCCACTCAGGGTGATGCGGCGTCGCGCCGCCGTCCCAGCTCAGGGCGCGGCTACGACTTGGCCGCAAGCTCGGCTTCGTCGGCGAGAGGCCCATCCGTTGGATGCTCGAGGAACCAGGCGACGGCCTGTGGGATGCCGTCGTCCAGCGAGACCTGCGGCTGCCAGCCCAGCAGCTCATGCGCCTTTCGGATGTCGGCGACGTAGCGGGTGACCTCGCCGACACGCGAGGGTGTCAGCTTCATCTGCGGGTCGACGTCGAGCGCGGTACCGATCAGCTCCGCGGCGCGCACGAGCGTGTTGCCCTCTCCGAACGCCAGGTTGATCGTCTCGTTCGCGACACCGCCCGCGGAAAGCGCCTCGACTCCTCGTGCGATCCCATCCACGCAGTCATCGACGTACGTGAAATCGAGAACCTTCTCGGCACCGCCGTACACGGTGATCGGCATTCCCTGCCGGAGTCGATAGATGAACAGCGGGATCACGCGGTCCATCCGCCGAAGATCGTTGTCGTAGCGTCCGTACACGTTCGAGAAGCGAAAGACGAGGTAGCGCAGGCCGTAGCAGCGCGCGTAGGAATAGATCAGGGCCTCGCTCGCGATCTTCGACGCCGAGTAGGGGCTCTCGGTGAACGCGAAGTCCGCGGTCGCCTCGCCGTAGCCCTCGAAGCGGTGGACGTCGCCGTAGACCTCGCGCGTGGAGGAGAAGACGAGCGGAAGCTGCAGCTGGCGGCAGTACTCGAGCACGTTGAAGGTCATCGTCATGTTTTCGAGAGCGCGCTCAGGGCGGCGGACGAGCTGATGCACCTTTGCGTTCGCCGCCAGATGGACGACGAGATCGACCTGGGGATACTCCACGCCGTTGATCCCGCCGGGAAAGGCCGGGTAATGGCCGGAGAGATCCTGGAGCAGGTAGCGAAACTCGTCCGTCCACGTGTTCAAGCGCTTGTCGACGCCGAAGACGTCGTGGCCGTCCTGAATCAGGCGCAACGCCAGATTCGTACCGATCTGCCCGCTCGCCCCGGTAATGAGGACTCTCATGAGCAGGCCTGCCCGCTTGGTGCGTGTCGACCCGTCGGTGCCGCAAGCGGCGCCTTAGCCGACGGCCACACGAGCGAAGGTCGCGCGACCTGAAGGAGACGCTGCCAGCAGCGTCTCACGCCGCGACCAGGGTCGCCTGCGTGCCGCGGAGCGTGGTCGAGGTCGCTCCTTCGATCAGGACGTCGACGAGCACGCCCGGAGCGACCGAGCCGGCAAAGTTGACGGTCGTGTTCCGGCGCGTCCGCCCCCTGTGGAGCGCCGAATCCGTCCGGCTCGGACCCTCGACCAGCACCTCCTCGACGCGCCCGATCCGCGCGGCGTTGCGCTCGGCGGCAACGCGTTGTACGACCTCGATCACGCGCTCGATCCGCTCGCGCTTGACGCCGTCGGGAACCTGATCCGGCATCGCGGCCGCCTCGGTCCCGCGGCGAGGGGAGTACACGAACGTGAAGGCACTGTCGTAGCGAACCTCCTCGACCACCCCGAGCGTCTCGCAGAAGTCGGCTTCCGACTCGCCGGGGAAGCCGACGATGATGTCGGTGCCGAGCGCGAGATCGGGGATCGCGGCCCGCAGTCGCTCCGCGAGGCCGAGATACCGGTCGCGGTCGTAGGTCCGGCGCATGCGCTTGAGGATGCGGCTCGAGCCCGACTGGAGGGGAAGGTGAATGTGCTCGCAGACGGACCGGCACTCGGCTATGGCGGCGATCACCGGCGCCCGGAAGTCCTTTGGGTGGGGGCTCGTGAACCGGATCCGCTCGATCCCGTCGACCGCGTCGCAGGCCCGCAGCAGCTCGCCGAACTCGGTCTCGAGCTCCGGGAGCAGATCACGCCCCCAGGAGTTCACGTTCTGACCGAGGAGCGTGATCTCGCGGACGCCGTCTGCCGCGAGCCGGGTGACCTCGGCCACGACGTCGCCGGGGCGGCGACTCTGCTCGCGCCCGCGCACGGCCGGGACGATGCAGTAGGCGCACTTCGAGTTGCAGCCCATCGAGATCTGCACCCACGCCTGGAAGGCACGCTCGCGCTTCTGCGGAAGATCACCGGCGAACGAGCGCCATTCGGCGAACCGGCCGCGACCCGCCTCTCCACCCGTGCCGATCCAGTCGGCGAGGTGCGGGATCGAGCCGGGGCCGAACGCGACGTCGACGCACGGATAGAGCTCGAAGATTCGCTCCCGCTGCGCCTCGGCATAGCAGCCTCCGACGGCGATCACCTTCTCCGGATCGGCGCGCTTGAGCGCGGCCGCCTGCGCCAGGTGGGCGGCGAAGCGCTGGTCGGGCTTCTCGCGCACGGTGCAGGTGTTGAAGACAAGGACGTCGGCCTCGGTCTGGCTCACCGCCTCTCCGAGGCCGACCGACTCGAGCATGCCCTTGATCCGCTCGGAATCGTGCGCGTTCATCTGGCAGCCGAACGTCGTGACGAAGTAACGCTTCACGGCGGAGAATGGTAGCCCGGTCCGGCCGCCGCATCCCAGCAAGCGCTTATTT
>Ga0136620_10000594_pt1 | contig 16623 bp, 13 predicted proteins | sample AntDrymUQ4162106_2_FD_104806 | JGI IMG/M metagenome (GOLD analysis project Ga0136620, IMG submission 104806) | Polar desert sand microbial communities from Dry Valleys, Antarctica - metaG UQ416 (21.06) | ecosystem: Environmental > Terrestrial > Soil > Desert | place: Antarctica: Dry Valley... | reverse complement strand
TAGACCTCCGACACCGTGGAGTTCCACACGAAGTCGATCTTCGGGTTGGCGAAAGCGCGGTCGCGCATGATCTTGGAGGCGCGCAGCTCGCCGCGCCGATGCACCACGGTGACCTTGGAGGCGAACTTGGTGAGAAAGATGGCCTCCTCGAGCGCCGAGTCCCCGCCGCCGACGACGATCAGCTCTTGGTCCCTGAAAAAGAAGCCGTCGCAGGTCGCACAGGTCGATACCCCGCGTCCCAGCAGCTCCTTCTCTCCCGGTATGCCGAGCATCTTGGCCTGGGCCCCGGTGGCGATGATCACGGCGTGGGCGCGAAAGGAAGAGCCACTCAGGTGAATCTCGAAGGGCGAGGCCGAGAAGTCGACTGAGGTGACGTTCTCGGAGAGGTACTCCGCTCCGAAGCGGGCGGCCTGCTTGCGCATCTGCTCCATGAGCTCGGGGCCCATGATGCCGTCGACGAAGCCGGGGTAGTTCTCGACCTCGGTCGTAAGCATGAGCTGACCCCCGGCCTCGAAGCCCTCGATTACCAGGGGCGCGAGGTTGGCACGGGCCGCGTAGACCGCGGCCGTTAGCCCCGAAGGACCGGAGCCGATGATGATGACGTTGCGAGTGTCCTGCTCCACGTTTCGCTTGTCCTTGCTTGAGCGGGAATGGCTGCTTCTCCCGGCCGCCTGCGCCGGGGACATTCTAGGGACTAGAACGCCGGGGGGCGAAGCGACATTCCGCCCGGGCCGTGTGGGGCCGTCTAGGGGCTGCCCGCCAGGTCGCTCGCCTGATAGCCGAGCGGAGCACAGGTGCGCGGCTCGAATGCCCACACCGCAAGCTGATTGGGCCGGCGTCCCGAGGAACTGGTGACGAACCCCACGAACAGCACTTTGCTTCCCTCGAGCCGCCCCTGAGCTCCGACGGCGGGGAGCATGCGCGCGCCCTCGAACTGGGCGGAGACCTCATCCACGCAGGAACGGATCGAGTCGCGCAGCGCGGCGGGGGCCTGCGGGGCGAGAACATCCGTCAGGGCCAACCCCTTCCGGAGCTTTTCGTCAGCCGTCGGTGCCGAGCGGTAGGCCTTGCGCACTGATTCAACAGAGGAGCGGGAGCGAGCGAGGTCGGCGACCTTATCGAGAGAGGTGCGCCCGAGGTCACCGAGCCATACGGGCCGGCCCCCAAGGTCTCGGGCCCCCAAGGCGTCGGATTGCTGGTTCTCGAGAGCGGCGCCGCCACTACCCCCGACTGCTCCGCCCGATGAGCCGTCGGAGCCCCCCAACAAACCACCCTGAAGGACTGCGACGCCGCCGATTATCAATAGCGCGGCCGCGCCGAGGGCCGGCGCCAGCCGGCGCATGAAGGAGCGCTCGGGCGAGGGCCGCGACACCAGAGGGACGACGTTGCCGGCGTGCTGGCCGGTCTGAAGCGCGGAGTGGAGCTCGGTGCGCTCGGCTTCGGTCATCTTGGCGCCGGGCGCTTCGAGCAAAGCTCTCAGCGCGGTGAGCTCGGCGCGGCAGTCGGCACAGGACCGGAGATGGGCCTCGAGGTCCTCGGAGCGGGCGCGATCGAGCTCGCCCCTGGTGAACTCGAGGAGCAGCTCGGACCAAGCATCGTGGCCGTCGGCCTGTGTCATCGCGTCATCGGCACCTGATCAAGAGGCATGTGGCTTGGACGGCGAAGCGCGCCCCGGTTGTTCCAGGTGAGCGGCGAGCAGCCGTCGCCCTCGGCTGATGCGGGACTTGACCGTCCCGATCGGGACATCGGTCTGGTGGGCGATCTCCTCGTAGGGATAACCGCCGACGTCGTGAAGCAGTACGGCTTCTCGGTAGTCGTCTGGAAGCGAGCGCAGAGCACGCGCCAGATCTGCGCGGAGCGCAATCGTGTCCTCGATTGATGTCTGACGCGTTGGCTCCTCGGGAAGCGTCTCCTCAGGAACCGGCAGCCGGCTGCGCTTTCGCAGGATGTCGTAACAAGTGTTCATCCCCACCCGATAGAGCCATGTACCGAACGAGGCGGTTCCCTTGAACGAGCCGCTGCGGCGAAGGAGGTTGAGGAACGTCTCCTGAGAGGCCTCCAGGGCGTCGGCTCTGTTTCCCATCATCCGCAGCCCAAGAGCGAAGATGCGGTCCTCGTGCCGCTTGACGAGCACCTCGAAGCACGCCTGACGGCCCTCCTGGAAGCCCTCGAGCAGCTGCTCGTCGGAGAGCTCGTCAAGCGCCAAGGAAGCGAACCTCGGCGATGTGGGCGCTGCTTAGCGCATCGGGCAGATCGGTTATCCACACCAGCCAGTAGCGTGCTCGGCGTCCCCCGGCGCCCAGGCGAGTGACCTCCTCGGCGCCGGCGGGTGCACCCACGGGGGTCATCGTGGCAGAGTCCGCTGGAGGCTCGTCCGCGGCACGCAGCTCGACGGTCATTCCCGGCGTATCGGAGGTGATCACCGCGGCTTTGACCGCGCGTGTCCGGCCCAGGTCGAACAGCAGGCCGACGCCCGCCTTGCCGAGCCCGTCCTCATAGCTCTCGGTGGTCCAGTAGGTTCCCGGGTTGCCGTCGACGACGGCAGAGACATCCTCTGAATGCTCCTCCTCGTCGCCCAGAGGGTCGAAGTCGCGCGGCTCTGCGATCTCGAGGATAGGGGAACGCGCATCAGCGGAGCCGTTCCCGGAGGCTGCGGGCCCTGGGTCGGGCTTTTGCGGGCCATCGAAGATCCGAGGCAGCACCAGCCCCAGCAACACGGCTGCGGCGACCACCACGAAGATCGGGACGAGGTTTCGAGTTTGGCTGGCGGTCTGGGCACGAGGTTGTTCGGCGGCGTCACGAGGGTGCACCCGGGTCGCAGTCGTGGGCGAGTGAGGCGGCGAAAAAGGAGAGATCAACGCCGTTGCCCCCGAGCTCTCTCCCAGGGCCAACCGCATGTCCTCTGCGGACGAGAAGCGCTCGTCGGGGTCTTTGGACAAGGCTTTCATGACGACCTGCTCGGTCCGGCGAGGAATCTGAGCCCGAAAACCACGTAGCGACGGAGGCTGTTCATGAACGTGAGCCATCGCCACACTCAGATGATTCTCGCCTGGGAACGGCGGGCGTCCCGCCAGCAGCTCGTACAGCAGAATCCCCACGGCGTAGATATCCGAGCGCTGATCGGGCTCGGCCCCCTCGACCTGTTCCGGCGAGATGTAGGCGACCGAACCCAGAATCGAGCCCGTCCGAGTGACATCGCTGGTGTCGAAGGCCGCCTTGGCGATCCCGAAGTCGGCCACCTTGAGCTCGCGCTCTCCGGTTAGAAGGATGTTGGCCGGCTTGACATCGCGGTGGACGATCCCAAAGCGGTGAGCGTGACTGAGGGCATCGCAGATGTCTGAGGCTACGGCGACCGCTCGGTCCGGCTCCAGAGGGCCCTCGTCCCCCAGCAAGGACGCCAGCGTTCCTCCGCTGCAGTACTCCATCACGATGAAGGGCTGGGCGCACTCCTCGTCGGAGGAGGTCGACGACCCGGTGTCGAAGATCGAGACGATGCGTGGATGCGACAGCCGTGCCGCGGCAATCGCCTCCTGCTTGAAACGGTGGAGGAAGGACGGGCCCCCGGCGAGGTGGGGATGCAGCAACTTCACTGCTACCGAACGCGCCAGCACCTCGTCTCGAGCCAGCCACACAGTGGCCATTCCCCCGGCGGCGATTCGGGACTCGAGCCGGTAGCGATCTGCCAGCAGGGAGGCTTGAGACGACATGCCGAAAGCCTAGTCAGCTCGAGGCGGTACCGGACACCTGGTGGCGGGCGCGTCGACCAAGGATGATGTGGGCGGGGTGCTCATTTCTCCAGCCCTCAGAAAGCGTTGGTGTCGAAATGGGCAACGGCAGTCGCCCGAGTCCACTTCTTGGCGGCCGAGATCCGTCCCAGAAACAGCGTGGTGGCGGTTCGCCTCATCTTGATGAGCACCACGCCTTGGGCGTCCATCTCCGCCTTCAGCAGGCGAGCGCCGTGCTCCTCGGCAAGAGGAGCGGCCTCCTCGGCGATCTGGCTCTCGGTGGGGCGGCTGCTGCCGGTGAGGTCGGCCGAGACGGCCGCAGCGGTTTCGTCCGCCACGCTCTGAAGGCTGAGATAATTGACCGTTGCCGAGGCACCATCGAACAGCACCAGACCCAGCAGGGCCAGGAACAGGACGGTCCGTGCCAGCCAGTCGATGATCACGCCGCGTTCGTCTCTTAGTGGGCTCATCGCTTCCCTTATCGGCGGGATGGGGGCCGCGAATAAGAAATCGCCCACAGGAGGTCGACCACTCGGCAAGACCGCCGGGCGGCTCAGCCCTCAACGCGGCCACGGCGGCGCGCCAGCACGCCCCGGACGAGATCGAGCTCCTCGACCCCGAGCAGCCGGGCAAAGCTCAGATATGAGCCGATCCCGAGAACCACTGGGATCAGCAGCAGTCCCAGCTGTTCCCAACGACCCCGGCCGTCGAAGCTCTGCTCGATCAACGTCCACGAACCCCACACGAAGGCAGCCATGCCGGCGGCCGCGGCTCCTATCTTTGCCGCGCTGCGTGCGATGTGAGCGCCGTCTAGGCCCCCTATTCGCCGGGTGAGGTAGCGGGCCTGGAGGACGACCCCGCAGGTGTATGCGAACGCGTGGCCGGCGGCAAGTCCGCGCACGCCGAAGTCGAAGACAACGAACATGACCACGTTGACGACCGTGTTGAGCCCGACCGCCACACAGTTGATCTGAAACGGCTTCTTTGTGTCGTGCAGCGAGTAGAAGGCTCTCAGAAAGAGCTGAAAGAGCGAGAAGGGGACCAGTCCCAGTACGAAGAAGCGCAGCACCTCGGCGACAAGCTCCACCGATGATCCGGTGACGGCTCCGTTGCGTAGTAGAAGGCCAACGACCGGCTCGGCCAGTATGTAGTAGCCAACAGCAGCGGGAAGCACCAGCAGCATGGTGCTTCGAATACCTGTGGAGAGCTGCTGGCGAAACGAGTCCCAGCTCTCGGTCACGGCGGCTTCACTCATTCCCGGGAGCAGCGCAGTGATCACAGAGACGGCGAAAAGACCATGGGGCAGCATGAAGAAGGTGAACGCCGCCACGTATGCAGAGTAGGAGCCCGGCTCGGCGGTGGTCAACCGCTGCACGATCAGGTAGCCGATCTGATTGACCACGACGTAACCGATTACCCAAACAGACAAGCGCGCTAGCTTGGTAACCGAAGGGTGGCGAATCGACATCGTGAACTGGTAGCGGCCGAGTCCGCGCAGAAAGGGCAGCTGAGCAAAAGCCATGAGGGCGACTCCACCGGTGGTTCCGGCCCCGATGAGCCAAAGCTGACCGTTCGATACCTGATCGAGGGTGACGGTGCCGTAAGCGGCGCGAAAGGAGAGGAAGACGACGATCACCGCGAGGTTGTTGAGAACCGGTGTGTACATGGGAGCGCCGAAGCGCTTGTGGGCGTTGAGGAACCCGGCCGAGATTGCCGTCAGTCCATAGAAGACGATCTGAGGGATGAACAAACGCAGCAGCAGAGTCATAGCTTCTTGCTGCTTGGCTGCTCGTGCACTTCCTTCGACATCGAGCGCGTAGAAGTCGGCTATGAAGGGAGCGGCGAGGATTCCGACGATCACCACCGCGGTAAGCGCTACGAGCGAGACGTTGATGATTGCGCTGGCGATCTGCCAGGCTCGTTCGTTGCCCTCTCGGTTGAGAAGCTCTACGAACACTGGGACGAAAACGGAGGTTAGGACACCTCCGAGCACGAGTTCGTAGATGATGTTGGGGGCGGTATTGGCGTAGTTATAGGTGTCCGCGATGCTGCCGGGCTCGGCAATCCCCAGAGCTGCGGTGATCGCGACGAGACGCAACAAGCCGGTGGCGCGCGACAGAACCGTGCCGACCGACATGGTCGCCGTGGCGCGCGCAAGGCGGCTCAAGAGTTCGCGGCCGCGGCGGGCTCACCCTCCCTTTTGGGCCTCAATGCACGCACGGTGTAGAAGACGATGAGGAACAGCAGGGCTCCCACGGTAATCCCCACGGCTATTACGTTGAGCTCGGTAGATCGGACCGTGAGGCGTTTGTCGGCGATGGAATAGCCTTCCGGGGTAAAGATGCGCGCCACAAGCGGAAAGGCGCCGCTGCTCTCGCTTACCGCGTCGATCTCGATGCTGTGCGTGCCGGGAGCGACCCTCTCCGTGAAGCGGCGCCGTTCGAAGACGAGCCGGTCGGACAACAGATCAATGGTCAGCTTCACTCGGTAGTTGGTTTCGTTCGAGAGCACTAGCTCAATGGGAGCTTCTCGCGAGATCAGGATGATCTCGTCCTTTCCGATGAAGCCGATCTTTGCAAGTTCGTTCTGGATGTCGGCGGTGGTGCCTCCGATGTAGCTCTCGCCGCTGAGTTCCTGCGCTCCGGCTTTCACCCACCAGGAGCTGCTCTGCGCGACCAGAACAGCTTTCTGAAGCCGTTGCAGCAGGCCCGGCGGGGGCGACAGCGATGCGAATTGTTTGGTGAGTTCCTGGGCGCTCCGCACTTCCGCCCAGTAGTTGCCGGCGGGCTCGTCCACGCTTCGCTCGGCGCGCTTTACCAGCGCTTTGGTTCTGCGGTTCTCGGCCAGACTCAGCCCTTCCTCCAAAGTGACCGTCTCTAGCCAGGGAGCCTGCGCCAAGGTGGTAAGGAGCAGCTGCGCCACTGCCGGACGTGGGTGCCAGAGAGATGGAAGGGTTGTCTGCACCACTCGATCGGAGAGGCCCGGGGCCTCTTCTCTGATCTGAGAGGTCTCGGCGAAGAAGCGCTGAAGATCGAGTCTCTCGTGGCCCGGCCCGGCGATCTCGGCAAGCCTTTCCTGAAGGTCGGGATCGGAGAGGTAACCAGTCATGCGCGCCGCACCGGTTGCGACGCTCACGGGACAGGTGAAGCTCGCCGACGGTTCAGGGCACCCCGAGGACTCGGGATCGAAAGAACCGTCGGTAAACGAGTCTTGCGAGGCGATCAGGTGCCGGGTGCCACCAAGGCTCAGGGTCTCGGCGGTGGCGGCATCGAGCCTGCCTGCCGGCGCCAGTAGCCACGATCGGGAGAAGCTTCGGCCCAGGGTGCGACCAAGCGCCGCCCGCCCGACTTCAATTTGAAGATCGATCTGTTCCCCGCCGAAAGCATGAGTCAGCGCCGGAAGATCCGGCCACGAGTAGGGCACGAGCACGCGTTGGATTCCGCGCCTGCCCAACAACACCCGCAGCGAGCTCAGCAGAGTGCGCGCCGCAGCCTGTGTTCCGGAGCCATTGCCGCTCACGCCCTCGGCCTCCTGGTAGCCGTCCGCCAGGGCCTTCACTTCCTCGAGCAACCGGGGAGTAGGAGCCACGGCGACGTTTAGCCCGGAGTCCCTCGCTGCTCCCAGGGCCTCCATCATGCCGGTGAGCCACCCCTCGGGCGCCAGCGCAGCCTCCAGCGGGGGTCGTCCCGATTGGGCCGCGGTTACGAATTCCCCACCCTCATCGATTGTCGCCACCTCGTTCAGGGGGGCTACCAGTGCGAGCTTCAGGGTCTGCTCCGGCTTCTGCGGATAGAAGATAAGGGGGACGGATAGGCGACCCAGAAGCTCGAACGTTGAGCGGTCCTGAGCCGTGATCGTGAGGGGGTAGACGCCCGAGTCGGAGGATTCCTCGAGCAGGTCCAGCTCTTCGGCGCGGGCTCCGATACGCACTGTGCGCGACTGATTCGGGGCCAGGCTCCCGTGGATGTCTTGCGGGAATGAGCTGGGTTGGAAGTCGGAGGGCTCGGTGAAGCTCTCGTGCAGAGCCGTGCGGCTCGTCACCCTGTCTTCGACCCCCACGACGAGGCGGAAGTTGCGAACCGGCTCAGTCGAGCGGTTGATGACCTCGACCTCGATGTCGAGCCGGTCATCGGGCTCGTGCCATACGGGCATGGCCCGCACCCGCAACTCGACTGCGTCGACGGGGTCCTGGGAGGCTCCGGCGGGGGATAGAAGGCCCCCCCACATCGTCGAGAGGATCCCCATCAGTGCAAGCAGTGGCAGAGGGAGTCGGGCCGGGGTCACGGGCAAAGCATAGGCAAGTTCCCCGGGCATCTTGCCCGCGTCTCGGGAGGTTTTGATTGGGCCCCGCCCCCGGCCCCCGGTAGGTGCCCGGCGGCACCGTTAGCTCAAGGTTACTTGGATCCTCCGATTTTCCCTATTTTCTGGTAGAACTCGGAGCCATACCGGCTCTTGGTGGTTTCGCCGCCCTTCTTGCCCCCGATACGGCCTATCCGGCCGAAGTGTTCGCCGCCGTATCGGGCCTTGGTCGTGCGGCCCCCCTTGCGACCGGCTTCGGCTCTGCTCATCTTTTGGTTGGTTTCCATACCGCTCCTCTACTTGCACCGCCTTCGATGACCTGCACATACCCTCCCTGGCATCCAGGAAACGAAGCACCTGATATAAGCCTCAACTGGCCGGAGGCGTGTGCCGATGCTACGGAAGCCGGTGGATCACTTCTGAGAAAGAGGCAGCGACGTGTCTGAGAGCGAATCCGGGAGCAGCAATGCCGATATGCGCGACTATCTCCGCCAACTGGTGGACCGAAAGGGCTCAGACCTTCACGTCAAGGCGGGGGGCCCTCCCTATGTTCGCGAGAGCGGGCGACTGACCAGAACTCATTTTCCCGCTCTCAGCGCGGGCGACTGCGAGCGGACGGCCATGGAGCTGATGTCCGACGAGCAAGCCCGCTTCTTCAAGGAGCGGGGCGAGGTCGACTTTGCGTTCTCCGAGCGGGGCCTCGGCCGCTTTCGCATCAACGTTTTCTCTCAGAGAGGCAGCACCTCGATTGCCATCCGCCGGGTCCTGCCGGGCAGCCCTACTTTCGAGACCCTGGGTCTTCCGCCCGTCGTCAAGTCACTGGCGAACGAGCAGCGCGGGCTGGTCCTAGTCACCGGGCCCACCTCCTCGGGCAAGACCACGACGACCGCCGCCTTGATCAATCACATCAACGGGACGCGCTCTTGCCACATCCTGACGATCGAGGATCCCATCGAGATCCTCCACCCCGACCGCCAGGCGATAGTGAATCAGCGGGAGATCGGGCACGACACCCTGGACTTCGCCTCGGCCATGCGGGTGGCCATGCGCCAGGATCCGGACGTCATCTTTGTGGGAGAGATCCGCGACCCCGAGACGGTAACCGCCGCTCTGCAGGCGGCGGAGACGGGCCACCTCGTGATCTCGACTCTGCACACGACCGACGTGTCCGAGACCATCAACCGCGTCATCGACTTCTTCCCACCGCATCAGCACAAGCAGGTGCGGGTTTCGCTGGCCGCTTCGCTGCGCGGGATCGTGTCCCAGCGGTTGGTTGCTCGCGCCGATGGTCGGGGCCTGGTTCCTGCCGTCGAGGTGATGGTGGCAAACGGCCGCATCAGAGACCTCGTCCTGAACTCCGACCAGACCCACCTGATCCACGACATCGTGGCAGAGTCGGGCTTCTACGGAATGCAGACCTTCGACCAGGCTCTGCTGAACCTCTATCGCTCGGGTCTGGTCGCCCTAGACGATGCTACGGCTGCGGCGACGAGCTCTCACGACTTCCAGATTGCGCTGAAGCAGGAGGGTCTGCAGCCGATCTCCTGAGGCTGTTTCCGGCTCTAGCGTTCTTCTCTCAGGTAGGCGTTGCCCAGGGCCGAGGGCGCAGCCAGGCGCCGCTGCACGCTGCCTCTCGAGATCAGAACCAACACGACGATCGTGAACAGGTACGGCATCATCGCGATGAAGAACGTGCTGACTTCGAAGCCCACCGTCTGGAGCCGGAAGCCGAGCGCCTCGACGCTCCCGAAGAGGTAGCCACCCAGCGCCGCCCTCAGCGGCGACCAGGTGGCGAAGATCACAAGCGCTATGGCGATCCAGCCACGCCCCGCAGTCATGTTCGGCACCCAGCTGGGAGCCCGCGCCAGCGACAGGTAGGCCCCGGCGAGCCCGGCGAAGGCGCCGCCGATGACCACCGCGGCGTAACGGGTGCCGGTGACCGAGAGGCCGGCCGCGTCGGCCGTCTCGGGTGACTCGCCGACACTCCTCAGGTTGAGGCCGGTTCGCGTCCGGAACAGGATCCACCAGGTGGCGGGCACCAGCACGTAGGAGAGATAAACGAGGGCGTCCTGAACAAAGAAGATGCGCCCCAGCACGGGTATGTCCGAGAGGCCGGGAAGCGCAATCCGATTGAAGGTCACCGGAGGGGGAACACCCACCACGCTTTCGCCGAGATAGCCGGTCATGCCAATGGCGAAGATGACCAGGGCCAGGCCCGTCACCACCTGGTTGGCTTTGAAGCTCACGACCAAGACGGCCAGCAAGAGGGCCAGGGTGGCCCCCGCAGAGATCCCGGCGGCCACTCCCAGCCACGGCGCACGCACTTGCCGATTGACGAGGAAGCCGGTCACGGCCCCGGCCAGCATCATCCCCTCGACCCCCAGATTCAGCACGCCGGAACGCTCGGCGATGATCTCGCCGACTGCAGCGAACACCAGCGTCGTGCCCGCCGCGATGCCGGCGACGAAGATCGTGATGATGAGCTCGGAGCTCATCCCGCCTGCTCGAGATCGGCGGCACGGTTCGAGACGGGAGCCGGTGTGGAGGGGTGATCGCTCACGGTCCCCGCTCGCCACACCAGTCGATAGTTGACGAACAGCTCCCCGGCGAGGGCGAAGAACAAAATGACGCCCTGGAGCATCAACACGATGTCCGAGGGCAAGCCCAGCGTTTGCAGCTCGGTGCCGGAAACTACCAAGGCCCCGAACAACACTGCCATCGGCACGAGGTAGATCGGCGAGAAACGGGCCAGGGTGGCGACGATGATCCCCGTGTAGCCGAAGCCCGGTGAGATGTTGGCCTGGATCTTGTGAACGACCCCGGACACCTCGACCATGCCCCCAAGGCCGGCCAGGGCTCCCGACAGCAACATGACGGCGACCATGTTTCTCGGGATCGAGAACCCCGCATAGGAGGCCGCCCGGGCGTTGGAGCCGATGACCTTGATCTTGTAGCCCCAGGCGGTCCTGCTGAGAACCATCGACACGGAAAGGGCCGCAGCGAGAGCGAGGTAGATCCCGCTATGAATGGCGGTGTTGCCGACTAGCGGGAGGATGGCGGACTCTGAGAAGGGCTTTCCCAGAGGAAACCCCAAGGTCGCAGGATCGGTCCAGGGGCCGTTGACCATGTAATCGACCAGCAGGATCGCGACGTAGTTCAGCAGCAGGGTGGGCACGATCTCGTTGGTGCCGAAGAAGGCGCGCAGGGCCCCGGGGATCAGGCCCCACAGCGCCCCACCGACCAACCCGCCCACGACCATGGCAGCAAGTAGAAGCCAACGAGGCCAGTCGGGAGCGGAGTAGGCGACCGCGGTCGCGCCGAAGGCACCGATGTAGAACTGCCCCTCGGCCCCGATGTTCCACAGCAGCATGCGAAAAGCAACCGCCACCGCCAGTGCGGTGAATATGAGGGGAATGGCGGCGAGGATGGTCTGGGCCTGCCCGTAGGGGCTACCGAACGAGCCCGTCCACATCGCCCGGTAGACGGCGCCGGCTCCCCGCCCCGTCGCCTGCAGAAAGATGCCCGCAACCGCGAAGGCACCGAGCAGGGCTATCAGACGAACCGCGACGCGAATGCGCCGGGACGGTAGCAACCTCTTCACCAGCCGAGGGCGCAGACCGCCGGCCGGTTTCATCCGCCGCCCGCAGCCATGGGCGGCGCATCGGCCCCCGTGCCGCCCATCATCAGCCCGATGCGCTCGAGGTCGGCGTCATCCGCCGAAACCTCTCCGGCGATCTCGCCCTCGTACATCACCGCGATTCGGTCGGACAGCATCAGCAACTCATCGAGGTCCTCAGAGATGAGCAGGATGCCCACACCCGATGCGCGTTGCTCGAGCAGCAGCTCGTGGACTGCCTCGGTGGCGCCCACATCCAGACCGGCGGTGGGATGGGCGGCAATCACCACCCTGGGGGAGGAGGACAACTCGCGCGCCAGCAGAAGCTTCTGGAGATTGCCGCCGCTCATGAGACGGACGGGAGCGTCGAGCGAGGACATTTTGATGCCGAACTGCTCCACCAGATCTTTGGTCCGCCGCGCCGCCGAACGGTAGTCGAGCAGGGGGCCGCGCCGGTGCTTCGAGAGGCTCTTCAGCATGACGTTGGCCGTCGCGTCCATCGCTCCCACGAGCCCGGTCCCGAGACGGTCTTCGGGCACATAGGCAAGCCCGGCCTCGATCCTTCTGCGCGCCGAAGCGCGGGTCAGGTCCGCCCCGTATAGCTCGATGCGTCCACGAGTGGGGGGCCGCGTCCCGGCGAGCGCCTCGGCGAGCTCGCGCTGGCCGTTTCCGGCGACCCCCGCAAGGCCGAGGATCTCTCCTGCGCGCACGGACAAGGACGCTCCTCGCACCGCCGGAAGGCCCAGATCGGATAGCGCATGGAGGTCGTCGACTCGCAGCACTATCTCGCCGGCTTCACCTGGTGCCCGAGCAGACTCGAAGGCGATGTCCCGGCCCACCATGAGGTGAGCGAGCCGGTGCTCGTCGGTCGAGGCCGTCTCCAGGGTCCCCACGTGTTTCCCGCCTCTGAGAACCGTGATGCGATCGGCTACGGACATGACCTCCGAAAGCTTGTGGCTGACGAAAACCACGGTCCTGCCGTCGGCGGCCATCGACCGCAGCGTCACGAACAGCGCCTCCGCCTCCTGCGGAGTGAGGACCGCGGTCGGCTCGTCGAGGATCAGGACGCGCGCCTTCCGGTAGAGGGCCTTGAGGATCTCCACCCGCTGCTGCTCGCCCACAGAGAGCTGCCAGATTCTTGCCGAGGGAGACGCCTTGAGCCCCGCCTGCTGCGCCAGATCGGCCACCTCGGCTTCGAGCCGGCCGGGCGACAGGAGCCAGCTTGTGCGAGCTCCCAAAAGGACGTTCTCCGCCACCGTGAACGGCTTCACGAGACGAAAATGCTGGTGAACCATGGCAATGCCGGCCTGGATGGCGTCGCGCGGCGAGCGCAGGGCGACCGGTTCTCCATCGATCAGGATGCTGCCCGCATCGGGCTGGTAGATGCCGGCGAGCACGCTCATCAAGGTGCTCTTGCCGGCCCCGTTCTCTCCCAGCAGGGCGTGCACCTCTCCGTGACGGAGCTCGAGATCGATGTTCGAGTTGGCGACGACTCCGGGGAACCGTTTGACGATCCCCCGGAGCTCGATCGCCGAGGTCACGGGTGCTCCGCCGCGAGGCATTAGGACGGCAGCTTGCTCACGATCCCTTCTACGAAGTAGTCCATGCCGAGAAGGTCCTCTAATGGTGGAGTCTCGCCTTCGGGCACTACCACCTCTCCGTTCTGGTCGCGCACCGGGCCCTGGAAGACCTCGAACTGGTCCGACTCGATTTCCTTGCGCATGCTGGCGATCTGGCTCTTGGTCTTGGCGTCGACCGCCTCGCCGTAGGGGGCGAGGTCTACGATGCCGTCCGCCAGATCGCCGTAGTAACTCCCTGACTTCCAGGTCCCGTCGATAACGGCCTGGACTCTGTCGATGTAGTAGCCGCTCCAGTCCCATACCGGAGCGGTCAGCCACGCCTGCGGAGCGAACTTGGATGCGTCGGAGTTGTAACCGACCCAGTCCGCCCCCGCGGCCCCCGCGACCTGCCCCGTCGCCGGGCTGTCGACATCTTGGGTGAGGACATCGGCTCCGGCATCCAGGAGGCTCTCTGCCGCCGACTTCTCCTTGGGAGGATCGAACCAGGAGTTCGTGAACACGACCTTCATCGTCGCATCGGGGTTCACCGACCGGGCACCGATCATGAACGCATTGGTGAGCCGGATGACCTCGGGAATGGGGAAGGCGTTGACCTTACCGAGTTGCCCGTTCTCGGTGGCGGCGCCGGCGGCCATCCCCGCCAGGAACTTGGCTTCCTCCATGGCGCCGAAGTAGTTGGCCATGTTCTCGGCCGTCTTGAATCCCGAACAGTGCTCGAAGAGCACGTCGGGGTATTTTTTGGCGACTTCGAGAGTTGGGTCCATGAAGCCGAACGAGGTCGTGAAGATGATGTCGTAGCCCTTGCGAGCAAAGCCCTCGATGGCCCGGGCTGCAGCGGCAGGCTCCTCGGGGACGTTCTCGACGTAGTCGGTTTCGACCTGGTCTCCGAACTCCTTCTCGACCGCCAACCGGCCGTTGTCGTGGGCGGTGGTCCAGCCCCCGTCGTTACGCGGGCCCACGTAGACCCATGCCGCCTTTACTACCTTTTGGTCTCCACCGCCCCCTGAGTCGCCGCCCGTAGAGTCGCCGCCTCCGGACCCCGACCCGGTGCCGCATGCCGCGGCCCCCAGAAGCAGAGCCGTACCTGCGGCGATCAGCCTCGCCGTTCTGTTCACAGGCGGTCTGCGGGACCACCGCTTACTCCGGCCCGCCCTGCTCATGACCTTCATGTTCATCCCTGTTCCTCCCCGGTTTGGCTGCGGCTCCTCCAAGCGTATAGGGGTCTCCGGTGAAAGCCTAGTGTTGGAGCCATGTCGTCTGAGACTTCACAACGGGATCCGGAAGGCTCCGCGCGCCGCGCACTCGCCCGTCTCACCGCCCCGGGAAGCCCGCTCATGGACCTTGCCCGGCGTTTCGAGTCCTCCGGCCGTCAGCTCCTAGTGGTGGGAGGCTCGGTGCGCGACGCCTTCTTGGGCCGCGATCACGGCGACATCGACCTGTGTACCGACGCCAAGCCGGAGGAGACGAGCGCGCTGGTCGAGTCTGGAGCCGAGGCTCTATGGCTGCAGGGAGTCGAGTACGGGACCGTGGGCGTGCTATTCGGCGGCGCTCGCTTCGAGATCACGACCTTTCGCACCGAGAGCTACGAGCCCGGCTCCCGTCATCCGCAAGTCTCTTTCGCCGACGACATCACGACCGACCTCTCTCGCCGGGACTTCACGATCAACGCCCTCGCGATCAGGCTCAAGGATCTCGAGCTGCTCGATCCCTTCGGGGGCCGCGAGGATCTCAAAGCCGGTGTCATCGTGACGCCCATCGATCCCAAGCTGTCGTTCACCGATGATCCCCTGCGGATGCTGCGCGCCTTCCGGTTCTCCTCGCAGCTCGGCTTCGGGCTCGAGAAGAGCACGCTGTCGGCGATCACAGAGCTCAAGGAGCTGATCGGCTCCGTTTCGGCAGAGCGGATCAGAGACGAGCTCACCAAGTTGTTGTGCGGGCAGTCTCCGGGCGCAGCCCTTGTGGCGGCGGACTCTACCGGGATCGTCGAGTTGTTCTTGCCGGAGCTGAGTGCGCTCAAGCTCGAGCAGGACCCCGTCCATAAGCACAAGGACGTGTTTCTGCACACACTCGCCGTTCTCGAGCAGGCTCCCGAGGAGGAGGTGTTGAGGCTAGCGGCCCTGTTGCACGACATCGGCAAGCCGCGGACCCGTCGCATCGAGCCCTCGGGCGTGTCCTTTCACCACCACGAGGTGGTGGGCGCCCGGATGGCCGCCGATCGCCTGAGGGCGCTGCGCTATCCGACCAGAACGGTAGCTGCGGTTGCCGAGCTGATCAGCCTGCACCACCGTTTCCACACCTACAGTCTGGGCTGGAGCGACTCTGCCGTGAGGCGCTACGCCCGTGATGCAGGTCCCCTGCTCGCCGACCTCAACGAGCTGGTACGAGCGGACTGCACTACCCGTAACCGCGCCAAAGCGGCCAAGCTCGCAGCGCGCATGGACGAGCTCGAGAAACGCATCGCGGAGCTTGCCGCGCAGGAGGAGCTCGAGAAGCTGAGGCCCGACCTCGACGGCAAGCAGGTCATGGCCCACCTTGGGATTCCACCCGGGCCCCTCGTGGGCCAGGCGCTCGAGCATCTGCTGGAGCTGCGCCTCGAGCGCGGCCCCTTACCAGAGGGGGAGGTCTACGAGGAGCTCGACAAATGGGCGGCCGGCCGGGAGCTGAGCCGTTAGCCCGACTTTTTCACTACAACCCGCGCTGAGCGCGGGTTACGGCGAAAAGATGGACCTGGACACATCTTAGGCCCCCAGCATTCCCGCCCTCTTGAACGCCGTGCGCATCGCCAGGGCCGCTCCCACGCAGCAGATTCCGGCGGCCACAAGCGGTGTGCGCACCGCGTCCGACACTCCGAACGCAACCAGGAACCCCGCGGCAACGACGCTGGCGAGGTTGTAGAGGATGTCGTAGAGGGAGAATGCCCGCCCTCTGTATTCGTCCGGCATTCCCTCCTGCACGAGGGCGTCGACGGCGACTTTTGCCACGAACGTCCCGTAACCCGTGACGAGCGCAAGCACGAGCATGGCAGTCAACGAGGCTACCCAGCCGAGGGTCAGGAGTCCGACGGAGGAAACTCCGAAACCGACCAGGATGAGCCCGGAGCGCTCCAGGCGGGCGCCGAGCAGAGGGGCAGTGGCGGCCCCTATGAAGGCCCCCACGCCCGCCGCCCCGAGCGCCAGCGCACTCGCCGACAATCGCCCGAACTGGTCTCCGGTCTGCGGAAACTGCTCCTTAATCACGAGGATCGTGGCTATGGCGACGAAGATAACGACCACCCTGAGGAGAAAGATCGCGGCCAGAGGCAGTCGCACGGGCGGTCTACGCCATGCTTGGCGTAATCCGTCCCACAGCTCGACTGCGACTCGCGCGATCTCCTTCGACAGCCCCGCCGTATCGCGGCGCTCTG
>Ga0136620_10000593_pt1 | contig 16628 bp, 14 predicted proteins | sample AntDrymUQ4162106_2_FD_104806 | JGI IMG/M metagenome (GOLD analysis project Ga0136620, IMG submission 104806) | Polar desert sand microbial communities from Dry Valleys, Antarctica - metaG UQ416 (21.06) | ecosystem: Environmental > Terrestrial > Soil > Desert | place: Antarctica: Dry Valley... | reverse complement strand
GCCGGCCTCATCGGCGGCGAGACACCAGTCAACGCTCTCCTCCAGGGGCAGATCTGGCACGATGCAACCGGCAACTCCGGTCTCGGCCAACCGTGCGGCGAAGCGCTCGTGGCCCTCGTGGTGGATGACGTTGTAGTACGTCATCACGGCCAACGGGCGATCTACATCGAGGCCGGCGACCGCCGTGAGGATCGATGGCGGCGTGGCGCCGTGGTCGATCGCCAACTGCGACGCCTGCTGGATCACGGGGCCGTCCATGACGGGATCGGAGAACGGGATGCCGATCTCGATGCCATCGGCCCCGCAGGCGACCGCCGCCTCAACGGCTTGCGCCCAACCGGGGTAACCGCCGGTGATGTACGGCACGAGCAGCTTGGCGCCGGCATCGCGGCGTTCGCGAAATCGCGTCTCCATCTGACCTGTCGACGCCACGCTCGCCGTCACACCGTCACGCCGTACCCTCGCGCAGGCGCATCACCTCGGCTACGTCCTTGTCGCCACGACCGGACAGGTTCACGAGCACCGTCTGGCCCTGCAGCGTCGGGGCAACGTCGATCACCCACGCCAGGGCGTGAGCCGATTCGAGCGCCGGGATGATCCCCTCGGAGCGGGCGAGCAGCTCGAAGGCGTCGAGCACCTGGCCATCGTGCACAGCTGGGTACTCGGCTCGGCCGAGCGCCTGCAGGTGCGAGTGCTCCGGCCCCACGCCGGGGTAGTCCAGCCCGGCAGAGACCGACTCCGCCTCCAGCACCTGGCCGAACTCGTCCTGCATCAGGTAGCTGCGCATGCCGTGCACCACGCCAGGGACACCGTGACCCATGGCAGCGCCCCCTGCCGGTTCGACACCGACGAGCCGGGTGCCGGTGTCGACGAAGGCTGAGAAGATGCCGATGGCGTTGGAACCGCCGCCAACGCACGCCACGACGACATCGGGGTCCGCGCCTGTGAGGTCCCGGCATTGCTGGCGCGCCTCGTCACCGATCACACGGTGGAACTCGCGCACCATCCACGGGTACGGGTGCGGACCCATGACCGAGCCGAGGCAGTAGTGGGTGTCGCCGAGCGTGGCCGCCCAGTCGCGCAGGGCATCGTTGACGGCGTCCTTGAGCGTTCGCGATCCGCTGTCGACCGGGATCACCTCGGCGCCAAGCAGCCGCATGCGGAACACGTTCAACGCCTGGCGCTCCACGTCGACGGCACCCATGTATACCTTGCAGTCGAGCCCCATGAGTGCAGCGGCCGTGGCCGTGGCCACACCGTGCTGGCCGGCACCTGTCTCGGCCAACAGCTTCTTCTTGCCCATGCGCACTGCGAGCAGGGCCTGGCCGAGCACGTTGTTGATCTTGTGCGATCCGGTGTGGTTCAGGTCCTCACGCTTGAGCAGCAGCCGTACGCCGAGTCGCTCAGACAGGTTGGTGCAGTCGGTCAGCAGCGACGGTCGTCCTGCGTAGTCGCGACAGATGGCCTCGAACTGCCGGCGGAACCCGTCATCGGCCCATGCATCTCGGAACGCCGCCTCCAGCTCCTCGCATGCCGGCACCAGCGTCTCGGGAACGTAGCGGCCGCCGAACTCGCCGAAGCGGCCGCCGGCCCCGGGATCGGCCATCGCCGACGCCGTGTCGCTCGACGTCATCGCCTCGGCCAGTCCTCGTCGGACCAATCGTACGGCAACTCGTCGGGACCGAGATACGGCTGGGGTGCGGCCGCCCGAGCTCGCTCGATGAAGTGCTTGACGGCCATCGCCTCCTTGCGCCCTGGCGAGCTCTCGACGCCCGTAGCCACGTCGACCCCCCATGGCCGCACGGTGTGGACGGCGTCGGCCACGTTGTCGGGCGTCAGGCCCCCGGCCAGGATCAACCGTGCGCTTGCCGGCACATCGACGGCCAAGCTCCAATCGAACACCTGGCCAGAACCGGGTCCTTGCGCGTCGAGTAGCACGAGGTCTGTTGCCAATCGGTCAGCTTGGGCCAGCCGCGGTGAGCCGGCAGCGTAAGCCTTGATCACCCAACGCACCTCCTTGGCCACCTCCGCCACGGCGGCAATGCTCTCGTTGCCGTGGAGCTGGGCGCCCTTCACGCCAGAAGCGTTCACGAGATCGATGACGCGAGAGGGGTGCTCATCACGGAACACGCCGACGGTGAGGATCTCCGGTGGCAGACGCCGAGTGATGTCATAGACCCGCTTGGCGGCGATCTGCCGAGATGAAGGGGCGAACACGAACCCGACGGCGTCGGCCCCCATGGCCACGGCCAGCAGGGCATCGTCCTCGTTGGTGATCCCGCAGATCTTCACGAACATGCGGTGCCAAACGTACCGTCAGCAGCGTCGCAGAGCAGCGATCTTTCAGCGGGGCCGGAGGGCAGCGACCGCCAAGAGCGGGTCCTCCGCGGTCACGAGCGCCTCGCCGACGAGCACAGCGTCGAAGCCGGCGTCACGAAGGCGGCGCGTGTCATCCACGTCGCGGATCCCGGACTCGGCGACGGTGATGACGCCGTCGGGTATCGCCGAGCAGACACGCTGCGCACGTTCTGTGTCGACCTCGAACGTCGTCAGGTCCCGCTGGTTGACGCCGATAAGAGTGGCGCCCACGTCGAGGGCGATCTGGAGCTCGTCCTCGTCGTGCACCTCGACGAGCGCGTCCATGCCCAGCTCGATGGTCAGCTCGTGGAACTCACGCAGCTGACCCACGTCGAGTGCGGCGACGATCAGGAGTACGGCGTCGCCGTCCATGATGCGGGTGTCGCACACGTCGCGGGCGTCGACAGTGAAGTCCTTGCGCAGGCCGGGCAGGGCCACGGCGTTGCGAGCGAGATCGAAGTCCTCCACCGAGCCGGCGAAGAACTTCGCATCCGTCAGCACCGATATGCAGGTCGCTCCGCCGGCCTCGTATGCCTGGGCAAGGCTCGGCGCGATCAAGTCGGCGTCGAGGGGTCCTTTCGACGGCGACCGCCGCTTGATCTCTGCGACGATCGACAGCCCTTGCGCGCGTTCGATCGCCGCCCGGAACCCGCGCGGCGGTGGCACCTCCGCCCTGGCAAGCTCCATGAGCGCGTCGAGCGAGCGGGTGTCGGCCTGAGCCCGTTGCCGGTGGTGGGCCAGGATCTCATCCAGGTACGAGGCCACGTCAGAAGCCCAACTTGTCGTTGATGGCTGCGAGCAGGTCGTCGACCGGGACGCGCTGCTGCTCGGTCGTGTCACGATCCCGGATCGTCACCGCCTTGTCGTCGAGCGAGTCGAAGTCGACCGTGACGCACAGTGGCGTGCCGACCTCGTCCTGGCGCCTGTAGCGGCGCCCGATGGCCTGGGTTTCGTCGTAGTCCACCAGGTAGCGCTCGCTGAGCATCGTGCGGATCTCATGGGCGAGCGGGGTCAGGGTGTCCTTGCGCGACAGCGGCAGCACGGCGACAGGGTAGGGCGCCAGGCGAGGATGCAGTCGCAGCACGGTGCGGGCCTCTCCGTTGACCTCGTCCTCGTCGTACGCCGACAAGAGGAATGCCGCCATCGTGCGTGTGGCGCCGGCGGCCGGCTCGATCACATACGGCACGTACCGCTCGCCCGTCGTCTGATCGAAGTAGTCGAGGCGCTCACCCGAGTGCTCGGAGTGCGCCTTGAGATCGAAATCGGTTCGCTGGGCGATCCCCTCGAGCTCGTCGAAACCCCATGGGAACCGGAACTCGACGTCGGACGTGCCCGCCGAGTAGTGCGACAGCTCGCCGGGTCCGTGAGGCCTGAGCCGCAGCATCTCGGCCGGGATGCCGTGGCGCATGTACCAGTCGAGTCGTTCGTTGCACCAGTACTCGTACCACCGCCCGCTGTCGGCTGGCGGCACGAAGAACTGCAGCTCCATCTGCTCGAACTCGCGGGTGCGGAAGATCCAGTTCTGCGGTGTGATCTCGTTACGGAACGACTTGCCGACCTGGGCGATGCCGAAGGGTGGCTTCTTGCGCGTCGTCTGCAGCACGTTGGCGAAGTTGACGAACATGCCCTGGGCCGTCTCCGGGCGGAGGTAGGCCACCGCACCGGCGTCCTCCACGGGGCCGGCCTGGGTCTTGAACATCAAGTTGAACTGCCGAGCCTCGGTGAACGTGCCGTGCTTGCCGCAGCTCGGGCAGGTGTCGGCGTCGTCCAGCTTGTCGAGGCGAAAGCGGTTCTTGCAGTTCGTGCAGTCCACCAGCGGATCGGTGAAGTTGGCGAGGTGGCCGCTCGCTTCCCAGATCTGGGGCGGTCCGAGGATCGCGGCATCGATCAGCACGACGTCGTCGCGCGCTTGCACCATGGCCCGGATCCAGGCGTTCTTGACGTTGCGCAGCATCAGCGCGCCCAGCGGTCCGTAGTCGTAGGCGCTACGGAACCCGCCGTAGATCTCGGCCGACGGGTAGACGAACCCGCGGCGCTTGCACAGGTTGACGATCTGGTCGAGGTCCGTCGCCGGCATGAAGGCCCAGGCTATTGGCCGCCCAGACGGTGTGTGGGCTAGGCGCCTTCGAACATCGCAACGGCCCGCAGTCGGCGCTCCACGTGATGCTCGATGGCGTGCGTGGCCAACGACGCCACCTCGTGTGTCGCCGACGACTCGTCGGCGGCAAGTGCTTCGTTCAACCTTCCGCCGAGAATGTCGTTCAGCAGCGCCAGCGCCGGCGCCGAGATCGGAGTGCCCTGGCGACAGGCGCGGCACAGTGTCCCGCCCTCACCCACGTCGAACGCCACGAGCGGCCCGGCCTCGCCGCAGCGCACACAGCGATCCGTCACGGGGCGGAACCCCTCGGCGGCGAGCAGCTTCCAGAAGAACGCCGGCACCACCACCGGCGACGGATGTGCAGCGATCGTGCGCAGCGCCCCGACCAGCATCTCGTACAGCCGGCGGTTGGGCTGGCGCTCGATGGCGATCATGTCGACGGCCTCGAGCGTGGCGATGCCCCGCGAAGCCCGGTCGAGCGACGCCAGCATCGGCGCCAGCGACTCCACCGATTCGGCCTGGCTGACGATGTCGAGCTCGCGTCCTCGGTACAGCAGCACTTTTACGTGGCTCATCGGCTCCAGGCGGGCACCGAACTTGGAGTTCGTCTTGCGCACCCCTTTGGCGACGGCCCGCACCTTTCCGTTCTCGGCCGTGAGCAGCACCACGATGCGGTCGGCCTCACCGAGCTTGTAGGTGCGCAACACGACGCCGGTGTCGCGATACAGCCTGCTCACGGAAGCCGCATCTCCGTGGGGGCTGCGCCCCCACACCCCATCCCAGCCGCCTCGCTGGCGCTCGCACGTCCGGGTGCTGCTCGCTCGCTGCGCTCGCTCATGGCAGCCCTCCGAACCGGCGGCTGCGGTTCGTGTACTCGTCGATCGCCCCCGCAAGGTCGGCAGCGGTTAGCTCCTGCCATGGCGTGGCGACGAACACCAGCTCGGCATAGCCCAGCTCCCACACGAGCGATGCCGGCAGCCGGCTGTCGGGTCCGAGCACCAACACCAGATCGGGCTCGGCCTCGGCCGGGGCGTAAAGCGCCTGGGCCACGGTTGCCTCGTCGACCACGGCCGACGGGTCGAGCCGACGCATGGCGTCGGCGAAGCGATGGCGACCGTCGACCGTCGGATCGATGATGACCGTGCACGTCGGGCCGCGACCGATCGGCGCCTGGCGACGTGACATGTCGCCTGGACCGTCACCAGCCTCGTACGGGCGCAACGTCAGCCAGTGGGCGCCGGCGGCCCGAGCCGTCTCGCCGAGCGTGACGATCCGCTCGTCCCACATCCCATCTGGCTGGTCGGACCACTCGCTCAAGGTGCCCCCGACGATGAGTGCATGGCGCAAACCACTCGCCGTCGATCCCTCACCGGGGGGCGAAGCGGTCAAGTTGGACGGCGTGGGCACTGGCCCATTCTCCCATGTCCACCCTGGATACATTGGTCTTGCTGTGCCGCCGAACCAACACGCCCCGGGAGCCGGACACCAACTCCACGTGGCGTGCATCATGGACGGCAACGGACGCTGGGCGGCCGCACGTGGGCTGCCCCGCACGGCCGGTCACTCCGAGGGCGAGGAGAACATCGCCCGCCTCGTGCGGGTGGCGGTGCGCCGCGACATCGGATGGCTCACGCTGTTCGGCTTCTCCACCGAGAACTGGGTGCGACCCCGCGCCGAGGTGCGACACATCCTCGGACTGCACGAGAAGCTCTTCGGCCGTATCGCCGAGCTGAACGACCTGAACGTGCGGGTGCAGTGGATCGGCCGTCCGTTCGACGCCGCCGACGCCAGGACGCCACGCTACGTCCAGCGCGCCATCCGCAAGGCGATCGCTGACACGTCGGCCAACACCGGGATGGTGCTGACCATCGCCTTCGACTACGGCGGTCGCCGCGAGTTGTGCGACGCCGTAGAACGGGTGCGTCAGTGGCACCTCCCGATGACGCCGCAGTCCATCACCGACCATCTGTACCTCGCCGAGCTCCCGCCGGTGGACGTGATGGTGCGCACCAGCGGCGAGCGCCGGGTGTCGAACTTCTTGCTGTGGCAGTCGGCCGGCGCCGCAATGCGGTTCACGGAGAAAGCCTGGCCCGAGTTCGACGAGCACGAGTTGGAGCGGGCGCTGGCTCTCGTCACGTGAGGATGAGGGAGCCCCATCATGATGCGGCCGCCGTTGCGCCTGGAGGCGCCGGGGTGCCGAACCGGGACTTCACCCCTGAACGACGCGACCCGGTAACTGACCACGTCGCCGGTGAGACGCTTGCTGTGCTCAAGCGGGCCACGGCAGCGCTCCCACGGGCAGAGGACCGTCCCGGCCAGCGGGAGATGGCAGACCGTGTCGCCCAGTGCCTGGCCGAGGGCGGTCACCTCGTGGTGCAGGCCGGCACCGGCACCGGCAAGTCGCTGGCCTACCTGGTGCCGGCGATCGTGTCGCAGCGCAAGGTCGTCGTGGTCACGGCGACCAAAGCACTGCAGGATCAACTGGCCCGCAAGGATCTGCCGTTTCTCGCCGAGGCTTCCGGGGTCGCCTTCGATCACGCCGTGTTGAAGGGTCGCAGCAATTACCTGTGCCGCCAACGTCTCGACGAGGTCACAGGCTCGGCCCAGTCCCAGCTCGATCTGGAGGGGATCACGGCCGTCAACCGCGAGCAGATCAACCGGCTGGCGGCGTGGGCCGAGCAGACCGACAGTGGTGACATCGCCGATCTCGATTGGTCGCCGGCCGACAGCACGTGGCGCTCGCTGACCGTGTCGTCCGACGAGTGCCCAGGAGCCACACGCTGCCCTCGCGGCGGCGACTGTTTCGCCGAGCACGCTCGGTACCGGGCGATGGAAGCCGACATCACCGTCGTCAACATGCACCTGTACGGCATCGACGTCGCCACGGACGGCGCCATCCTGCCCCAACACGAGGTCGTCGTCGTCGATGAGGCCCACCTGCTCGAGGACGTGATCAGCGACACGGTTGGCGTCCAGATCACCCCCGGTCATTTCCGAGCAGCGGCAGCCGTGCTGCGCAGGATCATCGACGACCCAAGACTCGTCGGTGCCCTCGCCGACGCCGGCCAACTCGTGCACGACGAACTGGAGCCGCGCCTCGGTGAGCGCCTCGGTGACGACGACTCGTTGGAGGCACTGGCCGCCGCTCGCTTGCGGATCGACGCCGGTCTCGCAGCGCTGGCCGCCGTCGACAGCGGGTCCGACGACGTCAAGCAGCGCCGTCTCAGGGCGCAGAACGTGCTCGGTGCGCTCGCCGGCGCCCTCGACGCCGTCGCCGAACCGGCCAGGGACGACGTGCGCTTCGTGGCAGGAACGCCGGTGGCGCCCAAGCTCGTGCAGGCGCCTCTCAACGTGGCGCCGGTGCTGAAGCAGCACCTGTGGTCGCGGCGCGCTGCCGTGCTGACCAGTGCCACCATCCCCGCCTCGCTGCCGCGCCGTCTGGGGCTCGACGGCGTCGTGGTGCACGACGTGGGCAGCCCGTTCGACTACGAGCAACACGGCCTCTTGTACTGTGCCGCCCACCTTCCCGACCCCCGCGCCGACGGCTACCGCGAGCTGTTGCACGCCGAGCTTGGGTCGCTCATCACGGCAGCCGGTGGCCGCACGCTGGCCCTCTTCACGAGCTGGCGGGCGATGGAAGCGGCGGCGGTCGCCGTGGGCGAGCTGGTGGACGTGCCGATCCTGACCCAGGGCCAGCTGCCGAAACCCTCGTTGCTGGCGCGGTTCGCCGACGAGGAGGCGACCTGCCTGTTTGCCACCGTCGGCCTGTTCCAGGGCGTCGACGTCCCCGGTCGCACGTTGAGCCTGGTCACCATCGACCGCCTGCCGTTCCCCCGGCCCGATGATCCCCTGCTGCAGGCGCGACGCCAGCTACTCGGCCCGACGGCATTCCGGGAGATCGACGTGCCCAGGGCGGCGATGCTGTTGGCCCAGGCGAGCGGACGCCTGATCCGCACGTCCGACGACCGCGGCGCGGTGGCCGTGTTCGACCCCCGGCTCGCCACGGCCAGCTACCGCTGGCAGATCGTCAACGCCCTGCCACCGATGCGCCGCACCAAGCACCGCCACGAGATCGAGTCGTTCCTCCGCCAGGTCACCGGCGAACCCTGATTCCTGTCGAGTAGTGGGGTGATCCACGCCCAGACGGAGGGATCGACCGGCGGTGCAGGAGCGGCACGAAAACTCGTTTTGTGAGATCGCGGCAAAGGAAGCGGCCTAGGCTTGCCGGATGGCCATCCAGGGACGCGCCCTGCGAGATACCGCGCGACAGCGCACCGACGTCACCGCCGGACTGAGCCGGCTGTACGACGCAGGCTTTCACGGTAGTGGCGGCGGACGGCGCAGTCGCGGATACAGCAGCCGCAGCCGCCGGCCGTGGATCGCTGTGGTGGGAGCGGCCGTCGTGATCGCCGTTGGCGGTGCGGCGCTGGCCACCCGTGTCAATTGGACCACACTCGAGGTGAAGGGCATCGCCGACGGGCAGGAGGTCGGGCGCAAGGATCTGGCCAAGCTGTCCGTGCGCATCGAAAGCTCTGGACCAGCGGCGGGCGACGTGCGCGTCGAGCTCAACGGCAGCAGTATCCCCGTCGTCGAATCGAAAGACGGCGAGGCGCTCGTCACCCGGCGCAAGCCGCTCGTCCGCGCCATCAAGACCGGCAACAACACGCTGAAGGTGACGCTCGACGGCAGGGCCGTCCTCGGCGGCGAGCAGGAGGAACGGACGTTCAGCTACAACCCCGCCGGACCGCGGCTGATGGTGCCGGCACAGGTGCTCGACCCGGCGGATGGCCAGCCGGTCAGCGTGCGTGGCCTGGTCGACAGTGCCTCCTCGATGACGGCCAACGGTCAGCCAGTCCCGCTCGACCCCGGCGGTGCGTTCACGCTCGAGGTCCCGGCAGGCACGGCAGAGATCGCGCTGGAGGCGACCGACGCCGACGGCAACACAGAGCTGCAGTCCATCTCGGTGACCGCCGCGCCGGAGCCGGCCGAGTATCCCGAGACGGCGGCCCTCCACGTGGCCGCCGGCGACTGGGCCAACCCGACGATCCGCCAGCAGGTTCTCGACCTCGCCAAGGCCGGTCGCATCAACGCCGTCCAACTCGACATCAAGGACGAGGGCGGCGAGGTCGGCTACCGCACGAACGTGTCGCTCGCCAACAAGGTCGGCGCCGCGCAGGACTACTACGACCCCGAAGAAGCCGTGGCCGAGCTGCACGCCCTCGACGTGCGCGTCATCGGACGAGTCGTGTGCTTCCTCGATCCGACCCTGGCTTCGTGGGCCGCCGAGAACGAACGGCCTGACCTGCTCGTGCTCGACGGTTCAGGCAGCTCCCCGCTGGCCAACGACTACGGCACGGCGGCGTTCACCAACCTGGCAAGCGCCGAGGTCCGCGACTACCAGATGGACCTTGCGACCGAGGCCGTGTCGTTCGGGTTCGATGAGATCCTGTACGACTACGTGCGCCGGCCAGAGGGCGACCTCACGTCGATGCAGTTCGATGGACTGAAGACGGCCGCCGATGTCGCCGTAGCCCGCTTCGTGGCCGAATCCAGCGATCGTCTGGATGGCACCGAGGCGCTGCTCGGCGTATCCGTGTTCGGTATCGCCTCCACCCGCCCAGAACAGATCGCCCAGGACATCCAGCTCCTGGCCCCCCACGTCGACTACGTGTCGCCGATGGTGTACCCGTCGCACTGGGGTGACGGGGAGTTCGGTGTTGCCGACCCCGTCCGACAGCCGGGCGACATCGTCCGCGCCTCGGTCGAGGACTTCCACCGTGTCGTTGCCGGCAGCGGTGCCGCCGTCGTGCCGTGGCTGCAGGACTTCGACTCCGGCGACGTCGTGTACGACGTGCAGAAGGTGTCGGCCCAGATCGATGCGGCGCGCTCCACCGGGTCGCCAGGCTTCCTGCTGTGGAACCCGAGGTCGCAGTACACCGTCGACGCCTTGAAGCCACTCGCCGACTGACGCGATGGCGAACCTGGTCTTGGTCACGACGACCTCGCCGGCCGTCACCATCACGCTCGACTCACCAGAGAACCGCAACGCCCTCTCGCGCCAGCTCGTGGCGGACGCTACGACGGCGTTCGATCACGTCGCTCGACAGATCGCAGAGGATCCCGACGACGTCCGGGTCGTGGTGCTCACGCACACCGCCCCCGCCTTCTGCGCCGGCGCCGATCTGAAGGAACGTTCGGCCGGGGCGCCGGACTCCGTGCCGTTCGTCGGCTTGCTGCAACGCATCATGGATCTCCCCGTACCGGTCATCGCCGCCGTGAAAGGTCCGGTGCGAGCAGGCGGCGTCGGTCTGATGGCCGCGTGCGACCTCGCGGTGGTCCGCGACGACGTGGAGTTCGCGTTGACCGAGGTTCGCCTCGGGCTGGCGGCAGCCGTCATCTCGGTGCCGATCCTGCGCCGTGCTGGGTCCGCCCAGATGGCCGCAGCGTTCCTCACCGGCGAGCGCTTCGATGCCGCACATGCCCTGCGAGTCGGGCTGGTCTCGCACGTCGGGCATGGCGACGAAGGAGTCGACGGGATCGTCGGTTCGCTGAGCGCCGGCGTGGCGATGGGCTCGCCGAGCGCCGTGGCGGCGACGAAACGCATTCTGAGCGACGTGACTGACCTCGATCGCGATGTGGCGTTCGAGCAGATGGGCAGGCTGTCCAACGAGCTGTTCGCCTCGGAGGATGGCGCAGAGGGCATGGCGTCCTTCGCCGAGAAGAGACCGCCACGCTGGCAATGCTCTACGTGAGCAGGCGGTAGCCGATCCCTCGCACCGTGACGATCAGCTTGGGTTCGTCGGGGTGGTCCTCCACCTTGACGCGCAAACGGTGCACATGCGCATCGACGAGGCGAGAGTCACCCAGGTAGTCATAGCCCCACACTCGCTCGAGCAGCTGGTCGCGCGACAGCACGGCGCCGGCGTGGTCGGCGAACTCACACAGCAGCCGGAACTCCGTCTTCGTCAGGCTCAGCTCGCGCCCGGCCTTCAGCACGATGCCCTGATCACGGCGAAGCTCGACGTCGCCGAACCGTGTGGGCTTGCTCGCCACGGGCGACTCGCGCAGCTGCACCCGTCGCATCAGCGCCCGTATCCGCGCCGCAAGCTCTTTTGGCACGACGGGCTTCGTGACGTAGTCGTCGGCCCCGGCCTCGAGGCCGGCGACCATGTCGTGGGTGTCGGTCTGGGCGGTGATGATGATGATCGGCACGATGCTGCGCGTCCTCAGCTGGCGGCACACCTCGAAGCCCGATCGGTCTGGTAGGCGTAGATCGAGCAACACGAGATCGACATCGTGCTCGTCGAAGGTGGCCAGACCTGAGGTCCCGTCGATGGCCTCCAACACCTGGTAACCCTCGTCCTCCAGGGCCAGACGCAACGCGAGACGGATCTGGTCATCGTCTTCGATGAAGAGCAACGTGTTCACGAGGATCCCATTGTGGCCGCGCCGCTGGTCAGGACGCCAACATGACGAAACGATGACGACTTCTGTTACGAGAATCACACATGTTCCGCAGCGGCTCGTTACACGTGACGTTCACGATGATGGTTGTTCACGCTGCCCCGGTGAGATGCCTTCCTCCCCCTGGCGTCTCACCGGCAGCGGTGTGAACGAGCGGGGGTGTGGGGGCCAGCCCCACCTGATGACACACTGACACGGTGACGTTACCGGCGCTCCGTCTCCGTACCCGCGTCACGTTGTTCTTCGCCCTCATCGCCCTCGCTGCAGGCGTCGGTCTCACGGTCGTCACGTACGCCTTCGCCCGCAACTATCTGCTCGACGAGCGCACCACGTCGGCTCGCCAGCAGGCGTTCACGAACGCCACGAGCGTTCGCGAGGAGCTGCGTCGCGACCCCGACGCCATCTCGGATTTCTTCGCCAACGATCTGCGGCTCGAGCGCGACGGTTTCGCCCTGCTCTCGGACGGCAGCACCGCTACGGACCTGGCGCTGCAGCTCGACGACCTGCCACAGGAGCTGCAATCGGCGGCTGCGAGCCGTCAGTCAGGCACCCAGCAGTTCTCCGCCGGCGGAGAACCCTACGTAGCGATCGCCCTGTACTTGCCAGAGGCCGACACCACGTACATCGAGGCGTTCCCGCTCGAGCCGGCAGACGGCACCCTGCGGGCGGTCGTCACTGCGCTCGCCATCGGCACTGTGGTCACGACGATGTTGGCGACGTTCTTCGGCTGGTCCACGAGCAAGCGGTTGCTGCGCCCGATCAGCCGCGTCGCTGACGCCGCCGGCGAGATCGCCTCCGGCGGGCTCGACACCCGGCTCGAGCCTGAGAACGATCCCGACCTCGACCGCCTGGCTGGCTCGTTCAACGAGATGGCGGACGCCGTCCAGGCGCGCATCGAGCGCGAAGCCCGCTTCGCCTCCGACGTCAGTCACGAGCTGCGCTCGCCCATCACAGCCCTCACTGCCGCCGTCGAAGTGCTCCACCACCGCCGCCTCGAGCTCCCGGAGCGCACCCAGCAGGCGCTCGACGTGGTCGTCAGCCAGGTGCGGCGCTTCGATGACATGGTGATCGACCTGCTGGAGTTGTCACGCCTCGACGCCGGCGCCACCGAGCTCAATCTGGAGCAGACCGACATCGTTGATCTCACCCAGCGCATCGCTGCCAGGATGGGGTTCGCCGACGTCCCGATCGAGGTCGGCGAGCGCACCGTGCGCCAGGTCACGATCGACAAAGTGCGCTACGAGCGGATCCTGACGAACCTGCTGGAGAACGGCAAGAACCACGGTGGCGGGCCGACGCGCATCGCCATCGGTCGCGGCCACCTTCGCGGGTCCGTGTCGGTTGCCGTCGAGGACGCAGGTCCCGGTGTCGCCCACAGCGAACGCCGCCGTATCTTCGAGCGGTTCGCCAGAGGTAGTGCCGCCCGGCACCGCGTCGGCACAGGGCTCGGGCTGGCGCTCGTCGCCGAGCACGCATCGGCGCTCGGTGGTGAGGCGTGGGTCGAGGACCGACCAGGCGGCGGTGCCCGCTTCATCGTCGACATCAAGGTCGAACCGCGATGAGCAGGCGCCGACTGCTGGTCATCGTCGCAGCGGCGGCGCTGATCGCTGCGGGAGCCGGCGCCTGCGGCGTCCCGAGGGAGTCCGACTTCCAGCCGTTCGGTCCCGACGAACCGTTCGGCGTATCGACCACCACCATCGCCACGACGACCGTACCGACGACGGTGCCGACGACGGCGCCCGCTGCCGCCGAGACGGTGACAACGGCCACGGCCACGGGACCCGTCACGTCGAGCACGCTCGTCGCCACTGAACCCGTGCAGCTCTACTTCGTGATCGACACGTCGCTCACGAACGTGTCGCGCGAGCTTGCCCGCCCGGCGTCGCTGCGCCAGGTGGTCGCAGCGCTGGAGGAGGGCCCTCCTGCCGGTGCGCCAGGAACCGGCCTGAAGTCACTGATCGTCCCAGACCTGATCACGAGTGTCGTCGAGCGTGAGGGCCAAGCGCACGTCGACCTGAACACGGAGGCGCTGAGTGAGATCGACACGACGGATCAACGCCTGGTCATCGCCCAACTCGTGCTGACGCTCGGCGTGCGGCCTGGCGTGGGCCAGGTGTCGTTCAGCTCCGATGGCGACCCGCTGGCTGTGCCGGTACCGAGTCGTGGCAATCTGCTCAGCGAACCGGGCGAACCACTTTCCCGTGACGACTTCGCGATGGCGCTGATCTCGTCGGCATCCGGACCCGACACGGGTGTCGACACCGTACCCGTCACCGAGGCCGTCATCGAACCCGTCACCGACACCGGCGGCGACACCATCGACACGGCACCGTCCCGGAGCGAGACCACGGTCACGTGACCGCTTCGGCCCCTGGGATGTGAACAGCTTGGTGTCTGGCGCCGAGGCGAGCGCCAGCGACGAGGCGCACTCGAGCGAACGCAGTGAACGAGACCAAGCAGCTAGTAACCCAGGCGCTCGACGCTGTCGGCGCGGCGCTGCCAGTTCTTGTCAACCTTCACCCTCAACTCGAGGTAGGCGCCCTCGGGTAGCTGGGCCCTTGCGCGCTCGCCCACCTGCTTGAGCACGTGACCTCCCTTGCCGATGACCATCGGCTTCTGGCTCTCACGCTCCACGACGATGTCGACGCGGATGTGCGGCCATTCCCACTCGACCACGCGCGTGGCGATCGAGTACGGCAGCTCATCGCGCGTGACGGCAAGGAGTTGCTCGCGGACGAGCTCGGCGACCCACTCCTCCTCCGGAACGTCGCGCACCGTCTCGGGTGGGAAGAACTGCGGCCCTTCAGGCGCCCGGGCGATCAGCTCATCGACCAACGTCTCGAGCCCGTCTCCGGTGCGAGCCGACACCGGCACGTAGGCCTGGGCGTCGAGCGTCGATGCCGCCACCAGCATCTTTGCGATCTGCGACGGCGTCGCGCGGTCCGTCTTGTTCACCACGACGATGGCCCGGCGCATGTCCACCCGTTCGGCGACCCATCGGTCGCCACCGCCGAACGGCGCGGTGGCATCGAGCACGAGGCAGGCGAGGTCGACGTCGTGCAGCGACTCCAGGGCTGTGGCGTTGACACGCTCGCCGAGCGCTGTGACGGGCTTGTGCAAGCCCGGCGTGTCGACGAACACGAGTTGGACGCCGGGCCGGGTGAGTACGCCCCGGACGCGGTGGCGCGTGGTCTGAGGCTTGTCCGACACAATGCTCACCTTGCCGCCGCAGATGGCGTTGACCAGCGATGACTTCCCCACGTTGGGTCGCCCGACCAGTGTCACGAAGGCCGAACGGTGCTCCATCTCAGACGTTCGTGGCGCGGTCGGCCCAGAACGGCGCCCGCAACTCACGCTTGAGGATCTTGCCGGAGCCCGTCTTCGGCAACTCGTCCGACCAGGAGACGGATCGCGGCACCTTGTATCCGGCGAGGTGCTGGCGGGCGTGCTCGGTCACCTCCTCTCGAGTGAGAACCGACCCCGGGCGGGCAACGATCACGGCGTGCACGAGCTCACCCCAGTCGTCGTCGGGGATGCCGAACGCAGCAGCCTCGTAGACGTCGGGATTCAGCTCCAGGGCAGCCTCGATCTCCGCCGGGTAGATGTTCATGCCGCCGGAGATGATCATGTCTTTCTTGCGGTCGCAGATGTAGAGGAACCCCTCGTCGTCTCGGTAGGCGATGTCGCCGACGGTCTGGAAACCTTGGCGGTGGTCCTCCTCGTACTTGTCGTGCTGTTTGTAGTAGTCCATGAACACCGACGGACTCCGTACGTACAGCTCGCCGACGGCGGACGGTCCGGTGTCGGTCACCTGCTGGCCCTGGTCGTCGTACAGCTGCACCTCCACCAGAGGCGCTGCGATCCCGCACGAACCGGGCTTGCGCAGCTGGTCCTCTGGCCGCAGGATCGTGTTGACACCGAGCTCCGTGGAGCCGTACACCTCGAACAGCGAGTCGTTGCCGAACTCGGCGATGTACTGCTCCTTGAGCGCCATGCTCCACGGCGCGGCATTGGCGATCATGATCCGCATCGACGAGTGGTCGTAGCGGTCTCTCACGTCCTTGGGCAGGTTGCAGATCATGCGGATCGGCGTCGGCGCCGCGAACGTGGATGTGCACCGGTAACGCTCGACCAGGCGCAGCCAGTCCTGCGGATCGAACTTGTGCTGCACGACAACGGTCTGGCCGAGCGCCTGGGCCACCGCCATGAAGCCCCCTGGCCCGCTGTGGTACAGCGGGCCAGTGGTCAGGTACACGTCGTCGGGCGTGTAGCCGATGTGCTGCACCATCGCTCCGACCTGCGCGGGGTTGCCGACCCCCTGACGCAACGCACCCTTCGGCTTGCCCGTCGTGCCGGAGGTGTAGATCATTGTCGCCCCCGGTTCGGCCCCATCAGTCGCCTCCGGTGATGCTGCGGCCACCAGCTCGTCCGCGTCGACCAAGCCCTCTGGCACGGCAAGCCCGGCGAACCCGGCGTCGTACACCAGGTAGGTGGACACCTTGGCCAGTCGCTGGCGGATGCGCTCGAACAGCGGAGCGTGGGCGGCATCGACGTACACGAGCGTGGCATCGCAATGGTCCGTGACGTACTCCGCCTCGTCGTCGGACAGGCGATAGTTGAGCGGTACGGAGACCGCGCCCACCTTGCGGGCGGCGTTCACGAACACCACCACGCCGAGCGAGTTCTGACCGCACCAGACACACGTGGT
>Ga0136620_10000592_pt1 | contig 16630 bp, 16 predicted proteins | sample AntDrymUQ4162106_2_FD_104806 | JGI IMG/M metagenome (GOLD analysis project Ga0136620, IMG submission 104806) | Polar desert sand microbial communities from Dry Valleys, Antarctica - metaG UQ416 (21.06) | ecosystem: Environmental > Terrestrial > Soil > Desert | place: Antarctica: Dry Valley... | reverse complement strand
GCCGGGCACGGTGCTCAGGGTGCGCACGCCGGGGGCGGCGAGGTCGACCGAGGTGGAGCCGAAGTTGGAGAAGCCCGCCAGGCCGTCGTTCTGGTCGCTGGCGGCCACACACACGATGTTCGCGGCGCCGTACGCGCACGGGTACTCGGGGGTCGTGTCCACGTTGTCGCCCACCCCGTCGGCGCCTCCATTGCCGGCGGCGACCACGAAGAGGGTGTTGGGGGCGGCGTCGATCGCGTCGAGCTCGGCGCGGGAAAAGCCCGAGCCGCCGAGGCTGGCGTTCACGATCTGAGCGCCCTTCGCCCCGGCGTAGCGGTAGGCGGACACCAGGTCGGCCACCGTGCCGCTTCCGCCGGCGTCGAGCACGCGCAGGGGCATCACGCGCGAGTTCCAGCTCACCCCGGTCACGCCGGTGGCGTTGTTGCCCGAGGCGGCGATCGTCCCCGAGACGTGGGTGCCGTGGTCGTTCTCGTCGGCCGGCAGGTTGTCGTCGGCCACCCAGTCCCAGCCGCGCCAGTCGTCCACCAGCCCGTTGGCGTCGTCGTCGATGCGGTTGGACTCCCGCCCGCCGCCGATCTCCTCGGGATTGGTCCAGATGGAGGAGCTCAGGTCGGGATGGCCGACGTCCACCCCCGAGTCCACCACTGCCCCGACGACCTGTGGGCTGCCGGTGGTCAGTTCCCATGCCTCGGGGGCATCAATGTCCGCGTCCGGCGTGCCGGAGGCACCCGCCACGGCCTGGCCGGTGTTCTGAAGTCCGTACAGGTTCGAGAAGAACGGATCGTTTGGCACCGCCTGCACCCGGCGGATGAAGTTCGGCTCCGCATAGACGACGTCAGCCGAACGCTCGAGCGCAGCCTCGGCTGCGGGCACCGACTGGCCGGGCTCGGCCTTGACGAGCTGGACCCCGCGCAGGGGGAGAGCGCGCTCGAAGTCCACCTCCGCCTTGGCGCGGGCGGCGAGGCGGTCACGCACGGGCGTGGCCGGCTCGAAGCGCACGATGAGCTCTCCCGGGGCCGACGCTGGGCGTTTGGACGGGACGGCGGCAGCGGCGACGGGTGCCTGGGCGGCAGCCAGGCTCGTGAGCGTCAGGACCAGCGAGAAAACGGCAGGGGTACGCGAAGAGGGCATGGGATGGTTGTCGACGCAACGGCTTCCGTCGTGAAGCCGGGCACCCGAGACTAGTCGTCTGTTCGATTCGTGCGACTCGCCACAAGTGGCCACGCGCCGCTGTCTTGACGGGCGACCGGTTGTGCGAGAGCCTTCGGCGTCGTGGTGCTCACCGTCCCGCTTAGTCGTCGTAGCAGGCTGATGGTTGCTTGGACACGGACAGCGGGCCTTCATTCGGCGACATGGCGGCGGCTCGAGCCTTGGGACCTTCCCTCTGATGGCGATGGTTGTGACGGGACAAGCGGAGTCCGCGAGCCTCGCTTGCCCCGCCCGCCACAGCGCGGCGGAGCTGTCGCCTTGCCGCTGGACGGCGGATCTCCCGGCCAGAGGTTCTGAGACCCCCATGCCCCGAGCAGGATTCGAACCTGCGGCCTACTCCTTAGGAGGGAGTCGCTCTATCCGGCTGAGCTATCGGGGCCCGCTGGGCAGAAGATAGCCCGGCGGGGGCGACCCGAGGGCGCCTACTCGTCGTCGTCCTCGTACAGCGACTCGCTGGCCAGCTGGCTGCCGCGGCGGTCATACAGCCGTACCTCAACGTAGTCGCCGGTGTAGGCGTCCAGTGAGACCAGCGTGAAGCGGTCATCCAGCAGCACGCACTGGTCGGTGGTCGAGGGACCCAACTCGGCCGTCGCCACCGCGCCGTTGGCCACCAGGGAGACCCCCCACACGAGGGTCATCGCCCCGCGGCGGCTCTCCGGTCCGCGCCAGTGTCCGATCTCCTGATCGGACAGGTCCAGGGACCACTCCGGGTTGGCCTCGGCCGTCTGGTCGGTGTAGTCGACGATGGCATGGAAGTCCGCCGCCTGGGCGCCCTCGTGGTCGCGCGTGTAGGACACGAAGCCGAACAGCTCGAAGCCGTTGGAGGTCGGCGCCGTGGCCGGCACGTAGGTGCGCCCGCCCCAGGTGCGCTCGGGAAACCACGTCACCTCGCCGGGGTCGCCCAGCGGCTCCTCGGTCTCAGTCGCGCGGGCGGCCTCCAGGAAGCGCTCACCCAGCGCCTCGCCCCAGCGCCCGTAGGGCACGGGCTCCTGCGGCGGCTCGGCGACGTAGCGGGGGATCGGGCGCTCGGCGGGCGGCATCGCGCGGAGAAGCTACACGGGTGCGGCCTGGCGCAGAAACTCGGCGGCCCGCTCGGGCGCCAGCACGCACAGCTCCACACCGGCGCCCATCTCCAGCCCGGCCGGGTGGGTCAGGCGCGGCAGCACGTCGATTCGCCAGCAGAAGGAGTGGGCGCCGCGGGGCGCCGTGCGCACCCACAGGTTCAGCGCGGGGACCCTTCCCGCCCCGATGACGGCGGCCAGGCGGCCCAGCAACTCGTGCAGCAGCCCGGCTCCGAGAGGCCCGTCGTCCTCGAAGCTCCGCGCGGGAGAGCGCGGCACGATCTGCACGTGGAATGGCCCGCGCGAGGCGAACGGGCAGATGGCCACCGCCTCGGAGTCCACGCTGACCAGCCGGTCTCGGCGGCGCACCTCCTCCTGCACCAGGTCGGCCATCAGGTTGCGGCCCTGGGTGCGCTCGAAGTAGGCCGTGAAGCGCTCGCGCTCGCGCGCCACTGTCGCCGGGACGAAGGGCAGGGCGTAGAGCTGGGCGTGGGTGTGGGGGAGCGAGGCTCCTGCGCTCGCGCCCTCGTTGACGATCACGTGGACGTAGGCGGCGCCTTCGTGCGCCCGCATGCGCTCGCGCCAGACGCCCATTGCGGTGGACAGGACCTCGGGTCCGAGGTCGTGAAGCGAGGAGACGGGCTCGGGGCTGTTCACGATTACCTCGTGCTCACCCGTGGCGGGTCGGGCGGCGAAGAGGTCGGGCTCGCCGCGGCCGGCGGCCAGCGGATCCTCCTGACCTGGCTCCGTCGCCGGCCCCGCGAGCGCCGGGTACATGTTGGGCACCACCCTGACCCGCCAGCCGGGCGAATCCGGAGTCCCTGCGCCCTCACGCAGCGCGAACACCTCCGGCGGGGTCCGGGCCTCGTGACCCTCCAGGAAGGGATCGCCGGCGGGATCGATCTCCGGCCGGACTGCGGCGGCCAGCCAGGCGCCGGGGCGCTCGCCGCGCTCTCCGGCGACGATCACCCGCAACCCGCTCAGCGGATCGATCCGCAGCTCAGGCAACGGGAGCCTCCCCGGCCAGCGGCATCTCCATGGCCACGTGCTCGATGCCCTCCTCCACGAACTCCTCTCCCAGGACCCGGTAGCCCGCGCGGTCATAGACCCCGCGCGCGGCCGTCTGGGCGTGCAGGCGGATCCGGTCCGCGCCGGTGCCGCGCATCGCCCTCTCGGCCTCCGCCAGCAGGGCGGCCCCCACACCGCGTCCGCGGTGCGCCGCCTCAACGGCCATGCGACCCAGCCGGGCAACATCGTCGTCCACCAGCAGCCGGCACGTGCCGATCACCCGCGGGCCTTCTACCGCGACGAGGTGGACCGCCTCTTGGTCGCGGCCATCACGCTCGGCCTCGAGCGCCACGCCCTGGCCCTTGCAGAACACCTCGAAGCGCAGCCGCAGCGCGGCTTGGATTTCGTCGTCAGTGCGGGCAGCGCGCACCTCGAATGGCCCCTGAGCGGCGATTCAGCGAGCGTAACGCTCGATGTCCTCGGCAAGCTTGCGCTCGCTCGAGTATCCGCCCTGGCGCACGTAGGCCTGCTCGCCCTCCGAGTCGATGAACACCGTGCTGGGGAAGCTCACGGCGGCATCGAGGGAGGCGGCGATCTCGGACTGAGGGTCCGTGTAGCTGGGAAAGCTCACCGGCAGCTCGCGCAGGAACTTGGCGGCGTCCGCGTCGTTGTCCTCGGCGTTGACTCCGATGAACGCGATCTCCTTGCCGCGCTTCTGGGCCTGGTTGCGGAAGAAGGAGAACTCGGCGCGGCATGGCGGGCACCACGACGCCCACTTGTTCACCACGGCCGGGCGGCCGCGGAGTCCGCGCAGCCGCGCCTCGAAGGCCTGCTTGCCGCCGCCGAGCAGTTGGCTCGATTGACGGTGCAGGGAGGCCAGCGGCGCGGGCGCTCCCTTCAGTGTGGCTTGCATCTGCGCGATGGAGGCCCCGGCGGGCCGCCCGGCGGCCTTGTCATCGCCGTTACATCCGGATAGGAGGCCGGCGAACAGGGTAAGCACGAGTACGATGCGCATCACCCCGAAGATTGGCAGAGCCAAGGGGAGTCGTCGCTAGACTTGTCTGTGCTGTAATACGAACTCGCGGCGCTAGGGATGCGCCGCGCTCCCGATCCGCCCTCGCAGCTCCGACAGGGGGGCGGCACGAAACCAACGCGCGGACCCGCTGTGTCCGCCACTGCTCTCCGAGCAAGGCAAGCAGCCCGCTTCGCGCGTCTCCTACTTGAACCAGAAGGCCTACATGGCTGAGAGCACTACCGAGGCATCGACCGCGCCGGTCTCCGGCGCCGATCTCAAACGCGCCGACGAGTTCGCTCGCGAGCCCTTCGTGCTCGAGGGCGAGGAGGCCGCCGAGGCGCTGGCGCCCGGCACCGCCCGCCGGCGCGCACTCGATGCTGCACTGGCCGAGATCGCCGAGGGCCGCGAGGATCCCTCCTTCGAGTGGCGGCGCGAGTTCTCGCTCATCCTCGGGCTCGAGCGTGTGCTCGCAAATGAAGAGCCCGTGCTGGTAGATGGCACCACGCTCTCGGCCCATCAGGTCGACGCCCTCTCGGGGACCTTGATCGCCCTCACCGCCGAGTCACAGGCCGCGGCCCAGCGCAGTGCAAGCAACGGCAATACCCAGGGGGGCACAGGCGGCAACGGGCGCAAGGGCGGGGTCGAGGAGCTGCCCTCAGGCGAGGTGGAGATAGAGGGCGATGACGAGCTCTCCGCGGACGACGAGCCGCTGGACTGGGACGAGGCCGAGGAGGCCGAGGAGGAGCAGGCCAGCGATGCCGTCCCCGACGATGCCGGCGCAGATCGCCGCTTCTGGTTCGAGCACGCCACCGGCGCCGGCAAGACCGTGGCCGCGCTGGGGTTCGTCGAGGCGTCGCGGACGGGAGGGGTTCTGATCCTCACCCATCGGCGCAACCTCGTCGACCAGTTCAACGGCGAGCTGGCCGACCGCGGCTACAAGAAGCGCGTGCGCGCCCCGCTGCTCGGGGACAAGGACCCGCCGATCGACGGACCGGTCACGGTGGAGACCTACCAGTGGTTCGTGCGCAACGCGGGCAAGATCTCCGACGCCTACACGATCGTCATCTGCGACGAGGCGCACACCGCGCTGGGCGAGAAGACCAGCGCGGCGATTCGCCAGTGGCAGGGCCCGGTGTTCGTGGGCATGACCGCCACCGGCGCCCTGATCGCGCGCCACGTGACCGACCTCTTCCCGACCCAGACATCTCGCTTCGACCTGGCTCAGGCCGCGCGCCGCGGGGTGATCGCCCCGCTTCGCTGCGTGCGCATCCCGCCGGGCGTCGGCGTGCGCTCGATCTCCAAGGTCCCGCTGCGCAAGGGCGAGGTCGACCAGGACTTCGACCAGGAGGAGCTGGCCGCGCTGCTCGACCAGACGCCCTTCAACCTGGCGATCGCCGATCTCTACAAGGTGCGCTTCAAGGATCTGCCGGGAGTGGTCTACACCGCGGGCGTGCGCCACGCCCACAACGTGGCGTCCGCGTTCCGTGACCAGGGCATCAAGGCCCAGGCCGTCTCGGGTGAGACGCCCAAGCGCGAGCTCACGCGCGTCCTGGCCGCCTACGAGCGCGGAGAGATCGACGTGCTCTGCAACGCTCAGCTCTTGGCCGAGGGCTGGAACTCGCCGCGCGCCACCGTGTGCATGCACCTGGCTCCCACCGCCTCCCGCCGCATCTACCAGCAGCGCGTGGGCCGCGTGACCCGCCGCACCCAGGGCAAGGAGGCGGGCATCGTCGTGGATCTGGTCCACCCCTCGACCAACAGCGACGACCCCGTCGTCACGCTGCACAGCCTGCTGGACCGCGACGTCTACAGGGGCGGCGCGATCGTGGTGGGCCCCGTGCGCCGCGGACGCGGCCGGCGCCTGCGTGTGGAGCGGCGCGTTCTGCCGATCACGCCCGACCCCGAGCGCCGCGCGCAGGTGTTCGAGCGGGAGCTGTGGCGAATCGCGGTGGAGCACCTCACCTGGGGAGAGCAGCACGCTTGGGCAGCCCTCGCCGGGGCGCGCGTTGCATCCAACAACTGGCGCCGCGCAAAGGCGATGCTGCACTTCGACGGTACCGGCGAGTTGCGACGCCGCTACCTGATCACCTGCCTGCAGCGCAACCGCAACACCCAGCTGCGCGTTCGCGCTCTCCAGGAGGTCGGCGCCCTGCGTGACCCGGAGGCCTTCGACGAGGCCGTGGAGATCTTGGGTGGCTGGTCGCGCGACGAGCGTCGCGAGGGTGTGAAGGTGCTGCTCCAGGCGCTGGCCGAACGCCCGATCGGCCGACGCGACCAGGCCAGTCGCTGGCTGTGGCACCTGGCCGAGTACAGCCGTGAGGTGCACGAGGAGTACGCAGTGTCGCGCTGGCCGGAGACCAAGCGCCTGCTTGGCCTGCTGGTCAACTCCTCGGGTGGTGCCCACGCTCGCAACGCCCGCCGGCTCGTGCAGGCCACCAAGAAGGAGGACCGCCGCCTCTCGGCGGCGCTGCTGGCCGCCGCGCTGGCACACACCCCCGAGGCCCAGCAGGTGCTCGACGGGGCCCGCATGCGCATGGCCCGCAAGCCCAGTGCGCTGGCCCGCGAGCTGCTGCGCAACTTTCCCAAGGGCCGCCGTAAGCGCGGCGGCCGGCGGCGCCGCGGGCGCGGAGGCGGGCAGAAGGACGAGGGGCAGCACGCAAACGTGCAGGCCGTCGAGAGCCGCAAGAACCAGAAGGGCGGCAAGCGCGCAGAGGAGCGCCCGGCGGCCTAGCGCCGCTGCAGGTGGACCTCTCCCGCCTGCAGTGCGTGGGTGCCCGAGCCCGTCCTGACCAGCAGGGCGCCGGTCTCGTCGATCCCGGCGGCCGTGCCCTGGCCATCGGCCCAGCGCACTGCGTGGCCGTGCAGGGCATCGCGCTCGCGCCAGGCGGCAAGGGTCTCGTCGGCCGGGGCGGGCAGGCGGCGCTCCAGCCGCTCCAGGAGTCCCGCCAGCACCGCGGTAACAGGCGGCGGAGGCCCGCTTGGGGCCGAGAGCGCCAGCGAGGTCGCGATCCGCGCCAGGTCGGCCGGGAAAGCCGATGTGCTCACGTTCAGCCCGATGCCCAGCACCGCCCACCCCTCCTGCGGCCGGCCCTCGATCAGGATCCCCGCCAGCTTGCGACCCTGGGCCCACACGTCGTTGGGCCACTTGACCAGGCACTCCACGGGCGTCTGCGCCTCGACCGCCTCGCACACCGCGACGGCGGCGGCCAGCGGAAGCAGGTCGGCGCTCTCGTCGAGCTCTCTCAGCACCAGCGACATCAGCACCGCAGCGCCGGGAGGCGCGCTCCACTGCCTGCCCTGCCGCCCGCGTCCCGCGCCCTGCTCGCCGGCTGTGACGAGCGTGCCGTGCGGCGCCCCGGACTGCGCCAGGTCCTTGGCACGCTCGTTCGTGGAGTCCGTCGCGCGGTGGTGGACGTGGGGGACGCCGATCATCGCGGCCGGAGCCGGACCTCGGTGTCCGACGCCAGCCCGAGCGTGCTGGCGGCATCGCCGCGGTTGAGCGCGATCGCCAGCGTGCGGTAGGCGTCCTCGTAGACCATCAGCTCGCCGGGGGGCACATCGGCGAACGTGGCGGCGTAGGTGGCCAGATAGGGCTCGCCGCCCACCTCCACCTCCACCGTGGAGCCGAGCGTGATGCGGGTGCCCGCCAGCTCGGCGTGCGTCACGTTCAGGGCGGCGTTGCCGAAGTGATCGACGGTGAGTGCGTGGGCCACGAGCGTGTCACCTTCGGAATGCGGCGCGGGCAGCTCCATTCTGGTGAGGGATCCCGCCTCCAGCGGATCGCCGGCGTCCGCCAGCTCGGCCCCGGCGGCCAGGTGCGCCGCCACGGGGGCGAAGAGGTCGCGGCCGTGGAAGGTTGCCGACACCGGCTCCAGACGGTGCGGCGACCGCGAGATGTCCACGGCCAGGTCCACGCCGCCGGCCGCGTCCCAGGCCAGCGACAGCAGTCCGTTGTCCGGGCCCACGAGCAGCTGGCCGTCCTGGCAGCGAAGGGCCACGGCGCGGCGCTCGGTACCCACCTGGGGATCCACGACGGCCACGTGCACCCCGCTGGGGAGGTAGGGCAGCGTGTTGCGCATCACGATCGCGCCCTGGCGCACGCCGAAGCGCCGGATGCCGTGCGTGAGGTCCATGATCTCCGCTTCCGGCGCGATTCCGCGGATCACGCCGTGACACACCCCCACGAACTCGTCGTCGTGTCCGTAGTCGGTGAGGAGGCTGACGATCACGCCCGTGCATCCTCCACGAGTGCATCCACCAGCCCATCGATGTCGTGGCGCTCGGCCTCCACGTGCACGGTCAGCCCGTTTTCACGGGCTGTTGCACTGGTGATCGGACCGATCGACACCACGCGGGCGGCCTCCGGAAAGGAGTCGCTGCCGACGGCCTCGAGCAGGAACCGAACGGTGGAGCTGGAGGTGAACGTCACGTAGTCGGCCCGGGCCAGGCCTTCGCGCGCCGGGTCGTCGAGGGGCTCGGCCACGGTCTCGTACAGCGCCACCACGTCCACCTCGGCACCGCGCTCGCGCAGCGCGTCGGGCAGCACATCGCGCGCCTCGGCCGCTCGGGCGATGAGCACGCGGCGGCCCTCTACCGGCACCTCAGCAAGGGCCTCGACCAGCGACTCGGCTATCGACCTCGGGGGCACCACGTCGGCGCGGATGCCTCCTCGCTCCAGCTCGGCAGCGGTTCCCGGGCCGATGGCGGCCACGGTGGCGCCCGCCAGGGCACGCGAGTCCCGGCCGCCGTTCGTAAGCGCCTCCAACAGGAGCGACGCCCCGTTGGGGCTGGTCAGGCAGACCAGTGCGTACTCGCCGATGTCTTCAACGGCCCGCGCCAGCGCGCCCTCCACCGGCAACGGCTCGATCCGGATTGCGGGGACCTCGGCCACGTCCGCGCCGAGCGTGCGCAGTCGTGCGGCCAGGCCGCTGGCCTGCGCCCGCGCGCGTGTGACCGCCACGCGGCGGCCGTGCAGGGGGCGGCGTTCCAGCCAGGCCATCGTGTCGCGCATGGCGGCCACGGGTCCGATCACGGTGATCGCGGGGGCTCGCACACCCTCCTCGGCCACCCGGGAGGCGATGTCCGCCAGCGAAGCCGTGACAGCACGCTGCCCAGGCAGCGTGCCGCGCTCCACCACGGCCGCGGGCTGATCGGGCGGGCGGCCGGCAGCCGTCAGCCGTTCGGCGATCACCGGAAGGTTCTTCACTCCCATGTAGAGGACCAGGGTGCCCGGGAACGCGGCGAGGGCCTCCCAGTCCAGAGCGGTCTCGGACTTGGCCGGATCCTCGTGGCCGGTCACGAAGGCCACGGCCGAGGCCAGGTCGCGGTGAGTCACCGGGACGCCGGCATAGGCGGGAGCGGCCACCCCGGAGGTCACGCCCGGCACGACCTCGAAGTCCACCCCCGCGGCCGCCAGGGACTCGGCCTCCTCGCCGCCGCGCCCGAAGACGAACGGATCGCCGCCCTTGAGGCGGACCACCTTCATCCCGGCTGACCCCAGCTCCACCAGCAGGGCGTTGATGTCTTCCTGGCTCATCGCCGGGTTGCCGGGCTCCTTGCCGACGTAGCGCAGGTCGGCCTCGGGGCGCGCGCCGTCCAGCGCCCCGGCGGGGATGAGGCGGTCGTAGAGGATCGCGTCCGCGGTGGCGATCAGCTCCAGCGAGCGGCGCGTCATCAGCCCGGGGTCGCCCGGGCCGGCGCCCACCAGGTAGACGTTGCCGGACACGGGTGGAACGCTACCCGCATGGATCGGGGTGGCCTCAGCCGGCAGGTGCTCACGGCCGGCGGGGACGCCTGTGGGCTTCGGCGAGGCCCGGAGCTCACCCGTTCCTGGATCGCGCCGCACCTCGGCGCTGTGAACTTCGAGACGGCACTGGCCACCCTCGACGGCGAGGCCGTGGGCGTCGCCTACACCCTGCGCAGCGACGGTTGGGCGGGCCCGGCTCTCTATCTCGGCTTCATGGCTGCTGGATTGGGGCTTCGCGGCCGGTGCGCAGCTCGCTCACCTGCACGCCGACGACCAAGCTTCGGCTGCCGTGTACGGGCGGCTGGGCTTCGTCGACGCGGGCGAACTCGAGATCTACGAGGAGCTCTGAACGTCCGCACGCTCGGCCTCGGCCAGCACGGCGCGCGCCCCGGCCGCTTCGAGCCTGGAGGCCACCGCACGGCCAAGCGCCGCCGGCTCTTCGGTGAAACCCGACAGCTCGTCGCGGAGCCAGTGTGAGCCGTCGGGCAGCCCCACGAACGCGGTCAGGTGCAGCTGGCTCCCGCGCGCCTGGGCGTGTGCGCCGATGGGGGTGTGGCAGGTGGCCTCCAGCTGCGTCACAAGAGCCCGCTCGGCGGTCAACGCGGTCAATGCCGCGCGGTCGGTGAGGGCCGCGGCCACCTCGACCGGATGGGGGTCGCCCGTGCGCGCCTCCAGCGCCAGGCACCCCTGTCCGGCCGCCGGCACCACCTCGGCGGAGGAGATCGGCGACCCCTCGCCCGCCCTGTCCAGCCGCTCCAGTCCTGCGCACGCCAGCACGATCGCGTCGTATTCGCCGTCGGTCAGCTTGCGCAAACGCGTATCCACGTTGCCGCGCAGCTCGCGGATCTCCAGGTCGGGGCGCAGCGCCAGCAGCTGGGCCTGCCGGCGAAGACTCGCCGTCCCCACGGCGGCTGCCCTGGGAAGATCGCCCAGAGACGACGCTCCGCAGAGCGCATCGCGAGCGTCGGCGCGCGCGGGCACCCCCACGATCGCCAGTCCGTCCGGGAGCTCACCGGGTATGTCCTTCGCGGAGTGAACCGCGAGGTCTATCCGCCCGTCGAGCAGGGCCTCCTCGATCTCCTTGGTGAAGCGCGCCTTGTCCTCGGGCACCGAGCCGGTGCCGGGCCGCGGCGCGGGCGCGCCGCCGGGACGCTCGTCGCCCGAGGTGGCGATGGTCACCACCTCGACCACCTCACCCAGCGACTCCAGACTCGCGCGTACCAGCGTCGCCTGCGTCAGCGCCAGCGTGCTGCCACGGCTTCCTAGGCGCAGGGCCGGCACCGCGCCGGCTCAGCCCCGCCGGCGGCGCCGCGCGTCGAGGTCGGCCACCTCGGAAGGGCGCTCCTCCTTCAGCGAGGGTGGGTCCACGTCCAGCGCGAAGAGGTCCCGCAGCGCCTGAACGTGCAGGTAGGACGACTCCTCGCCCACCGAGCCCTTCAGGCGCACCGTCGGCTCGTGCAGCAGCCGGCGAACCACCGCGCTGGCCATGGTGCGCATCCGCTCGCGATCGGCATCCGAGAGCGACTCCCAGCGCGACTCGTTCTCGGCCAGCACAGCCTCCACAACCTCCTCGCCCCGCTTGCTGAGTGCGGCGATCGTGGGCACCACGTCCAGGCTGGCCAGCCAGCGGTCGAAACGCTCCAGCTCCTCGTCCACCACCACGCGGGCGCGCGCGGCCTCGGCCTCCCGCACGTCGCGCCGCTGAGCGATGGCGCGCTGGAGGTCGTCCATGTCATACAGAGCGATTCCCGGCAGCTCGCGCACGCTTGGGTCCACGTCACGCGGCACCGCGATGTCGAGCAGCACTAGCGGCCGTCCCTCGCGCTCGCGGCTCATCTCCTCCAGCTCCTCGCGGCCCAGGATCTGGTGGGGCGAGGCCGTGCAGGTGACCACGATGTCGGCGGCCTCAAGCTCGGCCGGCAGGTCGTCGAAGCGCACGGCGGTGCCGCCGAAGCGCTGGGCCAGTCCGATGGCGCGGTCGTAATGACGGTTGGCCACGAACACCGTGTGCACGCCGCGCTCGCGCAGGGCGCGGGCGGTCAGCTCGCCGTTCTCGCCCGCGCCCACCACCAGCACGCGGCGGGTGGAGAGATCGCCGAGCATGTCGCTGGCCAGCTCTACGGCCACCGAGGACACCGACAGCCGGGCGCGGCCCACGGCGGTCTCGGTGCGTACCCGCTTGCCTGCCCCGAGCGCCTCGCGGAACAGGCGGTTGGCGATCGGCCCGGTGGAGCCCTCCACCAGCGCCAGCTCGTACGCGCGCTTGACCTGCCCCTGAATCTCGGCCTCGCCGACGATCATCGAGTCCAGGCCTGCGGCCACCCCGAACAGGTGTCGCACGGCGTCGCGCTGGCGAAAGGAATAGAGGCAGTCGGTCAGCTCGGTGGGGCGTATGCCGGCGTGGCGCGCCAGCACCGATAGCGCCGCGCTCTCTGCCTCGACCCCGTCGGTGGCCACCAGGTAGAGCTCGGTGCGGTTGCAGGTGGAGATGGCCACCGCCTCCTGGATCGACTCGGCGGCGCGCAGCTCGCCCAGCACGGCGGCGGCGCGTCCCTCGGGCAGGGCCAGGCGCTCGCGCAGCGGCAGGGGGGCGGTCTTGTGCGAGACGCCCAGGGCGATGAGCTCGAAGGCCATTGGTTACCTCCGCGGGGCTTCCAGCCCCGCGTCCTGATGGGATTGCTCGGCATCCGGCCTCGCATCCGTCTGCGGGGCTTCCAGCCCGGCGTCCTGAGGGGAACGCCGGGCCTCCGGCTCGTGAACGGCCTCGCTCCGCCCGGCCTCTTCGTCGTGGTCGGTCAGCTCGAGCAGCTCGCTCACCTGGCGCTCGATGCGAGCGATCTTGGCCCCGATGATCGCCACGTAGATCACGATCAGCGCCAGGAAGACAACGTAGGCGCCGGCCACGTACTTACCCGCCTCGTCGAGGGGCAGCGCGGGCATCGCTCAGCCGGCGGTCTCGGCGCGCAACTCGAGGCGGGTGCGCAGGCGCTTGAGCTGGGCCGAGGTGCGCTTGGCGGTCAGCTCGAGCTTCCACAGCGTCACGAACAGCAAGACCATCGCCAGGATGCACACCAGGAACGTGAGCCGCATCTCTCCCGGCAGGCTGCCGCCCGTCTGGGAGAGCACCCGCGGGTGGGTCACCGCCTCGGCCAGCCGTACAGCGGTGAAGTTGATCGGCACGAACGCGCCCGCCGCGATGGCGAACACCGACGAGTAGCGCGCCTGGCGGTCGGGATCCTCGATCGAGAAGCGCAACGGGTAGTAGACGCAGTAGAGGAGGAAGACGATCAAAAACGAGACCAGCACGGGCTCGTCCCACACCCACCAGTGCCCCCAGGAGGCCTTGGCCCAGATCGCGCCGGTGATGAGCACGCCGGTGCCGAGGATGATCGACAGGTGAATGGCCACGTAGGAGCGCAGATCCCACGAAGAGTCGCCCGTGCGCAGGTGCTTGATGGCCATGATGCCGCCCGCCACGAAGCCGCCCAGCGCCACGATCGCCATCGGCACGTGCACGTAGAAGATCTTCTGGATGAAGCCCTGGTCGGCGTCCAGCGGGGCGTAGAAGAAGACCAGCGCGAACGCGACCAGCGTGGTGATCACGGCGGCCGCTGCGATCGGCCTGAGTCCTTTGGAGAACACATCTCCATCCTAGAGGGAGGCCACCTTCTCAGTCTTCCAACAGGAAATCGAACACCGCCAGCGAGATCAGTCCGAACACGAGGTCATAGCCGCCGACCAGGGCGAGGAACCGGCCCAGGTCCTCGGGCTCACCGCCGGCGCGAAACAGCGGCTCGGTGGCCGACGCCGCGCCGATCAGCAGAGGCACCAGCAGCGGCAGCAGGAGCAGCGGCACGATCAATTCGCGCGCGCGGGTCTCCGCCGCCAGTGCCGCCACGAGGGCGCCGACCGCCGCCAGGCCCACGTCGGCCAGCAGAAGGATGAGCACCAGCTCCGGCAGGCCGTCGAAGAGGCTGGGCCCGAGCAGCAGCACGGCGAACGCAGGCACCGCCACGATCTCGAGCGCCACGAGGTAGACGAACAGGGCCGCGGCTTTGGCCACGAACAGGGAGGTGCGGTCCACGGGGGCGAGCAGGAATGCGTCGAGCCCGCCCTGCTCGCGCTCGGCCGCGAACAGGCGGGTCACGCCGATCACAGCGGCCAGCAGCAGGGTGACCCACAGCACCCCAGAGGCCAGCTCGCCATCGAGTGAGTCGCGGTCCAGCCCGAAGTGAAACAGCACGTAGACGGTGACCGTGAACAGCGCCATCGCGGGAACGGCCTCCTTGGTGCGCCACTCGATCCGCAGGTCCTTGCGCAGCACAGCGGCCGCCGTTCGGATCATGCGTACAGCTCCCTCGCCGCCGTCGCATCGACCTCGCCCGCGGGCAAGCAGAACGCCTGGCGACCTCCGCGCAGCCCCAGTGCCAGGTCGGCCTCGGCCAGCGCGCGGTCCACGTCGTGGCTCACCAGCACGCGCGCCTGGCCCGATGCCCGGCCGATCAGTGGCTCCAGTGCCTCGGCCGCGGCGGGATCGAGATTGGCCCGCGGCTCGTCGAGCAGGAGCAGATCGGGATCGTGCAGGGTCGCTCGCGCCACGGCCAGACGCTGGACCATCCCCTTGGAGAGGTCACGCACAGGGTCCTCGGCGCGGCGTCCGAGTCCCACGGCGTCCAGAAGCTCGTCGACTCGCCGGGGCTCCAGACCGTGTAGGCGAGCGTGGTAGGCCAGGTTCTCGCGCCCGCTGAGGTCGCGGTAGAGCAGCGGGTCGTGGCCGAGGTATCCCACGCGCCCGCGCACCCTCCAGCCGTCGTCGGGCAGCGGTGAGCCGAGCACGAAGGCCCGGCCGGCGTGTGGCCGCAGCAGCGTGGCAAGCACCCGCAGGAGAGTGGTCTTGCCCGCGCCGTTGGGGCCCAGCACGGCCAGCGTGGCGCCCGCCTGGAGGCGCAGGGTCACGCCGTGCAGCGCCACGCGCTCGCCGTAGCGGCGCTCGAGCCCTTCCAGCGCGATCGCCGGCTCTGCCATCCGCGCGGACGCTACCGCCCGCCCGCGGGTCAATCGCGGTCCGGCACCCAGCCCGCGGGGAACGCGCCGGCGGGCACTTCGCCCCGATACTCCGGGAACCAGCGGCGGGCGATCGCCTCGCCCGGCCGGCCTTCCATCAGCGGCAGCAGGTCGCGCACGCAGAGCAGCACGCGCAGGGTGGCGCCGATCTGGAGGTCGGCGGCCGTGGCCTGTTCTGCGCCGATGGTGCCCTCCTCCGCGAGCGTGTCAACGTGGTCGAGCTTGGCGGGCAGGCCCACCAGGTCCTCGGCTATGCGGACGGCCGTGATGCCGTGGTACTTCCAGGACTGGTGCACGTACTTCATCGCGAAATCGGTTCCCGCCGGATCGAGCTGTCCCGCCCCGCCGAAGCTGCCCATCGCTTCCGGCCGGAAGTGCATCGCTCCCCACGGCAGGCGACGGCCGAGGTCCTGCAGCTGCTCGTCGCCCCAGCGCTCGGCCTCGCGCACCTTGTCCGCACTGGCATCGGGGAAGAGCGCAGGCTCCGGCGCGATCTGCTCGAGCCGCTCGAGGATCGCGCGCGAGCCGTGCACCGGCTCGCCTGCGCCCCCTTGGGTGTCGCCGACCATCAGGCCAGGCACGGTGGTATTGCCCTCGCCGTAGCGCTGGGCCATCTCCTCGACGTGCGAGCCGGGCTGGAAGTCCACGCGCTCGTAGGCCAGGCCCTTGAGCTTCAGGGCCGCCTCGGCGGTCATGCACGGGTGCGAGGGAGGGAGGGCGTGAAGGATGAGCTCGGGCTGGGCGGACATGAGCGCAGCGTACGCACCCATGCCCGCGCCCGAGTGCCTACGCGTCCTCGGCGAGGATCGCGTAGATGCGCTTGCGCGTCTCGTCGAGCAGGTCGCGTGCGCGAGCCGCCTGCTCCTCGGAGCCGGCGCCGCCGACCTGCAGGACGGCCGCCCGCAGGGCGAAGAACGCCTCGCGCAGCCGGATCTCGCCGGGGTCGGCCCCGGCGGTCACCTGCTCCCACGGCAGGCTGCCCTTGCGGGAGTCGGCCTGCTCGCGGCCCTCGTCGGTGAGGGCGAAGCGGCGCTTGCCCTCCGACTCCTCGCCGCGGATCAGGCCCTCGTCCTCGAGCAGGGCCAGCGTGGGATAGATCGAGCCGGCGCTGGGGCGCCATAGCCCCTCGGTGCGCTGCTCGATCTCCTTGATCATCTCGTAGCCGTGCATCGGGCGCTCGGCCAGAAGGGCGAGCGCCGCGGCCCGGACATCGCCGCGCCGAGCACGCGGACCGCCGCCGCCGTAGCGCCGGCCGTAGCCGTGGCGCGAACGTCGGTGCGGGCCGCGATGGGCGCAGCGGTTGTGGTGTGAGTAAGGGTCTTGCATACTGCCTCCTATCGGTAGTACGCGATATATCGTAACAGCGCGCGTGACTATGCCGCAGGATGGGCTGCGGGGGGAACGACCCCGATTGGGCTAGCGCTCGAGCGTGGCCGCGGCGTGCTTCAGCGTGGGCTCCACGACCGGCCAGGACTGCTCGATGGCCTTCGGGTTGCCCGGGAAGTTCACGATTAGCGTGCGTCCGCG
>Ga0136620_10000591_pt1 | contig 16642 bp, 16 predicted proteins | sample AntDrymUQ4162106_2_FD_104806 | JGI IMG/M metagenome (GOLD analysis project Ga0136620, IMG submission 104806) | Polar desert sand microbial communities from Dry Valleys, Antarctica - metaG UQ416 (21.06) | ecosystem: Environmental > Terrestrial > Soil > Desert | place: Antarctica: Dry Valley... | reverse complement strand
GAAGAGTCGAAGAAGCTCATTGGGGTCTGAGACTAGAGCAGTCGCGATGTGCCGGCCCGGCGTCGTCTGCCTATATTTCGCAGCGTGATCGCGGCGCTCCTGAGCCTCACCGGCGCCGCCTGGCTGGCGAGAGGTCTCATCGGCTTGGCCGGTCCCTCGTACTACGCGCCGGTGGCGATGCTCGACTTCGCGGCCGTCTGGGTCATGAGCGTCGCGTTGCTCCTGTCGGCGGGATCGTTCGCCGGCCTGCTCCGCGACTGGCGGAGCCCCGACCGCCCCGTCAGCCTTGCCGCCGTGACGGGGATCGGGGGTGCGGCGGCAGCGGGCATCGGTAACGCGCTCGAGGACGCCCTCGGCATCGACGTCGGCTGGATGCTCTACGTGATCGGCGCTATCGGAACGCTCGTCGCCCTCGTCGCGCTGGGCGCGCTCGCTCTTCGTGGGACCGCAACGGACGTGTGGCCGCGGGCGCGTTCTTCGCCGCGGCGATCGGCTTCATCACCGCCGACTCCGGCGGGCTCGTCATCACCGGCGTCGCGTTCTTCATCCTCGCCTGGGAAAACGCGCGCCGCTCGCGGTGGTGAGCCGGGCTAACCCTCGGTGATGGCGCGAACGTCACGAAGAATCCGCCTGCGTCGACCTGCGCGACGACGATCAGTCCGGCGGCCAGTGGCAGGAGCACGCCGAGGTCCCCGAACGCCGACGAGGTCACCGAGCGTCGGGCGCGGCCAGCCGCGGGTCGCCTGTTGCACGGCGCTCGGAGTCTACGAGCGACGGCACGCTGAAGGTCGGCCCGTGGCCCTCAATCCGGTACGCTTGATGATGCCAACGGCTTGAAGCGCGGCTCTGCCGCGGGGCTGTGTCCGAACATTCTTCGCCCGCTTCGCGGGCTCGATGCTCGGCAGCCCCAAAGGCCGAAGGCCTTTGGGGCTGTAGCTCAGTTGGTAGAGCGCTTGAATCGCACTCAAGAGGTCAGGGGTTCGACTCCCCTCAGCTCCACCCGGAGCGCCTTACTCGCTACTCGATCCGCAGGACCACCGGCGCGTCACCCCACAGGCGCTCGAGGCGGTAGAGCGCGCGTTCCTCCGGGACGAACGCGTGGACCACGATGTCCCCCATGTCGATAAGGACCCAGCGGCCCGAGGCGTAGCCCTCGACGCCGATCGGCTGGCGACCGAGCTCCTTCACCTTCTCCACGATGCCGTCCGCGATGGACTGCACCTGACGCTCGCTGCGGCCGCTGCAGATGACGAAGAGGTCCGCGATGGACGTGACCTCGGACACGTTCATGACGAGGATGTCTAGAGCCTTCTTATCACCAGCGGCCTCGATCACGAGGTCGGCCAGCGCGCGCGGGCTCAGGTCGTCTTTCGCGGCGAATCCTCCGTGGGGCGATACAGGCCGTGGGCGTCGAGATACCGCAGTGCGGCGTCGGGAACAAGGTACCTGAGCGAGCGCCCGCGGACCGCGCGGGCACGCAGCTCACGGGAGCTGATGTCGAGACAGGGCGCGTCAAAGACGACGAGCCCGCCCTGCTCCGGTGGAGCGGGCGCTCCCGGCCGCGACGCGACAAGCAGCGTAGCGAGCTCGCGGATGCGCTCGGGCCGGTGCCACCGATCGAAGTCATGCGCCGCATCAGCGCCCATGACGAGGTAGAGCTCTCCCTGTGCCGCGAGCTGTTCGAGCGTGTCGACGGTGTACGAGTCGCCCGGGCGGTCGAGCTCGACGGTCGAGACCTCAAAGCGCGGCTCGACGGCGGTCGCGAGGCGGACCATCGCCAGCCTGTCCTCCTCCGGAGCGAAGGGCCCGCGATCTTTGAGCGGGGACCGCCGCGCGGGGACGAACACGACCCGATCGAGCGGCACACACTCGAGCGCGGCCTGCGCGATCGAGAGGTGACCGACGTGGATCGGATCGAACGCGCCGCCGAACACCCCGACCTTCACAGTCCGAACTCCTTCCACTCGAGCTCGAGCTCCCCGATGCGCACGGTATCGCCGGCTTTCGCGCCGAGCTTCCGCAGCTGCTTCTCGATGCCTGTACGCATCAGCACGCGCTCGAAGTACGCGCTCGCCTCGGGGCTCTGCCAGTCGATACCCCCGGCGAGGCGCTCGACGCGGTCGCCGGTGACGCGGAAGCCCTCGGCCTCTCGGACGACCTTCCATTCCCGTCCGGAGCCCTGGAACGCGATGCGACGCTCCTGTGCATGGGGCTCGGGCCGCGCCGGCGAGGTCGGGACCACCCGCAGGAAGAGCTCGGCCTTGAGCGCGTCCACTCCCTGCCCGCTCGCGGCCGAGAGCGCGAGGGCCCGCAGCGGAGCGATCGCGGCCACGATGTCGGCGAGTCTGTCGCGCGCCTCCGCGAGGTCCGTCTTGTTCAGGGCGAGCACGCGCGGGAGCTCGGTGACACCGCGGCCATACTCGCGCAGCTCGTGCTCGATGACGCGCATGTCCGCGAGCGGATCCTCGCGCGAGGCGTCCACGACCTGGACGATGAAGCGGGTCCGTTCGATGTGCCGCAGGAACTCCTCTCCGAGCCCGGCGCCCGTGTGCGCCCCTTCGATCAGGCCGGGAAGGTCCGCGATCACGAGCTCGCGGTCCTCGAGACGCGCGACGCCGAGGTTCGGTGTGAGCGTGGTGAACGGGTAGTCTGCGATCTTGGGCTTGGCCCTGGTGAGTGCCCCGAGCAGCGTCGACTTGCCCGCGTTCGGCATCCCGACGAGCCCGACGTCCGCGACGAGCTTCAGCTCGAGATCGAGCTCGTGTGCCTCGCCGGGCTGCCCTTGCTCCGCGATGCGCGGGACCTGGCGCACGCTCGAGACGAACCGCGCGTTCCCCTTCCCGCCGCGCCCCCCCCGGGCGACGACCAGCTCCTCGCCAGCCTCCGTGAGATCTGCCACGACCTCCCCCGTCGCGCGATCGCGCACAAGGGTGCCCGGCGCCACGCGCACGACGAGATCCTTCCCGCGCTTGCCGCTCCGCTTCTTGCCCGCGCCGTCGCCCCCGTGCGTGGCCGCTAAGGTCCGCACGAACCGGAACTCCGACAGCGTGCTCGCGCTGTCGTCGACCCGGAGCACGACGTCGCCGCCGCGCCCGCCGTCACCGCCGTCCGGTCCGCCGCGCGGAACGTGCGCCTCACGCCGGAAGGAGATGACGCCCTTCCCGCCGTTGCCCGCTCGCACCGTCACCCGCGCCCGGTCGAGGAACATCAGGTCGTCCCTTCGAGGAGGCTCGCCACCGCGGCGTCCATTCCGCGCGGCTGGTCGCCACGGCTGAGAAGACCGAGTGCGCGGCGCGCGTCGGCGCCGAGATCTCTCAGCTCGACCGTCGCCCCGGCCTCCGCGGCGAGGGCGGTGAGCGCCTCGAGCTCCCGCGGACGGTCCGTGAGCCCGGGTAGCACCAGGACCACGAGGGCGACCCGTGCGCCCGCCGCGCGCGCGATGCCGAGCGCGGACCGTACGTCGGTGTACCGGTAGGAGATCGGGCCGTGGATCGCGTCGTACGTGTCCGCGCGCGCGCTCGCCAGCCGGACCGTGACCTCCCTGAGCCCGGCATCAAGGAGCCGGCGCAAGGCGGAGCCCGAGGAGCCGTTCGTCTCCAGGTGAATTCGCGCGTCCGGCGCTGCATCGCGGATGCGCGTGATCGCGTCCTCGAGCAGCCGCACCGCGGTGAGCGGCTCGCCCTCGCACGCACGACCGAACGAGACGGCCTCGCCGCCGGCGGCGAGGTGCGCCAGGGCGATCTCCGTGATCTCCGCGGCGCTCGGCCGGAACGCGGCGCTCTCGCGCGGTGCCGCATCGGGGCGCGAGCGTGGTGCGACGACGGGCGGCGGCGACTCGTTGGAGCGCGCGCTCACCGGGAGCGCCGCGACGCCGCCGGCTCGGAGCGCGGCGCGCGCGCCCGCACACGCGTGCTCGCGGGCGCACCGCGCGAGCTGCCGGCCCAGTCGGTTCCCCGGCCGGGTCCGCGTGACGGCGCCGTCCTCGACCGGGCGTACCGGCGACGGCGCGGTCGGTATCGCGGCGACGTAGAGCGACCCGGCATCGTCGGCGCAGAGGGCTGCCGTTGCGAGCGGGGCAACCGGCGATTCGCGCAGCCCCTCGTCCCGGTACGCGGGGTGAAGTGTGCGCGTGTACCCGGCCGGCAGCACCGCACCGAGCGCCCAGCGCGATTGTCCAAGGGGTCGCGCGTGGCCATGACGATCAAGCCCTTCCGCCTCGCGCGCGAGCGGGACCAGCGTCGAGCCCGCCGGGAGCGGGACCGCGGTGCCGATCTCGACCGTCCGCTCACCGTCGAACGCGCAGGCGCCCCAATCGGCGGAGACGTACACGCGGCCGGAACGATCGGAGTGGACGGCGGAGAACATCGACTGAGTATGGGAACGGCGCGCCCGCGGAGCTTGGTCCCTTGCTGGTCAGCGCCCCAACGGGTTCACCAAGGCCCCGTTCACCTTGGTCTCCCAGTGCACGTGCGGTCCGGTCGTCACACCGGTCAAGCCGATCGACGCGATCGGCTGGCCTGCCGCGACGGCCTGGCCCACGCCGACGAAGACGGCCCCGGTGTGGAAGTAGCAGTTCTCCACCGCGCCGCTCGCCACGCATACCCGGAGCCCACCGACCGCGACCCAGCCGGCGCTGCTCACGACGCCGCCTTGGACCGACACGATCGTCCTGCCGTACGGGGCGGCGATGTCGACTCCGGAGTGCCATGCCGACATGTACTGCGTGATGAGGCCGGCGACGGGCATTCCGAGCGCCGGCCGCGGGGCGGGGGCCGTTGGATCGCGCTCGGCGGGAGCGATGGGCGACGATGAGCGTGCGACCACGGCCGGGCTCTCCAGCTGCGCGTCCGCGGCCTGGTATACGAGGCCGGGAAGGACGGCGCCGGGCACGAAGAGGAGCTTGCCGGGCGCAAAGAGCTCGGGCTCGAAGTGCAGGCGGTTGTAATCCTTGATGACCGCCGCATCCACCTTGAACCTGGCCGCGATGGACTCGAGGGTGTCGCCAGCGGCGAGCTCGAAGAGCGCGCCGTCAGCAGGTGGGATGCGGATTCCCTTGCCGACGGGCAGGTTGACCGGGTCGGTGATGCCGTTCGCGAACGCGAGCGCCTCCGGCGAAACGCCATAGAAGTTCGCAAGGCTTGACAGCGTGTCGACCCGTCCGAGGGCGTACTCACGGATGGGCCGCAGGCCCTCAGCGTTCACCGTGAGCGGGCTCCGGCCGGCCTGGATGGTCCCGCCGCGGGACAGGGTCTGCGCTCGAGGCCCCTCGACGGCCGAGGTGAGTCCGAGCGCATCGGTGGGGGGCCCGGAGACCGCCGCCGCTGACGCGGCGACCGGAAGCGACAGGACGAGCGCGGCGACCGCGCAATTGACGGTCCAGCGGAGCGCGTGGGTGGTCGCGACCGATCCGACCTCGCCGGCTCGAACGCCATCAGCGATACCGCGGAGGTGGTCGCCGATCTCGTCGCGTGACCGGCGGAGGCGCTGTCTCAGATCAATGACCCAGGGCTGCGGCGGGCGGCGGACGGATCGTGTGGCGCGCGCGCGCATCCGCCATCTCTGCACTGGATCCAAATCGCTCCCCCAACGCGAGTGCTGTACGCTTTTCGTACGGCAGTACTAGGACCCGGTCACCATACTCGCGGGCTTCGGGAGGTGTCAACCCGGCAACGGCCGGATAGCAGCATGGATACCAAACCGACCGCACGCGCCCCGCCAGTCCGGCGAGAGCGCCAGAAGCGAGCGCGTCGCGACCCCGCTGGGGAACGAAGAGCGCGCGTGCACGTCGCGTTTGCTCCAGGGAGATGCCGTTCGTACGCTACGGGTCCCGTGCCCGACTACAACCTGTCCTACTTCTATGTCTTCGCGTTCTTCGTTGCGGCGGCCATCTTTATCACCCTGCTGCTGGGTCTGGCGCGGCTCATCGCGCCGCGCAAGGTGACGGTCGAGAAGGCGCGCACGTACGAGTCAGGCGAGGAGCCTGTCGGGCAGGCGTGGAGCCGGTACCCGACGCACTTCTACGTGTTCGCTCTGCTGTTCGTTGTCTTCGATGTCGAGGTGATCTTCCTCTTTCCATGGGCCGTCCTGTTCCGCACGCTCGGGTGGTACGGCCTCGTGGAGATGGTCATCTTCATCGCGATCCTGGTCGTCGGCCTCTACTACGCCTGGCGGAAGAAGGCGCTGAATTGGTACTGAGCCCACCCAGGTCCGCGATCGATATCGTCGCGCTCGCGCAGCACGTTCGCGCGGCGGTGGGAGATCGTGCCGTGGTGAGCGTTCTGCACGACTTGGTGGTCATCGACGTGCCGCGCGATGGGCTTGTCGACGTCGCACGGCTCGTGCGTGACGATCCCGCGACCCGCTGCGATCTCTACTCCGTCAATGCGGGCGTCGACACCGGCACTGGGGAGATGCGGTCCGTGACGTTCGTCGGCGGCACCACGACGCACGCCTTCGTGATGCTGCGGACCAGCTGCAGCGTCGAGGATCCACACGTCCCGACGCTCTCCGGTGTGTGGGAAGGCGCGAACTGGTGCGAGCGCGAGACGTACGACATGTTCGGGATCGAGTTCGACGACCACCCGGACCTTCGCCGGATCTTCCTGGAGGAATCGTTCCCCGGACACCCGCTCCGCAAGTCGTTCCTGCCGCCGCGCAGCGACGCGAGAGGTGGATGAGGTGAGCGAGCGAGGGCGTGAGCAGGTGGCTCGGTGCCGATAGGCCCGTTCGGGATCGACCCAGGTATCTGGGCGCCGCTGCGCCTGCTCCTCGCCGTCGCGCTCACCCTGTTCCTCGTGCTGAACGGTGCACTGCTGATGATCTATCTCGAGCGGAAGATCCAGGCGATCATCCAGGACCGCACGGGTCCCCACCACGTCGGACCGTTCGGCCTGCTGCAGACGTTCGCGGACGCGATCAAGCTGCTTTCGAAGGAGGACGTCCGCCCGAAGGCGACCGACAAAGCGTTCTTCCTGATGGCGCCGATGATCGTCTTTTCGCCGATGGTCGCGTCCTTCGTCGTGCTGCCCTTCGCGCCGGACTTCGTCGGCGCCGATCTCAACATCGGTCTTCTGTATCTCACGACGCTTGGCTCCATGGCGGTGCTCGGCATCGTCATCGCCGGCTGGGCATCCAACAACAAGTACTCGCTCATCGGCGGCCTCCGCTCGGCGGGCCAGCTCATCTCCTATGAGGTGCCGCAGATCCTCTCGCTCGTGACCGTGGTCCTGGTCGTGGGATCGCTCTCGATGGTCGACATCACGCGCTCTCAAGCCGGACCGTTCGTGAACTTCCTGGTCCTGCCGTTCGCGTTCGTCGGCTACTTCATCGCGGCGCTCGCGGAAACGAACCGGACGCCGTTCGATCTTCCTGAGGCCGAATCCGAGCTCGTCGCCGGCTATCTCACCGAGTACTCGGGCATGCGCTGGGGCACCTTCCTCGCGCTCACCGAGTACGGCGAGGTGACCGTGGTGTGCTCGATCATGACGACGCTCTGGTTCGGTGGCTGGCAGGGCCCCGGCGTCGACGCGCTGCCCGCGCTCGGGATCGTCTGGTTCACGCTCAAGGTGTATGTCTTCGTGCTGGCCTTCATGTGGGTGCGCGCGACGCTGCCCCGCATGCGCATCGACCAGCTGATGGACTTCTGCTGGAAAGTGCTCATCCCGATGGCGTTGGTCAACATCCTCGCTACCGCGGTGCTGCTCCTGGCGTTCCCTGGGAACCTGTGGCCGATCGCGATCGTGAACTGGGCGCTCGTCGCGGCGCTGGTATTTGCCCTGCCGGCGCTCCAAAGGCGGCGTCTCCGCACCTTCCGCGAGCGCGCGCGCCTGAGCGCTGCCTGACCGCATGACCTTCGATTTCCTCGAGATGGTCCTGTTCGCGATCCTGGCCATCGCGATCGTCGGCGCCGGCGCCGCCGTCGTGCTCGTCGGCCGGATCACCTCGGCTGCGCTCTTCATGGCCTTCACGTTCCTGTGCATGGCGGGCATGTTCCTGCTGCTCGGCGCCGAGACGATCGCGGCGTTCCAGGTGCTCATCTACGTCGGCGCGATCACGGTCCTGATCCTGTACGGCGTGATGTTCACGCCGCAGGGCTCGCGCGACTACGGGCTGTTCTTCCAGAAGCAGACCCCCTGGGCCATCGTGTTCGTGGCGTTCCTGGCGGTGCCGGTGATGGTCTTCGCGTCCTCGTTCCAGGACGGGCGGCCGCTGGCGCGCGGAGGCGATCTGGTGCCGCTGGCGACGAGCCTCTTCGGCGACTTCGCCTATCCCTTCGAGGTCGCGTCGGTGCTCCTGCTCGCTGCCCTGGTCGGCGCGATCGTGCTCGTGAAGCGTGATGACGAGGAGATCCGATGACGCCCGCGGTCCCGCTCGGCGCGTTCATCGCGGTCTCGGCGGCGCTCTTCTTCATCGGATGCGCCGGGGTGCTCACGCGCCGCAACGCCGTCGTGATCCTGATGTGCGTCGAGCTGATGCTGAACGCGGCGAACCTGGCGCTCGTCGCCTTTTCGCGCCGCTACGGCGCGACCGACGAGCGTGGCAGCGTCTTCGTGGTGTTCGTGTTCGTGGTCGCCGCCGCCGAGGTCGCGGTCGGTCTCGCGATCGTCCTCTCCGCCTACCGCACGCGGCCCGTCGTGAACGTCGACGAGGCGCGCGCCATGAAAGGCTGAGGCGATGAGCGCGGCGGAGGGCACCGGAGCCGCGGGAACCTTCGTGCCATTTGTCTGGCTCATCGCGGCGTTCCCGCTGGCGGCCTTCCTGATCAACGGCCTCTTCGGAAAGCGTTGGCTGGGCCAGAGGAGCGGATGGCTCGCCTCCGCGTCGATCGGCGCCTCGGCGCTGCTGTCGATAGGCGTGTTCAGCGACGTCCTTCGTGGCGCGACGAGCACGACGGTGACGCTCTACCGCTGGATCGGCGTCGGCGATCTCAGGGTGGACGTCGCCGCGCTCGTCGACCCGCTTTCGGCCGTCATGCTCCTCGTCGTCACGGTCGTGTCGTTCCTCGTGCACGTGTACTCGATCGGGTACATGGAGCACGATCACGGCTTCTACCGCTTCTTCACGTGGCTCCCGCTCTTCGTGTTCGCGATGCTCATCCTCGTCCTTGCCGACAACTACCTCCTCATGTTCGTCGGCTGGGAAGGTGTCGGTCTCTGCTCGTACCTGCTCATCGGGTTCTGGTTCGAACGGCCTGAGCCGGTGTTCGCAGCCAAGAAGGCGTTCGTCATGAACCGGGTGGGCGACTGGGGGTTCATGATCGGCATGATCCTCACGTTCCTCGTCTTCGGCTCGATGAACTTCACAGAGGTCTTTGGGCAGGTGGAGATCGCGGAGCAGGGGGTTCTCGGCCTCATCTGCCTCGCCTTCTTCCTGGGCGCGACCGGCAAGTCCGCACAGCTCCCGCTCTACTCCTGGCTGCCCGACGCGATGGAGGGACCGACGCCGGTCTCGGCGCTCATCCACGCCGCGACCATGGTGACCGGGGGGGTCTACCTCGTCGCCCGGTCGACGCCGCTCTTCGAGGCCGCCGGAGGGGTGCTGGTCGTGGTCGGCGCGGTCGGCGCGGTGACCGCGATCTTTGCCGCGACGATCGCGCTCGTCCAAACGGACATCAAGCGCGTGATGGCGTACTCGACGGTCAGCCAGCTCGGCTACATGTTCCTGGCGCTCGGCGTCGGCGCGCCGATCGCCGCGATCTTCCACCTCGCGACGCACGCGTTCTTCAAAGCGCTCCTGTTCCTCGGCTCTGGCTCGGTCATCCACGCCATGGCCGGGGAGCAGGACATGCGGAAGATGGGCGGACTGCGCCGGAAGATGCCGCTCACGTACTGGACGATGCTCATCGCCGGCGGCGCGCTCGCCGCGGTGCCGCCGCTCGCCGGGTTCTGGTCGAAGGACGAGGTCGTGGGCGCCGCATTCACGAACGGCTATCCCATCCTCTGGACGATCGGCGTATTCACCGGCGGCCTCACCGCGTTCTACGTCACGCGCGCGCTGTGGCTCACCTTCCACGGAGAGCCGCGCGACCGTCACCTGTACGACCACGCGCACGAGTCGCCGCGGCTCATGACGGCGCCGCTGGTGGTGCTCGGGGTGGGCAGCGTGCTCGCTGGCTTCGTGGGCGTCCCGCCGGAGGATGGCTTCCTGCACCGGTTCCTGCCGGAGGCGCTGTACCCGCATGGACACGAGGTCCACCAGCCGCAGCTCGCCGTCATCGCGGGCCTCGCGGCCACGAGCGTCTTCGCCGGCCTCATCGGGATCTTCATCGGGCTCTCGATGTACGCGCGCCGCCGCCCCGACCCGGCCGCGGTCCGCCGGGCGGCCGGCCCGGTCCACCGGCTGCTCGAGAACAAGTACTACGTCGACGAGCTCCTCGACCGCCGGTTCGTGGATCTCTCGAAAGCCTTCGCCGGCGCGTCCTGGGCATTCGACGCGCACATCGTCGATGGCATCGTGAACCGGATCGGCTGGGCCTTCGGCCTGGCCGGCTCGGGGCTGCGGCGGCTGCAGACCGGCCTTGTCGGCAACTACGCGCTCTCCATCGTCGCTGGCGTGCTCGCGATCATCGTGCTCTATGGCGGGTACGCGACCGGGGTCCTTCGCCGTTGAGCCCCAGCAACATCCTCACGATCCTCATCGTCATCCCGCTCCTCGGGCTGATCCCGCTCGTCGTGTTCTGGCGCAGCAGGCGGGCGGCCTATCAGGTGGCGATCGTCACGACCGCCGTCGAGTTCGTCGCCTCGCTCGTCATGCTCGCGCGGTTCAAGGTCGGCGAGGCCGGGTTTCAGATGGTCGAGTCGGCGCCCTGGCTTCCGAGCTTCGGGATCCGTTACGAGCTCGGCGTCGACGGGATCTCGGTCCTGCTCGTGGTGATGACCACGCTGCTCACGCTCATCTCCGTCGTGTATTCCTCGGGCGGCGCCATCAAGGAGCGCGTGAGCGAGTTCGTGGCAGCGTTCCTTCTCCTCGAGGTCGGGATGGTCGGCGTGTTCCTGGCGCTGGATCTGTTCCTCTTCTACATCTTCTTCGAGCTGATGCTCATCCCGATGTACCTGATCATCGGGATCTGGGGCGGGCAGCGGCGCGTCTACGCGACGCTCAAGTTCGTGCTGTTCACGCTCGCGGGATCCCTGCTCATGCTCGTCGGCATCATTGCCGTGTACATCGCGAGCGGCGACCCCGGCGACCGCACCCTGTCGCTCCCGCTGCTCATCGAGCGGCGCGCCAGCTTCGCCCTCGAGTTCCAGGTCTGGGTCTTCCTCGCGTTCGCCCTGGCCTTCGGCATCAAGATGCCGATGGTCCCCGTGCACACCTGGCTGCCCGATGCGCACGTCGAGGCGCCGACGGCGGGCTCGATCATCCTCGCCGGCGTCCTGCTGAAGGCCGGCGGGTACGGGTTCCTGCGCTTCGCACTGCCGCTCTTTCCGTACGGCACGCAATTCTGGCTCCCCGTGCTCATCTTCCTGTCGGTCGTCGCGATCGTGTACGGCGCGATCGTCTCCGCGGTGCAGAAGGACTTGAAGAAGCTCGTCGCGTACTCGTCGGTAGCACACATGGGCTTCGTCACGCTCGGTATCTTCGTCCTCGACCTGCAGGGTGGGGTCGGCGCGACGCTGCAGATGCTCAACCACGGCATCGTGACCGGAGCGCTATTCCTCTTGGTCGGCATCCAGTACGAGAAGACGCACCGTCGCCTCATCGCCGACCTGGGCGGCCTGGCGAACCGTTGGCCGCTGTACACGGTGTTCTTCGGCGTGTTCACCCTGGCCTCGCTCGGCCTCCCGGGGCTGAACGGGTTCGTCGGCGAGTTCCTCGTGCTGCTCGGCGCCTTCAGCTTCAACCCGCCGACCGGCCCGGGCGGCCTTTTCTGGGGTCCGGTCGCTGCGATCGGGGTGATCCTCGCCGCCGTGTACCTCCTGTGGATGTTCCAGCGCGTCATGTTCGGCACCGTTCGCGAGGCCTACCGCGCGCTGCCTGACCTCTCGCCGCTCGAGGTCGCCTGCGCGGTTCCGCTCCTGGCGCTGACTGTCGTGATGGGCGTATTCCCGCAGCCGTTCATCGCGATTATCGAGCCTTCGGTCGCTCGCGTGATCGCGCTGGCGACCGGTGGCGCCGTGGCGATCCGATGAGCACCGTGTTTTCCCCGCGAGCTGCGCGCTTCGCTGCTCCGCCCGCGTGGGCCCTTGCGGCTCGGTCGGGCCTAGCCCGCCCTCGCCTGGTCGCTGGTCGGACCCTGCGCTGCGAAGGGCGCGTCCCTGCAGCCCTGATCTACGTGTCGAGGCACGGAGGCGGAGCCGACGGGCCGAGCGGATCGAGGATCCGGTGAGCACGAGCGACGAGCGACTACGCCGCGAGGAGCCCGTTCCTCCAGCCTTGAGCTATCCGTCGAGGCACGGAGGCGGAGCCGACGGGCCGAGCGGATCGAGCAGATGAGCAACGTCCTCGCCGTCATGCCGGAGATCGTGGTGACGGTCGTCGCGACGCTCGTGCTGCTCGTGGACACGATGCTGCCGCGTCGCGCGGAGCGTGGCTGGCTCGCGCTCCTCACCGTCGCTGGTCTCCTCGTCGCGCTGGTGAGCGGACCGTTCGTGACAGTCCCGGGGACCGCCTTCAACGGCTTCGTGCAGATCGACACGTTCACGACGTTCTCTCGCGTGGTCTTCATCGTGCTCGCCATCTTCGCCGTGCTCGTCGCGCCCGGGTACCTGGCGCGGCACGACATCCCCGCGGGCGAGTACTACGCGATCGTCCTGTTCTCCACGGTGGGCGCAATGACCATCGCGCTCTCGAACGATCTCATCACGCTGTTCCTCGGCATCGAGCTCATGTCCATCCCGGTGTACGCGCTCGCCGGGATGCAGCGCCACGACCGCTATTCGAACGAGGCGGCACTCAAGTACTTCCTCCTCGGCGCGTTCAGCTCGTCCTTGCTGCTGTACGGGTTCGCCTGGCTGTACGGGGTGACGGGGACGACGGAGTTCGGCCCGATCGCGGCGGCGGTAGCGCGTACGGGGCTTGCGGATGGCCCGACGCTCATCGCGCTCGCGCTGGTGACGGCCGGACTCAGCTTCAAAGCCGCGGTGGTGCCATTCCATCAGTGGACGCCCGACGCGTACGACGGCGCCCCGACGCCCGCGACCGCGTTCATGTCCGTCGCTCCCAAGGCCGCCGCGTTCGCCGCGATCCTGCGGCTCATGGTCGGGGGCCTCGGTCCGCTCGGCACGGACTGGGGCATCGCGTTCGCGGTCCTCGCGGCGGTCACCATGACGCTCGGGAACGTCGTTGCCCTCGCGCAGACGAACGTGAAGCGGATGCTCGCGTACTCGAGCGTCGCGCACACCGGATACATCCTCGCCGCGGTGGCCGCGTACCGCGCCGGCGACTCTGCCGGCGCGGCGGTGCTCTTCTACGTCGTCGCCTACGGCCTCATGAACCTCGGTGCGTTCGCCTGTCTCCTGTACTTCGATATCGAGGGCACGCGGGGGGCGACGCTCATGGAGCTGAATGGCTTCGCGCGGCAGGAGCCGCTGGGCGCGCTCACGTTCGCGATCTTCCTCATCTCGCTCACGGGGATCCCGCCGACGGTCGGCTTCGTCGCGAAAGTGTTCGTCATCCAGCCGGTCCTCGACGCTGGGCTGACCTGGCTCGCTGTGATCATCGCGCTGAACGCCGTGCTCGCCGCCTTCTACTACCTTCGGGTCGTCGTGCACCTGTATATGCACGAGACGGACGAGCGATCGGCTCCGATCATCTCCGAGCGGATGCTCAACGTATCGCTCGGGGTCTCGGCGCTCGCCGTCGTCGTGCTGGGAGTGCTGCCCGATGGCCTGTACGCGTGGGCCCTCCAGGCGGCCGCGCCGCTGGTGCTGCGCTAGCGGTAGTGGCGTGTCTCGGAATGGCGTCCGGACACGCCACGAGGCACCCGATCAGCCCCCGGTCGGCAGCAGGCGCTCCCCGGCGAACCCACCGATCGCGCCCAGGGCCACCGCGGCGGCGAGTGGGACCAGGAGCGCCGGAAGGTCGAGCGTGAGGACGCCTCCGAACCTCGACACCGGCGGGAACGACGGCGCGAAAGCCTGGTGCAGCTGCGTCGCGAGGATGCTGCCGATGAACAGCGAGAACATGAGGGCGCAGGGCGCCGCGAGCGCGCCCAGCCTGCCCGCGATCACGCCGCTGCAGACGAGGATCACCGTGGGCACGCCGAACAGCACCAGCGGCGGCACCGGCAGGGGCTCGGTGAGCCCCCACCACAAGCCCAGTCCGGTCGTCGCGGCTGTGACCGCGGCGACCATCCGCGTCATCGCGAGCCGAGGACTCGCCGGTGCGCCGCCGCGCCGGCCCAGCGCTGGCGCGCGTAAGCGCCACACCAGCCGGAGATGGCGGCAGGGATCGCGAACTGCAGGAGCACGACCTGCACGATGAGGAGTCGCACGATGAACCCGGCGAGACCCGCCGGATCCTCCTGACCGGTGCCGTGGCGGGCTGTCGTCATGGCCACGAACAGCAGGTTGCCGAGATACACGGTGAGAAATCCCGCGAGCGCGCCGCGACGTCCAGCGAAGAAGCCCGTGCCGAGCGCCGCGAGCACGACGATCGCGATCATCAGCTGAGGGCTGCCGCTCGGAAGGCGAGTGAACGCGACCCCCAGCACGACCGCTCCCGCCACAACGGCAAGCCAGAAGCGCCACCGCGCCATCAGCGGACCGTGGCGAGCGCGTGGTCCGCGTGGTTGAAGGGCTCCGCACGGCCGTCCCGGCCGATCGCGGCGATGTCCTCGATGCGGACGCCGAACCGTCCCGGCATGTAGATGCCCGGCTCGATCGAGAACGCCATGCCGAGCTCCAGCGCGAGGTCGTTGCCCGACACGAGGTAGGGATGCTCGTGTCCGTCCAGGCCGATGCCGTGGCCCAGCCGGTGGATGAATCGCTCGCCGTACCCGCCTCCGTCGATCACCGATCGGGCAGCGGCGTCCACGGCCGACGCGCGCGCGCCCGCGCGCGCGGCTGCGTAGCCCGCCTCCTGCGCGCGGCGGACGAGATCGTGCACCCGCACGAGCTCGGCATCAGGGTCGCCCACAACGACCGTACGCGTGATGTCGGAGCAGTACCAGGCGCGCGTGCCGCCGAAGTCCAGCACGACGGCATCGCCGGCTTCGATGACACGCTGGCCGCTGTGGTGGTGTGGCGACGCGCCATTCGGTCCTGAGGCAACGATCGTGAAGCTCACCTCCTCGTGGCCCTCGCTGCGCAGCATGGCCGCGATGTCCGACGCGAGCGCATCCTCACGGCGGCCGGCGTACTCGAGCTCGCGGATGTGCGCGTACGCGCGATCCGCCGAGGAGGCAACCTCGCGCAACGCCAGGAGCTCACCCGCCTCCTTGCGCATTCGCAGGACGCGGATGACCTCCGACGCCGGACGGAAGCGCCGCGCGGGTAGCGCGTTCTGGAGCGCCAGGACGAACATCGCCCAGAGCTCGTCGCCGACAGCGACGTCCCCGGATCCCGCCGCGGCTGCCGCGGCCAGCACGCTGGGGTCATCCGCCTCCTGCCACTGGCGCAGCTCGAGACCGGGTGCGGCGGCCTTCGCGCGCCGTGCCTCGAGCGCCGGGACGACCAGAACAGCCCCACCGTCGGCGGTCAGCACGAGGGCGGTCATGCGCTCGCTCGTGGGGATGCGGTAACCGGCGAGATACGCGAGGTCGGAGCCGGGGCCGACGATCAGCGCACCGATGCGGCGATCGGCAAGCAGCCCGGCCACGCGCTGGCGCCGGAGCCGGTATTTCTCCGGATCGAGGGGCTCCCGCAACACGCCTGCCATCCTAGGGTGGCATGCGCACCCGTCTTGTGACGTTCCTCGCGCTTCTGCTCGTCTCAGTCGGCCTGTGGTTCCTGGCCGGTGGGCTGCCGCCGATCGCCGTCCACCCCACGCCGACCGTCACGTCTTCCGAGTTCGCGACCTCGCGCCCGCCGACAACGGCATTCCCTGCCACGGGTGCCTCGCCGCCGGGGGCGCGTCCGATCCCGGACGGCTATCGCGTCCAGGTCCCGCGACTGCGGATCGACCTTCCGATCAAGGAAGGCGATTTCGCGCGGGACATCGACAATCAGCAGACTCCGGAGCACGCCGCCTTCCATCTCCCCGGCACGCGTATCCCGGGAGAGGGGAGCAACAGCTACATCTACGCGCACGCGCGGACCGGCATGTTCCTGTCGCTTTGGGACGCGCGGGTGGGCGATGACGTGATCGTCGCCGCCCCTGACGGCACGCAGCTGGGCTACGTGGTGAGCGAGGTGCATCCACGGATCCCGTACACGGAGGTCAAGTGGGCGGAGCCCACGCCGTCGGAGCGCCTCACCCTGCAGACGTCGACCGGCCCAAATCCTCAAGACCCCCGCTTCGTCGTGGTCGCGGTGCCCAAGCGGACACGAGCCGCCGGCGGTTGCCCCGAGCTCTGTTCCCTCCGCGTCCAGGAGGCGCGCAGATTGCCCGTCCGCAGAGCGGGCGGCCGAGCGTCGGTACGGAACTTGCATCCCGCCCGAGCGAGAGCGCTACGCAGCCCAGCTGCGATCGCGACGAGACCGGAGGGTGCGATGACACGGAGCAAGGGGGCGATGACGGTCGCCGAGGCTGGACGCAAGGGCGG
>Ga0136620_10000590_pt1 | contig 16642 bp, 11 predicted proteins | sample AntDrymUQ4162106_2_FD_104806 | JGI IMG/M metagenome (GOLD analysis project Ga0136620, IMG submission 104806) | Polar desert sand microbial communities from Dry Valleys, Antarctica - metaG UQ416 (21.06) | ecosystem: Environmental > Terrestrial > Soil > Desert | place: Antarctica: Dry Valley... | reverse complement strand
TCGTCTTCCAGCTCCATATCCCACAAATGGCTGCGCTCGGGGTCAAGAAGGTCGCCGACCTGCTTCTACGCTACGTCTCGGTGGGTGACAGTGTCGCAGCACACGAGATCACGCTTCCGATCGTGGTCAACGCGGTCTCCGCCGACGAAGCAGCCGGTGCCGCGTCCGATCAGGACGTACTCGAGGAGGTCCTGATCTTAAAAGCAGCACGAGGACAGAAGGAAGCACGCGACCTTGCGGACCGTGGCGACTTCGAAGCGGCGCAGAAGCTGCTGCGCGATTCGGCAGACGAGCTCCGGGCGATCGCCCCCACCTCCAAGCGTGCCCAGGAGCTTTTCCAAGAGGCCGACATCCTCGACTCTCATTCGTCGATGGCAGCACCAGGTTTGTACGATGCCCTTCAGAGCAAGACGTGGCACTACGACCAGCACCGGAAGCAACGCTCACGCCGGCGTCCGCCCCAGGACCCTGACAAGCAAAGCTGATAACCAAGCGATTCAAGAGCCGCCGGTTCGCAGGGCCGGCGGCTCTCAGTCTCACGCTACTTGTGGTCAGTCCCGTTTGGTGCCCGGCGCGGTCGGCTACGGGCTCGGTCTCTTCTCTCTCCTGGGGGTCTGCTGGAGGTGGTGATCACTCAGTCCGTCTGAGGCCCAGCCGCTCATCGGCAACCGCCTCAGCCCCCTCGCGCGCTTGGTGGTGACCCGTGAGAACCTCGAGGAACACGGCTCGTTCCAGAGCTAGTAGCGAGACGTCGGTTTCCGCCTTGACTGTGGCCGTACGGGGCACGGCTATGAGCAGCGCTATCTCGCCGAAGAACTCACCCGGGCCCTGCCTGCGGACCGGTCGACCCCCGATTGAGACCTCGACCTCGCCTTCGTCGATGATGTAGAAACGATCCCCGAACTCTCCCTCTTTGATTATTGCAGTACCAGATGTAGCTCTGACTGGAACGAGATTCGCAGCGATCCGTTCGACGATGGGAGCGGCGAGCTGAGAGAACAATGGGAGCGATCTAATGAGGTCGAGCTCGCGTACCGGCACGGTCACCGACTCGTCGATGCGTCGAAGCGGTCGCCACAACCGTAGGCACACCACGGGGAGCAGGGAGCCTGCGATAGCGAACGTGAAGGCATGACCAATGCTCTCTACCAGCACAGAGGCGAGCACTGCACCGATTGCGAGGCCTCCCATTCTCAAGCCCTCCATCAGCCCGAAGATGCGGGAGAGAGCGGCGTCGGCGACTACTCGTTGCGTGAGCGTTCGACCCGCCACATCCATAAGGCTCGTCGCCGCCCCGACGGCGAGCAGCAATCCGGCCGCCACGAGCGGTCCGGGTGCCACGCCCACAAATACCAGAGAACCGCCCAACACCAGTGATGCGGTGAGTATCGGCAGGGCCAAGCGCGACCGCCCAACCAGTGCAATGGATGCGAGCGACCCAATCAAAGCACCGCCTCCAAGGCATGCGTTCAGCCACCCAACTCCCGGCTCACCGATATCCAGGACGACGACGGCCAGCACCACAAGCAGCACATCCAGAGCACCTTCCTGAAAAGACGGAGCAGCCATGATGGACACGACCGTTACGTAGTCCGGGTTTCTGACCACGAGCCGGAGGGCTTCGAGAGTGTCCGAAATCACCTCTCTCGGCCCGGCCGGTGCCCGTCGACCAACGGGTCGACCGGGTACCACGTTGACCGCTACAAGGAGGAAGCCGCCAACCAGCAGCCCGGCCATGACCACGAAGACGGTCCCAGGTTCCCCTATCTGCAAGAGCACGGCGGTGATTGCAGGACCTGCAATCATGCTCAAGCTCTGAATCGTACCGGCCACCACGTTCGCTGCGGTCAGTTCCTCGGGCGTAGCCACCAAGGATGGAAGAAGCGCCCCCTGGATCGGCCGCGTGAGAGTGATGCTAGATGCCGTAGCAGCAGCCAACGCATAGATAACCGCTATCGGCCACGCCAACAACAACGCTATTCCTGTGAGCCCGGCTGCAAGCGCTTGAGAGAGGTAGGCGATTTGCAGCAACTTTTCACGTCGATGGCGATCTCCAAGAGATGCCGCCAGAGGAGCAACTATCATCGCCGGAGCAAGCTGGACGAAAGCAACCACCCCTGTTGCCACCGCGCCTCCCACCTTGTATGCGTAGACCAAGATCGCTATCCAGGTCGCCCACTCCGCCAGGTTGAAAGTCACGAAAGCCGCTTCCACTGCCAACAGGCGGCGGTTACGGCCGACTGCGGCCAGAGCTCGAAAAGGGGAGGACGCCGCGGCCATGACCAAGGATTATAGGCTTGGGTCGGTTCGGCACCAGAGGCTCCCGGAGGCCGAACGCCCAACGGCAGGACGACGCATGAGCCGTCGTCGCCGGGAGTTGAAATAGAGAGGGCTGCAGGATGCAAGAGCGTTCTTTAGGGGTAGATCCCGAGACGATGCGCCGCATCGGCTATCACACGGTCGACATGCTCGTAAACCGCATGACCGTGCAGAAGGATCTCAGCAGTGGCGTCCATACCTCCCCACAAGCGCTGGCGCGATTCCTCGAAGATCCACCCGAGCAAGGCCAAGACTTCGAGGCGATCGTCTCGGAGCTCGAGAAGGACGTCCTGCCGGCGTTTCTTTCTTGTGACCACCCGAACTTCTTTGCCTTCATCCCGGGTTCCAGCACATGGCCCGGCGCCCTCGCCGACCTCATAGCAAGCGCCCTGAACGTCCATGCGACCTCGTGGCTGGAAGCACCCGGCCCCAGCCAGATAGAGCTTGTCGTTCTGGACTGGTTCAAGAGCTGGATCAGCTATCCATCCTCTGCCTCCGGCGTACTCGTGAGCGGCGGTTCGGCGGCGAACATGACAGCATTGGCCTGCGCCCGAGAGGCTCTGCTGGGAGTCATGACGGACAAGGCCGTCGTCTACGTTTCCGACCAAGCCCACTCATCCATGGCCAGGGCCGCACGAATTCTGGGCTTTCATCCCGATCAGGTACGGGTCCTACCCACAGACGAGTACTTTCGCCTGCGTCCGGATGCGCTTGAGGAAGCCATGGCCTCAGACGTCGGTGCAGGCCGCCGGCCCCTGTTCGTGGCCGCGAGTGGTGGCTCGACCAACACCGGAGCCGTCGATCCACTACCGCGGATCGCCGAAGTCTGCCGTGACCACGGAGTGTGGTTTCACGTCGACGCGGCCTACGGCGGCTTTGCCACTCTCACAGCAAGAGGCCGTGAGCTGATGTCAGGCATCGAACTGGCGGACTCTGTAACGCTTGATCCTCACAAGTGGCTCTATCAGCCGTTCGAATGTGGCTGCCTTCTGGTCAGAGAGGGACTGCACCTGCGCCGAGCTTTCGAGATCGTGCCCGACTATCTCGCGGACAGCGAAGCCACACAAGACGAAGTTAACTTCTGCGATCTGGGAGTGCAGCTTACCCGAGGATGGCGCGCGCTGAAGGTGTGGATGTCGCTCAAGTACTTCGGCGTAGACGCCTTCAGGCAGGCGGTGGAAACATCAATGGAACTCGCCGCCGCCTGCCAAAGACGAATCGAGGAGAGCGACGAGCTCGAGCTAATGGCGCCCGCAACCCTCGGCGTGGTCTGTTTCCGCCGCTGCGTCCCAGATGCAGATGAGGAAACCATCGAACGGGTGAATGCCTCGCTGACCGAGGGGCTGCTGGCAAGTGGAGTCGGGATGGTCTCCTCCACGAGACTTCGTGGTCGCTACGCCCTCAGGATGTGCATCCTCAACTACTCCAGCACGGAGGCTGATGTGACCTCGGTGCTCGAGTGGCTGGAGAACGCTACCCCGACGGATGCTGCGGCCGCTCCGAAATCAGTAGCAACATTCGACCGGAATCCAAGCATCCTGAAAACCAGCGCGGCGGAAGCGGGCGTGCAGACGGCCACCGCCCGAGAGGTTCCCCTCTTTCAATCGCTTTCTGATACGGAGCTTGCTGCGGCCCTTGTGGGAGCGAGGGAAACAAGGATCGGGGAGGGTGAGGTCGTGCTGCGGCGATGGGATTACGGGCGCGACTTCTACGTCGTTATCGAAGGGACGCTTCGGGTCCACGTGGACGAGGAGTTGGTGAGAGAGCTCGAGCCCGGCGACTTCTTCGGCGAGCTCGCAGCATTGGATTGGGGCGCGGGTTACGGCTATCCTCGGCTGGCGACCGTCGTGGCGCAGTCGGCGGCAAGACTGCTCGTGTTCCCCCCTGAAAGGCTGCGGGAGCTTGTGAGCAAGCTGCCCGACTTGGAACGTCAGGTGAGGGCCGCTTCTTCGCAGCGATTGCGAAAAACCTAATGAAGAGGCCCTCCGGGCGCCCCAAGGACCTTATCGAGCTCGAGGTTCTCGGCGCCTCGACATACGAGCTGGAAACGGGATGCCTCCCGGAATCAAGATGATCGTTTGCCTCGCCGCCAATCCGTCGATAGACCGCCTGTTCGAGGTCGATCGGGTCGTGAGAGGCGAGACTCACCGACCGACCAAGTTCGTGCAGGTCGCCGGAGGCAAGGGACTAAACGCAGCGCGGGCGGCGGCGACCCTGGGCGCAGATGTGCGAGTCGTCGCGATCCTCGGCGGCCACGCCGGAAGGTGGATCGCGCAGGAGCTCGACTCGGAAAAGGTTCCCTATAGGGCATTGTGGATCGATGTAGAGACGCGCTCGTCGCTTTCGGTCGCCGATCGGTCGAGCGGAGTGATGACCGAGTTCTACGAACGCGGCGAGGCCATCCCGGAGTCCCTGTGGCCCGAGCTTATGGCGGCCCTGGCGGACGATCTCTCCGGTGCCGGCCGGCTCACTATCTCGGGCTCCCTCCCACCCGGCCCGCCGCTGGATGGGTACAAGCGGATCGTGGAGGTGGCTCACGACATGGATGTGCCGGTGGCGCTCGACGCAGCCGGCGACTATCTCGCACAGGCACTCGAGGCGCACCCCGATGTCGTCAAGATCAACGCGGCGGAGGCGGCTGCCCTCTTGGATGTGCGGCTCGCCGAAGCCCACTCCGCTGATGCTGCATCGGAGCTACGCTCGCGAGCGGGAGGAGACGGACACGCGGCCATCATCACACTTGGGGATCAGGGCATCGTGGCCGCCGCTCCCGACGGTTCCGAGTGGAAAGGCTCGATCGACACTAAGGGGAAGTATCCAGTTGGCTCCGGCGATGCCTTTCTGGGCGGGCTTGCCCTGGCGCTGGACCGCGCACTCCCCTGGCCCGAGGCGCTCGCTGTTGCCATCGGGGCTGCGGCCGCCAACGCCGAGCGCGCCGGAGCGGGCACGCTCGATGCCGACCGTGCGTACGAGCTCTCGGGCATGGTTCGCCTCTCGGCGCAGTGATCACGCCCGAGCTCCGATAGCCTCAACGGTCACAAATGAAAGATGAAGAGGCTTCGGTTCCAGAACCCTATCCGCCAATCGAGCCGTACGAGCATGGGATGTTGGACGTGTATGGCGGCGATCAGATCTACTGGGAGACATGCGGTAATCCACGGGGAAAGCCGGCCATCATCCTGCACGGCGGCCCTGGTTCTGGATGTGTGCCATGGCACCGACGACTCTTTGATCCAGACGCCTACCGGCTGGTGCTGTTAGACCAGCGCGGCTGTGGGCGGAGTAAACCGCCTGCGAGCGATCCTGAAGCTCCACTAACGGACAACAACACGCTCAACCTGATAGCGGACATCGAGTTGCTCCGCCAATATCTCGATGTCGAAAAGTGGCTCGTCTGGGGTGGATCGTGGGGAAGCACACTGGCGCTCGCCTACGCAGAAAGCCACCCGACTCGGGTCAGCGAGATGATCTTGTGGGGCATCACCACAGGACGACGCTCGGAGTTCGACTGGTTGTTTCGCGGTGGGCTGGCCGCCTTCTTTCCTCAGCAATGGAATGCTCTCCAGGACGCCTTTGGAGTGACAGACGAGGGCGGCGATATCGTTGACACTTGCCATCGGTTACTCAGCGATCCCGATTCCGCGGTCCGCCGGCGAGCCGCCCAGGCGTGGTGCATGTGGGAATCCGCTACCTCGGAGTGGCCCCCGAGGACTGAACTGGCCGACAGGTTCACCGACCCGGGATTCGCGCTGGCCTATGCGCGTATAGTGACCCACTACGTCGGCCACAACGCCTGGCTGGAAGACCAGAATCTGCTGGCCGGTGCGGCTGTGCTTGCCGACGTCCCAGGGACGATGGTGAACGGGCGCTTTGACTTTCAGGCGCCCGTCGCCAACGCCTGGGAACTTCATCGCGCATGGCCGCGAGCAGAGCTCGTCATCGTAGACGATGCCGGACACGCGCCGAGCGACCCCCGACTCACACGAGAACTGGTCCTCGCCGGCGATCGATTCCGACCATGATCTACAGTGTGGCCCGGAGCTTGTTTGCCGCCCTGGCCATTGCCGAGTAGCTGCCCCGGTTCGCAGCAGCGTCGGCTGCTGCGGCCCCCTTCATCACGTCGCTAGCAATTGTCCTTACGTTCCTCAAAGCACCACCGTGAGCAAGCGCTACAGCTGGACCTGCGGTCGCTCGATCACCCGACTCCGAAACGGCGAGCATGCGGCGAGCCTTTAGCCACGACACCGAAGACCACTGTCGCCGCCGCTGCGACCGCGAACGAAGTAAGCGATGCCCCGAGCCACGATGAGGCTGTTGGCAACCTCAGCCAGTCTCCCAACAAGCCCCTCATCCATCCCGACCACCACGAAACCGTCCCGGGATTGATCCAGTTGTATGTCAGAAACCCCATCGCCCAAGCCGCAACGAGGGCCCAGTTCACTCCGCCTGCGTACCAGTAAGCACCGTCCCTACGATAGAGCGCCCCCACGTCGTAGCGTCCGCCACTGAGCAGGTAGTAATCGGCGGTGAGCACTCCGAACAATGGCACGAACAGCGCTCCGAGCAACAACAGGAAGTTCTCGTACTGAACCAGGTTGACGACCAGCGCGAGCGCAGTGCAGATCGCACCCACCATCAAGACCAGAAGGCGTTGCGATGCTCGCGGCGCGATGTTCTGCATCGACACCGCTGTGGAGTACATATTGGCGAACGCTTCATCGGTCTCATCCACCAGCAAGATCAGAAGGGCAACGAATCCCACAGGAATCGCCAGCATGGTTCCGATGAATGCCTCCGGATTGGCCGGATCACCGTCCCGCCCCAGGACCAGCAGCACTCCGATCGAGTAGAACCACACATGCGCGATGAAGTAGCCGAGTCCGGCTCCCCAGAACGCGGCCCCGCTTTTGCGGGCGAAACGCGAGTAGTCCGCAACTAGGGGTATCCACGAGATCGGCAACGCTACCGAGAGATCGACGGCCTGCCAGAAGTTTGGCCACCCTCCCTCACCGGTGCTGGACCAGAAGGCAGATATCTCGAAGTTTGAGAGCATGTACCAAGTGATGTATGCGCTCGACGCGATGACGGCCCACACCGCAAAGCGCCGGATCCACTGCCTCACGACCGCTACCGGCCCTCCGGCCGCCATGACTACGGAGATCACTCCGAACAGGATCACCCACACGGGGCGCGCCCCGACCCCAATCATCCGCTCGCTGACGGCCGCAGCCGCCGCCGCGATGATGAACAGCTCGAACGAACCCCATCCGATGTTCTGCAGGATGTTGAAGATGGTAGGCACGTACGAGCCGCGTATGCCAAGGGGCGCGCGGTACAGGGTCATCGTTGGCACCCCGGTATCGGCCCCGATGCGGGCTGCAGTCGCGAGCATCAGGTTGCCGATTAGCGCCCCTACGACTATGGCCACCAGCGCTTCTCTGAAACTCAGCGCCGGTACCAGCAACGCTCCGACGACCGGTAGTAGAAGCGAGATGCCGAGATTGCCCCACAGCACTCCGAGATCGAGCCCACCGAAGACACGGCGGTCTTCGGGAACCGGCTCGATGCCCCATGGAGGAACCCGTTCGATACGTTCGAGCACACCCAAAGTGCTCACCTCCCTACGCCCGCGTTACCGGGATCAGGTTGAGGGCCCCACGCGGGTCCCTGCCTATGGGTCGCGGACGGCGTCGGCCCGCCTCTCAGCCCGGTGCCCCGAGCTCCCCTGATGCACATCGAGTATACCAGCGGCTTCTGTGGGCGCCGGAGTGCCCTAAAGGGCACCGGCAGACGCTCAAAACGCACTTGGGGGGCCAGGCGCTTCCTCGCATTCTATTTGCGACCTTGGATTGATCTCCCTATGGTTCCACTCTGTGGGGTGTTTCCTGGTGGGGGAGGAAAATCGTGCGTAAGGCTGCTCTGGCCTGGGCCGAAGCACCTCTTCGACGGGGCGGTCTACGTCCGGGGCGCGATGACGTTGCACCGGTTAGCCTCGCCGTAGGCGACGGAGATTTCTTCGAGATTCTCCGGCGACGGGCAGCTTCCCGGTCTGGCGACAACGTCACGACGGGACAGTTCATCCGGCTCGCCGAGGAGGTCTCCGGAAAGAACCTGGATGGGCTCTTCAACAGATGGCTGTTCAAGCCGAAGAAGCCAAGGTTGTTCGAGGCACCAAGGCTCGCGCGAGGTCCGCCGCTCGCCCCGGTCACGGTTCGACCCGATTTTTTAGGGGCGCCAGAGTGCAGAAAACTGCACCGAGAGGCGCTCAAAACGCGGGGCCGGTTTTTTAGGGGAGGACGTCCATGTAACGCTCCCGCTCCCAGTCGGTTACCGCGGACAGGAAGCGTTCCCACTCGTCCCTCTTGTAGTGCTCGAACACACTGTAGAGGCGGCCGGTCAACGCGCCGCGCACTACCTCGTCCTCGGCCAGCGCGTCGAGAGCCTCTCCGAGGTGACCCGGTACGCGCGGGATCTCGCCGCCCTCTGCCAGCACGTCGTAGACGTTGCGCTGCTGTGGGGGGCCGGGGTCGAGCTTGCGCTTGACCCCGTCGAGGCCGGCCCGCAACAGCGCTGCCTGAGTAAGGTAAGGGTTGCACGCAGAGTCGACGGCGCGGAACTCGAAGCGGCCGCCGCTGGCAACGCGCACCAGACAGGTGCGGTTCTGCCAGCCGTAGTCCTTGTAGATGGGTGCCCAGAAACCGAAGTCCCAGAAACGCTTGTAGGAGTTGACGGTCGGGGCTCCGAGACATGTGAGGGCGCGGTAATGATCGAGGATCCCGCCCATGAACTGGAGCCCGATCTTCGACAACCTCGCCGGCCCCTTCTCGTCGTAGAAGACGTTGTTGCCCTCCTCGTCGACCAGCGTGAAGTGGTGGTGGGCGCCGTTCGCCGACACTCCCGTGAACGGCTTGGGCATGAAGCAGGCGGCGACACCGTGCTTTCTCGCCACGGCCGCGCAGATCTGCCGGTAGGTCGAGAGGTTGTCTGCGGTGCGGACGGCCCGGTCGAACAGGAAGTTGAGCTCGAGCTGTCCCGGCGAGTCCTCGTGGTCGCCGTAAGAGGGAGTAAGGCCAAGCCGCTCGCCGTAGTCGACGACGTCCAGAATGATAGGGCGCAGCTCTTCGAACTGATTGATGTGATAGCACCACGGCTTGGTCAGGCCGACGGCGTCGTTGGGATCGTCCGTCTTCTTCATCCACATCATCTCGGGCTCGATCCCGCACAGGAACGTGTAGCCGAGCTCTTTCTCGATCTCGTTTACGGTCCGCTTGAGGTTCTGGCGAGGATCGGCCTCGAGGAGATCGCCGGTCTCGGTGTCATAGCAATCGCAGAACACGCGCGCTACCCGCGAGTCCCACGGAAGCTGGGCGAAGGTGTCAAGATCGGCGATGGCGGCCAGCTCTGACTCTTCCGGCCCGAAGCCTATGTAACGGTCGTTGTGGTCGACAAAGAGGTCGGCCGTGGCGCCGTAGACGAGCTGGTAACCGTCCTCTGCGACCTTCTCCCAATGAGACGCCGACACTCCCTTGCCGTTGACGTGGCCCGACACGGAGATCTGCTGAAAGAAGATGTACTTGATCCCCTGCTCGTCGATGAACTTGCGGATCTCGTTGATCCTGTTGCGCCGGTTGGGGTCGCTGCGGGCCTCCCCCAGGCTGGGAAAGGGGTCGGGCACCGGGCCCCTGGACAGAACGTTCTGGACCTGCGTCATCGCCGGACCGGCTTCGCTTCCTGCCACCTGAGCTCCTTTGCTAACGAGCAATAACTCTCGACACGGCAGCGCCCGAGAACGCTCGCGGACGGGGCCCCCCGGCACGCCGGCCGAAGGACCGGCCATGCTTACCCGGACGCTACGTGAGCGGGAAGCCTCCGTCAAGGCAACCCACCGGACGGCGGCAACCAGAGCGAATACGGGCGATATAAACTCGGCCACAACATCTGGAGGGGCCCGCCCCCGCGGAGAGAGGAGCACGAAACCATGTGCGGAATCGCCGGTATCATCCATAGGGACGGCTCCGCCGACATCGGGAACGAGATGACTCGGATGCTTCAGTCCATGAAGCATCGAGGCCCCGACTCGACCGGCTACGCCCTGTTCGGCCCGCCCACCGACCTGATCGTGATCCGCTTCAAGCTGGCGGACTCCAACGACCGGCGCGATTTCGAGTTCAAGGAGCGGCTGGAACGCCATCGCCTCGAGGTCGAGTCCCGCCTCAACAAGATCGGCGCCACCATCGACAGGGTGGAAAGCGAGACCCAGTACGCCTATAGGGCCCGAGTTCGCTACGAAGGCGACATCAAGTCGCTCACCGACTATCTCGAGGACATCCCCGGCTGCGAGGTGCTCTCGCTGGGCCACTCGCTCGAGATCATCAAGGACCTCGGAGACGCGGCCGAGGTCTGCGAACAGTACAACCTCGACGGCTTCGAGGGCACCCACGGCATCGGCCACGTCCGGATGGCCACCGAGTCAGACGTGGACATCTCCGGCGCCCACCCCTACTGGGCCTACCCTTTCTCGGACGTGGCCGTCGTCCACAACGGCCAGCTCACGAACTACTTCCGCTGGAAGAGGCGGCTCGAGCACTCGGGACACCGCTTTCAGTCTGAATGCGACTCCGAGATCATTGCCGTGTATCTGGCCGAGAAGATGGCCGACGGGCGCTCGCTCGAGGATGCGATGAACGACAGCCTCGATGACCTCGACGGCGTCTTCACCTACATGGCCGTGACCGAGAACAGCCTCGGCATGGCCAAGGACGAGATGGCCGCCAAGCCCCTGGTCCTCTACGAGTCCGACGATCTCGTGGCCATGGCGTCCGAGGAGATCGCCATTCGCGCCATCCTGGATCGCGAGATCGATACTCGTGATCCTTACGAGAAGCAGGTGCTCGTGTGGTCACGGTAGACGACCGAGAGCGGAGGACCAAGTACGACGCCCGCGGGCTCAGCGAGCCTCACGCCAACGTCCCCAAGGTCTCAGACATCGAGGAAGGGCGCGCCTCCTTCGACGCCACCGGGCTCAGTACTCGCGAGATCAACCTGGAGCTCCGCTGGCTGCTCTACGAGGAAGGCATCGGCGATGTCACTGTCCGCAACCCCGCCGCCAAACACTCCATCGCCGTGGGCATCCTCAGGCGATGCAATCTGCGCATCGAGGGCAGCCTCGGCTACTTCGGTCTGGGCTTGATCGATGGCCCCGAGGTTGTGGTGACCGGCCGTGTGGGGTGGTCGGTGTGCGAGAACATGATGTCGGGAGTGGTCGTGATCGAGAAGAATGCAGGCTCCCTCACCGGAGCCGCCATCCGCGGCGGCGACCTGGTAATCACGGGCAGCGTGGGGGCTCGCACCGGAGTCGACCAAAAGGGCGGCACGATCCTGATCGGCGGCGACGCCGGCGCCATGACCGCCTTCATGATGCAGCGCGGCCACCAGATCATCTGCGGAGACGCGGGGCCTGGTCTCGGCGACTCCATGTACGACGGCACCATCTACGTGGCCGGCAAGGTCAAGTCCTTGGGCATCGACTGTGTCGAAGGGGAATGGAACGACGCAGACACCGAGTTCATCGACCGCAAGTTCTCGATCTACGGCCTGGAGAAGCCAAACTCCTTCCAGAAGTTCGTGTGCGGTAAGCAGCTCTACAACTACGACAGTCTCGAGCCGCACGAGCGCAAGCTCGTCATCTAAGGGGGCCGCCAAACGTGGAGGACGATCTCTCCAGCAAATCCATCCTCGGGCACAGCCGCATCTTCACACCCGAGGTCATCAACGACATCCACATAAAGGCGGAGCTCGGCCGCTACCGCATGCGCGGCTTCTCCATCTTCAAGCCGATTCCGCATTGGGACCAGCTCATGTTTCTTCCCGGGACGCTGACCCGCTTCGTAATCGAGGGCTACCGGGAGAAGTGCGAAACCAAGACCGTGCTCGGAGCCCGCTTCGCCAAGAATCCCATCGAGCTAGACATCCCCATCTACATCACCGGCATGAGCTTCGGCGCGTTGTCGTTGGAAGCCAAGATGGCGCTCGCCAAGGGCGCGTCAATGGCCGGCACCGCTACCTGCTCGGGAGAGGGCGGGATGATCCCGCCCGAAAGAGAGCTCTCGACCAAGTGGTACTACCAGAACATCCAGAGCCGCTACGGCTTCAACCCCCACCACCTCATGCTCGCCGACGCTTGCGAGTTCTTCATTGGACAGGGCTGCAAGGTCGGCCTCGGCGGCCACCTCATGGGCCAGAAGGTCACCGAGCAAGTGGCCGAGATGCGCTCGCTTCCGCCCGGAATCGATCAGCGCTCCCCCGCCCGTCATCCGGACTGGCTGGGCCCCGACGACCTCTCCCTGAAGGTGCAGGAGATCCGTGAGGCAACCGACTACCGCATACCGATCCAGCTCAAGCTGGGGGCGGCGCGCGTCTATGACGACATCCGCATGGCCGCCAAGTGCGGGCCCGACATCATCTACCTCGACGGCGCCGAGGGCAGCACCGGGGCCGGCCCGCACACCGCCACCGAAGAGACCGGCATCCCGCTCATGGCCGCGATCCCCGAAGCGCGGCGCGCGCTCGAGGACGTCGGCTTGCTCGACGATATCGATCTTGTAGTTGCGGGCGGAATCCGCAACGGCGCCGATATCGCCAAGTGCCTCTCCCTGGGCGCCACGGCCGTCGCGATCGGTCAGTCGAGCCTGATGGCGCTGAACTGCAATAAGGAGATCCCCGGAGTCACAGACTACGAGGGCACCGTGGGAGTGCCGGCGGGCCAGTGCTACCACTGCCACACGGGCCGCTGCCCGGTTGGAATCACTACCCAGGACCCCGAGCTGCGCAAACGCCTGGTCGTCGACGAAGCCGCCGAGCGCGTCTATAACTTCCTCACCGCGATGACGATGGAGCTGCAGATGATCGCCAGGGCTTGCGGTAAAACGAATGTCCACAGCCTCGAGCCCGAGGACCTCTGCGCCCTGACGATCGAGGCTGCAGCCATGGCCAAGGTGCCGCTGGCGGGCACGAGCTACACGCCCGGCGTGACCGAGGAGCGCACGCTGGAAGAGATCAAGGACATGCTCGAGAAGTACGTCACGAACGGGGGTAACAGTGGCCGCTGAAGAGCGGGACGACCGGCCCCAGCCGGCCACTCTCGACGCAGAGGCGATGGCGGGTCATTCGTTTTCCTATCAACACGACATCACCGAGGTGGACGGCATTGACCTGATGGCCGTCACTCCGGGCAAAGACCTCAACTGGCTCGAGGACATCGAGCTGCTCCATGAGGAAGGTGTGCCGGCGGTCTTCGACCGCTACTCGAACGCCTTCTTGAAGATCCACTTCTCCATCCCCGAAGGCCGGGAGAACGAGATCGCCCGCAAGGTCCTGATGGCGCACCTGCTTTCGGGCAGCTCCTATGGAATCCAACTCAAGCGGGAAAACGCCAAATTCCGCCAGCCCCTTTTGGGGCCGTGGGTGGAGAGCTCGGAGACCGTGGGTGAGGACTGGAAGCCCCGGACCCTGCCCGGCTGGGAGCGCCCCGCCGGGCATTAGCTCCTATGCGATAGGGATGAGCGACAAAAGACCCGAGCAGAAAGAGCCTCCCGAGGAGTTCGACGGCGGGCCGTCCGAGTTCCAACTTCCCGTGCCCTCCGTTTCGGTGGTCGGCGGACACCCCGACGCAAGCGCCGAGAACCCCTTCGAAGACATGCCCGAGCTCGAGGACCTCGATACCGGCGCCGACCCAGACGCCGATCCTTCTCTCGAGCTGAGACGCATCCTCGGCATGTTTGCCACCGGGGTCACGATCATCACCACCGAGGTAGGCGGTCAAGTGCACGGCATGACCGCAAACGCCTTCATGTCCGTATCGCTGAAGCCGCCGCTGGTGGTGGTCGGCGTCGACAGGCGCTCCAAGATGCATCGCATGCTGCATGTCGGGCGGAGCTACGGGGTCAACGTGCTCTCAGAAGACCAGGGCGGGCTCTCCGACCGCTTTGCCGGACGACCGAAGGCGGCGGGTCCCGACCCGACCTTCGAGCTCATCCGCGCAACGCCCCTGATCGAGGGCGCCATTGCCCACCTGGTGGCGCGCGTGGAGAAGACCTACTGGGGCGGAGATCACGCGCTGTTCCTGGGCCGGGTCGAGCACGCCCGTTGGGGCACAGGGCAGCCGCTGTTGTTCCACCAGGGGCGCTACCAAGGTCTGCTGTCCACCGAGCCGCCGCCCTCTCCTTCCGGCCATCTGCTCGAGGCTCTTCGAGCCGTGGGAACGGAGCGCACCTTCTCCGAAGGAGAAGTGGTGATCAGCGAAGGCGAGCAAGCGCAGGAGCTGTTCGTCATCCTCGCAGGCACTGCCCGGGTGGAACGAGGGGGCCGGATGCTGCAACGGCACGCCGACAGTGGGCTACTGGGCGAGGGGGCGGTCCTCGAGGGGCACCTGCGCCGGGCGAGCGTGGTGGCGGACACCAACCTGCGCTGCGCAGTCGTTTCGAGAGAGGCCCTCAAGGAGGCGCTGGGGAATGACTCCGAAGCGACGTGGGCGATGATCGAGTTCTTGGCCGGCCGCCTAGGAGAGTGACGTCCATCTTGTCGCTCCGGGGGTGAGACGGGCGCGGTGGCAAGAACGGACCGTGGACATCTGCCCACAGGAAACTGTGGGTAAACGCGGACCGCGGACATTTGCCACCACGAAACCCCCCAAGCATGCGCCACTGATCAGGCTCGGGGGCGCTCCTTGGCCGGGTCGTAGAAGGGGAAGCGGACCACCGTGGCCGGAAGCCTCTTCTGATGGCCGTCGAGCTTTCCGACCTCGACCTCGGTTCCGATTTCCGAGTAACGCACCGCCATCCGGCACAGCGCGATGTTCTTCTTCAGGATCGGAGAACGAGTGCCCGAGGTGACGACTCCGACCTGCTGACGGCCGACATGCACGCAATCGCCGTGGCCGGCGGGCTCGTTGCCCTCGAGCTCGAGACCGACGAGCTTCCGCTGCGGATGGGCCTTGCGATCCTCCAGTGCCTCGCGTCCGATGAAGTCGTCCTCGTTCTTGAGCCCCACAGTGAAGCCGATGCCGGCCTCGAACGGGTCCACCTGGTCATCGAACTCATAGCCGGCGAAAATGAGCCCCGCCTCGATGCGCAAGATGTCGAGCGCGTCGAGGCCGAGAGGCTTTAACCCCGAAGGCTGTCCCGCCTCCCACACCGCGTCCCACAGCGCGGGCGCGTCCTTCGGGTGGCACCACAACTCGTAGCCGAGCTCGCCTGAGTAACCTGTGCGAGACACGATCAGCGGGAGCCCGTGTGGGCCGCCGATACGGGCGACCGCAAAGCTGAACCACTTGAGCTCCGCGAACGGAGTCTGCGTGGGCGCAGTCCAGATGAGGGGGCCTAGGATGGCACGGCTCTTGGGTCCCTGCACTGCGATGTTGTGGAGCTGGTCGGTGGAGTCCTTCACCCACGCCCGCAGACCTATGCGCTCGGCCTGTTCCTTGAGCCACACTCCGTCGTACTCGTCTCCGCCCACGAATCTGAAGTTGTCCTGGCCCAGCCTGAAGATGGTTGCGTCGTCGATCATGCCTCCGGTGTCGTTGCACATCGCGGTGTAGACGACCTTGCCGTCGGACAACCGACGAACATCGCGCGTCACCGTCGCTTGCATGAGCGCCTCGGCGTCGGGCCCAAGCACCTCGAACTTGCGGAGGGGGGACAGGTCCATCACGACGGCATGCTCGCGGCAAGCCCAGTACTCGTCGACTGCCCCGAGATTATTGAACGAGGTCGGCAGCCAGTAGCCACGGTAGTCGATGAAGCGGCTCGTGAGCTGCTCGATGCGGGGGTGAAAGCCCGTCTCCTTGGTGAGCTTGGGAGCGGCCGAAGGCGTTACGCGGTGAGCAATGGCAGCGCTGAACTTGTTCTCGGCGGGATAGACGCGCACGTGTACCTCGGTGGGGTCCCAGCCGTTGGCGGGATCGATGTCGTCGGGGCACGACGATGAGGCGCACACGAGGTCGGTAGTCGCACGGAGCAGGACATAGTCACCGGGGCGCGACCAGGGCTCGTCGACCAACAACTGGTTGTCGTCCGAGAAGGCTGTGTTGAAGAAGAAGTTGATCGCGGGCCACCCTTTGCGTGGCTCTATCGCATAGCGGTCGAGCTGCTGGTTGAAGTTCTCGGTGCAGTTGATGTGCCCGAAGTAGCCCATGTCCTCGTAATACTTCGAGGTGCAGGCAAGCGAGAAGGTGTCGTGCCGGCCAACCGTGTCGCGCACGACCTCGACCAGAGGATTCATGTCCTGGTCGTAGAACTTGGCGTAGAGTCCGGGCTGCGGATAGGCG
>Ga0136620_10000589_pt1 | contig 16650 bp, 14 predicted proteins | sample AntDrymUQ4162106_2_FD_104806 | JGI IMG/M metagenome (GOLD analysis project Ga0136620, IMG submission 104806) | Polar desert sand microbial communities from Dry Valleys, Antarctica - metaG UQ416 (21.06) | ecosystem: Environmental > Terrestrial > Soil > Desert | place: Antarctica: Dry Valley... | reverse complement strand
GCCGACGCGCGCGGCTTTCTGATCAGCGGCGCCAGAGTCGAGATCGCCGGCCCGGGACGCCGCGTCGCCGCCACCACCGGAGCGAACGGCGTGGCCGTCCTCCGCCTGGAGGTCGGCACGCCGCTCCGGACCGGCAACCTCGTCCTTACGGTCACCGCCTCGGCACCGAGCAGCAGCGTGCTCGCCGCCTCGAGGCGGATCGTGCTGAAAGTCGGCTAGCCGCTCCCGACCCGAAGCAAGTTCTCAACCTCGCGCACGCCCTGCACCTTCCGGGTCTTCGCGACGAGGTCGTCGATCAGCGCCTGCGAGTCGACTTCTCCGCGGAGCTCCACGACCCCCTCCGCAGCGTTGACGTCGACCTTCCCCTTCGGGACGTCCGCCTCGCGAAAGATCTCGCTCTGAACCTTCTGGGCAAGCGTGGCGTCGTCATAGGTCTTCGGCTCCTCCTGGCGGTGCTGCACCTTCTGCGAGACGCCGTAGGCCTCGGCCGCCACGCCCCGGCCCGCGCTTTCCGCGCGACCGCTGACCCGGCGCAGCATCCCGAGCGCGCGGTCACGCGTGACATTGCGGCGGCGGCGCCCACTCTGCGGATCGAGGAAGAAGGCGCCTGCGGCACCGGCGATTGAGCCGGCCGCGAACCTGCGCTTTGAGGACGGCTTCTCTCGAGTGATCTCGAGCTTGCGCTTACGTCCGAACATCGTTGCCTCCTTGTTGACACCTTGGGTCTTCCGGCCTCGCGCCCGGCTCAAACCCCCGAGGGGGAATTCAGGCCGCAACCGGGCCGGCAAGCTCGCGGCGCAACCGGATGAACAGCGCCTCGAGCGCCAGTCCAGGGTTCAGGTTGAACTCCTCGAGCACTCGCCAGGTCTCGCGCACCGTCTCGGCCGCCCGCTCGGCGCCGACCATTCGGTCGCGGGTGCCGTCCTCGACGAGCTCGGCGAGCCGGTCCGCGTGGGTCACCGCGCCCTCGGCGCCGGCGGCAACGACGACGAGGTCGCGATACCAGGCGGCCAGCTCCTCGAGCCCGGCCAGAAGCTCCTCGCGCTCGGCTCCGTGCTGGGCCCGGCGTGCGCGCTGCTCGGCTTCGCGAGTCGGCAGGTCGAACGCCTCGAGCCGTCGCACCTCGTCGTCCTTGGCCGAGACGCCGCGCGCCCTCGTCCCCTCCAGAAGCGTCGCGGCAGCCTCGGACGGCTCGAAGCCAGAGTCGCGGTAGACGCCGCGGGCGACGCCGAGGAGCGCCGTTCGGCGCTCGATCGCGTCTGCGTCGAGCAGGCGCCTGGCCCGGTCGAGGCGACCCGAAGCGACGCGCGCGAACGCGCGGGCCTGGTCATCGGCGAGGCCCGGAGCGAGCCTCGCGATCTCGGCGCGGACGGCGCGCTCCGACAACCGCCGAAACGGCACCGCCTGGCAGCGTGAGCGGATCGTCTCGGGCAGCGAGCCGAGCTCGTCGGCGACCAGCACGACGCAGACGTAGGCCGGCGGCTCCTCGAGATCCTTCAGCAGCGCGTCGGCTGCGTCCTCGTTCATCCGGTCGGCGCCGAAGACGAGGTAGACGCGGCGATCGGCCTCGAACGGGCGCAGGTGCAGGTCTCGGCGAAGCGCGCGGATGTCGTCGATCCGGATCTGCTCCCCGAGCGGCTCGAGCACGTACACGTCCGGGTGCGCGCGGCGCTCGACGCGGGCAGGGTCACCGAGAAGCTCGCCCGCGAACGCGAGGGCGGCGCGGCGCTTGCCGACGCCGCGCGGGCCGTGGAAGAGATACGCGTGTACAGGCCCGTCGGCCAGCGCGGCGCGAAGCAGGCGCTTGGCCGCCTCCTGCTCAGGAAAGGTCTCGAAGTTCCTCACGGATCTTCCTCGCGACCTCATCAGGGGAACGGCTTCCGTCGACCGCGATCACGCGCCGTGGAAACAACTCCGCCAGTTCGCGGTAAGCGGCGTCCACACGCGAGCGGAAGTCGGGGCCCTCGCGCTCGATCCGGTCCGACGGATCGTTCCGCCGCCGCGACGCCTCCTCCGGGTCAACGAGCAGAAGGAATGTCCGGTCGGGCAGGAGGCCGCGGGTCGCGTGCAGGTTGAGATCGAGGACGACCTCGATCCCGAGCTGGCGCGCGATTCCCTGGTACGCGAGCGACGAGTCGATGTACCGGTCGCAGAGGACGTCGGCGCCACGCTCGAGCGCCGGCCGGATCACCTGCTCGACCAGCTCGGCGCGCGCGGCCGCGAACAGCGCCGTTTCGGCCCACGGAGAGACCTCGACACCGTTCAGGACGAGATCGCGAATACGCTCGCCGAGCGGTGTTCCGCCCGGCTCTCGCGTTTCGACGACTTCACGCCCGGAGTCAACCAGGTGCTCACGGAGGCAGCTGATCTGCGTGCTCTTGCCGGCGCCGTCGAGGCCTTCGAAAGTGACAAACATGCGGGCGCCGTAGGATAGGCGCCCGTGCGGGCGATCGTGACAGGGGGCGCTGGCTTCATCGGGTCGCACGTCGCTGAGGCCCTGTCGGCCCGCGGCGACGAGGCGCATGTGCTCGACAATCTCGCGACGGGGAAGCGCGAGAACGTGCCTGCCGGCGCGTTTCTGCACGAGCGGGATATCCGAGAGCAGCTTTCCGATCTGTTCGAGGAGGTCCGGCCGGAGGCGTGTTTCCACCTAGCCGCTCAGGCGGACGTCGGCACGTCGGTCGAGCGACCTGATTACGACGCCGACGTCAACGTGATCGGGACGCTGCGCGTGCTCGAAGCTGCTCGCGCGCACGGCACACAGGTCATTTTCAGCTCCACGGGTGGGGCGATGTACGGCGAGTGCGTTCGCCCGGCGCTGGAGGACGATCCGCGCCTCCCGCTGGCTCCGTACGGCGCCTCAAAGCTCGCCGGCGAGGAGTACCTCGCCACCTGGAACCGCCTGCACGGCGCGCGTCACGTGACGCTCCGATTCGCGAACGTCTACGGGCCGCGGCAGCTGGCCAAGCTCGAGGGCGGCGTGATCGCGATCTTCATGGAGCGGCTGGCGGCGGGCGAGGGCGTCCGGATCTTCGGCGACGGGAGGCAGACGCGCGACTTCGTCTACGTCGGCGACGTCGTCCAGGCGATGCTCGTCGCCGTCGGGAGCTCGGGCGGCGTCTACAACGTCGGTTCCGGCATCGAGACGTCCGTCAACGAGCTCTTCGCCGCGTGTCGGACGATCGCGGGCTCGAACGGAGCGGTCGAGCATGCGCCGCGCCGGGCCGGCGACCTCTTTCGCAGCGTTCTCGACCCGGCGAAGGCCGAGCGCGAGCTCGGCTGGCGTCGCGAGCACGATCTCGAGAGCGGCCTGCGCCAGACCTGGGCCTGGTTCACGGCGAACTGACTCATGTGGATCGTCGTCGACCCGGGACATGTTCAGGGGTCAGACCCCGGTCATGGCCCGGACGGACGCGGGAGGCGGCTGGGCTAAGCTCAGCGGCCGGTGGCGGTTACCGAGCGACGCACGCCGGCTCTCGAGGCGCCCCGCGCCCGCACCGGCACCGGCGCGCTCGGTTTCGTTCGCTCGCGAGCCCACCTGCTCGAGCCGTTCTGGGTGCTCGTCGGAATCCGGGCCGTGTTCTGGACCGGCGCGATCCTCGCCCTGCTCTGGATGCCGGCCCCGGTCGCCGGGGGAAACCCGGTCTTTCGGGCTTACGAAGCGCGATCCGACCTCGTCTTCGGTGCGCTCGCCGAGTGGGACTCCGGGTGGTACGTCGCGATCGCCGAGAACGGCTACGACAACCGGCAGGCATCCGCGTTCTTCCCGCTCTATCCGATGCTCGTCCGCGGTCTGTCGATCGTCACGGGCTCGACTGTCGTCGCCGGCGTGTTGATCGCGCTGCTCGCCGCGGGAATCGCGGCGGTCGTTCTGGCCGAGCTGGCCCGTCCCCTGCTCGGAGACCTCGGCGCGCGCGAGTCGGTCCTGCTCCTCGCGCTCTACCCGATCGCGTTCGTCTTCACGTCGGTCTACTCGGACAGCCTGCTGCTCGCGCTCTCGGCCGGGGCGTTTCTCGCTGCGTTACGGGGACGCCCCTGGCTGGCGGGAACACTCGGCGCTTTCGCGGTCGGGACGCGGTCGCTCGGCCTCGCGCTGATTCCCGCCCTACTCGTGCTGCTTTGGCCACGCGATCGGTCGCTGCGCGCGCTCGCCCGACCGCTGCCGCTTCTCATGCTTCCGGCTGCGCTCGGCGCCTTCGCGCTCTTCCTCCACCGCCGCCTGGGCGACTGGAACGCGTTCATCGACGTCCAGGCGACCTTCTGGCAGCGGCACACTCCGACGCTCGGCCCGATCGGCGGACTCTGGGAGTCGGCCGAGTTCGCCTACCGCGGGGCTGCGCAACTCGCTCTTCACCTCCCGCGAACCGGCGAGACGTTCGACCGCTTCGACCAGATCGCGGTCTGGTTCGTCCTCCACTTCCTTCTCCTGCTGGGAGCGCTTTATCTCACCTGGGTGGCGTGGAGGAGGCTCGGCGCCGCCTACGGCCTCTACTCGCTGACCACGCTCGTCGTCCTGCTCTCGAACCCGGTCGAGTGGTTCCCGCTCCAGAGCCTGCCGCGCTACCTGCTCACCGACTTCCCGCTCTTCCTCGCGCTCGCCTCGCTCACGATCGAGCGTCCGCGCCTGCGCTTGATCACGCTGTGCTCGTTCGCCGCGATCGGCGCCGTCGCCGCCGTCGCGTTCTCGCGCCACATCTGGGTCGCGTAAGGAGTACTGAGAAGGAGGTGCGCTCGGCGGCGCGAATCTCACGTCCGCCGTGGAGCACTCTGTTGCAATCGACGTCGCCCGCCCCTGGCGGACGACCGCGCTCGTCGCGAGTGCCGTCGCGGTGCTCGAGCTCGGCGTAATCCTCGTCGCCGGCGTCGCCCTGCTGGCGAAGCCGGTGGCCGAGCAGGTCAAGGTAACGACGAGTGATCCCGCGCTGGCGCCGGCGAAGCTGGTCACGGATCGGCCCGAGCGTCAGGAAGTGAAGCGGCCGGCCCTCCCGCGCGCCGAGACGTCGGTGCTCGTCCTGAACGGCAACGGTCAGACAGGCGCCGCCTCCGAGGCCGCCGACCGCGTGCACGGCGCCGGCTACATCGTCGGCAGCGTCGGCAACGCGCCGCGCTCGGATTACGGCCGAACGGTCGTGATGTACCGGCCGGGTCACGAGGCCGAGGCGAAGCGGCTCGCGCGCGACCTCAAGATCCGGATCATTGGGCCCCTGGACGGCCTCCAGGTAAAGCAGCTGCTCGGGGCGCACCTGGCCCTCGTGGTCGGCAGCTCCTAGCGGCGGGCCGCGATCGCGGCCCGCACCTCGTCGAGCACTGGACCGGCCGGCCCGAAACTGTCGAGCGCGTACGAGCGGTCGAGGTGCCGGAGCGCGAGACGGAGCTCGCCCCGGGACTCGAACTCGAAACGGCCCAGCTCGTACCACGTCTCGCCGTTCTCGGGCTGCAGCTCGACGGCCTGGCGGAGCAGGCGCTCGGCCTCGGCCAGGTTCCCGCGCAGCTCTTCCGCGAGCGCGCCGGCGTGCAGCGGCTCGATCGAGAGCGGATTCAAGCCCGCCGCACGGTCAGCTGTCGCCGCCGCAGCGGCGAGATCGCCCTGCTCGAGCGCCGCGTAGGCGTCGTCGACCCGGCGCTCCCCCAGCCACGGAGTCGCGAGCGACGTGACCGCGAAGGCCGCCAGCGCGACGATGCCGAGCGCCGCGATCGGGCGCCGCCGGCCCCGCGAGCCCGGCGAACCACCGGCGGTGAGCAAGATCCCAAGCGCAAGGAAGAACGGCGCGCTGACCGCGACGTACTCCCAGCCCATGTCGACGAGCGAGTGCGCCAGATAGGCGGCGAGGCCCGCAGCCAGCGCGGCTGCCGCGGCGCGGTCCTCGCCGCCCAGGCGCCGCAGCGCACTTGCCACAGCCCAGCCGGCGGACCCGACGACGCCGAGGAGAAGAGCGAAGCCGACGATGCCGGTCTCGCTCAGCGCCTGCAGCCCGACGTTGTGCGGCGCGAGCGGCGCCTGGGTGTCTTTCCGCACCGGCTTGCGCGCCAGCGCGAACGTGCCCGCGCCCGTTCCCGCAAGCGGATGGTCCTCGAAAATGCGAGCCGATTCGCGCCACCACGTCCACCGGTGGTTCGAGCTGAACGAGACGACACGTTCAGGCCCCTGCGGCACCTGAACCGCCGGCGGGTTCCGAAACTCGCCCCAGGCAGCGCCCACGTCGACGCGCACGAACGCGACGGCGAGGCCGATGACCGCGAGCGCGGCGCCGACCGAGACCGCGGCCTGCGCCAGCCGCCTGCGCTCCTCCGGCGCGCTCGCCAGCGCCAGCCCGAACACGAGCGCCAGCGCGAGCACGAGCAGGAGCCCGAACACCGCTCCGTCGCGAGCCGCGTCACCCGAGGCGGCTCCGGCCTCCGCGAGCGCCGGCCGTCCGAGCGCCCAGAAGGCGACAGCCGCCGCCACGGGCGCGGCAATCAGCAGCGCCACCGCGGCCTCGAGCCGCGGGCGGGTCAGCACGAGCCATACGCCGATGGCAACCGCGCCGACCAGGATGCCCCCGCGGGAAGTGGTCAGCAGCAGTGCCACGAGGCTCGCGGCCAGGACGGCGGTCGCGCCCGCGCGAATGCGAGCGCCGTGACTTCGGCGCGCCGCGACCCAGAGCCAGAGCGGCAGTGACGTCGCAATCAACAGCGCGAGCGCGTTCCAGTACCCGATCGGCGCGCGCAGGCGGGCACTGCGATCGAGCTCGGGGCCGAGCGTGGGGACGATCTTCCCGGCGAGAGCCCAGGCAACCGCCAAGCCGAGCACGACCGCCAGGCCTGCGGCCGCGTCACGCGGCGCGCGGCGCGCGACTGCGCCAACGAACGAGCCCAGTCCGAGCAGCGCTAGGTACGTCAGGCCACGATTGAAGGAGCTCCAGGAGCGGTCGGGCTGGATCGACCAGACGATCGAGATCCCGCTCCAGAGCACGAGCGCGCCCAGGAACGCGACCAGCCCCGCTCCGGCAAATCCGATGCGCGGAGGCGACAAAAGCACCAGGAACGCCGCGACGACAACCGAAGCTGCGCCGCCGATCCAGAGCAGCGAGCCGTCGTCGGAGCCGCCGCCGAGGAAGACCGCACCGCCGAGCAGCAGGGCCGCCGAGGCGAGAACAAGCGGCTGTGCATGCACGACGCGGACGCGCGCGACGCTAGCACGCGTCCTGCACGCCAAAGACTCGCGCTTACAAACGGTTTACAGCGGGATTACGCACGCATCACCCGGCTCGGGGAGACTGGTCGGATAGCATCGCCCGCTTACTGCTGGACCCGTCCCGTCGCAATCCCGATGCCGCAGGAGACCTCATCGCTCCGACGTACCTCAAACCAATGAGAAGTCGGCGCGCCGCGTTTGTCGTCCTGCTCCTCGCAGTGTGTGTGGCGGCCGTCGCTCCGTCACCCGCCTCGGGCGCAGTGCCATGCTGGAAGCGGCTGATCAACGACTGGTACGACGGGCGCATCGACGAGGCGTACCCGGTGGGGTGCTACCGGCAGGCGATCAAGAATCTGCCCGAGGACGTGAAGGCGTACTCGAGCGCACGAGAGGACATCCGGCGCGCCCTGCTCGCCGCTTTCCGCAAGAACGACGGGCAGCCGCCCACGTCGGGTGTCGTCCAGCCCTCGGGTGATCCGTCAGGTGGCCCCAGTCGTTCGGTGCCGGACGGCGCCGGTGGCACTGAGCCGGATCGAGTAGCCGGCGCCTCGGCAAGCGCGTCGAAGAAGAGCCGCGGCGGGCCGCTCGGCGCGCTCTTCGATCTGCTCGCTCCCGGCAACGCCGACTCGGTGCCGCTGCCGTTGATCGTGCTCGCGGCGCTCGCGATGCTCCTGCTCGCGGCGGCCGGAGCAGGGCTCGTCACCCGCCGCCTGCAGGCCCGTCGAATGCCCTTGGCTGGGCCGTTCGAGGACGAACCGCCTCAGACCATGTGGCCTCGGAATCCGCCGCTTCGGCGCTAACCCGCCGCTCGCAGAGCTCGATCCGCTCCGTCCGGGGCCCGTCCTATCGTTGCGAGTCCGGTCGGCCACGCTTCGTGCCAGGTCTCGATCGTAACCAGTCCTCGAGAAGTACTCTTGGGAGGTAGAGATGGCGACCGCGAGAGAGATCCAGACCCCGGAACCGACCGTCGAGGAGTTGGCGAATACCGTCGTCGACCAGGCGGCGAGTCTGGGCGTTCGCCGCTACTTCACCATCCCCGGCCGCGACCCGTTCGACGAGATCGAATGGGAGCTGCGCGACGCTTTCATTCCTGGCAAGGACAAGCCGGCGTTCGAGCAGAAGGGCGTCGAGTTCCCGAAGTTCTGGTCACAAACCGCGACCAACATCGTCGCCCAGAAGTACTTCCGCGGCCGCATGAGCTCGCCCGAGCGCGAGTCGAGCGTGAAGCAGATGATCGGGCGCGTCGTCGCCACGATCGGCCGCTGGGGTCGCGAAGGCGGCTATTTCGCGACCGACGAGGAGGCCGAGACCTTCGAGGCCGAGCTGAAGGCGATCCTCGTCAACCAGCTCGCCGCCTTCAACTCACCGGTCTGGTTCAACGTCGGCTTCGAGGAACGCCCAGCGTGCTCGGCGTGCTTCATCCTCTCGATCGAGGACTCGATGGAGTCGATCCTCGACTGGATTCGCCGCGAGGGAATCGTCTTCCGCGGTGGCTCCGGCTCAGGCGTCAACCTCTCGAAGCTGCGCTCCTCGAAGGAGCAGCTCTCGAAGGGCGGCTATGCATCGGGGCCGGTCTCGTTCATGCGCGGCGCCGACGCCTCGGCGGGGACGATCAAGTCCGGCGGCAAGACCCGGCGCGCGGCCAAGATGGTCGTCCTCGACGCCGATCACCCCGATATCGAGGAATTCATCTGGTGCAAGGCCAGGGAGGAGCGCAAGGCACGCGTCCTCGAGCAGGCGGGGTACGACATGTCGCTCGACTCGCCCGACTGGGCGTCGATCCAGTACCAGAACGCGAATAACTCCGTGCGCGTGACCGATGGCTTCATGGAGGCGGCGGCCGCGGGCAAAGAGTGGAACCTGACGGCGCGGACCGACGGCACAGTCGTGGAGACGAAAGACGCGCGCGAGCTGCTGCGTCAGGTCGCCCAGGCCGCGTGGGAGTGTGCGGATCCTGGAGTTCAATATGACACGACAATTAACGCTTGGCATACGCTGCCGAATACTGGTCGAATTAACGCATCTAATCCCTGCTCGGAATATCTCAGCATTGACGACAGTGCGTGTAATCTCGCCTCTCTAAACCTGATGAAATTCCGGCGCGAGGACGGAGAACTCGATGTCGAGGCTTTTGAGCATGCGGTCGACACGGTCTTCCTTGCACAGGAAATTCTCGTCGGCTACTCCTTCTACCCCACGCCGCAGATCGACCGGAACGCGAAGACGTACCGTCAACTCGGGCTTGGCTACGCGAACCTTGGCGCACTCTTGATGGCGCGCGGTCTACCGTACGACTCCGACGAGGGGCGCGCCTACGCAGCCGCGATCACGGCGCTCATGACCGGTCGCGCGTATCGGAAGTCATCCGAGATCGCGGCGCGCATGGGCTCGTTCGCTGGCTATCAGAAGAACGCGGCGGCGATGATCGGCGTGATCGCGAAGCACCGCGCCTCGGTCGGAAACATCGACAACGCACACAGCGTTCCGGACGACTTGCTGAGCGCTTGCCGACAGGCATGGGACGACGCGCTCGATCTCGGCGAGGTGCACGGCTACCGAAACGCGCAGGCCACCGTCTTGGCGCCGACCGGCTGCCTCGTCGGCGACAGCCTCGTCTCGACGAGCCGCGGGCTCGTCCGGCTGCGCAGTCTTGGCAATCCGGTCGGAGAGCAGTGGCAACCGCTTGACGTCGAGGTCGCAACCGACGACGGCCCGCGCCCCGCCACCAAGTTCTACGTCAACGGCTTCGAGCAGGTGGTCTCGATCGAGACCAACCGCGGCTACCGGATTCAGGGCACTCCGACCCACCGCATCAGGGTCGTCGAGCCCGACGGGGAGTGGGTCTGGAAGCGGTTTGCCGAGATCTCTGAGAACGACCGCGTGCCGCTGATGCTCGACAACCTTGTCGGCGAGCCCCAGGAAACCGTCCTACCGCCGCTCGGCGAGCTGCACTGGAACTGCGATTTCCGGACGCGAGTTCCCCGGCGCGTTACGCCCGAGCTCGCCGAGTTCGTCGGCTACTTCATGGGCGATGGCTCACTGCACGCGAGGGGCCTGCGCCTGTGCGTGACCGCCGCGGACGGAGACGTCGTCGAACGCCTCGTGGAGCTCGGTAGGGAGCTCTTCGGCCTCGATGCGCGCGTCACGTCTCAGCGCGGGTACACAGACGTGTCCTTCCACTCCGTGCCGCTCACGATCTGGTGGGAGGCCTGCGGCTTCGCGAAGCTCCCTCCGTCCGCGGAGCACAGCGGCAAGGGCTGGCATGCCCACCTCCCCGACGCGATTCTGTACACGAACAACCGCGACGTGTACGCGGGGTTCGTGCGCGGGCTCTTCGAGGCTGACGGCACAACAAATAACGGCTACGTCTCGTGGAGCACCGTCACCGAGAGCTTCAGCCGGGACGTGCAGAGCCTGCTGCTTACACTCGGCTTCGTCACGACCCGCAAGGTCGACGACGCGAGCTCGAACTGGGGTCCTCACGATCGTTACGTCCTGCGGCTCCTGAACGTCGCCGCTTCGGATACCTACCTAGCGGAGATCGGCTTCATCTCACGCCGGAAGGCGAGCCGACTCATGGTCGGCACTCATCGTCAGGCGTCGCGGGCCGACCACATTCCGATCACCCGAGAGATACTCGACGAGCTCGCTCCTGACAACGACTCGCTGCGAAGAACGATGCTGATGTCGCTCGCGCGCCGCGGCGATGTCTCCCGCCGATCGGCGACCGCGCTGTTCGAGCGAACCGTCGACGCCGAGCTCGGATACCAGCTCTGCTTCTTCTACGACGCGGTCGCGTCGGTTGAGACGCTCGACGATCAGCCTACCTTCGATCTCTCCGTCCCGGACAACGTCACCTACGTGGCCAACGGGTTCGTCAGCCACAACACGATCAGCTTCATGATGGACTGCGACACGACGGGGGTCGAGCCCGACTTCTCGCTCGTGAAGTCGAAGAAGCTCGTCGGCGGCGGCGAGATCACGATCGTGAACAAGACGGTGCCGATGGCGCTCGAGAAGCTCGGCCACGCCCCGCGTGAAGTCCAGGAGATCGTCGCCTTCATCGACGACCGCAATACGATCGTGGGCGCGCCGTACGTCAAGTCGGAGCATTACCCGATCTTCGACTGCGCGGTGGGCGATCGGTCGATCCATTACATGGGGCACGTGAAGATGATGGGCGGCACGCAGCCGTTCATCAGCGGCGCGATCTCGAAGACGGTGAACATGCCGGAGTCGGCGACGGCCGACGAGGTCGCGCAGCTGTTCGTCGAGTCCTGGCAGCTCGGCGTGAAGGCGATCGCGATCTACCGCGACAACTGCAAGGTCGCACAGCCGCTCGCGGGCAAGGCAGACAAGGCGGAGGCCGCCACTCCGCCAGTGCCGCTGACGCAGCGCCGCAGGCTTCCCGAGGACCGAACGGAGGTCGGCCGCAAGTTCCAGGTCGGCGAGTACGAGGGGTATATCCACGTCGGCCTCTACGAGGACGGCACCCCCGGCGACATCTTCTGCGACGTGGCGAAGGTGGGGACGACGCTCCAGGGGCTTGTGAACTCGCTCATGATCTCGGTCTCGCTCGGTCTCCAGTACGGCGTGCCGCTCGAGGTCTACGTCTCGAAGTTCGCCCATATGCGCTTCGAGCCGGCGGGACTGACGAACGACGCGGACATCCGGATGGCGAAGTCGATCGTCGACTACATCTTCCGCTGGATGGGGAAGAAGTTCCTGACGCCGGATCAGCAGGAGGAGCTCGGGATCATGAGCCCCGAGGTTCGGGCCAAGCTGGCGCAGCAATACACGTCGCCGGCCGCATCGGCCGAGCCCGCCCCCGACCCGGTCGAGGCCGCCACGCCGGGCCAGACCGCGCTCTTCAATCACTGGGAGGACGCAGTCGAGTGCGCCCGCTGCGGGGGCCGAATGGTGCGAACGGGCTCGTGCTACACCTGCCGCGACTGCGGTACGAACACCGGCTGCAGCTAGCACGCTAGAGAGGTGCCCAGAGGGCCGGCTAGCCGGCCCTCTGGCTGGATGAGCCGCTAGAGCACCGCGAGGTCGGACGTCTGGCCGTCCTGGAACGGACAGTCACGCCCGTTGTGACCGCGCTTCGCTCGAACCTGCGAGGTGCCTACGGAGGAACCACTCGCTTTCCCGACCTTCCCCGCCTTCGCGGGGCCGGCGGGTGCGCGAGAGTCCGCTCCGCCTGCGAACGAGACGCCCGCCCAAAGCGCACCGCCCGCGAGCGTCGCGGCGGCGGCGATAGCGAGCCTCTTTCCTCTGCTCATCCGTCGTGGCTCACCCATGTCGAACCTCCTGGTGAGATTCCGTGGGGGTCACGCCTGAAGTAGATCATGCGGCACGTGGGCGCGAAGCCGCGGTCCAGCGGCGAGGGATCGCGACCCGTCTGGGGGATGCAGCCGGCGAGACGGCGACTACAGTCCCGGCGGATGCGCGTCGCCCGCACCGTGTTCTCGGCATTGATCGTCCTCGCCGTCCTCGCGACGGCCGCGGTCGCTTACGCAGCTCGGGATCCGCACCGAGAGCAGGAACGGCTCACGGCCGCCGACAACGCGCTCGCAAAGCGAGCCCTCGCCAACGCCGGCGACCTCGGTGCCGGCTGGAAACGGACTGCTGTCGAGGGGGACGAGGACGAGCCGACCCGCTGCGCGGGTTACGACCCCGACTTCTCGGCCTTCACGATCACCGGCAAGGCGAGGATCGCGTTCGTGCAGCCGACGGGATCCTCGATCGTCTCGACCGTCGACGTGCTGAAGACGCGGGCCCAGGCGGCGGCCGACTTCCGCCTCGGCGCGACACGCGCGTTCGCGGGCTGCTTCGGCAAGCTCCCCGGACGCGAATTCGCCAAGGGCGGGGTTCCCGTCGAGATCGTCTCGTCGCGCATGATGAGCGCGCCGCGCGTCGGCGAGCAGTCGGCCGCCTTCCGGGTCGTGGCGAAGCTGCAATCGGGCGGCAGCTCGGTCTCGCTGACCATGGACCTGCTCGCGGTCCAGCGCGGGCGCTCGCTGGCCGGGCTCTTCTTCACAGGCGTCGGCAAGCCGCTCGCGGGCCAGCGGGAGCTCGCCCGCACCGTCGCCGGCCGAATGCGTTAGGCATCGATGCGTTAGCCGTCGCTCGGCAGTTTCCGTAGCGCGCTCAGATACGCCTCCGAGTAGGACGGGAACTGAGCGACCGTGTCGCGAAGGACGTCGAGCGGCACCTCGGCCCTGATCGCCAGCACGGCCTGGTGGATCCACTCGCTCGCGAGCGGCGCGAGTGCCCAGGCGCCCACGAGAACGTCGCGCGAGCGGTCGACGACGATGCCGAGCGTGCCGCGCGGATTCTGCTCGTACGTGTACGGCCGCGCGATCTCCATCGTGAGGTCGATCGTTACGGCCGCGACGTCGATCCCCTGCTCGCGCGCCGCCTCCTCTGTCAATCCCACGGCGGCGACCTCGGGGTTCGTGAAGATCACACGCGGGATCGCTCGGTAATCCGCCTTCGCCGGCCGCCCGAGCATGTCGGCGATCGCGACTCGCGCCTGGTACTTGCCTGTGTGCGTAAAGAGCATCACGCCGGTGACGTCTCCGACGGCCCACACGCCGGCTCCGGCTCGACAGCGCTCGTCGACGGCGATCCCGCGCCGTCCCGGCTCGATGCCGACCGTCTCGAGCCCGAGCCCGTCGACCCGCGGCCGGCGCCCGACGGCCACGATCAGCACTTCGCCGCGGACCTCGTCGCCGCTGTCGAGCGTGACCACGCGCTCGTCGCCCTCCGGGCGAACGCGCTCCGCGCTCACCCCCGTGTGCACCGTGATTCCGTCCTCCTCGAGCACGCGCTGCAGGAGACTGCAGAGCTGCGGGTCCTCACGATTGACGAGCCGGTCGGGCTTGTGTACCACCGTCACCTGACACCCAAAGCGCGCGAGGAATTGCGCCAGCTCGATCCCAACCGGACCGCCGCCGACCACAACTGCGCTCCGCGGGATCTCGTGCAGGCTCGTTGCCTCGCGGTTCGTCCAGTAGCCGGCATTTTCGAGACCCTCGAGCTCGGGGATCACGGAGACCGAGCCGGTCGCGATCAGGACGCGATCGGTCTCGAGTACACGCCCGTTCACGGCTACGCGCCCGGCGCCGTCCAGCCGCCCTTCGCCTTTGATCACCGAGACGCCCCGCTCCTCGTATCCGCTGACTCGCCCCGAATCGTCTCCGGCGGACGTCATCCAGTCGCGGTACTCGGCAAGCGCGGCAAAGTCGAGCCTCGGCTCGGGCACGCCGGCCGCGCGGCGGCTCTCGCCGAGCACCTCAGGCGGGCGGAGCAGCGTTTTTGTCGGAATACAGGCCCAGTTGGAGCACTCGCCGCCAATCAACTCCCGCTCGACCAGTGCGACTGTCATGCCTTCGTCGAGCAGGATGTTGACCGCGTGCTCGCCGGCCGGACCGGCACCGACGACGACGGCGTCGAATCGATCTGCCATCTGTGCTCCTTTCGGGGATTGCGAAGATCAGACGCCGGTTAACCGTATTGTCCGGCGCGCACGAGCGCCGTAGCGTGGCGACATGCGGTACTTCGCCCGCCCCGAGAGCGGCACTGTCGAAGTCGCAGCGCTCCTCGCCCTCTATGGGCTGTACGAGGTCGTGCGCGGGTTCGGCGACGCGAGCTTCGCGTTCGCCCGGGAGCATGCGAGCGACATCGTCGCCCTGGAGCGGGCCCTTGGTGTCTACGGCGAGCGCACCGTGCAAGAGCTGGTGATGAACATCCCGGGCTTGCCGAGCGTCCTGGGCTTCGCCTACATCGCGCTGCACATCGCCGTCACCGTCGGCGTCCTGATCTGGGTCTACCAACGTCACCGCACTCGGTTCCCCGTCGTGAGGACGAGCCTGATCGCGAGCACGGCGCTCTCGCTCGTCGTCTACGTCCTCTACCCGGTGGCGCCGCCGCGCCTGGCCGGCCTGGGCTTTGCCGACACGGTCACCGATCACGCGGGGATCAACCTCAGCTCCGATCTGCTCGCGAGCTTCTACAACCCGTTTGCGGCCGTGCCGAGCCTCCACTTCGGGTACGCCCTCCTCGTCGGAGTAGCCGTCGCGATGCTGGCCGGCAACCGCGCTTTGCGGTTCGCCGGCGCGGCCTACCCGCTCGTAATGCTCTTCATCATCGTCTCGACCGGCAACCACTTCCTGCTCGACGCCGTCGCCGGAGGATTCGTCGTCGCGGCCGGCTGGCTCGTCGCGCGCGCTGTGGCGCGGCCGAGTGAGGCGGCTGCGGCCTAGAGGTTTCGACGCCAGAGCAGGTACGCGAGCGGCACGACCGCGAATCCGATCGCCCAGGCTGCGAGCGGCCTCGCGGTCACTTCCTCGCCCTGCGGCACGCGTGGCCCCTCACCGAGCAGGCGCCGCACTGCGCGGGCGGCCGCCCGGGTCTGACGTTCGTCGAAGAGCGGAGCGCCAACGGCGTCGGCGAACGCCTCGAGCGTCGACGTGCTCGCGGGATCGGGCTCGTAGGCTGGATCGGCCTCGCCGCCCACCCGGAAGAGGCGTTCCCCCGGCGACCAGAAGCGCACGATCACGAGTTGCACGGGCGGATCGGCGCGAAGAGCGCTGATCGTCGCGCGACGTCCGAGCCGCGGCCCCGCCGCACGCTCTCGACTGCTCCGAAGGCCAGACCGACCAGGCGACGATGCGGCACGAGCGGAAAGACGAGCCGATCCGAGGTCAGAGGTGGCTCCCGGTCGGGGAGAGGTCGAGCCGGGGCGGCGGCGCCTGCGCCTCGCAGCGGTCGACAAAGCGACGGAGCGCGGTCTCGGCGCCGACGGTGCGTGCCTCGGCGAGGAAGGCCGGCGTGAACACGATCCGATGGCCGAGCACGGGCATGATCAGGCGCTCGACGTCGCTCGGGACGACGAACGAGCGGCCTGCCAGCAACGCCGCGGCCCTCGCCGCGCGCTCGAGGGCGAGGCTCCCGCGCACCGAGGCGCCGATCACGACGCCGTCCACCCGCCGCGTCGCCTCGACGAGCCGGACGATCCAGTTCTCGATCAGTGCGTCGATGTACACCTGCTTGACCGCGTCCTGGAGCACACGGATCTCGTCGATCGTCACGACGGGCCCGAGCCGGCCAAGCGGATGCTCGTCGCGCTGGTCGCGAATGATCCGGAGCTCGTTGGCCGTACCCGGGTAGCCGAGCGAGGCCTTGAGAAAGAAGCGGTCGACCTGCGCCTCGGGCAGCGGGAACGTGCCCTCGTGCTCGATCGGGTTCTCGGTCGCCAGGAGCAGGAACGGCTCGGGCAGCTTGCGGGTGACGCCGTCGACCGTGACCTGCCGCTCGGCCATCGCCTCGAGCAGCGACGACTGCGTCTTCGGCATCGCACGGTTGATCTCGTCGACGAGGACGATATTCGCGAAGATCGGGCCTGGCCGAAACTCGAAGTCGCGCTCGCGCTGATTGTAGATCGAGAGGCCGGTGACATCGGTCGGCTGCAG
>Ga0136620_10000588_pt1 | contig 16661 bp, 14 predicted proteins | sample AntDrymUQ4162106_2_FD_104806 | JGI IMG/M metagenome (GOLD analysis project Ga0136620, IMG submission 104806) | Polar desert sand microbial communities from Dry Valleys, Antarctica - metaG UQ416 (21.06) | ecosystem: Environmental > Terrestrial > Soil > Desert | place: Antarctica: Dry Valley... | reverse complement strand
TGAAGTCATCTTCACCGGCGGTGGTACCGAGAGCGACAACCTTGCCGTCAAGGGCATCTACTGGTCCCGCCGGGACGCCGATCTCCGGCGCCGTCGGATCATCGCCAGCGCGGTCGAACATCATGCCGTACTGGATTGCCTGGAGTGGCTGGGCAAGCACGAGGACGCGGACGTCACGTGTCTACCCGTTGACGCGCTCGGGCGCATCCACCCCGCGGAGCTCCGAGCGGCCATCGAGGAGGCACCCGAAGACGTTGCGCTCGTGTCGGTCATGTGGGCGAACAACGAGGTCGGCACGGTGCAGCCGATCCGAGAACTCGCCGCGGTTGCGCACGAATACGACATCCCGTTCCACACCGACGCCGTCCAGGCGGTCGGCGTGCTGCCGGTCGACTTCACCGCCAGCGGGGTGGACGCACTGACGCTGACCGGGCACAAGCTCGGCGGACCGGTGGGCGCCGGCGTGCTGCTGCTCGGTCGCGATGTCGCCTGTACGCCGGTGCTGCACGGCGGCGGGCAGGAGCGCGACGTCCGCTCCGGCACCCTCGACACACCGGCCATCGCCGGCCTGGCGGTCGCAGTCGCGGGCGCCGTCGGTGACCGGTCCGCGCGGTCGGCGCGGCTCGCGGGGTTGCGCGACGGTCTGGTCCGCGGCGTCGTGCAGCGGGTTCCCGACGCCGTCCTGAACGGCGATCCGGGCGATCAGTACCTGGACGGCGGACCGACTCGGTTGCCGGGCAACGCCCACCTGTCCTTCCCAGGCTGCGAGGGCGACGCCCTCCTCATGCTCCTGGACGCCCGCGGCGTGGAGTGCTCCACCGGTTCGGCCTGCAGCGCCGGCGTCTCGCAGCCGAGCCACGTGCTGCTGGCGATGGGCGCGTCGGTCGACCGGGCCCGTGGATCGCTGCGGTTCGCCCTCGGCCACCCGTCCACCGACGCCGATGTCGCCCACCTGCTCGATGTCATCGCCCCGGTGGTCGATCGGGCGCGCCGCGCCGGAATGGCCGGCACCCGTCGTGAGTCCGTCTCCGTCCGGGAGCACACAACAGGCGCGGACCGGTCGGAGGCGGGCGGGCCAGCACGGTGAGGCTGCTCGCCGCCATGTCCGGCGGAGTGGATAGCGCCGTCGCCGCCGCCCGCGCCGTAGACGCCGGGCACGAGGTCACCGGCGTACACCTCGCACTGTCCCCGGCCCCGGCGTCCCTGCGGCAAGGGGCCCGCGGCTGCTGCACCCTGGAGGACGCTCGGGATGCCCGCCGTGCCGCCGACGTACTCGGCATCCCGTTCTACGTCTGGGACTTTCACGAGCGGTTCGCCGATGATGTCGTCGACGACTTCGTGTCCGAATACGCCGCCGGGCGTACGCCGAACCCGTGCCTGCGGTGCAACGAGAAGATCAAGTTCGCTGCCGTACTGGACCGCGCCGTCGCGCTCGGTTTCGACGCGGTCGTCACCGGTCACCACGCGCGGCTGTCCGACGGCGTACTGCGGCGGTCGGTAGATTCCGGCAAGGACCAGTCCTACGTACTGGCCGTCCTCACTCCCGAGCAGCTCGCCCTCGCCGTCTTCCCGCTCGGCGAGTCGACAAAGGCCGACGTACGCCGGGAAGCCTCCACTCGCGGCCTCGCGGTCGCCGACAAGCCGGACAGCCACGACGTCTGCTTCATCGCTGACGGGGACACACGGGGCTTCCTCGCCCGGCGGCTCGGCGAGCGCCCGGGTGACCTGGTCGACGCCGAGTCCGGTGCCGTGGTCGGGCGGCACGGTGGCGCGTTCGGCTTCACGGTGGGCCAGCGTCGCGGCCTTCGGATCGGCCACCCGGCAGTGGACGGCAAGCCGCGCTACGTGCTGTCGATCAGCCCGGCAACCAGCATCGTGACGGTCGGACCGGCGCTGATGCTGGACGTGACTGCCGTCCACGCCGGACCGCCGGTCTGGACCAACGGCGCACCGGTGCTCCCGTTCGAGGGCACCGCGCAGCTGCGCGCGCACGGAGCGGTGTCCGGTGCTCGCGCCCATCTTGTTCGCGGCCGGCTCGTCGTCGAGCTGCAGGAGGCCCAGCGCGGGATCGCGCCCGGCCAGGCCGTCGTGCTGTACGCAGGCGACCGCGTCGTCGGCTCGGCCACCATCGAGAGCACCGGCTGAGCCGCTCCCGGTGACGTCCGTGAGTTGGTCGCCATAGCGCTCACATCTACGGACGTAAGGAGGGAGTACGCCGAACCACGGGGCGGCTGCGTAGCGGTGGCCCGGCGTGATCGGCTAGGTTCTCGACGCTACCCACACCGTCGCTGGAGTTCGCATGTCTCGTCGTGCCCCACTCGCTCTCATCGCCGTGACCCCCGGTGACCGGACCGGTGGATGTGGACGCCTTTGCCGACTACATCGGCGCGAACTCGCCGGTCTCGGCGCCGCCGCTGGGCCGCTCGGTCTCCCTCGACCCGAGCCGTCCGCTGGATGACGACGGCTCAGGCACCGGCCCGTGCTCGCCGGCGACCCCGACCCCCACGCCGACTCCGACTCAGACCCCGCCACCGACAAGCGGGCCGGCTCCGACGACCACCCAGCCGCCGGGCGGCGGCCTGCCGATCACCGGTGCTCCGATCATCCCGCTGGCTGTCTTCGGTGGTGCCCTGGTTCTCGCCGGTGCAGCCGCAGCATTCGGCGTACGGCGGCGCCAGCATTAATCGCTGAGTTGTCGTGGTGAGTGAGCGCCGGTCGCTGCCGACCGGGGTGGCCACCGGGATCGGTTCGCTGCCGGGTGTCGATCCGGCCGAGGCGGTCGGCCTGGTCTTCGGTGAGTTGCCGGACTTCCCGCACCTGCCGGAGCTGCCAGGCCGCGGACCGGGGGCAGACCTGCTCGGCCGATCCGCGGCGCTGCTGATCGACCTGTCGGTCGACCTGCAACCGTCGGGCTGGCGGATGGTGCCGCGGCCGGGCCGGGACCTTCGTCGGGCCAAAGACTTCCTGGCTCGTGACCTGGATGCCCTGCAGGCACATGCCTCGGCGTACGACGGGCCGGTCAAAATCCAGGCCGGAGGGCCCTGGACGCTGGCGGCCGGAGTCGAGCTGCACCGGGGCGACAAGGTGCTCGCCGACCCGGGCGCCGTGCACGACCTGGGTCAGTCGCTGGCGGAGGGTTTGCGAACCCACCTCACTGACCTGCGGTCCCGGTTGCCGCTGGCGCAGCTGATCGTGCAGCTCGACGAGCCGTCGCTGCCCGACGTACTGGCCGCCCGGGTACCGACCGCGAGCGGATACGGAACGCTCCGCTCGATCTCGCTCCAGACCGCGGCGGAGCTGCTGCGCCTCGTGCTCGCCGCGCTCGGGGACATCCCCGTCGTCGCGCACTGCTGCGCCGAGGACCCGCCGCTGTCGCTGTTCAGCGACCTCGGCGTGGCCGGGCTGTCCCTCGATCTCGGGCGGCTGGGAACGCGGTTCGACGACGACCTCGGCATCGCGGTCGAGGCCGGTCAGCTGCTGCTGCTCGGCTTCGTACCGGCGTTGGACGGGCCGCTGCCGGACCCGGCGCCGATCGCTGTCCGCGAGTTGTGGGGGCGACTCGGCTTCCCGCTCGAGCAGCTCGTCGAGACGGTAGTCGTCACGCCGACGTGCGGGCTGGCCGGTGCCTCGCCGCCGTACGCCCGGGCCGCCATGGCGCAGGCTCGGGCGATTGCGAGCAACCTGCTCGACTGAACCGGTGCGGCGCTCTCCCTCCGCGGGGGGAGTCCGACCGGGCGCCGGCAGCGTCGAGGAGCGGCCGGAGATCGGCTGGCTGTTCGGCGTGGGCAACGACCTCGGTTCCACGGGGGCGTGGGCGTTCCTCGTGGCGTCGGCCGCGACCGCGCTGCTGTTGCTCCGCCGAAGCGGCCGCCGGTCGCTGCCTGGTGCGGTCCTGCTGGTGGGGCGAGCATTCCGTTCCTCGAATCGCATTTCTACTGGCCGCTCGGTGGCGTGGCGATGCTCGCGATGCCCGCCGGTTTCGGGTGGCTAGCGTTCGTCAACGCCGCGGGCGCACGCGCTCACCCCATCGCTGTCGGTGCCTCCCGATAGCGTTGCGGCGTGTCCAGAACCGACATCAACGAGGTTCCTGTCGCCGTCCGCGCGCGGCACACCGAGCTGTCCCAGGAGCTCGACGAGCATTCCTTTCGGTACCACGTCACCGACGCGCCGACGATCAGCGATGCGGACTACGACGCCATGCTCCGGTCGCTGCAGGCGATCGAGGACGAGCACCCGTCGTTGATGACGCCGGACTCGCCGACCCAGCGGGTCGGCGGCGGCTTTGCGACGACGTTCGCACCGGTCGAGCACTTGGAGCGGATGCAGAGCCTGGACAACGTCTTCACCGATGAGGGGCTCGACGCCTGGAACGCCCGGATCGAGCGGGAGGGCGCCGGTGCGGTCCAGTACCTGTGCGAGCTCAAGATCGACGGGTTGGCGGTCTCACTGGTCTACCGCGACGGCCGGCTCGAGACCGCCGCCACCCGTGGTGACGGGCGAGTCGGGGAGGACGTGACCCCCAACATCCGCACCCTCGCCGACGTTCCGCAACGGCTGACCGGCCGCGACCTGCCTGAAGTGCTGGAGGTCCGCGGCGAGGTGTTCTTCCCGGTCGAGGCGTTCGGCGATCTCAACGCCTCGCTGCTCGAGGCCGGCAAGGCGCCGTTCGCCAATCCGCGCAACGCCGCCGCCGGGTCGCTGCGGCAGAAAGATCCCAAGGTCACCGCGACCCGGCGGCTCCGGATGGTGGTGCACGGGTTCGGCGCCCGGCGCGGCTTCGATCCGATCGCTCAGTCCGCGGCGTACGAGGCGATGGCCACGTGGGGACTCCCGACCAGCAGCCGGTGCGCCGTCAAGGACGACCTGGCCGGTGTCCGCGAGTTCATCGCCTACTTCGGCGAGCACCGGCACTCCGTCGAACATGAGATCGACGGTGTGGTGGTGAAGGTGGACCGGCTCGCCCAGCAGCGGCGGCTCGGTTCGACCAGCCGGGCGCCGCGATGGGCGATCGCCTACAAGTACCCGCCGGAGGAGGTCAACACCAAGCTGCTCGACATCCGGGTCAACGTCGGGCGGACCGGTCGGGTGACGCCGTACGGTGTGATGGAGCCGGTCAAGGTCAGCGGGTCCACGGTGTCGCAGGCCACCTTGCACAACGCGGCGGAGGTCCGCCGCAAGGGCGTGCTCATCGGCGACACGGTGGTGCTGCGCAAGGCGGGGGACGTCATCCCGGAGATCGTCGGCCCGGTCGTGGCCCTGCGCGAGGGCACCGAGCGGGCGTTCGAGATGCCGGCCAGCTGCCCGTCCTGTGGCACCGCGCTGGCGCCGGAACGCGAGGAGGACGCGGACATCCGCTGCCCCAACGCGCGCTCGTGCCCTGCCCAACTGCGCGAACGGTTGTCCCATGTCGCCGGGCGTGGCGCCTTCGACATCGAGGTCATGGGCTACGAGGCGGCCGACGCCCTGCTGCAATGCGGACTCGTGGCAGATGAAGGCGACCTGTTCCACCTGAGCGCCGAGCGGCTGTCCACCTGCCCGTTCTTCACGCGCAAGGACGGCGAGCTGTCCACGAACGCCACCAAGCTGCTCCAGAACATCGAGACGGTGAAGAGTCGTCCACTGTGGAGAGTGCTCGTCGCCCTGTCCATCCGGCACGTGGGCCCGACCGCAGCGCAGGCGCTTGCTCGCGAGCTCCGCTCGATGGATCGGATCGTCGGCTCCTCCGAGGAGGAGTTGGCGGCCGTCGAGGGCGTCGGACCCACGATCGCGCGCGCGCTCGGCGAGTGGTTCGCCGTGCCCTGGCATCGCGCGGTCGTGGACAAGTGGCGCGCGGCCGGGGTAGGGCTCGAGGAGGACACCGCTGAGGACGGACCGCGGCCGCTTGCGGGCCTGACGGTCGTCATCACCGGCTCGCTTCGGGACTACAGCCGCGACTCGGCGACCGAGGCGGTGCAGAACTGCGGCGGCAAGGTCAGCGGTTCGGTGTCGAAGAAGACGTCGTTCCTCGTCGCGGGGGAGAACCCGGCGTCCAAGTACGACAAGGCGGCCGCGCTCGGCGTTCCGATCCTCGACGACGCCGGCTTCGACGTCCTGCTGGCCGACGGCGTCGACGCGGCCGCCGCGGTGGCGCGCACTCCGCAGGGCTGACCGCAACGGCCCGGGAACCGGATCGGCGCTCTGTCGCGTATCCCTGGCGAGTTCGTGGGGAGGTGACTTGCGTCGCGCGCTCAAGGCTGGCAAGGATCACGGGGAGATCAGGGGTGCCCGTGACCGGACTGTCGACCAAGAGGTGGTGCGGCGCTTTGCCGCGGGCGACGACGCCGCGTTCAGTGAGATCTATCGCGCCTACTCCGGCCCGATGTTCTCCATCGCGCTGCGAACTCTGGGCCGCCACGACACCGCGGCTGACGCCGTACAGCAGGCGTTCGTGCAGGCCTGGAAGGCGTCGGCATCGTTCGCACCAGAGGCCGACGTGGCGCCCTGGCTGTTCACGATCACCGGCGTACGGCGATCGACCTGTGGCGCCGGGAGCGGCGAGACGTCCTCACCGACGACGACACGCTGGTCGACGAGTCGACTCCCGGACCGTCGCTGGAGTCGGCCTGGGAGGCGTGGGAGGTCCGATGTGCCGTGGAGGCGCTTCCCGAAGAGGAGCGTGCGGTCGTTCGGCTGCACTACGACGACGGTCTGACGCAGACTGAGACGGCGAGCCGGCTCGGTGTACCGGTGGGAACCGTGAAGTCGCGGTCACACCGGGCCCATCGCCGGCTGGGCGAGTTGCTGTCGCATGTGGGCGGGTCCGGGGCCGAGGTAGCGGGGAGGTGACAGGCATGGACGAGTGGGACGAGCGCGATGGGCGTGCCGGGCTGCCCGACGGTGTCGCCCTGGTTCTCGGCCAGCGGGAGACCTGGGCCGAGCCGCCGCCGGAGATGGAAGCTGCCGTGCGGGCGGCTCTGTTGCGCGAGCGCGCGGACGCTGGCGCAACGTCCGTAGATGTGAGCGGTATAGCGCTCGAACGGACGGACGTCAGCGGAGGTTCGGGCGCTGCACGGCCGCCGGACGACGAGATGTCTGCGGCTCGGGACCGTCGCGGCCGGCGGCTCGGTTCGGCGTCGGGCAGCCGGCCGAACGGCCGGCTGCTGCTGGTCGCCGCGGCGCTCATGGGAGTCGCCGCGGTCGGCACTGCTGTCGTGATCTTGCAGACCGGGCAGGACAGCACGGTGGTCGCTCTGACGCCGACTGAGCTGGCGCCGGACGCGTCCGGAACAGCTGAACTCAGCGAGACGCCGTCCGGCTTCTCCATCGAGCTGGACATCGATGGTCTGCCGCCGGCCGCTGAAGGCAGCTACTACCAGGCCTGGCTGAAGAACGCCGACGGCGAGCTCGTGACCATTGGCACCTTCCACGCCCGCGACGGCAGCGACGACGTGATCCTGTGGTCAGGTGTCGACCCGGCCGACTACCCGACCTTGACGGTGACGCTGCAGCGCGAGGGCGAGGGTGCGCAGTCCTCCGGTCAGGTCGTGCTGACCGGGAGTCTCGGCTGAAGATCATGCTGGCAAATGGGGTATCCCAACCAACGGATACCCCGATGTACCGTGTCGGCCATCCGGACGCCGAACGCCCGCTCACCGTTGCTCAGGGACTTGCGCTGATCGAACGATCGTGCTTTTGTTGCCTCCATGGGCAAGGGCGATGAAACCCGGCAGGTGGTGCTGGGAGAGGCACTGCGCACCGCCAGCACGCTTGGCCTGCGCGGCCTGACGATTGGCGCGCTGGCCGAGCAGACGTCGATGTCCAAGAGCGGTCTGTTCGCCCACTTCAAGTCCAAAGAGCAGCTGCAATGCGCTGTCATCGAGTACGCGTCGGAGCGCTTCGTGGAGCGGGTACTCCGCCCCGCGCTGCGGGAGCCTCGTGGTGAGCGGCGGCTGCGTGCGCTGTTCGATCGTTGGCTGGATTGGGGTGGCGGGGCCGACTTGGCGCTGCCCGGAGGTTGCGTCTTCATCAGCGCCTCGGCCGAGCTGGACGACGAGGCCGATGGAGTGCTGCGCGACCGGTTCGTGCGCAACCAGCGCGACTGGCTGGACACCCTCGCCTCGGTGTTCCGGAGCGGAATCACCGAAGGGCACTTCGACGCGGACAGCGACTCCGAGCAGTTCGCGCACGACCTGTACGGCGTGATGCTGGCTTACCACCATGCGACCAGGCTGCTGCGTGACCCGCACGCCGAGCAGCGCGCCCGGGTCGCCTTCGAGCGGCTGCTGAGCCTCGCCCGCCGGCCGACACCGGTTCCGGTCTGAAAGCTGACGTCTTATGAGGAGGAGCTATGCGGGCCGAGAAAGGCACGAACGTTCGTATAATCAAGAGAGGGGTCTGATGTTCGCGGTGCACTGCCCGCAGCACGGCTCGACGGTGCTTCTCGACGTCCGGCGGGTGACTCGCCTGACCAACCTCGCCGACGGCCTCATCGCGGTCGAACTCAAGTGTTACGACGGCGAGCGTCTCGTCCTGATGACAGGGGCGCGCGCGACCCAACAGCAGTCGCCGTAAACGTCGGCGGATGCGGGGTTGGCCACGTTCGACGAGTTGGCACGGGTGGCCAACGCGACACCTGTTGCAGTCAGCGGACCTCGTCGGCGTGCTCGGCCAACCCACTCGCGAAAGGAACTCGCCGGCTCCCCGGTGACCTCCTCGACGGTGGCGGTGACCAGTTCCGACTGCCGCCGCGACCCGGTAAGAGCTCAGCTGTGCGCCTGAAGTCAAACCGCGTGACCTCAGGTGCGGTTGAGGTCCGAGACTCCTCTGCGTAGAGGGTGGCGACGAGCAGGGCGGGAGACACATGCAGGTAGCAATGGTGACGCAGTTCGGTGGCCCCGAGGTGCTGGTGACGAGCGAGGAGCCGGACCCGGTTGCCGGGCCGGGCGAGGTCGTGATCGACGTGGTGGCCGTTGATGTGCTGCGGGTCGAGACCATGATCCGAAGCGGTCGTGGCGACCCGTACTTCGACGTGACCCCGCCGTACGTGCCCGGCAACGCAGTCGCGGGGCGGGTGCGCAGCGTCGGCGACGGCGTCGATCCGGGGCTGATCGGCCGCGAGGTGGTCACCCGCTCCGGCCAGCGCGGGGGCTACGCCGAGCAGGTCGCGGTAAGCGCGGACGGATTGTCGGCAGTACCGAACGGGGTGTCGCTGCACGACGCGGCCGCGCTCAGGCACGCCGGCCCCACCGCGCTGGCGCTGCTCGAGGGGACGCGGATCGGCAGCGGGGACGCGGTGCTCGTGGTCGGGACGAGCGGTGAGCTGGGCATCGTGTGCGTGCAGCTGGCGTGTGCCCGTGGCGCGCGGGTCGTCGCCATCGCGCGCGACAAGCAGAAACTGGCTCGTATTCGGGAGCTGGGAGCCGATGCCGTCGTCGACTCCGAGCAGCCCGACTGGGTCGGGCAGGCCCGAGCCGCGCTCGGCGGCGAGGGCGCCGACGTGATCCTTGACAACGTCGGCGGGGCGATCGGCGAGGCCGCCTTCGCCGCGATCGCGCCGGGCGGCCGGTTCTCCGCGCATGGCACTCCCAGTGGCCGGTTCGCCACGATCGACCCTACGGAGGCAGCACGCCGTGGCGTCACCGTGCGAGGGATCCAGCACGTGCAACTGTCGCCGGACGAGCTTCAGCGGCTCACCGAACAGGCGCTCACGGACGCGGCGGCCGGTCGGATCGCACCGGTGGTCGGCCAGACGTTCCCGCTCGTGCGTGCCGCCGATGCGCACGCCGCCATCGAGGGCCGCGCCGTCTTCGGCTCGACGCTGCTGCTGCCCTGAGGGCCCGATCCAGCGGGCGCGGTGTCGGGGCGGGCAGCCGGCGGACGGCACCGCCGTAGACTGCTGGCCGTTCCCCGACCCGCATCCGCAGGAGACGCATGGCTTCGATCTCGCGCGAGGAGGTCGCGCACCTCGCCCGGCTCGCCCGATTGGCCGTCACCGACGCCGAGCTCGACGTCTTCGCGGGGCAGCTCGACATCATCATCGGCTCGGTCGCCCGCGTCGGTGAGGTGGCCGCGGACGACATCCCGCCCACGAGCCACGCCTTACCGGTGACCAACGTCCTGCGACCAGACGAGCTCGGGCCCTCGCTGGCTCGCGATGAGGTACTGGCCGCGGCCCCGGCGGCCGAGGACGGCCGGTTCCGCGTCCCACGCATTCTGGACGACCCCGAATGACCGATGTCACGAGAATGGACGCCGCCGCGCTCGGCGCCGAGATCGCGTCGGGACACCTCAGCGCGGTCGAGGTCACCCGGGCGCATCTGGACCGGATCGGGGCGGTCGACGACAAGGTCCGCGCCTTTCTGCACGTCGATGCGGCCGGCGCACTCGCCGCAGCCGGCGCCGTGGATGAGCGCCGAGCCGCCGGGGAGGAGCTGGGGCCGCTGGCCGGCGTACCGCTGGCGATGAAGGACGTCGTCGTCACCCGCGGCCTGCCGAGCACGAGCGGCTCCAAGATCCTGCAAGGCTGGGTCCCGCCGTACGACGCCACCGTCACCCAGCGGGTGCGGGCAGCCGGCATCGTGATGCTCGGCAAGACGAACATGGACGAGTTCGCGATGGGTTCCTCGACGGAGAACTCGGCTTACGGGCCGAGCCACAATCCTTGGGACCTGGATCGGATCCCTGGCGGCTCCTCAGGGGGTTCGTCGGCGGCGGTGTCGGCGTACGAGGCGCCGCTCGGGATCGGGACGGACACCGGCGGGTCCATCCGGCAGCCGGCCGCGGTCACCGGCCTGGTGGGGCACAAGCCGACGTACGGCGGGGTGAGCCGCTACGGGCTGATCGCGTTCTCCTCCAGCCTGGACCAGGCCGGGCCGCTGAGCCGCACGGTCCTCGACGCGGCTTTGCTGCACGAGGTCATCGGCGGACACGACCCGGCCGACTCCACCAGCATCGACGCGCCCGTTCCCGCGGTGGTCGCGGCCGCCCGCGACGGCGCCCGCGCCGATCTGAGCGGGCTGCGGATCGGCGTCGTCCAGGAGCTGTCCGGCGACGGGTATGAGTCCGGTGTGCTCGACCGGTTCTCTGACGCGGTCCGGCTGCTGACCGAACTCGGCGCCACGATCACCGAGGTGAGCTGCCCGCACTTCGGCTACGCGCTGCCGGCGTACTACCTGATCGCCCCGAGCGAGTGCTCCTCGAACCTGGCCCGGTTCGACGCGGTCCGCTACGGGTTGCGGGTCGGAGACGACGGCGTACGCGGCCTGGAGGAGGTCATGTCGCTGACCCGGGAGGCCGGGTTCGGGGCGGAAGTGAAGCGGCGGATCATCCTCGGCACGTACGCCCTGTCCAGCGGCTACTACGACGCCTACTACGGGCAGGCGCAGAAGGTGCGCACGCTGATCAGCCGCGACTTCGCGGCCGGGTTCAAGACCTGCGACGTCCTCGTCTCCCCGACGACGCCGACGGTCGCCTTTCCGCTCGGCGCCCGGGTCGACGACCCGATGGCCATGTACGCCGCCGACCTGTGCACGCTGCCCGCGAGCCTGGCAGGCACGCCGGCGATCTCCGTGCCCTGCGGCTTGTCCGAAGGCCTGCCGGTCGGGCTGCAGGTGATGGCACCGGCCCTGGCCGACGATCGCTGCTATCGCGTCGCCGCCGCCGTCGAAGCCGCAGTCGCCGGTCGCGACGGGCAGCCGATCCTGGCCGCAGCGCCGTCGCTGTAGATGATGGTCCTGACGCTGCTGCTCGGCTTTGTGCTGCTGGTGGTCGGGGTGATCCTCTTCCTGTTGACCGGAACCACGCTGTTTCTGGTCCTCGCGTCGGTCGGCCTGGTCACCGGCGTTTCGGGGTTTGTGCTCAACGGAGGGATGCGATAACGGTGAGCGGACTGTCATCGGACGACTTCGGTGCGTACTCGGGCTCGCCCCAGCAGTCCCACCTGTGTCACCGTGGAGCTAGCCGACGCGGTATCACCGCGCCCGCAGCGGACAGGAGGCAGCGTGCCGCAGCCGTCCCGTCCTGCCCACCAGCCCCCGACCGGGCTGACCTGGGAATCCTTCGTTGTGTCTGCGCTGTGGCGGCTGGTCGGACTGCTGACCCTGCTGGTGGTCGTCGTCGGCGTACTCGCCTCGTCGTGGGCGGTCGCGATCAATACCGCGCGGCTGTCGCTGCTGGTGCTGCTCGTCCTGTCGACCTGGCTGTACATCGTCTGGTTCCGCCGGCAGCGTGCGGAGCTGTCCCGTCGCGACGAGGTGCAGCAGGACAAGTCGCAGAACTATCGCCTCGGCTGATCTCATGAGTGCCGTCCTGTCGGCGTACGACGATGTCATCACCCGCTACGCGCCCGTGATCGGCCTGGAGACCCATGTCGAACTCGGAACCTTGTCCAAGATGTTCTGCGGCTGCTCGACGAGCTTCGGCGGTGAGCCGAACACCCAGGTCTGCCCGGTCTGCCTGGGCCTGCCGGGGGCTCTCCCGGTCGCGAACGCGGGGGCGATCGAGGCGACGATCCGGATCGGTCTGGCGCTGAACTGCTCGATCGCGTCCTGGTGCCGGTTCGCGCGGAAGAACTACTTCTACCCGGACATGCCGAAGAACTTCCAGATCAGCCAGTACGACGAACCACTGTGCACCGACGGCTGGGTCGACGTGCGCCTGGCCGGCGTCGTACACCGCATCGAGATCGAGCGGGTGCACCTGGAGGAGGACACCGGGAAGTCGCTGCACGTCGGCGGCGCCACCGGCCGCATCCACGGGGCCACGCATTCCCTCGTCGACTTCAACCGGGCCGGCATCCCGCTCGTAGAGATCGTCACCAAGCCGGTGGCCGGCACCGGTGCCCAGGCGCCGGAAGTGGCCCGCGCCTACGTCACGGAGCTGCGCGACATCCTCCGTACCCTGGGCGTGTCCGATGTGCGGATGGAGCAGGGCTCGTTGCGGTGTGACGTCAACACTTCACTGTCTACTGTGGACAGTGAGGTGTGGGGTACCCGCACGGAGACCAAGAACGTCAACTCGCTGCGGTCGGTCGAGCGCGCTGTCCGGTCGGAGATGATCCGGCAGGCGGCGGTGCTGGACGCGGGGGAGCGGGTCATCCAGGAGACCCGGCACTTCCACGAGAACAGCGGCGAGTCGACAGCCGGCCGGTCCAAGGAGGAGGCGACGGACTACCGCTACTTCCCCGAGCCGGACCTGGTTCCGCTCGCCCCGGCGGCCGAGTGGATCGAGCAGCTGCGGGGGACCCTGCCGGAATTGCCCTCGACCCGCCGGCAGCGGCTGCAGGCCTCCTGGAACCTGTCCGACCCGGAGATGGACGCTCTGGCCAACGCGGGCGCGCTCGACCTCATCGAGGCGACCGTCGCCGCGGGGGCGCCGGCCGAGGACGCCCGGAAGTGGTGGCTCGGCGACCTGTCGCGACGGGCCAACGAGGCAGGGCTCGAGCTCGGCGAACTGCCCGTGACACCGGCCCAGGTCGCCCAGCTCGCAGGTCTGGTGACGGCCGGCCGGGTCAACGACAAGCTGGCCCGGCAGGCGCTGTCCGGCGTACTTGCCGGGGAGGGTTCACCCGAGGAGGTGGTGGCCGCCCGCGGCCTCGAGGTGGTGAGTGACACCGGTGCGCTCGGCACCGCCGTCGACGAGGCGATCGCCGCCGCTCCCGACATCGCGGCGAAGGTGCGCGGCGGGAAGACCGCTGCTGCCGGGGCGCTCGTGGGTGCGGTCATGACGGCGACTCGTGGGCAGGCCGACGCGCGGGTCGTCCGCGAGCTGATCCTGGCCCGCCTCACCCAGAACTGACGCGGTGCACCCTCACTGCTGCAGCGCACTTTGCCTGTCGCATGGCCCCGCAAACCGGACAAACCGACGCGGATCACGGCCACCCGACAGGCAAAGTCGTGAACAGCGGGCGTGGCCGGGGTCTAGCTGACTCCGCCGCCGGAGTCTGACGGCGGCGGCACCCGCAGCACCCGGTCGTCTGTCGGCGCCGGTTCGTCGGTGCCGTCGAGGTTGGACGTCGTGATCCAGAGGGCGCCGACCGGGTCGACGACGACGGTCCGCAGCCGGCCGTAGGTGCCGGCCAGGAACTCCTCCGGTTCGCCGACCGTGTCACCGTTCCCGTCCAGGATGGTGATCCAGATCCGCTCGCCGTCCACAGCGCCGAGGAAGGCAACCCGGTTCAGGATTGCGCAGCCGCCGAGACCAGCATCCGGGAAGACCCGCGTCGGGACCTGCGGATTGTCCGGCCGGTCACGCCAGCCGTAGTCGCCGCCGGGTTCCAACAGGGCGAACTCGTCGCTCAGCGATTCGGTGACGAACAGCCGGTCCGCCCCGTCGAAGCACAGCCCGGTGACGTTGCTGTGCCCGCGGGTCAGCACCGGCGAGGTGCCGAGCGGATTGTCCGGCACCGGCTTCCCGAAGATGTCCAGGCGCAACACCTTGCCGGCGAGACTGCGGGAATCCCCGGCCAGTTCGGGCTTTCCGGTGTCGCCGGTTCCGACGTACAGCCGCTCGTCCGACCCGAAGGTGATCCGTCCGCCGTTCCCGGTCGGACCCTTCGGAATGCCGGTGAGGATGGCCTGCGGTGTGCCGCCGAGAGTGAAACGCAGCAGCCGGTTGTCCGTCGCTGTCGTCGCGTAGGCGTAGACGAGCGCGTCTTCGGTGTACGTCGGGGACAGCGCCAGCCCCAGCAGTCCGCCGTCGCCGGTCGGGTCCAGACCGGTGATCGTCATCAGCTCGACCGGCGGGGACCGGTCCGGGAAGACTTGCAGGATCCGGCCGGTACGGCGCTCGCCCACGAGGGCCGAGCCGTCCGGCAGCAGCGCCAGGCCCCACGGGGTGTCCAGGCCGGAGGCGACCACGTTGGGGTCCGCCGCGCCCTCCACCGGTGGGGGCGGCGGCTGACCCGGTTCCGGCGGCGGCGGGAGGTCGGTGTCCTCCGGCGGAGCGACGACCGGCGGCGGACCCTCGATCTGTGGCCGCCACGGACCGGCGGCGACGTACTCGGGGGAGCTGCAGCCGGCCAGCAGCCCCAGCGCGAGAGCGGCCGCCGCCAGCTGCCCCCTGTTGCGCGTCGCCATGCGATTCACCCTACGTCGGCGCCGGCCAGGGCAGCGCCCACGTGGCATTGCCCCCGGGCGGCGGCGACACGCCGCGTCGCCACCGGCGTGTCCGCGCTTTCACGGGGCAAAGCTGCTGGGTTCGGCCGGCTGCCTAGAGTCGGACGGTATGGATGCCGGTGCTGACGTCGGAGTCGTCGTGCTCGTCTCGCAGGAGCGTGGTCGCGAGCTGCTCGGTGAACTTCCGGCGCACGTCCGGGTCGAGGTCTGGGACGGCACCGGATCGGTTCCGCCCTCGGCCGGCTCGACGCAGTTCTGGATCCCGCCGTTCCTGAGTGGTTCGGAGATGGCTCGTGCGTACGCCGAACTACCGGACCTGAAGGTGGTCCAGCTGCTGTCGGCCGGCGCGGAGAACTTCGTCGAGGGTGTGCCCGACGGCGTGACCCTGTGCAATGCCCGCGGGGCGCACACCGGTCCGACGGCCGAGTGGGTGGTGACCGCGATGCTGTCGTCGTACCGGATGTTCCCCCGCTTCCACGCCGCCCAGCTGGAGGGGCGCTGGGACTATGCGGTCAACGAAGAGCTGGCCGGTCACCGCGTGCTTGTTGTCGGCGCCGGAGACATCCCGGAGCGGGTTCGCCGGATGCTGGCCGGCTTCGACATCGAGGTCGAGCTCGTCGGTCGTACGGCGAGGGACGGCGTCCACGGTGAGGACGAACTGCCGGCGCTGCTGCCGGAGTTCGACGTGGTCGTGCTGCTCGTGCCGCTCACCGACGCGACCCGCGGGATGGTGGACGCCGCCTTCCTCGCCCGGCTGCGGGACGGTGCGCTGCTGGTCAATGCGGCCCGGGGTCCGGTGGTCGTCACGAACGACCTGGTCGCCGAACTCGCATCAGGCCGGTTGCGGGCCGCCCTCGACGTCACCGATCCGGAACCGCTGCCCGAGGGTCATCCACTGTGGACGGTCCCTGGGCTCTTGCTGACGCCGCACATCGCGGGAAGTGTCCCGGGCGCGACACCCCGGGCGTACGCCGTCGCACGCGAGCAGTTGCACCGGTTCCTGAACGGCGAGGAGTTGCAGAACGTCGTCGGGGACTACTGACGCGCCGATCAGTTCACCGGGCCGTCGCCGGCATCGGAGATGTCCTGGACTCCGGCGACGGGCTCCTCGGCGATCATGTTGCCGGCCGCGTCGAGCGCCTGGACACCGGTGACGCCGTCGACGGGCTGGACGCTCAGGATCCGGCCGTTTCCCGGTTCCTCGACCGCCGGGCTGGGGCCAAGGAGTCTGAAGGAGACGCTGCCGGGTGGTCCGAGGACGACTAGCTCGCTGGTGATCGGTGTCGGCCCTTCGCCCTCGTGGACGTCGCATCTCATCACCAGCATCAGGTCCTGCGCCGCTGTACCGCTGGGATGCAGCGACAGCAGATCCCCGAAACTACGGGTTGTGCCGTCAGCGTAGAGCTGACCGCGGCCGCCAAGGACGACAACAGCTCCGGAGGGCAGTGCAGCGGAGACGAGGACGGCCTCGGTTTCGCCGACAGGCCCGGCCCAGAGCACCGAAAGTTCGAGCTCGTCGACCGCATAGCCGGCCTGGTCGGTCAGCGGATCCAGCACCATTCGTACAAC
>Ga0136620_10000585_pt1 | contig 16668 bp, 17 predicted proteins | sample AntDrymUQ4162106_2_FD_104806 | JGI IMG/M metagenome (GOLD analysis project Ga0136620, IMG submission 104806) | Polar desert sand microbial communities from Dry Valleys, Antarctica - metaG UQ416 (21.06) | ecosystem: Environmental > Terrestrial > Soil > Desert | place: Antarctica: Dry Valley... | reverse complement strand
CGGCCCCGGAGCGGCGGTGTCGAAACTGGTAAACGAGACGGTCTCAAACACCGTTGGCGGAAACGCCTTGTGGGTTCGAGTCCCACCCGCCGCATGGAGCCGATCCAGACTCCGGCCGGTTAGCTGATCGCGGACGCGCTCTAAGCGACCGCGCCCGGGCCGCCCCGGCCGCCTGAGCCGGGACCGGGGCCGGGGCCGGGGCCGGGGCCGGGGCCGGTTGTCGGCGTGGCGTCGTGTCCAGCTGCGCGCTCGTTCATGGCCGTATAGCCGCCGAAGGCGATGCCGCCCGCCGCGAGCAGACCCAGGAAGATGCCGATCTTGCGGCCCAGCTCGACGCCTTCGATGTCAACGCTGGGTCCCGGGATGCTCAGAATCCGGAACAGGATGAGCACCGCGGCGATCAGGCCCACGATGGCGATGATCAGACCCGCGGGGGCCGGCAGGGTGCTCGGCATATTGCCGGTGGCGCGCGCGGCCACGAGGCCGAGCGTCACGAGGATTGCCAGGAACAGCAGGATGTCGATGAATCCGAACGCCTCCCAGGCGTTTGCGTTGGCGCTGGCCTCGAAGCCGCCGGCCTCCGCGCTCACGCCGTACCACGGGAGGAACATGATTATGAGCAGGATGATCGCGCTGACCGCGGCAACCATCTCGCCAAAGCTGATCCTGGAAGTGTCCACTGCCGTCCCCTCGAGTCGTCTGAGTGTTGTTGCGCCACTCTAACCTGCCGCTGCGGATGGAAGCGAAACGTGAAGCCGCCGCGCTGGAGGCCTTCGGGGGCCGCGCGGCCGGCTCCGACGCCGAGCGGCGCGCGGCAGTCCACCTGCGCGACCGCTTGCGCGCGATGGGCCGCGAGGCCGACACCGAGGCCATCGAGGTCCGCCCTAGGTTCGGGCTCGCGCACACCCTGCACGCCCTCGTGGCCATCGTCGGCAGCGTGGTGGCGGTGGCCAGCCCGCTCGCGGGCGCCGCGGTGGTGCTCGCCGCGGGAGTCCTGACCCTGTTGGACCTGACCGGCACGCTTGCTCTGACCCGGCGCCTTTCCGGGCGGCGGGCTTCACAGAACGTCTTCTCCCCCGAGGACGGCGGCCGCCCCGGCACATTGCTTCTCGTGGCGCACTACGACGCCGGCCGCAAGGCGCCGGCGTTCGTCCTGGCGCAGCGGGCGCTGCGATCTCCATGGCTGGTCATGCTGGGCGCCATCGGCGTGCTGGTGGTCTGCTGCGGGTTGCGGGCGCTGGAGATCGAGGGCACCGTGCTCACGACGGTGCAGTTCGTGCCCACGGTCTTGCTGATCCTGCTGGTACCGGCTCTGGCCGATCTCGAGCTCTCCGACGTCGACGAGGGCTCGGCCGACAATGCCGCGGGAGTGGCCACCGTGCTCGCACTGGCCGATGAGATCGGCGGCTCCCTTGAGGCCTTCGATGTGTGGGTCCTACTCACTGGCGCCCAGAAGCCCATGGCGGCCGGGATGCGGGCCTGGCTGCGCCGCCACCGCTCCGAGCTCGACCGCGAGCGCGTCGCCGTGATCAACGTGGATGGCGTGGGCTCGGGCCCGGTGCGCTTTACGCGACGGGAGGGCCCGTTGGTGGCCCGGCGCTCGCACTCGCAGCTACTGCGCATGTGCGGCGAGATCGCTGAGAACGACGGAGAGGGCGGTACCTACGAGGCGGGATCCACCGTCGTGCGCGAGCGCACCGACGCCTCCGCGGCGCGCCCCCGCAAGCTTCCCGCCATCACCGTGTCCTGCCAGGGAAGCGAGGTGTCCCCCGAAGGGCTGCAGCGCATGCGCGCCTTCTGCCGCGACCTGATCGAGCGCCTCGACGCCGAGGTGGCCCCCACGCTGCGCGCCGCTGAACCTGAGTGTGAAGCCGCCCGCGGCTAGGAGCCAAAGCGGAAGCCGACCGCCTTGCGCCCGCCGGCGGTGCGACAGGTGGTGCGCCCGCCCTCGAAATCCGGGATGTCGCGGTAGACGCAGCGCCAGCGGCGCACCTGGCAGACACGGTCACTCGGACCTCCGTCGGGCATCACGCAGTCCCGCGTGCGACCCCAGCGCTTGGCCAGGATGCGAGCGAAGCGGCAGGTGGTGTCGCGGGCCCGGACCTGGTCGGCGAAGAAGGGCCCGACCATGAAGCCGCGCGGGGTCGGGCAGCTCTTGGCGCTGGAACTGGCCTCGGGGGAGGCTGTCGAGGCCATAGCCGCCGGGGCAACGGCAAGCGAGAGCAGGGGCAGGAGGAGGAGCGAGCGTTTCACGGGCGCGACGCTACCAGGCGTGCCAGGCGCTTCTCGGCGTCCGAGATCACCGACCGACGGCCCTTGCCGAGCTGCTCGTAGAGAACCACGGCAGCCAGCGCCGCCTGGTCGGCATCCTTCAGGCGGGCCCGAACCTGCGCGACGGTCATGGCGTCGTAGCCGTCCCACGGCTGGTCGACGTGCACCTCGGCCCCAGCCGGCTCCTCGGCTCCCTCCTCGCCGAACTCGGCCACCGGCACGGGTGCGTCGTCGATCGTCTTGACTTCGTCGGGGACCGGCGGGGCAACCGGTGGCGGGGTGGGCGCGGCTGAAGGTGGCCGAGCGGGCGCGGCCCTTGGGGACCGGGGCGGAGCGGGGGCGGGCGGCGCCGATCTGGGCGGGGCAGGCTCGACGGCGACCGGCTCGTCGATCACCGAGCGCAGCCCGCGAACCGCGGCCAGCGCCAACTCGAGCAGGCCTTCGCTCACAGCCGCGGCCGCCGACAGCGGAAGTCTCAGTGGGCCGATAAGCCGCATCGCGGTCCGGTGGTACCCAGTGCGCCCGAGCGCTAATCGGAGAGGGTCAAACGGGCGTGATCGCGTTGTGCTTGGCCGGCCACTCGCGCGCACGTCCGGCGTAGAGCGCGAAGCGGCGCACCAACTCGGAGCGCAGATCCTCGGGCTGCACGACGGCGTCGATGACCAGCTCGGAGGCCAGATGGAGCACGTCGATGTTCTCCCTGTATTCCTCGCGCAGCTTCTCCACGAACTCCGCGCGCTCGGCCTCGTCCTCGATCGCCTGGACCTGATTGAAGAAGACGGCGTTGATCGCCGCCTGGGGGCCCATCACCGCAATCTTGGCGCTGGGCAGAGCGATGCAGGCGTCGGGGTCATAGGCCGGGCCGGCCATCGCGTAGAGACCGGCGCCGTAGGCCTTTCGCAGGATCACGGAGATCTTGGGCACCGTGGCCTCGCAGACCGCCGAGATCATCTTGGCGCCGGCGCGGATGATGCCCTGGCGCTCCACCGCGGTGCCGATCATGAACCCGGGCACGTCGGCCAGGAACAGCAGGGGCACGTTGAAGGCGTTGCATGTCCAGATGAACCGGGCGGCCTTGTCGGAGGAGTCCACGAACAGCACTCCCCCCTTCTGCTTGGGCTGATTGGCCACGATGCCCACCACCTGGCCCTCCAGGCGTGCGTAGCCCACCACCAGCTCCTTGGCCCAGCGCCTGTGCACCTCGAGGAAGGAGTCCTCGTCCACCAGCGAGTCGATCAGTTCCAGGATGTCGAACGGCTTGTTCTCGTCCGCGGGGATGAGGTCGCGGATGACGGCGTCCGAGCCGGGGGCCGCGGGCGGCGCGGGGGGCGGGTCCTCGCGCCAGTGGCACGGGAAGTAGGACAGGTAGCGCTTGGCCAGGTCGACGCCCTCCTCGTCGGACTTCACGAGGAAGTGCCCGCACCCGGACACGCCGGTGTGCATCCGCGCGCCGCCCATCTCCTCCAGCGACACCTTCTCGCCGATCACCATCTCGGCCATTCGGGGCGAGCCCAGGTACATCGAGGCGTTGCCGTCGCGCATGATCACCACGTCGCAGAAGGCGGGAATGTAGGCGCCGCCCGCAGCGCTGGGCCCGAAGAGCACGCACACCTGCGGCACCACCCCGGAGAGCTTGACCTCGGTGTGGAAGATCCGCCCGGCGTGGCGGCGGCCGGGGAACATCTGCACCTGCTCGGTGATCCGCGCGCCCGCCGAGTCGACCAGATAGACCATCGGCACCCGGTGCGCCAGCGCCTGCTCCTGGATCCGGATGATCTTCTCTACCGTCTTGGGCCCCCAGGAGCCGGCCTTGACGGTCGGGTCGTTGGCCATCAGGGCCATCGGCCGGCCGCCCAGCGACGCCATCCCGGTCACGACGCCGTCGGCGCCGAAGCCCTCCTGCTCCCAGTTGGCGAGCAGCGCGTCCTCCACGAAGGAGCCCTCGTCCACGAGCCGGGCCACGCGCTCGCGCACCGGCAGCTTGCCCTGCTGCGAGGCCTTCTCATGGTGGCGGGCGGGGCCACCTTCGCGCGCGCGCTCGAGTGCTTGCTTGAGATCGCTCATCGGCGAGGGCAGTCTAGGGCCGCCCTCAACCCGCGATGATCGGCCAGGGCAGCCCTCGGACTCGACATGGCAGCGACAGGTTGCGTCAAGGGGACGGGCACTCGCCCGGCGAGGTCGGTGATCATCGTGGCTCCTTGGGGTCGCAGTTCATGAAGCGACCTTGCTCCCCTCCGATAAGGCCACGGTGAGGGCGCAATGAGAGAGGGCTCATGCCTGTTACCGAGCCGTGAAGCGGAGATGGAGCGCCAGGGCCGAGGCGCCCCTCGGTCAGAGCTGCGTGTTGGCCACGGGCTCCTCACCCGAGTAGTCGTAGAACCCCCTGCCCGACTTCTTGCCGTACCACCCGGCCGCGAGCATCTTTCGCAGCGTCGGCGGCATGGCGAAGCGACGCTCACGGAACTCGTCGAACATCACGTCGCAGATCGACCCCATGGTGTCGAGTCCCACGAAGTCGGCCAGGGTGAGCGGACCCATCGGGTGCCCCGCGCCCGCCTTCATCGCCTCGTCGATCTCCGAGATGGAACCCACGCCCTCCTCGTAGGCCCGAATGGCGTCGAGCATGTACGGCACCAGCAGCCGGTTGACGATGAAGCCGGCCTTGTCCTTGGTGGGGATGCCCAGCTTGCCGATCTTCTGGGTGAAGGCCTTGCCCGCCTCGAACGTCTCGTCGGAGGTGGTGATGGCCCGCACCACTTCGACCAGCTGCATGACCTGCGCGGGGTTGAAGTAGTGCAGGCCCAGGAAGCGGTCGGGCCGTCCGGTAGCGGCGGCCTGATCGATCACGGGCAGGGATGAGGTGTTGGTGGCAAAGATGGCGCCCACCTTTGCCACCCTGTCGACCTCTCCCCACATCTCGAGCTTGGCGGCGAGGTCCTCGGTGATGGCTTCGATCACCAGGTCACAGTCGGCCAGGTCGGAGTAATCGGTGGTTGCATGGATGCGAGCGCGCACCGCGTCCGCCTCGGACTGCTCCATGCGGCCCTTCTCCACGGCGCGGCCCAGTTGCTTGTCGATCTTGCCGAGGCCCTTGTCGAGCGGGTCCTGGCCGACCTCGCGCAGGACCACCTGGCATCCGGCCTGCGCCGCGACCTGGGCGATCCCGTGCCCCATGAGCCCGGCGCCCAGCACTCCCACCTTGTTGATCTCCACTACGGTCCCCGTTCCTCTGGAATGACCAATCGAACGAGATTCGACAGCGACGAACTCGTTACAACTGCGAGTGGCGGGAGCCTATATGTCACTGATCGGAGTCGAGGATCGCGGGGCCGTTCGTCACCTGGTCCTCCAGCGGGCCGAGAAGCGCAACGCCTTCAACGCGGAGCTGATCGCCGACCTGGGCCACGCGCTCGAGCAGGCCGCCGCCGACGCAGCCGCGCGCTGCGTGGTGGTGCGCGGCGACGGCCCGATGTTCTCCTCGGGCATGGACCTCAACGACCTGCGCGAGCTATCGGAGAACCCGACCAACCTGAGAGGCTTCCGGCGGCGCATCCTGGCCTGGTGGAACCTGCTGGAGGAGATGCCCAAACCCACCGTCTGCCAGATCCATGGCGCATGCCTGGGCGGGGCCTTCGAGCTGGCCTTGGCGGCCGACTTCCGCGTGATGGCCCACGAGGCCGTGGCCGGGATCATGGAGGTGCGCGTCGGGCTGCTGCCCGACGTGGGCGGGTGTTCGCGCCTACCGGCCATCGTGGGCCTGGGCAACGCCAAGGAGCTGATCATGACCGGCAAGGTGATCGACGGCCGCGAGGCGCACCGGATCGGCCTGGCCACCCGGATCGCCCCTGCGGAGGAGCTCGACGCGTGCGTGGAGGACCTGGCCAACGAGTTGCTGGCCGCCGCGCCGCGCGCTGTCGGCCTGGCCAAGCGGGTGATGGATGCCGCCGCCAAGCCGGCGCTGGCTGTGACGCTGGAACAGGAGGTACAGGCGCAGGAGATGCTGGCGGCCAGCGAGGACTTCGCCGAGGGAGCGAAGGCGTTCTTCGAGAAGCGCCAGCCAGAGTTCGCCGGGCGCTAGCTGTCCAGGGCGGAGAGCAGCCAGCCGCCGAGCAGCGCTGAGCCGGCGGCCACCAGCGAGACGGCCACCGCGCCCTGCCTGGGCAGTTGGTCGCGCACCATGAGCGTCGCACCCAGGTCCACGGCGTCGGCCACCAGGCAGGCCGCCAACCAGGGCTTGGCGGCCTCGGCGTCGCCGAGGGTGCGCAGCACCCCGAGGCCCATCACCGCATCGCGCATGCCCAGAGCCCGCGCCACCACGGTGACCGGCGCCCGCTTAGCGTCCTTGCCACCGATCCAGCCGGCGGTGGCGGCTCTGGGCGCCACCGTGAGAGCGGCTCCCACCACCACCCGGCCGCCGGCGTGAACGGTCGCTATCCGACGGGCATCCATGGCGTGGACGCTACCGCGGCCGGCGCCGGTGGCCCCGGCCGGTACATCGGCCGGGGCCACGAGCTTCGCGCCAGAGGACGCCACCTGGGCCAGGGCGCGGCAGGGATGCCGCACGGTCAACCCCACCTACGTCAGCCGTCGCTGCCGCCTCCGTCGTCGCTGCCGCCTCCGTCGTCGGAGTAGTGGCCTCCGCCGTCGTACAACGGCGCGGGCGCCGGGGCTGGAGCGGCAACAGCTGTTCCACGACCACCCCGAAACGGCGAGTCAGGGTCGAGAGGCGTGGCCCCTCGATGTGCTCGAGCACAGGGTGCGGACGCGGACCATCGAGTCGAGCACCTGGGTCGTCAGCGCCTCCTGCGGGCGGTACCCGTGGCTCGCGCCACGGCCCGCCCCTGCGAGGAACTCCATCCGTGCCGGGGAGGCCTCGTCGAGAACATGCGGATCACTCAGCTGCGCGAAGTACGCCACGGACCGCCTGCGCGCCGCGCGACCCGGACGAACGCGCACGCCGGGGGCGCGGCGAACCAGGTGCTTCTCCCCCGCACCGGCCAGCAGCTGACGCAACCCCGGCTTTGCCGGTCCCAGCCGGATCGTCTGGCCCACGGTGCTTGCCCCGGCAGGCCCGGGAGCCACGAGCAGGGCCGTAAAAGCGAGCAGGGATGCCGTACGTGCACAGCGCATGCCCCCATTTCTCGCCGGGGGCCATGAGTCTTCGGTGAGGCGCCGATGAGCATCCGCTCATGAGCCTTTCCTCATGAACTATCCGCCAGGGTGCCAGTCCACCGGCCCCGCGGTGAGCAGGTGGCTGCCCAGCGGGCGACCCAGCAGCCGCTGCGCCTCCCTCGCGCAGTCGAGCAGCTTGGCCAGATCCACGCCCGTGTCGTGTCCCATCTCGTGCAGCATCGAAATGAGGTCTTCGCTGGCCACGTTGCCCGTGGCGCCGGCCGGGACCGGGCATCCGCCCAGCTCGCCGACGGAGCACTCGAACGAGCGCACGCCGGCCTCCAGCGCCGCGAGGGCGTTGGCCAGCCCCTGGCCGCGGGTGTTGTGGAGGTGGGCGGTGAGCTCCGAGCCGCTCAGGCGCTCGGAGGCGGCGCCGTACACCTCCCGCACCTGCACCGGGTTGGCCATCCCCGTCGTGTCGCCGAAGGCGATCTCCTCGCACCCTGCGCCGATCAGCCGCTCAGCGATGTCGAGCACACGCTCCACGGGCACCTCTCCCTCGTAAGGGCAGCCGAACGCGACGGAGATCACTCCCTCGCAACGCAGTCCCTCCCTGCGTGCGCGAGCGACCACGACCTCGAGCCCGCAGAGCGACTCCTCGATCGACCGATTCACGTTCTTGCGGTTGTGGGTCTCCGACGCCGACAGGAACACGTTGATCTCCTGGAAGCGGTCGCGCAGCTCGAGCGCATCGCCCAGCCCGCGCTCATTCGGAATGAGCACCGACACGGCCACCTCATCGGGGATCTCCGCGGTCCGCAGCACGTCGGGGCCGTCGGCCAGCTGGGGGATCACATCGGCGCGGACGAAGCTGGTGATTTCCAGGCGCCTCAGGCCCGTGGCGGCGAGCATCTCCACCAATCGCACCTTGTCCGCCGTGGCGATCACCTCCGGCTCGTTCTGGAAGCCGTCGCGGGGGCCCACCTCGCGGACGCGGACGGGGTCCACGCCTACATCATCCCCAGGCCGCCGCTGACCCCGATCGTCTCGCCGGTCACATACGACGCGTCGTCGCCCGCCAGGTAGGCGATCGTGGCGGCCACCTCCTCCGGGCGGCCGGGGCGGCGCATAGCGGTGGAGGCCACCATGCCCCGCACGAAGCGCTCGCCCAGCTCGCCTAGAGCGTCGGGGGCGGCGCGCAGCATGGGTGTCTGGATCGGCCCGGGTGCCACTGCGTTCACCCTCACTCCGTAGCGCGCCGACTCCTTGGCCAGCGCCTTGGTGAAGCCGATCACTCCGGCCTTGGTGGCCGAGTAGACCACCGACAGCTGCGATCCCACACGGCCGGCCTCGGAGGCCACGTTCACGATCGAGCCGCCGCCGCGGTCGTGCATCCCCGGCAGCACCGCGTGGGTGACCGCCAGCACCCCGCGGAGGTTTACCGCGATCACCCGGTCCCACATCTCGGGATCGGTGCGGGTGAAGAAGTCGTCCTCGGCCACGCCCGCGTTGTTGACCAGGACTTCGACCGGCCCGAGCTCGGCCTCCGCGGCCACCACCGCCGCGCCCACGGAGTCGATGGAGCGCACGTCGAGCTGCACACCGATGCCGTCCAGTCCGTCCGCCAGCTTCCGCGCGCGGTCCAGGTCGAGGTCGGCCACCGCCACGCGCGCACCTTCGCCCGCCAGGCGCTCGCAGGTGGCGGCGCCGATGCCACCGGTGGCGCCCGTGACCAAAGCTGTCCTGCCCTCGAGCCTCATTGGGGCGAGACCCTAGCGTCGGTAGTGTCGGGCGCCGTGAGCGCTTCCGAGCCCATCCCAATCGTCGGCGGGACCGGGGCGCTGGGCTTCGGGCTGGCCCTGCGCCTGGCCGCCGCGGGCTGCGCGGTGGCCATCGGCTCGCGCGACGCCGGCCGCGCCGAGGAGGCCGCCGAGCGGGTGCTCTCCCAGGTGCCCGGGGCCGCGGTCGAGGGCTTGGAGAACGGCGAGGCCGCGCGGCGCGGCCCGATCGTCCTTCTCACCGTGCCGTTCCGTGCCCAGTCGGAGAACCTGACCAATCTCAAGGAGGTCCTTGCCGAGGGCCAGGTGCTGGTCGACGCCACGGTGCCGCTGGCAGCCGCGGTCTCGGGCAAGGCCACCCGGCTGCTCGGCGTGCCTCAGGGCTCGGCCGCCCAGCAGGCCCAGGAGATGGTGCCCGACGGCGTGACCGTGGTCAGCGCGCTGCACACCGTGAGCGCCGCCACCTGCGGCAAGCTCGACGTCCAGCTGGATGAGCATGTCCTGATGGCGAGCGACTCCAAGGACGCCAAGGCTCGCGTGGGCGAGCTGATCGAGCTGATCGAGGGCCTGCGCGCCGTCGACGCGGGCCGCCTCGAGGTGGCCCGCCTGGTGGAGGGCCTGACCCCGCTGCTGATCTCGGTGAACATCCGGCACAAGACGCACGCCGGCATCAAGCTCACCGGGCTCCCCGAGCGGGAGTAGCCCGTTGCGGGTCGCGCTGCTCTCCGGCGGCACCGGCGGGGCCAAGCTCGCGCGCGGCCTGCTCGACGTGGTCGGGCCTCAGAACCTCACGGTGATCGCCAACACGGCCGACGACTCCGAGGTGCACGGCGTGCATGTGTCCCCCGACCCCGACCTGGTGACCTACTGGCTGGCCGATCAGATCGACGAACGCGGCTACGGGATCCGCGGCGACAGCTGGGAGGTGATGGGCGCGCTGGAGCGCGCCGGGCGCCCGGCATGGTTTCGGCTGGGCGACAGCGACTTGGCCATGTGCCTGATCCGGACTGAGATGCTGGGCGCCGGGCGGCGGCTCACCGACGCCCACGCCGAGGTCGTCCGGGCCATGGGCGTGGAGGTGGGCGTCCTGCCGATGGCCGATGAGCCGGTACGCACGCGCGTAACCACCGGCGGCCGCGAGCTCGGGTTCCAGGAGTTCATGATCGTCAACGGTGCCGAGGGTCCGCTGGAGGCCGTGGCCATCGAGGGCATGGCCCGCGCGCGGCCAACTCCCGAGGTGCTCGAGGCCCTCGCGCGAGCCGACGCGATCGTCATCGGCCCGTCGAACCCCGTCGTGTCCATCGGCCCAATCCTCGGCCTCCCCGGCATGCACGAGGCGCTCGCGCAGGCGCCGGCCCCCGTCGTGGCCATGAGCCCCTTCGTGGGCGGCGAGGTGCTCAAGGGCCCCACCCGGCTGTTCTGCGAGCACGCGGGCCTCGACCCATCCGCCGCCGGCCTGCTGGACGCCTACCCGGGAATCCTGGACGGGATCGTGGCGGACGAAACCGTGAGCGACCTGCCGGCCCTGGAGATCGACACGCTCATGGACACACCCAAGCGGCGGCGGACGGTGGCGGAGAAGACGCTGGAGTTTGCGGGCACCCTGGCCTCACGTCGCCGGGCCGAGCCGGGGGCGCGGGCGGACTGATCGCTAGTGTCGCCCGAGCAGCCGCCTGCCTGCCATGCGCACGATCGCGATCCTCCCCATCAAGAGCTTCGGCGCCGCCAAGCAGCGCCTGTCGGGCATGCTAGGCGGCGGCTCGCGCCAGGCTCTGGCGCAGGCGATGTTCTCCGATGTGCTCAGCTCCCTGCGCCACGTGCCCGACCTGGAGACGATCGTGGTGGTCACGGCCAACCGCCTGGCCGAGGAGGCCGCCATGCGCACGGGTGTGGTCCTGCTGCCCGACGCCCACGACGCCGGCCAATCGGCCGCGGCGTCGATCGGGCTGCGCCACGCGCTGGAAAACGGCTACGAGCGCGCCCTGCTCGTGCCCGGCGACACGCCCCTGCTCGATCCGCTCGAGGTGGCGGCCATGCTCGACCGGGCCGATGACGGCGCTGCCGCAGTCACCATCGTGCCCGACCGCCACGGCGAGGGCACGAACGCGCTCCTGCTCACCCCACCGGCGGCGATCGAACCCAGCTTCGGACCCGGCAGCCTGGAGCGCCACCGGTCCATTGCCCGATCGGCGGGGGTCACCCACCGCGTCGACGCCGTGGCCTCGCTCATGCTCGACGTGGACACGCCCGAGGATCTGACCACGCTGCGCGAGGCCCTCTACGAGCTCCACGGCCAGGCGCCGATGACGCGGGGCGCGCTGCGCCAGATCGACCGCTCCCAGGTGGGCGGCGCAACCGCTGCGCCACGTGCCCGGGTCGGGGCCTGAGCACTCCAGGCGACCTCACCCTCCGCGCCCTGGGCGGCTTGCCCGAGATTGGGGCCGGCGCCCCCCTTGCCGAGCTCATCGCGGATGCGGCGCCCGACGATCTGGCCAGCGGCGATGTGCTGGTGGTGGCGCACAAGGCCGTGTCCAAGGCGGAGGGCCGCACGCGCCGGCTGGATCAGATCGATCCCGGCGAGCGTGCCTTGGAGCTGGCCGGTTCCGACGCCGCCCGCGGCAAGGACCCCCGCCTGGTGCAGGCGATCCTCGACGAGTCGGCCGCCGTGCTGCGCTCGGGCCACGGGGTGCTGGTGTGTGAGACCCGGCATGGCTTCGTCTGCGCCAACGCCGGCGTGGATCAATCCAACACCGCCTGTCCCGGCGAGCTCGTATTGCTGCCCGAGGACCCCGACCGTTCCGCCAAAGAGCTGCGCGCGGGAATTGGGGCCGCCCGCACGGTCAGGCCGGCCGTGGTCGTGGCCGACTCCTTCGGTCGCGCATGGCGCCTGGGTCAGGTGGACGTGGCCCTCGGCGCGGCCGGGCTCGAGCCGCTGGACGACTGGCGCGGCCGTCGCGACGCCGCGGGGCGCGAGCTGTCGGCCACGGTCATCGCCGTGGCCGACGCCGTGGCCGGGGCGGCAGACCTGGCGCGGGCCAAGGAGTCCGGAGCGCCGGTCGTACTGGTTCGCGGCCTGGAACGCTTCGTGACTGAGGAGGACGGCCCGGGCGCGGCCATCCTGCGCCGCCCCGCCGGCGAGGATCTCTTCCGTTAAGCCGTCCGCCCACCCCTGAACGGTCCCGTCACCTCGTACACCTCCCCCTTGACCCCATGCGCACGCTGGGAGGAGAAGTACATGCGTGAGCCGGAGGGGTCGAAGGCGACGCCGGTCAACTCGGAGTCCACGTGGTTCTCGCCGGTGACCGAGAGGAACTTGGACAGCTTGCGCTCACGCGTCATCACCCCGAGGTTGATCTGGTCGGTGGCGATGTCCTCGCAGACGAACAGCTCCCCGCCCCGCGAGGCCGTGAGGTTGTCCACGCGCACCAGCGGTGAATCGGGCGACTTCAGAGCGTCGTAGATCACCTCCACCCGCTCGCGACGGGTGTCGTAGGCGTGGATGCGCGAGTCGTAGGTGGTGGCCAGGTAGACCGTGCCGCTGTCGAGCCAGATGCCCTCGGCACGCTTGAACTCTGTCGCCCCGCGCACCTGCCGCCGGGTGGGCTTCCGGCGAGCGGACGGGTCGGGCACCGGCGCCCACTCCACCGCGCCTGCCCTGCCCACCTTGGCCAACTCGAGCAGGCCCTCGCTCAGGTCGGGCCAGCGGCGGGGGGTGAAGCGATAGAAGGCCCCGTCCTCCCAATCCTCGGTCAGGTACACCCGCCGGGCACGGCGATCCACGGCCGCGGCCTCGTGCTTGAAGACCCCCATCGCGTCATGCACGCGCGCCTTCTCGCGTCCGGCGGGGTCGCACTCCCACACGCGCCCGTCGTCGAACTCCTCGCAGGACAGCCAGGTGCCCCACGGCGTGGCGCCACCCGCGCAGTTGTGGGTGGTGCCGTCCAATATCCGGTAGGCGTCGGCGATCTGACCATCGGGGCCGAAGCGCATGGCCCCGGCGCCGCCGGGCTGATGCTCTGAGTTGGACACCAGGATCCAGCCGCCGTCGTCGGTGGGAAAGGTGGCCGCGCCGTCAGAGGCGACGTGCCAGCGGTACCCGGTGCCCTCCACCACCTCGCCTCCGCGAGACACCCGCCGCGCGGAGAAGCCCTCTGGCAGTCGTAGGCCGTTTGAGTCCGGCGCCCCGCGGGGGCCGTAGCTCGCGCCCCGGGGCCTGGGCCGGGCTGCCGCGTCTGCCTTCCCACCGCCGTCGAAGGCGCCCTTCCAGAAGGCGGCGCCGAAGGCCAGCGTGGCCGCGGCGCCTACGCCGGCTCCCATCAGCTCCCGGCGACGCATCATCGGATCGGCCACGAACTGGAGGCTAGGAGGCCGCCCGGCGGGCACTCGTGAAGCGGTTGCAAAGGCCCTGTGACGCCGGTGTGAAGGGTCCGGCGGCGCTGCTAAGCGGCCAGGGACAGCTCGTGGCGCCGGCGGATCTCGTACAGCGTCGTGCGCTCGGCGGCCGGCCGGCGGGCGCGGTGGGCCGCCGCGATCAGGTCTTCAGGGTCGAGCCGGTCGCCGTGCCGGCTGCCTGCCAGGCGGCTGATCGACTCCTCCATCAGCGTGCCGCCCAGGTCGTTGACGCCCCAGCGCAGCGCTTCGGTGGCCGCGTCGAGCCCCATCTTCACCCAGCTGGCTTGCAGGCTGGGCACGGAGCGCCCGAGGGCCAGCCGGAAGGCAGCGGTGTGGGCGAGGTTGTCCTCGAGCGAGATCTCTTCGATCCCGTGGGTGCGACCGAGAAGCGTGTGGTACGGGATGAAGGACAAGGGCACGAACTCGGTGAAGCCGCCGGTGCGCTCCTGCAGCTCGCGCACCACGCGCATGTGCTCCGCCAGCTCCCACGGCTCCTCGATGTGGCCGAACATCACCGTGACCGTGGAGCGCAGCCCGGTGGCGTGACTGGCCTCGATGATCTCCACCCAGCGCGCCACCGGCAGCTTGTTGGGCGAGATGCGCTCTCTCACCCCGTCGTGCAGCACCTCGGCGGCGGTGCCCGGCGTGGAGTCCAGCCCGGCGGCGCGCAGGCGCTCGAACACCCTGCGCGGCTCGAGGCCCGACACGGTGCACATGTGGTCGACCTCCATGGCCGAGTAGGCATGCAGGTGCAGCTGGGGCGCGACCTCCTTGGCCAGCGCAAGCCAGCCCTCGTAGTCCTCCAGCCCCCAGTCGGGGTGGATGCCCGATTGCATGCATATCTCCGTGGCGCCGTAGTCGACCGCCTCCTTCACGCGCGCGACGAACTCATCGCGCCCGTGCTCGTAGGCATCGGGCGAGCGCCGGCCCTGACCGAAGCCGCAGAAGGCGCAGCCCACGGTGCACACGTTGGACACGTTGATGTTGCGGTTGACCACGAAGGTCACGGTGTCCCCCGCCAGCTCGGCGCGCAGCTCGTCGGCGGCCTGGCGCATGTCCTCCACCGCCTCCGGGCGGCGCTCGCCGAACAGGGCGGTGAGCTCGTCGGGGTGAAGGGCCTCACCTGCGCGGGCGCGGGCGATGGCCCCCGGCACGAGATCGGAGCGGATGGCCGGAGCGTCGGCGCGCCGGCCCCCGGAGCCGTGCCGGGGAATGAAGCTCCAGTAGCCGGTCTTGATCGCGTCGAGCACGCCCTGCTCGAGCCATTCGGGGTTCATGTACTGCGGGTACACGCACAGCCGCTCGGCAAGGGCGTGCCCGCGCGCCTTGAGCGCCTTTCTCATCCGGTGCGGGCTCGGGAAGGGATGCTCGGGCGAGATGTGGTCGCCGTTGGCCGACAGCCCCCCGAGGTCGGTGGCCCCCTCCTCCACGAGCGGCAGCCACCAGTCGGAGAGATTCGGGGGGATCTGCACCCCCACGTCGGGCATCAGGCGCTTGGACTCGCGGACGAGATGGCGCATGTCGTCGAGCGTGACGTCGGTGGCCCATCCGGGCATGTCCGCCGGCTGCCCGGAGGTCCCGCTGGCCTGCGCCTCGTCGGCGATCGTCGCCGGCTCGGCGCCGTAGTAGCGCGGGTGGGGCACGAAGTTCTGGAGGATCACCTCCTGCAGGTGGCCGTGCTCGGCATGCACCCCGGCAAGCGCCTCGAGGGCCTGGACCCGCTCGTCGGGTGTCTCGCCCACCCCAACGAGGATCCCGCTGGTGAAAGGGATGCGCAATTCGCCGGCGGCACGGATCGTCTCAAGGCGCACCGCTGGGTGCTTGGTGGGAGAGCCGCGGTGCACCTCCAGGCCGGGGTTGACCGACTCCAGCATCAGGCCCTGCGAGGCGGTGACCTCCCGCAGGCGCAACAGGTCTTCGCGGGAGAGCACGCCCAGATTGGTGTGGGGCAGCATCCCCCGCTCCAGCGCCCGCTCGCACGCCCAGACCACGTAGGCGGTGAAGTCCTGATGGCCGTACGCGGCCAGCCGCGAGGCCACCTCCGGGTTGACCTCGGGCCGCTCGCCGGTCAGCACCAGCAGCTCCTTGGCCCCCCGCCGGGCGGCGTCGTCGAGCAGCCCCTCCACCTCGTCCGGCGCGTACAGATGCGCCCGGTGCGTGGCGAACGCGCAGTACTTGCAGTAGCACCGGCAGGTCCGCGACAGCGACAGGGTGAAGTTGCGCGAGTAGGTGACCCGCCTCACCGTCGGGAGTCTACGTACGGGCGCTCAGCCGACGGGACCGAGCCCGGCTTCACCCTTGCTGCCCGGCGTGATGTAGAGCCTGAAGTAGCCAAAGGCCGCCGCCAGAGCTCCCAGGATCGGGGCGATCACGTAGATCAGCAGGAAGTTGCCGGCCCCGCCGAACTCGCCGGCCACGAGCGCCGGCCCGAAGGCACGCGCCGGGTTGAAGCCTGCGCCGGTGAGGGGCGCTATGACCATGACGCCCAGGCCCAGCGCGGCGCCGATGGACAGCGCGGCCCAGTCGGTGGCCGCGCGCGGGTTGACCGCCACGCCCACGATCACGATCACGAGGATGAAGGTGCCGATGAACTCGGCCACCATCCCCGGAAGGATGATGCTCTCGAAACGCTCGGGGTTGACCGTTACGGCTCCGTAGTTCACGCGGCTGCCCTCGTCCTCGAGCAGCAGCTTGGTGACGAGACCACCGGCCACGGCGCCCGCAAGCTGGGTGACTATGTAGATGCCGGCGTCGGCGGGCTTGATCTGCCGCATCGCCGTCAGTGCCAGGGTCACGGCTGGGTTGAAATGGGCACCGGAGGCCAGGCTGAGGGTCTGGATGAGAACGAAGAGCACGAACACGTGCACCAGGCCGATCACTCCGAAATCGGTGAAGCCTGGCGCCGGCGCCAAATAGAGGGAATACGCCGCCGTGACGAAGAACACGAGCACGAAGGTGCCGATGAACTCGGCGATGTAGGCGGACGGGCCTCGGTCGCGTGTCTCGGACGGGTCTCGATCGTGCGTCTCGGACGGGTCTCGATCGTGCGTCTCGGACGGATCTCGATCGTGCGTCTCGGACGGATCTCGATCGTGCGTCTCGGACGGATCTCGAT
>Ga0136620_10000584_pt1 | contig 16674 bp, 16 predicted proteins | sample AntDrymUQ4162106_2_FD_104806 | JGI IMG/M metagenome (GOLD analysis project Ga0136620, IMG submission 104806) | Polar desert sand microbial communities from Dry Valleys, Antarctica - metaG UQ416 (21.06) | ecosystem: Environmental > Terrestrial > Soil > Desert | place: Antarctica: Dry Valley... | reverse complement strand
TGAAGCGGCGCACGGCGGCCCGCTGGCAGCGGTAGCCGACGGCGACATCATCGAAATAGACGTCGGTGCACGCGAGCTCCGGGTGCAGCTGTCCGATGAAGAGATCGCCAAGCGCCTCGCCGACTGGACCGCGCCCCCCCATCGCTACCAAAAGGGTGTCTTCGCCAAGTACGCAGCGTCGGTGTCCTCGGCCTCGAAGGGGGCTGTGACCAACCCCGTTTAGCCGCGCGAGGGTGTCATTTTCGGATGCTACGCACTAAGTTCGGGGTACAACGGTTTCGGGTGAAGGCAGGGAAGTCGCCAAACCGGGATGGGCCCTTCTCAGCCATCGTTCCTCCTGCTTTCCGAGCCGCGTGCTCGAGGACTCCCCGAACCACACTTCCCGTGCGATCCGGTGCCAGTTGGCGGTCGCCCCCAGACGGCCCAGGAGCGACACCACCCCAAAGGACATGCGGTTGAGCGTCACGACCACTCCCGGCAGGCCAACCTTGCGGAGTGTCTGAAAGGCGGGGGATCGAGGGTCCATGCCCGCTGCCGTCATCTCCTGAACCAGCGGGGGATCGACGGTGAGGTCGCGATCCTCGAGCACAAGCCGGTTGATGGTCTTGAGATGACTCCAGATGGCCTCGACCTCAGGCGTGTTCCGAGTCAGGATACCCATGCGTTCGAGCGCCTGTCGGGCGCGTTCCTGGTCGTCGCCGATAAGCGCCCAAACGATCTCGTGCAGAAGATCCAATGACTGCGCGTCGATCTCTCTCACCAAACCGAAGTCCAGAAAGGCCACTTTGCCACGCGGGAGCAGGAGGTAGTTGCCGGGGTGGGGATCGGCCGAGAACACCCTGAAGCGGTTCAGGCTTCCATAGAAGAAACGAAAGAGAATCTCCGCCAGCGCGTCCTTTCTCGGCTGCGGCCATTCGAGCGCCGAGTTGAAGGGCTTCCCTTCGATGAACTCCTGGGTGATCACCCGCTTCCGGCAGAGATCCGGATACACCTCGGGGATCACCACGAACGGATGACCTCTGAAGAGCTCTGCGAACCTCTGCTGGCTGACCGCCTCCCGCCGGTAGTCGAGCTCCTCGAGGACTCGAGCGCGGACCTCGTCGGTCACTTCCTTGGGATCGACGTTGGGGGCAAGAGCGACCGAGAGCTTCATCATGGCCGACAGGTTCTTGAGGTCGGCGCGTACCGCATCATCTACGCCTGGATACTGAACCTTCACTGCAACCGTCTGGCCGGAGAAAAGGGTCGCTCGATGCACTTGGCCGATGGAAGCCGACGCTACCGGCTGCTCTTCGAAAGTGGCGAATACCTTGTCCACCGGCTTGCCGAACTCCTGCTCGATCACCCCCTTCGAGGCGGCGGGGTCCATCGGGGGCGCTGAGCTCTGCAACATCGTCAGCTTGTCCCTGTAGGTCGACATCGTCTCGTCGGAAGCCGTGAATTCATAGAAAGAGGCGATCTGCCCAAGCTTCATCGCCGCGCCCTTCATCTCGCCCAGCATGTCGACCAGCTGTTCTGCAGTCTGCTGATGGAAGTCGTCCAGGAACTCCTGGGCGCGCTCAGGATCGGCGAAAGACTTCATTCGGGTGCCGACGAAGCGCGCGGCAGACCGGCTCGTCTGGCCGGCGAGGCGTGCGCTTCTTTGGAACAGCCCCGTGGGCAGAGGGTCTTTGCGTTTGCGGTCGTTTGCCATTCTTTATCTGTACTCTAGTCCCCGTGTTAAAAGCGCGCTTGCCGGTCGTCGTTGTCGTCGTGAGCGTCCTGGCATCGGGCCCTGCCCTTGCAGGCGTTTCCGAAGGTGACTCGGCGCTTCGGTTCTTCTCTCCGCCTATTCCGCAGGTCGCCACGGTCGAACGCGGTGTCGCCACGGCCGCGTCCTCGTCTCAACGCCTCGAGCGCTTTTCTCTCAATCGCGCCATGGCGCATGTTCGCCGCCTCGCAGGGGACATCGGGACCAGGGTGCGCGCCCATTCGGGAGAAAAAAAGGCCGCTCACTACATCGCCAGACGCTTCCGCTCGATGGGGTTCAGGACACATGTGAACCCCTTCTCCGTGGACGGTGGCAGATCGAGGAACGTCGTGGCGAAATGGCCGTCGAGCATCAGGTACGGAGTGGTCCTGGGGGCACACATGGACACGGTGCCGGGGTCACCCGGAGCCAACGACAACGCCTCGGGAGTAGCAGTCCTGCTGGAGATCGCCCGTCTCATCGCCGCCCGGGAACCGTCGCGCTGGGTGAAGCTCGTCGCCTTCGGTTCAGAGGAATATGGAGTCGACGGCCGGCACCATGTCGGGTCGAGCGGATTCGTGGAACGGCTCGGCCCCCGCGGCCGGCGCCGGCTGGCGGGGATGGTGTCTATCGACATGATCGCCGACGGACGCCCTCTTCTTACCGGGACCTCAGGGATCGGACCTCCGGTGGCGGCCCGCAGCCTCTATCGCACGATCAGGGCCAAGACCAACATCGGCCTCCGCTACATCACCTTCTGTGACTGCTCGGATCACGGTCCTTTCGAGCACGCCGGAATCCCCGCCACCTTCTTGTACAGCGGAGAGGAGCCCGACTACCACTCGTCATCCGACCTTCCGCCAAATCTCATTCCTCGCGACCTGCGGAGGACCGGGCGGGCGGTGAGGGCGTTCGTGGCCGAGGTGGACCAAGGGCTCGTGCGGCGCTGGCGCTCCCGAGGCTGACGCCGGCCCTCGACGCCACTCGGCGTAACGGGTTCCTCGCGAAAAGGATTTCCCGGAAACGCCGGGAGCGCAGACGCATTAGGGCTAAGGTCGACAGAGGCGGCAAGCGCTCGATCTGGGGGCGCTGAGGCACGACAGCACCACGATCATGAGAGGGGTTAGAGATGAAGGGCCGCTATGAGCCAGTCCGCTAGGCAACCTCAGCAGACGCAAGAGGTCCAGCGGCGGCCCCGGGAATGGGACAAGAGCAGCCCCCCCGTCAAAGTGCTCTGGGGACGCGTAGCTGCTTTGGCGGCCACCATCATCCTCGCCTATCTAATCGGGCGCGCCGCAGCGCCGCAGGTCCCCGCAGAAGAGCTGAGTCGGGCACAGACGGAACTCGCCGCCGCCCAGGAACGAATCACCGAGCTCGAGACACGGCTGGAGGACACGACCTCACCCGAAAACGCCCGTCCCGAACTTTCCCCCGCAGACAACGCGGATGAGGGCGCGGAGCCACGAGCACAGGCCCCGGCGGACGGAAACGGCGCAGACGGCGATTCGGCCCCCAGCGGAGGTCCCCCCGAGGGGAACCAAGCTCCCCAGGATCAACCTGGATCCGTCCGGACCTACGTTGTCGAAGACGGCGACACCCTCAACACCATCGCCAAGGACGTCTACGGGGACGCCTCTCTGGTCGACTTGATAGCGGAGGCCAACGACATCACCGCCCAGGGCCAGATCCAGATCGGCCAGAAGCTGGAACTCCCGCCCGCACCCTGACCCCAGCCCCAGCAGGCCACCATCCGGTCGGGGAGCGCCGAGGGTGTGGGACAACAAACAAGAGATACGTGTGGATGACGCACGCTCACTGCAATCCGATTCGACGGACGGTCTGGGTGGGCTCAGTCTCCCAGAGCCTCGAAAGCGCCTTCGCCCCGGCGTTCGTAGGCTTGGGCCACCTTGGCCGGGAGCCCGGTGCAGTCCCTTTCGTCGAGGATCAATTTGCGGTCCCCTGGTGGCGTCTCCTGATCGAAGTCAAACGCGTTCATCATGTTGCTGGCCTGGCAATCTCGTTTCGTCATGCAGTCGAGGTCGTGCACGGTCTCGATGAACTTGAGAACCGAGGAGAACTCGTACTCGGTGGTGTCGACGTAGCCCTCCTTGGCCCACGGCGAGATGACCAGCAAGGGGGCCCTCGGCCCGAGACCCATTACGTCGTAGTGGGGCGGCGGAACATGGTCGTAGAAGCCTCCGAAGTCGTCCCAGGTAAGGAAGATCGCCGTGTTCTTCCAGTATTTCGAACGCATGATCTGGTTGACGACCGAAACCGTCCAGTTCTCCCCCACACACACGCTCGGTCCTCCAGGGTGCTCGTTCACCCCCGGCCCGGGAACCACCCATGTCACAGGCGCAAGCCGTTCCTTGGCGATGTCTTCGGGAAAGTCCTCCTCGCCGGTTATCTCTTTGCCCCAATGCGACGAAAAGCGCATGTGCTTGATCGCCAACATCGCATTCATCCACGACCCTTCGTCCGCGTAGTAATGCCAGCCGATCCCGGCTTTGTCCAGCTGATCGGGCAACACCTTGAAGTTGAAGCAAGCTCCCACGTGTTCCCAGTACTGAACGATCGTGTCCGCATCGTTGGCCTCCTCCGCCTTCATGATCTCGCGCTTCTCCTGCCGCGAGAGCTTTTGGAAGCGGAGGACGGTCTCATTGATGTCGTCGCAGTAACCGCCCTCGGTACTGGTCTGATCCTTGTTGCCCACGACTCTTCCCGACTGAGCTGCGACGGTGTAGAGGTGGGCGGGAAAGGTGGGCCCGTACATCGAGGTGAACAGGTTGTCCCCCAGGACGAATTCGTCGGCATATGCCCAGTAGTTGGGAATCCCCTTCCGGGTGAAGGCGGTGTAGCCGTTCATCGTCTCGCCGTTGGTCACCTGATCGAACCCATCCATCTTGCCGCCGTTGATCGACTTGACCCCATCCAGGAATGCATGGCCGAGATCGGGCTCGAAGACATCGGTCGCCACAGCCAGGTCAACGGTCTCTCCCGTCGATGTCTTGCCCGTGGTTGCTCCGTTGGCCCCGGGGTAACGCCCGAAATAGTTGTCGAACGTGCGGTTCTCTTTGATGATGAAAACGATGTGCTTGATGGGTATGTCGCGGTCGGCCCCGGCCGGAGCCGCATCCCCGCCTCCGTCGTCCTCCTCGGGGGTGGGCGGGCCGGCCTGCTCTCCTTCCGCAGGCGCAGCCGGCTGACCCGAAGTGGCCGTCGCGTCGGTCCCGGAATCCCGAACCGCAAACCAGGCGCCGGCAGATGCGATGATAAGCATGACGAGCACGAGCGCGGAGCGCCTCCGGCGCGCCAGCATCCGTCTCCGTGCAGAGCGGCGAGCACTCCAGGCCTGGGCCGGATCAATGCGAGATCGGACGACCCGGTTCGACCCTCTTCGAGGAGGCAGAGCCCCCACCCCATTTCTTCTTGCGGAACCCGAACCCCGGCCGGGCATTCAACCGAACGGCGCCCGACACGACGCGGTAACCGATGGACGGATCCAACGTCCAAAGCTATGACGCGGCGAAATCCTACTTGAGCCCGGGGGCCCGGGGTTGGATTGACGAGGGTTTCCGCTTTGGCCGCGGCGGGTAGTTGGGTGTGTCGGAAGAGAGATATCCCTTTATCGAAGGAGAAGAGATGGACGAGTTCACAGATGGATTAGGCGACGCGTTTTCGTCGATAGCGACGTTCCTGCCGAAGGTGGCCGGATTTCTTCTGATTCTGGTCATCGGCTATTTCGTCGCCAAAGCAGTGGCGAAGGTGCTCGACAGGGTCCTCGAGCGCGTCGGGTTCGACAAAGCTGTCGAACGAGGCGGAGTAGGCAAGGCTCTCACCAAATCGCAGTACGACGCCTCGGGGATTTTGGGCAAGATCGTCTTCTACGCCCTGTTCCTGTTCGTGTTGCAACTGGCTTTCGGCGTATTCGGCCCGAACCCGATCAGCACCCTGATAGCGAGCGTCATCGCCTATCTGCCCAAGCTGTTCGTGGCCATAGTCATAGTCGTCATCGGGGCCGCGATTGCGGCTGCGGTCAAGGAAATTGTCGAGGCTTCGCTCGGCGGTCTGTCCTACGGCCGCACGTTGGCTTTCGTGGCAAGCGCCGCGATCCTGGTCATAACTGCGTTTGCCGCACTGAACCAGCTGGAGATCGCGCCGGAGATCGTGAACGGCCTCTTCTACGCCATCCTTGCGATCGTGGCAGGCAGTGCCATTGTGGCCGTCGGAGGCGGTGGCATCTCGACGATGCAGGAGTACTGGCAGCGTACTGCCCACCGCACCGAGGCGGAGAGCAGCAACATGAAGCAGGAGGCGGCCGGCTCCAAAGAGCGGATCCAGGAGCGGGCACAGGAGCGCAAGGACCAGGCCCAGACCCAAAGCGCAGGCGATGGGGCAACCCGCGTAAGCTAAAAACAACGCTCAAAGCTCAAACCCCACACCCAAGAAGACCAAGAACCCGTCCGGCCACCCGGGCGGGTTCTTTTCTTGCCATACGAGAGGGAAGAAGGTTGTGTTGTGGCGGATGCCCGTCTTCTAGTGGAGGGTGCGCCCGCCCTCGGCTGGGACCAGACCGATCCTGAGGTGGCCGGTGACCGAGTCGGTCTCCAGCGCCGATGAGAAGCGCGCCAGAGCCCCGCTCTCGAGTCGCTGCCGCACCTCACTCAGCCCGGCATCGTCCATCACGTCTACATCGACGTCGACCTCCGGGCGGCGGCCGTCCTCCCGCATGCGAACCCGAGCGGAGCGCACCGCCGGATCCTGTTCGATGTCGTCCGACAGTGCGGAGGTCAAGCCGGACGCCCGCAACGTCGTCCGGCCTTCCGCCGGGTCGCGGGTGAGATCGAGCTCGGCCACAGACGGAGTAGGTGTCAGCTGCGCCTTGAGCCACCTGTAGGCAAGATAGGCAAGGATCAAGGCGACCAGGGCGACAAGGGGCCAGAACCAGTTGTCGATGCGGCCGAAAAACCCTGTGATACCGGCTGTGAGGAGCGGTTCTTGTGCCTGGGTGCTGCCGAAGGCGCCATAACCCCGTGCCACACCGTATGCCCCCGCCGCGATCAAGATGACCCCGAGCAGGGTGAAGACCGTGCGGTTGAGTGCGTCCGGAGTGCTGCTCATTGGGTCCCCCTGGTCCTGAGGTTGACGACAACGTCGGTGGGCGAATCAAGGTCGAGCGAGGCCAGTCTCGAGCCAACCGCAGACTGCACCCGCTGTTTGAGGTCCCCTTCGACGCGGCGGTTCGTCGTCGCAGACACCTGCGCCGTCCCCGCCTTCTTTATCCTCACGCGCGCCCCTGAAACGCCTTCGACGCTCATCGCGCTTCTGCCCAGGGAGCCCTCGAGACTCTTGCGTTTGACGATCGCATCAACCGGGCCGCCCGAGCTCTTCAGCGGGAACCCCAGGGGGCGTCTGGCGGCCAGAGCCAGGTAGAGCATCACGAATCCCGCCACGATCAGACCGATGCACAGCAGCCGGATAGCGGGGTTGCTCCACGGATTCTGCAGAGCCCCTTGATACCAGGTCGTGTAAGGGATGACCAACGGAGGCTGACCGAGCCCTGCGAGCAGTATCTCGAGAACAACCAGCAACGAGCCGATCAACAGGGCGAGCGCCAACAGCGCGGCGACTATTCGTCCGAAGATGCGCAAGCTTGTCCTCCTAGCTAATTAGATGACTCTGGGCCGGGGGGGCGGCGCACTCGGAACCACGAGCTCGGGGATGGTGATGTTTACCTCACCGACCCGCAAACCCGTCAATTCGTGAATGCGTTCGACCACGTGCTGTCTGACGCGATTGGCGACCGCACCAACCGGCTCGGGATACCTCACGCTGACTACGAGGTCCACCGCCGTAGAGGCTCGATCCACCTCGGCGTGGGCCTCTGCCTCCCTCTTGTCGCCGCCTGAGAACAAATCCGCGAAGCGCCCTAACCCGGACGACTGGACGCCACCCACGCCGTCGACCTCTGAGGCGGCGCGACCGGCGATCTTCTCGACCACCCTTGGAGTGATGATCGTGTGCCCGCGTTCGGTGATCAGCAGATCGCTCGAAGGGGGGTCTTCGGTTGCCTCGTCGGATGGCACCGGGGCAAAGGGGGCCGGGGTGAAGGGCGCTGGGGTCGTCTCGACGTGCTCGGGCGTGACCAGGGGATCTGCGGCTCCGGGGAGGCGAACTTCATCCTCCTCCCACATCGAGGACTCCGCCGACGGATGGTGGGTCTCGGCAACCGGTGCAAAGGGCTCCTGAGCCACTGCCGGCTGGACCGGTTGGGGACGCTCCTCAGGGGTGAAGGGCTCCAGCCCTCCCTTGTCCTCCCGGGCCTCGGGCGCCTCGGAACCCACGTTCGATCCGGTCTCGGTTTGATCAACCGGAATCGTGTCCGGAGGAGGGGTCGCGCCTGCTGCCCATGCCGCCGCTGCGGTCTCGCCCAGGGGGTCATCACGTATCGATGACTCCTCGACCACGGGGATCTCTTCTAGTCGAGACGACTCGTCATCCGCATCGGCAGGGGCTTCACCCTCAGCCGGGTCATCGCCCGCAACCTCGAATTCCTTGGTCTCGAACTCGTCTGGGTCGGAGCCCCCGCGCCGACTCATCGCCGGTTCGGCCCGCCGCCGATGTACTGCGACACGTCGAGCTCACCCTCGACAACCTTCATAACGACGAAACCCGCTGCGCCAAAGAGCGCTACCACGAGCATCTCGCCGAAACCCACCAGCACCAGAGCGAGTCCCAGGATCAGACCCACGAAAAGTCCGGCAACCGTCGGCTTCATCGAATTCCTCCCTCCACGTCAGATAACTCTCCTTGACGACCGTCTCCGCACACTCCATTGTTTGCGGAACCACACCACAGGTACCTCCATGCCCCGGGGCCTGTGATAGAAGACGACCTCCGAACCGCTGAGACGGGACCCTTCTCCCGAAAGGCGGCGGTACTCCTCTGCACCTGCTTTGAAGAAATCGGGGTGCCCCCCCCTGTCGGGATGATGTTCGAGGGCAAACCGCCGCCAGGCGCCCTTGAGCTCGTCCTGGTTGGCGCCCGCACGCACTCCCAGCGGAGACGGCGGTGATTGCATCTTCAAGTTGGCCCCCCTGTGCCCCTCTTCTTGGAGGTTCGCTTCTTCTTCGGAGGCTGGGAGCTCGCCGGAGGTGCCACCGGCTCACCTGGTATCACGTCGCCGGGAACCTCGTCTTCGAGCACGGGATCATCGGGCAGGATCTCGCCCGGAAGCACGTCGGCTGCAGGATCTCCTTGAACAGACGGCGCAGCCTCCGGTTGGGCCAGCCGCAGATCGGCCTGGACTTCAGAGGCCACCGGATCTGGTGCAAGCGGATCCGCTATCGGGTTTCCGGGAAGTGTGTCACCGGGCAGGGGCATCCCCGCCGGCGCAAGCGCCGCCTGCCCGGCGGGGCCCGAGAGAGTGTCCTCGGGAGGCTCGTCGGCTCCGAGCAGCGCCGGGGGGATGTCGACGTCGTCGATGTAGACGGCCACAGGCAGCCCCCCGGCCACCGGCGCCGCGGCCCCGCGGACCTCGTCGGCAACCTGCGGGAGAGGCACATCCCACGCCGCCACCACGTGCACCTCGAGCTGATCCTCGCCAAGGCGGACGCCTTCGACGCGCCTGCCCGGAAGATACGTAGCCACCTCGGCGACGCCGCCGGGATAGAGACGGGCGACCGAGGGGCATGCAGAAACCGCTGCGGCAATGACCTCGGCGTCGACGGGCATGTTCGTTACTGGACTCGTGGCTCGGGAGGCGGAGGTGACGGCTCTTCCGGCTGCTCGATGAAAACATCATCGACCGATACGTTCACCTCGGTGACCTGCAGCCCGGTCATCGCTTCGACGCGCTGGACGATGTTGTCCCGCACCGCTTGTGCAACGTCGACGATCGAGACTCCGTACTCGGTCACGATATCGACATCCACAGCGGCCTGGCGCTCGCCGACCTCGACCCTGACTCCCTGAGAGGGGCTCGGCTGGTTCCCACCCATCGGCAGCTTCTCGACGAGTCCCCCGATTGCTCGTGATCCGCCGGTGCCCATGTTGTGCACGCCCGATACTTCACGGGCTGCCATACCCGCAATCTTCGTTACCACCGAGTCCGCAATCGAAGTCTTGCCCTTGTCGGTCAAGAGATCGCTTCCCCCGGTTGCCGAGGTACTGGCCAAGCTTCCGCTCATACCACTCCCACCTTTCTTTCCCAAACGAAGAGGAACTGCGCCCCGGCAGCACCCTCTGATAAGCCTTCCCCTGGACCCAACGGGAGTAACCTACCAAGAGCGCTGTCGCGCCGCACCCTGCCTGGCGAAAATACTCGCAAAAGAGCCCAAAGCCGAGGCCGGCCAGAAGGAGAACGTGAGCCTGAGGGCTATGGGAAGCTTCGAGATTCTCGACCACACCGCAGATGTGGGGATCAGGGCACAGGGCTCGAGCCTCGAGGAGCTGTTCGAGCAGGCAAGCCGAGGACTTGCCGAGATCATCGGTATCTGGGCCCCTGTCTCCGCACCGAAGCGAGAAGGCCATTTGCCCGCAGAGCAGATCGTGATCGACCTGGGTGCAAAGGACCTCGGGGGCCTGTTGGTCGACTGGCTGGGTGAGATCGTCTACCTCGCGGACGTAAAAGAAAGTCTTCTGACGCACGTCGACGCAGAAGCGGTTGGCGAGCCCGGTGGGGCCGAGGCAGGAGGGTACACCGCCGCCGGCCGGCTCTGGCTCGAGCCACGGACAGGCAAGCAGCCGGAGGGGACCGCAGTGAAGGCGATCACCTATCACCGGTTGAAGGTAGCGCCCACTCCTGCCGGTTGGATGGCAGAGGTCTACGTCGATGTCTAGCTCAACCGAACCGCGGAAGGTTGGGGAGTTCGAGTGGGAGATCCCCCTTGGCTACGTCGATGGCATGCGGGTTCCCGGCCATATCTTCGCTTCGGACACGCTGTTCCACAAAGCGGCCGAAGACCACTCCATAGAGCAGGTTGCTAACGTAGCTACCCTTCCGGGCATCGTCGGCGCCTCCTATGCGATGCCCGACATCCACTGGGGATACGGTTTTCCCATCGGAGGCGTCGCTGCCACAGACATTGCAGGCGGCGGCGCGATCTCTCCGGGCGGGGTCGGCTTCGACATCGGTTGCGGCGTCCGCCTGCTCCGGAGCGAGCTGCCGTGGAACGACATCCGCACACGGCTGCCGGGCATTGTCAGGTCGCTCGGGCGCATGATTCCGCGTGGGGTCGGCGGCAAGGGCAGGCTGCAATCCGGCCCTCACGAGATGGACCGGGTGCTTCAGGAGGGGGTCGGGTACGCGTTAGTCCGCGGGGTGGGGTGGGAAGAGGACGCCGAGATGACCGAGGATTCCGGCACCCTCGCCGGCGCACGCCCCGTCTACGTGTCCGATCGCGCCAAAGAACGTGGGGGAGCACAGCTTGGAAGCCTCGGCGCCGGCAACCATTTCCTGGAGGTTCAGGTGGTCGAGCAGATTCTCGACGCACCTGCCGCCGACGCGATGCGCCTGTGGGAAGGGCAGGTCTGCGTCATGATCCATTCCGGCTCGCGCGGTGTCGGACATCAGGTATGCACCGACCACCTCAAGGTCTTCGACCGCGTCATGGGCGAGCTGGATATCGTTGTTCCCGACCGGCAGCTCGCATGTTTGCCCGTGGAACACGAGCTTGCCCAGAGTTATCTCGGCGCGATGGACGCCGCCGGAAACTTCGCTAGGGCCAACCGCCATGTCCTCGCCGATGGGGCGCGCGCGGCGTTCGAACAAGTGCTGGGCGCCGGGGCCCGCGACATGGGAATGGCCACTGTCTACGACATCTCCCACAACCTCGCCAAGATTGAGACCTATGAGGTTGACGGACGCCCACGAGAGCTCTGCGTTCATCGAAAGGGCGCAACACGTGCCTTCGGTCCCAATCATCCGGACCTTCCGGATCGCTACGCACGTGTCGGACAACCTGTGATGGTTCCGGGCAGCATGGGCACCGCGTCGTATGTGTTGGCCGGCCTGGAGGGGGCCCGGGGGCTTTCGTTCAGCTCCACATGTCACGGCGCAGGGCGTTTGATGAGTCGCACGAAAGCGCGCAAGCACATGGACGGCCATGCGCTGAGCCGGCAGTTGAGCTCCCAGGGGATTCTGCTGGCCGGGTCGAGCTCGAAGCTCCTGTCCGAGGAAGCACCCTACGCCTACAAGGATGTCGCCGAAGTGGTGGCGGTGTGTGAGGGGGCGGGGCTCACAAAGACGGTGGCGCGCCTCCGTCCCGTGGGAGTCGTCAAAGGCTAGTGGTTCGTCGCGCAAGTAGCGCCTGCACCGAGAGCGAATGCGTCGGTAATTTGCGCGACGAGGCACTAGTGCGTCTGTGCGTAGGTCCCGCCGCCCTGCGACGAGCTGCACGACGAAGTCGGGGTAGAAGTATGAGAATCGGCGGGATGCATGCAACCTTTCGCCCCTCCGGGCCCGTCAAAGTGGTCATGGAAACCAAAACGAGATTACGCGTGAGAACGGGTGCAGGTTTGGCGGCTCTGGCGCTGGCCCTGGGTGCTTGCGGCGCGCCGAATGGGGGCGGCTCAGGCTCAGGGAGCGGGTCGGGGCCGGATGGGCCCGTGGCCGGCACTCCGGGGACGGGCTCCGGAGGTGGAGGTGGAGGTGAGGTTGTCTCGCCTCGGCCGGGAATGGCCGACGTCGATCCCGTCGAGTGGGACAAGGTCAGGCTGGCCGAGGACGGCAGGACCCTGTGGCTGCGATGGTGGGGTGGGGTCGCTCCCTGCCACGTGCTCGACCGTATCGAGGTGCGGCTCGGTCACCGGGTGGTCATAGTCACCTTGCTCGAGGGGCGGGTTCCCGGAAAAGAAGACGTCGCCTGCCCCGAGATGGCGCAGCTGAAAGAGGCCAAGACGACGCTTGCGCAGCCGCTTGACGGGAGAAGGGTGGTCGACGGCGCCAAGCTAGGCGCGGCGCTGCGAAACCCGGACAAATGCGCCGCCATCAAGAAGTGCCCGCTAGGGCTTCACCCCAACTCCTCCTCCTCCGTTGAGCGACCGAACCAGCTCCACGAATGAGATCATCGTCCGGCGTCCCGCCTCCTGCTGGCGATGCAGGTGGCGCGCCGCCTCGTCGAGCAGGTCTTTGGGGCTCACTCCCCAGTACTTTTCCATCTCCTCGGGGTGGGTATCGGCACACCACCCCGCGATGATCTGGGGCGTCACCTCGAAGTGGAATTGGGTGCCGTAGGCGCGGTCACCGTACCGAAAAGCCTGGTAGGGAACGGCGAAGCTCGAATACAAGAGCCTGGCGCCGTCCGGCAGCTCGAATGCGTCCTCGTGCCACTGAAAGACGCGCATTCCCGATGCGAATGAGCCGAGCACGGGGTCGGCCCGCCCATCGTCGGTTGCGACAATGGGATGAAAACCGACCTCGCGCACGGGGGACGGCCGTACCTCCGCCCCCAGGGTGCCGGCCAGAATCTGAGCTCCGAGGCAGACGCCGAGTATGGGGAGCTCCCGCTCCAACGCCCTGTCGACGAAACCATAGATGTCTCGCAACCAGGGATGTTCTTCGAACTGCAGCGCGTTCATCCCGCCGCCGAGCACCACAACCGCAGAGACATCCTCCGCCCGGGGCCAGTCGGCCGCCGCCTTCCACGCGTCGAGATATCGGTACGGCGCGCCCGCCGAGGCAAAGACTTCGGCGGCAATCCCCAGAGGTGCATCGGCTTGGTTGCGTATGCACAGAATCGGCTGCACCGCCCAAGTTTAGGGTCGGCTCAGATTCGCTCGAAATAGCGCATGAGCTCCCAGTCGGTCACCACGTTGTTGTCGAAGATCTTCTGCTCCTGCACCGCCGTGTTCAGGAGGTGCCCGAAGACCAGGTCACCGAAGGCCTCGCGGGCTACCTCGCTGGCCTCGAAGGCGTCGATAGCCTCATGGAGAGAGGTCGGCACGCGCTCTATGTCGGTCGCTTCGTAGGCATTGCCTTCGAAAACAGAAGGTGCTTCGATCTTGTTCTCCAAGCCGTGGAGACCGCCCGCCAAGGTAGCAGCGAAGGCAAGGTAGGGATTCGCATCCGCGCCCGGAATTCTCGACTCGATGCGGAACGACTCGTGTTCACCCACCAGCCTATAGCCGCAGGTGCGGTTGTCCTTGCCGAGCGCGATCGCCGTGGGGGCCCATGACTCGGCCTGATAACGCTTATAGGAGTTCACCGAAGGAGCGAACATCCACGCCATCTCTCTCGTGGTCGACATCAGTCCACCGAGGTAGTGGCGGAAAGTCTCCGACATGTGGTCGGGATCCGAGTCATCCCACATCAAGGACTTGGATCCGTCCTGGTTCCATAGACTCGAATGCAGGTGGCACGAGGAGCCCGCTTCCTCCATCTTGTACTTCGCCATAAAGGTGAGGGAGACGCCGTTCAGAGCGGCGATTTCCTTAGCGCCGTTCTTGTAGATAGAGTGCCGGTCTGCAACCTCAAGAACATCGGCGTAACGGAAGTTGATCTCGTTTTGCCCCGCGCCAAACTCACCCTTCGAGAACTCGACCGGCACGCCAGCTTCGTCCATGCCGTTCCTTATCTGGCGGATGATCCACTCATCCTTCGTCGTCTGAAGGATGTGGTAGTCCTGAATGTAGAGGGAATGTGGATTCGGCTCCTGATAGCTGCGAGCTCTGAGATCGTCGAACGAATCCTTGAAGAGGTAGAACTCGAGCTCAGACGCCGCCATGAATCGATATCCCCTGTCCTCCGCTCGCTCGATCTGGCGTCTGAGAATCTGACGAGGGGTTACCTCTACGGGCTCGTCCCCCTCCTCCGAAAAGACGTCGCAGATGACGAGCGCGGTCTTGTCCAGCCAGGGGATCACCCGGAGAGTCGCCAGATCCGGCACCATCTTGAAGTCCCCGTAGCCGGTGTCCCAGTTGGCGTACTTGTAACCGGGGAGGGGTTCCATCTCCATGTCGACGGTCACCAGGTAGAGACAAGCGTGCATGCCTTCGGCCCCCAGGACGTCATCCAAAAAGTAATGGCCCGTGACCCGCTTGCCCATGAAGCGTCCCTGCATATCGGGGAAAACACACACGATGGTGTCGATCTCGCCCGAGTGGATCATCCCTTCGAGTGTCTGGACATCGACGTTACCGGCCACGGCTCAACTCCCTTCAGCCACGCGGCGCATCCCGTTCGATGCGCCGATCCTCCGCTTCCAGGCGGCCGAAGTCACCGAGCTCCGGATGCCCCCGTTCACCCTTGGAGACTGCGAACTCCTCCTCCGGAGAGAGCACAAGCCGGTGACGTCCGTGCAGGGCGAAGTAGATAAGACCTGCGGCGAACCAGAGGAGCGCTCCCACGACACCGGGACGGTAGTCGGCATTGCCAAACAAGGAGATGAGCGAGATCAACGCAATTGCGGCCGCAACGACGGCTCCCGGAACACCCAAGACGCTCTTGTAAGGCCGCTCGATGTTGGGAAGATTCTTACGCATCAGCACGAACGAAACCATTTGCATGAAGTATGAGATCACCGCTCCGAACACCGCCATATACAGAAGAGCCGCACCAACCTTCGAGCCTCCAAAACGGTAGATGACGTAGGCCGCTGCGTATCCGATGAGCGCCCCGACTATAAGGGCGACGTGCGGTGTCCTCCGGGTGCTGTGCGTAGGCGAAAGCCAGTGAGGAAAGTAGCCTGCCCTCGAGAGCGAGTAGATGTTGCGCCCGTAGGCGTAGATGATCGTATGGAAGCTCGCGACCAGTCCCGCCACGGCAATCAGCGCCAGGAGGGAGCCTCCCACTCCACCGAAGATCGCCTGGAAGCCGAGGAAAAGTGGTTCGAGTGACGTACCGATCTCCGCCGATCCACCGTCAACGCCAGAGTTGAGAAAGAGAGTTAGAAAAGCCGCGATCGCGAGCGTGAGCAGACCCAACAGGATGCCTTTGGGCATGTCTCGCTTGGGGTCGTGGGACTCCTCGGCCGCAAGCGGAAGCTCCTCGATGGCGAGATAGAACCATATAGCGAACGGCAGGGCAGGGAAGATTCCGCCAATCCCGTGGGGCAACCACCTCGAGCCTCCCGGGTCGGGTTCGATGTTGAGAGCGAGCTCGAGGTCGAAGTTGGGGATGGCGCCGACCCAGAAGACCACGAGGATGCCGAGGGCGATGAACGTGATGGCGACGGTGAATTTGAAGCTCGCCTCCGCTCCGGCGATGTTGAGCCCCACAAAAACGAGGTAGAACAGCCCCCACCACAGCGGCAGCGGGAGGCTCAAGCCGATCAGGTCCGTAGCTATGGCATCCATATACCCGCCAATTCCGACGACGATGACGGCGGGTGTGAGGATGTACTCCATGTTCTCCCCCAGCCCGGTGATGAATCCTCCCCACGGCCCCATGACTGAACGACCGAACGAATAGGCCCCTCCCGTGTGGGGCAAGGCCGGAGACATCTCCGCAATGCTGTAGCACAGTCCCAGGTACATGACCGTAATGACTATGGTGGCGATCAGCAGCCCGCCGAAGCCGCCCGCGTCGAGGCCAAAGTTCCAGCCGAAGAAGTCCCCGGAGATGACCGCCCCAACGCCAAGAGCCCACAGCGACAGCACGCTGGCCACCCGCTTCAGTTGGCGATTCTCGAAATACCCTTCCTCGGCGTCGCGATAGGTGATGCTCTTCTTGCGTAGACTTGGCTGTCTTTCGTCGCCCAACACTCCCCCTTTCCTCCGGGGGCCATGCCGGGCCCCGCCCGAGATGAGAAGGTAAACCTTGACAGTGACAGGGTCAAGGAGTGGGGCTTCGAGACGATGCCGTCTATGGTCGTAGTGACGGAGGGAAAGCGTAATGGGCGTGATTTCAGGGTTTCGGGAGTCGTTCGGCGTGACGAGGCCCCTAGCCCCGGCGAACGGATCGCCATGACGGTAGACGCCCGGCCCCTGATCGGCCTCACCTCCTA
>Ga0136620_10000583_pt1 | contig 16690 bp, 25 predicted proteins | sample AntDrymUQ4162106_2_FD_104806 | JGI IMG/M metagenome (GOLD analysis project Ga0136620, IMG submission 104806) | Polar desert sand microbial communities from Dry Valleys, Antarctica - metaG UQ416 (21.06) | ecosystem: Environmental > Terrestrial > Soil > Desert | place: Antarctica: Dry Valley... | reverse complement strand
TTCGAGCTGTGCCAGTTCCCCCGTGACGCCGCCGATGTCGCTCTCGACAGCGTCGATGCGTTCGCTCTGCGCCGAGATGTCGCCTGCCAGCGCCTGCTCGTCGGCTCGTGCTTCCGCCGCCCGGCTTCTGGCTTCGGACGCCCCGTGCTCGAGGTCGTGCCGGCTCTGCGTTGCCGCGTGCGCAAAGCCGACGATCGCCAGTGCGACAGCGATGGTCAAGCTGGCTGAGGCAACCCGCGGTAAGTGCGTGGAAACCCGGATTGACGTGCGGGAAGCGTTAGGCAAGCGAAGATCCTTCTTCTTCGGGGACGTGGCTACGAAGCGCCAGCGCGCACGGGCGCTGAGGTCTGTCTAGCCGTGATCCATCGCTCCGCTCGCGTGCGGGCGCATCACGTCGATCTCACGCTCCTGGGCGCTAATGATCTCCTCGGCGAGGTCTCTCAGCTCGTCGTGCTCGGCGTTGTCCGCGGCGAGCTTGGCCATGTCGATCGCGCCCTGGTGATGGGTGATCATCATCTGGGCGAAGTCGGTGTCGACCTCGCCTGAGCTCATGAGCGCGTCGGCGTCGTGCTCCATTCCCATCTGCGAATCGCTCAGGCCAAGTGCGGCCGCACCATTCGGATCGATGGTGCTCGAGCCGAACCACTCGGGAGCTGCTGCGTCGCGAGGATGTCGTCCGCGACCTTGACGAGGTCCGGCTGGCTGAGCCCGGCCTCCTTCGCAGCCGTCGCCATCTCGATCGCCGACTGATGGTGAGGCACCATCGCGTCGATGAAGGCACGGTCGAACGCGTCACCAGACGGCGTCGCGCCGGCGTCGGAACTCGAGTCGCCGCCGCCGCAGGCAGAGATGAGGAGCATGATCGTCCCCACCGCGAGTGCGGCGGCCATCCATCCACGGGTTAGCGTCATCAGACTCTCTCTCCTTGGTTTCCGTTCATCGGGTTCAGAGTCGAAATCACGGTGCCGCGCGCACCTTCCAAGTCGCTCCTCCGTCACCGGAGCGGACAATCGTGCCGTCGTTAAGGGCGGCAAAGAGCGTTTGCTCGTCGACTGCGAGCAGAGCCGCCGCGGGAGTGCCGAGCGTCCCACGTAATCGCCACCGCCCGCTCGCGCGCGGTGCGATCAGGATCGATCCGGCCAGGTCTGCCAGGTAGGCGCGCCCGGGGGCGGGCCAGGCGAGGTGACCGGCAAGCCCGATTGCGACTGCCTTCCAAGTTCTTCCACTGTCCTGAGATTCGTAAAGGACCCTGTTGCCAGAGGCGAGCAGATGTCTGGGGTTCTCCGGATCGACGGCAAGGTCGATCAGCGCTTCCGGTGGAGCTGACGTCTTCCAGCTGCGTCCTGAGTTTGTACTGGCAAGCAGCCGTTCGGAGCGGGCGTCGAAGCCGTACACCGTCTTCCCCTGCGCCCGGAGGACGTGGAAGTCCGCCTTGCCGAGCAACGAGACAGGATCCCAGCTGCGCCCGCGGTCGGTCGACCTGATCAGCCCCAGATGCGAGGGCAGCTCGTCCCGCAGATCGGGATGCCCCGATCCGAGGAAGAACTCGGGCGAGACGAGCGTGAACCCCATCGTGTCCTGGTAGCTGTCGCCGATGCGGCGCGCCTTCTCAGCATCCGGAAGCAGCTCGAACATGCCGGTGTGGGTGGCGATGTAGAGGATGCCCCGCTTGCCGTCGAAGCCGAGCCCGTGCACATGCTGGGGCCTGGGATCCTGCGCCTCGAGCGGTGCGCCGGTGAACTGCTCCGGGGCGGCCTCCTCATCGGAGGCGCCACCACCCGCTCCGACGAACAGCGCAGCTACGACCGCAGCGGCTGAGCGAGCGCCAAGCGTCAAAGGACTCTCCTCGCCCCGACCCAGTTGGCGACCCGATAGGGCTCGCTGAGGCTCGAGATCTTCACGACATCGCCCGTGCGCGGCGCATGGATGAAGTTGCCGCCGCCGATGTACATCCCCATGTGACCGAGACCCCGAAAGAAGACGAGATCTCCTGGAGCCAGCTCGCTCTTCGAGACCGCGCGGCCGAGGCCGTACTGCGCCGCCGCGTAGTGCGGTAGCGAGACACCAATCTGCGCGAAGACGTACATCGTTAGCCCCGAGCAGTCGAAGCCGCTCGAAGGCGACGCGCCGCCCCACTTGTAGGGAACGCCGAGGTAGCCCATGGCGATCGAGACCACCTGAGCGCCCCGGCTGGCGTCGGCCGCCGGTGCGGGCGGCGGCGGCGCCGGCTCCGGTGGCGGTTCCGCGGTCGGCTCCTCGGAGGCGGTCGGCTCCTCGGAGGCTGTCGGATCGGGAGGCGTCGGAGTTGAGACAGCCGGCGCCGGCTCGATCGCGGGCGAGCTCTCCGCACGGCTTTGCTGCACCACAGCCAGCGCTCGCTGCCGCGCGAGCTCGGCTTCCGCGCGGCGGCGAAGCTCGACCTGCCGAGCGCGCTCCTCGGCTTCCAGGCGTTCGACCTCGACCTGGACGGATCCGAGCAGTTCTTGCCGCTGGCTCAGCTTCACGGCGATCGCATCCCGCTCCGAAGCGAGCTGGCGCACGAGCCGGCTCTGTGTCGCCCGGGAGACCACCAGCTGGCGCTCGCGCTTCTTCGTACGCTCGCTCAGCCGCTTCACGTCGCCGATGATCCGCGCATCCTGCTCGAGGATGCGCTCGTTCGCTTGTGACAGGCGAATCCGATAGGTGTGACCACGCCCTCACGACTGTTTCCAGTACAGACGACAGAACATCGAGTTAGCAGGGGTTTTTGAAGCGGATGATGGGACTCGAACCCACGACCTTCTGCATGGCAAGCAGACGCTCTAGCCAACTGAGCTACATCCGCGCGAGGGGCAGTATAGCGACGGCTTCCGGGTTTCAGCAGCCCCCTCGCGGGTATCCGACCGCCGTGGCGAACCTGCGCGTCCAGCCCCGCGAGACCCCCGGCGAGCGTTCCAACACCCTCGTCGACGTCGAGGTCCGCGAGGAACTTGCGCTCTTCGGCGACCAGCTCGAGGCGTGGACCGCGCCCCTCTCGCAATGGGAGATCACGTTCCGGCAGGGCCACGACTTCGGCCGGGACGACAACGTCGAGGCGCGGCTCCTGTTCACCGGCGGCGACCACACATGCTCGCTCTCGTTCCGGCTCGACCAGGTGGAGTCGATCCAGGAGCTGGACCGCGAGCTCTGGCTGACCCTCGACGTCAACGAAGGCATCGGAAAGGCGCTGCATCTCGCGCCGCTCGGCTTCGACGTCGAGCTGCACCACATCGTCGGAGACGCGTTCGGCCGCTCCTCGGCCTAGAGGGCCGGGCCGGAACGACTCGTTGGCGGAGTGTGCTCCTCGCCAGCCGCGTCGAGCGCCTCGTTGACGAGACGGTCGGCCAGCTCGTTGTGCTCCCGACGGACCGCGGTGTAGCAAACCGAGCCGACCGCCCGGCCGAGCTGCGCGGCCCGCAGCGACAGCTCGCGCAGCGCAGCGTTCTTCACCTTGTACTCGCCGCGCATCTGCTTGACCATGAGCTCGGAGTCGGAGACCACCTCGAGCTCGCTGACGGCGAGCTCGGCCGCCTTCTCGAGGCCGGCGATGAGGGCTGTGTACTCGGCGACGTTGTTGGTCGCGACCCCGATCGCCTCCCCGTGCGCGGCAAGGACGGTGCCGTCCTCGGCTTCGAGCACGTAGCCGTATGCAGCCGGACCCGGATTGCCGCGGGCGCCGCCGTCGGTGGACAGCCGCGCCTTCACGGCTCGACGAGCGCATAGACGTCGTACGCGGGCTCCTCGTAGGGGTGCGCGTCCTTCAGCGCCGCGACGACTCCGGCCAGCAGCTCGTCGGAAACAACCGTCTCGACGCGCAGCTCGGCGACGCGCTGCTCCCGCCCCGGCTCGCCGAACGCGGGGCTCGTCCCCTCGCCGCCGAGATACGTCCCGGTGCCTGCCGCGTACCAGGAACAGCGCTCGTAGTCGCCGATCCGGCCCGCTCCGGCCGCGAAGACGGCGCTCCGGGTCGCCTCCAGCGCCTCCCGCGGCACGAACCAGACGAGCTTGTAGGTCAGATCTCCACCTCGGGCGCGGCCTCGGTCCCGGAGTCGCCGGTGTTCCGCGTCCCCGCGGGCTCGATGAGCAGGATCTCGGCGCCATCGTCGGAGCGAGGACAGTGCTCGACACCGCGCGGCACGACGTAGAGCTCACCCGGGCCGAGCTCGACGTCCCGATCGCGCAGCTGGATCGTCAGCCGCCTCGTCAGGACGAGGAAGAACTCGTCCGTGTCGGGATGCGAGTGCCAGACGAACTCGCCCCGCGTCCGAGCGGCCTGGATCTTGTTCCCGTTGTAGCGCCCGACGATCCTCGGCGTGAAGACCTCGTCGAACGACGCGAGCTTCTCGGCCAGGTCGACCTTGTCCCTCAAGGAGAAGGGCGCTCGATGTTGTCGATCTGGGCCCGCTGGAGCTTCCCGGAGTAGTCGATGTAGATCGATTTCCACTCGGTGAAGACGTCGAGCGCGGCCTGACCCGCCTCCCGGTGGCCGTTGCCCGTGTCCTTCGTGCCGCCGAAAGGCAGGTGCACCTCGGCGCCGGTGGTACCGGCGTTGACGTAGGTGATCCCGGACTGAAGGTCGCGCATGGCGCGGAACGCCTGGTTCACGTCGCGTGTAAAGATCGCGGAGGAGAGTCCGTAGCGGATCCCGTTCGCGACCCGGATCGCCTCGTCGAAGTCGCGGACACGGATCAGCGCCGTCGTCGGCCCGAAGATCTCCTCCTGCGCGATCCGCATCTGCGGCTCCACCTCGGAGAACACGGTCGGCCGGTAGTAGTGCCCCCGGGCGAGGTCGCCCTCGCTTGCGATCTCACCGCCGGTCAGCAGCTTTGCGCCCTCGTCCGACCCGATTCCGGTGTAGGAGTGGATCCGGTCGAGGGCCTCGCGGTTGATCACAGGCCCGAGGTCGGTCTCGGCATCCCACCCCGGGCCGATGCGCATCGCCTCGGCGCGCGAGACCAGCCGGCTCTGGAGCTCGTCGTAGATCGCCTCGTGCGCGATCACGCGGCTCGCGGCGGTGCAGCGCTGGCCCGAGGTGCCGAACGCCGACCAGACGATCCCCTCGACCGCGAGCTCGAGATCGGCGTCGTCCATGACGATGATCCCGTTCTTGCCCCCGAGCTCGAGATGTACGTGCTTCAGGTTGTCGGCGGCGTTCTTCGTCACGAGCACGCCGGTCTCCCGCGAGCCGGTGAAGGTGATCACAGGCACGTCGGGGTGCCGCACGAGCCGGTCGCCGGCCTCCTCGCCGTAGCCGTGGACGAGGTTGACGACGCCGTCGGGGAGGCCGGCGTCGGAGAGCAGCTCGACGAAGCGCTCCGCGAGGAGCGGCGTGTCCTCCGCAGGCTTGAGCACCACGGTGTTCCCGCAAACGAGCGCAGGCGTCAGCTTCCAGGCCGGGATCGCGATCGGGAAGTTCCAGGGCGTGATCGCCCCGACCACCCCGATCGGGTGGCGCACGGACATCTGGAACTTGTCGCGCAGCTCCGAAGGTGTCGTGTGGCCGAACAGCCGACGGCCCTCGCCGGCCATGTAGACGGACATGTCGATCGCTTCCTGGACATCGCCGCCGGCCTCCGAGAGCACCTTGCCCATCTCGCGGCTCATCAGCTCGGTCAGCTCCTCCTTCTCGTCCTCGAGCAGACGCGCGAACCGAAGCAGGATCTGGCCGCGTTCCGGGGCCGGGACGAGGCGCCAGCCCTCGAAGGCTGCCTTCGCGGCGGCGACGGCGCGGTCGACGTCCTCCGCACGGGAGCGCGGGAAGGTTCCGAGCGTCTCCCCGGTCGCAGGCTCGGACGATTCGAACGTCTCGCCGCTAGCGGCGCCGACCCACTCGCCGCCAATGTAGTTCTTGAACTCGCGTGCGCCCGTGACCGCCACGGCGGCCAGTGTAGTTACTCGGCTTCTCCGGGTGTGGGCGTGTCCGGGAACGTGCCGGGGATGCGGGCGCGACGGCGGTCTCGAAGCTCCCGCTTGCCCCCGTAGTGCCGGCCGTTGCGGCGGTCGGCGCCCTCGCGACGGTCCATGATCACCGTCACGTTCGGGTTCTCGGCGTAGTACTCGACCATCTTCTCGAAGAGCTCGTCCTCGAGCTCGAGCGGGATCACGCAATAGATCATCGTCCTTGCAGTGTAGGCGGGATCACGGCGGTTGCCGGCGCCGGATCAGGTGCGGGCGATGTCGGGCATCAGACGCCCATCGTCTGCGAGTTGCGCGTTCCAGTCGAGGAAGCTGCCCTCGAGCTCCGAGACGTCGTGACCCCGCTCGGCGAGCCGCACGGCCTGCGCCGACTCCGGCGTGACGCGGTACTGGTACCACGAGATCTCCCAGGCGACCGTGATCACCGTGTCGCCGCTGACGCCCGAGAGCGGCACGATCGAAGCCTTCGGCGGCCCGAGGCTCTTGGCGATCCCCGCGACGGTGCGCCGGTAGGCGCTCGCATTGAAGAGATCGGCGGCCTCGACCTGCTCGAGCTCGCGCGGCGAGAGGCGGCGCAGGATCGGCTCGTCCGCGACGCGAGCCTCCCCGCCTCGCCGGCCGCCGAGCAGGCTGCTCCAGGACCTGCGACGGCGGCGCGATTCGTAGGGAACGGTCGGTGTCATCGGCGCGCCCTCGCGCAGCCAGCCGTGCTCCAGGGCCGCGTCCTGACAGAGAGGGCAGACATCGACGTAGTGGAAGCCATCGTCGGGGGTGAAGCGCACGGCGTGCTCGCCCATCAGTAGGGAGCGTTCGCAGATGGCGCAGGTCCGCGTTGCTGCAGCTCGCGTGACGCGCATGGGAACGACCGTAGCAAACGGCCCTGAGTTATCCACAGGCAAGGATGGACGGTCTTCGGGCCGCGCAGCGGCCCCTTCGGGGATCTTCGCGCGGCTACGAGCTAATGCGCGCCGGCGGTCTCCCGGGCCTTCTGCGTGTCCGTGATCACCTTCTGCGCGACGTGCGCCGGCACCTCCTCGTAGCGCACGAAGTGCATCGCGTAATCGCCTCGTCCGCCCGTGATCGAGGTGAGCGTCTGCGAGTACGTGAGCACCTCCGACATCGGTACCTCCGCCTTGATCGTCGTCATGCCGCCCGCCGGCTCCATCCCGTGTAGACGGCCCCGACGGGAGTTGAGATCGCCGTTGACGGCGCCCACCGCCTCGTCGGGGACGGTCACATCCAGCTCCATGATCGGCTCCAGCAGCACCGGCTGTGCCTTCGCGTACGCCTCCTTGAACGCCATCGATCCCGCGATCTTGAACGCCATCTCCGACGAGTCGACCGTGTGGTAGGAGCCGTCGACGAGCAGCGCACGCACGCCCTGCACGGGCGCGCCGGCCAGCTCGCCCTGGCTCATCGCCTCCTGGATCCCCTTGTCGACGGCCGGGCGGAAGCTCTGCGGGATCACGCCCCCGACGATCTTGTCCACGAACTCGTAGCCGACGTTCCCCTCGATCGGCTCCAACACGATCGTGCAGTCGCCGAACTGTCCGCGTCCGCCGGTCTGCTTCTTGTAGCGCGCGTGCGCGCGCGACTCGGAGCGGATCGTCTCGAGGTACGGGACGCGTGGGGGATGTAGGTCGACCTCGACCCCGAAGCGGCGGCTCGCGCGCTCGAGGGCGACCTCGACGTGCATCTGGCTCATACCCGACAGGATCTCCTCCCCGGTCTGCGCGTCGCGGCGGAGCCTCAGCGTCGGATCCTCCTCGGCCAGCCGACGGATCGCGCTCGCCACCTTCTCTTCGTCGCCCTTCGCCTTCGGCGTCACGGCGAAGCTCATCACGGGCTCGGGGAAGCCGATCTGAGGCACGTCGGTCGCGACCTCCCGGTCGAGCAGCAGGTCGCCCGTCTGCACCTCCTTCAGCTTCGCGACCGCCCCGATGTCACCGGGGCCAAACTCCTCTGCTGGGATATGCTCCTTCCCCTGCTGGAAGAGCAGGGAGCCCATTCGCTCCTTCGCGTGCGTGCGCGCGTCGACGAGCGTCTGGTCGGGCCGCACCGAGCCCTGGAGCACCCGGAACAGGTTGATGCGGCCGGCGAAGGGATCGGCGATCGTCTTGAAGACGAAGGCAGCCGTCTCGGCACCTTCGATGTGCGTGATCGACCCCATCTTCGCCGGGCTCGGAACCCCTTCGACGATCAAGTCGAGCAGCGCGTGCGTGCCCAGGTTGTGCGTCGCGACGCCGCAGGCGACGGGGAAGACGATTCCGCGCGTCACCGCGTCCTTGAGTGCATGGGCGACCTCGTCGAGGCCGAGTTCCTGCCCGTCCAGGTAGCGCTCCATCAGGCCGTCGTCCGTCTGGACGACCTCGTCGAGCAGCTTTTCGCGGTACTCCTGGGCGAGCGCCGTCATCTCGTCGGGGATCGGCCCCGGTTCGCCTTCGCGGCCACCCTCGGGACTCATGTACGCGCACATGTGCAGCACGTCGACGATCCCCGTCAGCTCGTGCTCGCTGCCGATCGGCAGATGGACCGCGACGCAACGCTCTGAGAGCTGCTCCCGCAGCTGGCCGAGCGCGCGGAAGAAGTCGGCGCGCTCGCGATCGAGCATGTTCACGTAGAGCACCCGCGCCAGGCCGAGCTCCTCCGCGCGCTTCCAGACGCGTGCGGTGCCCACCTCCACGCCCATCACCCCGCTGATCACGACCAGCGCGCCCTCCACGACGCGCAGCGCGCAGCGAGCCTCGCCCTGGAAGCTCGGGTCGCCCGGGACGTCGATCAGGTTGAGCTTGCGCCCCTGCCAGTCGGCATGTGCGAGCGCGAGCGAGATCGAGAGCTTCCGCCGCTGCTCGTCGTCGTCCCAGTCGCCGACTGTGGAGCCCGCGTCGATCGTACCGAGCCGGTTGATCTCCTCCGCCTGGTAGAGCAGCGCCTCGACGAGCGAGGTCTTGCCGGTACCGCGGTGACCGACCACGGCGACGTTGCGGAGCTTTCCGGGCTCGAGAGCGGGCATGCGGACGGATCCTCCTCGGCTGGACGACTCGGGACGAGAATCCTAACCGCGGACTCGAGCGCGAGCTCGTGCCTCGGCGTCGCCGATCCCCGAGGCTGCGCCGTCGAGCCGACTCGCCTAGCCGATCGGGGCGCGGGCGGCACCGCCGAGGCGCGCCCTGAGGCGGAGGATCGCCTTCGTGTGCAGCTGCGAGACACGCGACTCGGTGACGCCGAGGACCTCGCCGATCTCCCGCAGCGTCAGCTCCTCGTAGTAGTAGAGCGTCACGACGAGCTTCTCGCGCTCGGGCAGGCGCGCGATCGACTCGCCGAGCGCCTCGCGCATCTCCGTCTCCGCCAGCGCCGATTGCGGCTCGGGCCCCTGCGTGTCCTCGATCGTGTCGATCAGCGCCACGCTGTCGCCGCCGTCCGAGACCGTCCAGAGTTCGTCGAGCGCGGCGATCGACGAGCGGGAGATCTCGGTGAGGCTGTCACCGAGCTCGTCCTCGGTCATACCGAGCTTGCCGGCGATTTCCTCGTCGGTGGGCGCCCGGCGCAACTTGCGCTCCAGCTCGGCGATCGCGCGCTCGATGTCACGCGCCCGAGCACGCACGGAGCGCGGGACCCAGTCGAGAGCGCGCAGCTCGTCGATGATCGCACCCTTGATCCGGGCGATCGCATAGGTCTCGAACTTGATCTCGCGGTCGGGGTCGAAGCGCTCGATCGCACCGATCAGGCCGAGCAGCCCGTACGAGACGAGGTCGCCCTCGTCGACGTGCGCGGGGAGGCCGCTTCCGAGCCGGCCGGCCACGAACTTGACGAGCGGTGCGTAGGTGAGGATCAGACGGTCACGGACCGAGCGGTCCTTCGTCCGCACGTACTCCTGCCAGAGAGCGCTCGCATCTGCGGTTGCGGCCACGACGAAAGAATACGCCGCGTGCGCACCGATTCCTCAGCACCGCCTCAGCGTCGCCGCAAGGCTCGAAGCGCGACCGAGGCGAGCCAACCCCCGAGCACGGCCGCTGCGAGCGCCACGACCCACACGCCGGCGCGGGCGGCGGTGACCGCGATCCCGCCGAACGAGACGGCGAGCAGGACGAAGAGGAGCCCGAGCGCGTGCCGCTGCTGCACGCCGCCGAGCCTAGACGAGCACCTCGCGGCCGGGCGACTACAATTCCGCAGACCGAGGGGCGTAGCTCAGTTGGTAGAGCGTCGGTCTCCAAAACCGAATGTCGCAGGTTCGAGTCCTGTCGCCCCTGTTGGCTTGGTTGAGCGGAAACCCGCATGGCTACTGGGTTTCCGCTCACTTCAAGCATCCTCCCCGAGTCCGCTGTGATCCGCTGTAATCCGCCGGAAAGTGGCGCGCACTGGCGCGCGACTGGCGCGCGCTCCCTCCGTCCCGTCGACCTGAGCTTGACGCGCGAGGGCGTTCGCTCGCTCGAGGTATGCGTCGATCCGCGCGGCGGCCTCGTCCTCGCTCCCGGGCATGAGGTGACCGTAGCGGTCGAGCGTGATCGAGATCGAGCTGTGCCCCATGAACACGGAGAGCGCCTTTGCGTTCACGCCAGCGTCGATCAGGAGCGATGCGAACGTGTGCCGCGCCTCATGCAGCGAGATCAGCGCGACGTCGGAGCGCTTCCAGGCGCGTTTCGCGCGGTTCATCGTCGAGCTGTAGTCGAACGGCTGCTCCGGGGTGCGGCCGAAGACGAGGCCGTTCTCGCGGCCACTGTCGAGCTTGTGCTCGAGCAGGTAGTCGCGGAGGACGGCGGCGAGCGGCACCTTCCGTCGTCCGGCGCGGCTCTTCGGCTCGATGAACACCCGGGCGGTCATGTCGTAGGCGCGCTCGACGCGGATCACGCCCGCGGCGAGGTCGACGTCCTCCCATCGGAGCGCGAGCAGCTCGCCGAGTCGGAGGCCCGCGTAGAACGCGGTCGCCCATAGTGCTCGGTCGCGTGCGGCGACGATCCCAATCAGCCGTTGCGCTTCGGCCGGTGACGCGATCCGGTCGCGCCGGCCGCGTGAGGCGGGCAGCTCGAGCGACGTCGTCGGGTTGACGGCGATCTCGTTGCGGGTGAACGCGCGCCGGTAGATCGCCCGGAGCGGCATCAGTGCGTTACGCACCGTCGACGGATCGAGCCCGCCCGCGAGCAGCCGCTCGGCGAGATCCTGGAGCTCCAGGCGGCCGATCTCGCTCAGCTTGTGCGCGCCGAGCTGCTCGAGGATCGATCGGCCCGCGAGTCCGGTCCGGTTCACGTGCAGCGCCTGGTCGTAGCTCCTGATCGTGCTCGGCTTGAACGTGTCACCGGAGCGAGTGCGGATCGTTCCGTCACGGGCACCCGTAACCCACGCCGCGGCGGCCTCTCGGAACGTCGTCGCGGTCGGAGCGCGCATCGAGCCGCGACTGACGGCGCTCTGGGCGTCCGCCCGCCACTGCCTGGCCGCCGCCTCGGTCGGAAACGACTTGCGGAGCTTCTTCCCGTCGCGGACGCTGAAGACGGCGGCCTCGTAGGACTTCGCGCAGTTGCAGGGGCCGCTATCGAGCGAGCGGCACCGTTTGCCGTGCCGAATACGGATACCCGTTTGCCTAGCCACGGGACGCCTCTTGGACGATCTGAAGGACGCGCACATGGGAGACGCCTGCCGCCTCCCCAATCTTCCGCAGCGACTCCCCCGCCGCATGGGCGGCGAGAACTTCGGCGCGCCACTCGTCGCTGACTGCCTCGCGCCGTTTGCCGAGCCGCTTGAGCCTTGTGTAGTCGTACGTCATTTCGCGGCGTCGGCGTCGCGGAGTGCCTGCAAGGTTCTCGGGGTGGTGGCGGGATCGTCGAGGGAGGTCGGGATCCCGAGCGCTTCGGCGGTCGCGCAGAGCCTGTAGTAGTCGCGGGCCTCGGCGAGAAGCTGCGGGGTGATTCTGATGCTCATCGTGTGCCTCCGTTCATCGTGGTCATAATCGGTAAGTTACTTACCGGCCACTGGCTTGTCCACAGAGACGAACCTTCACGACCGCAGCACCGCCGCCGCGTTCACGTCGACCCACCGCTCCAGCTCCCGCACCGGCACCAGCACGAGCCGCCCCCGGCGGATCACTCGGAGCTCCGGCTTGACGTGGGCGTCGAAGTAGTCCCGGGACACGCCGAGCACGTCCGCGGCCTCCTGCGGACTCAACGTCAAACGCGGCGTCGGCCGCTCGTTCATGCTCGCGCCTCCCGCAGCCGCTCACTCATGCCGCACCCGGGAGGCACGAGACGCCGAAACCGTCGTAGGATCGTGCCCCCAAGCAAGGAGGCGCGAGATGGCGTACGCACACATCGTTGAGTTCGACTCCGGCGGCGACCGCAGCACCCTCAACTACGACGCGGGGATGGAACGAATCCACGCCAAAGGTCAGCCGGAGGGACTCATCCATCACAGCGCCGGCTTCGACGAGAACGGCGTCTTCCGGATGTACGAAGCGTGGGAGTCTGCCGAGCACAGGGAGCGCTTCGTCAAGGAGACGCTCGAGCCGATCCTCGCGGAGGGCCCCGTCGACACAACCCGCACGGACCCGCCGAGCCGCGAGTACGGCTACGAACTCCACCACACGATGTAGCGCAGCCTGGACCGGCAGCACGTGCCCGTCGCGTGTCGCCTGCCGAACCCACGACATAGGCACCCGACAGGAGCTCGGCCACCTCCCGCGCTTCGATCAGACGGCCGGTCACGCCTCGTCCTCCGGCACGAACCACTCACCCGTGTCCGGGTCGAAATCGACCTGCCCATGCACGCGCGCCAAATCCAGCCCGACGCCGAGTTGCTCGTCCCCATCCTCGACAAGACAATTGAGGCAGACGAGCTCGTGAGGCAGATCATCGAAGCCCGGGTCATCCGGGAGCAGGTCGGCGAAGAAGACCACGAATCCGCTGAACTGCGGCGACGTCGGCCGCTCCCAGGAGATGCTCATCGCCGGCGGCTCCGAACCCACGCACCCCGCCACTGGACCTGGGACTCGCTCGTCCTGCCTCCCGAGCACCGCGGTGCCGCTAAAAAGCACGCGCTGAAGGGCATCGGGCGTAATGTCATATCGCGCGCGAAATTGAATTTAGAGGCGACAGCTACTGGCGCGATTTCTCGTGCCCCACGACTCAGTCGTCCGACGCGAACTCGCGCGCTTTCGGGGCGTCGAGCAGGACACAGCCGGGGACGGCTTCTTCGCCACCTTCGACGGGCCGGCTCGCGCAATCCGTGCCGCACACGCGATCGTACGCGGCGTGCGCGACCTCGGCCTCGAGCTCCGGGGAGGAATCGACGTCGGGGAATGCGAGCTACACGACAGCAAGCCCTCGGGACTTGCTGTTAACCTCGGCGCCCGCGTCGCCGCAAAAGCCGTCCCAGACGAGGTTCTGGTCACGAGCACGGTCTGTTTCCTGAGAGGGGCTAAAGCTTTCTGCCAGTGCCTCGCCGGCTCCTGATCCGCGACGGCCACGCTGCACGAACGGCTTGAGCTGCGTTTATCGCCAACCCGGCGGGTCTCATGCGCGCTGTCATGCGGTTTCGCATCGAGTTCCGCGGGAAGTTCCGCCCCGTGCGGACGATGTACACGCTGTTCTGGCTGGTGATAACCGGCGGCGTCCTTGCTTACACGCTGACCGGACTTCTCGGATGAGAAGGTTCGTCCGCGAGAACGGGCTTTCGCTCTTCTTCTTCACGATCTTCGCGGTCACGCTCGTAGGCCAGTCGTTCGCCGGCCGGAGTAATGACAACGCCGTCCAGGCAGAGCACGGCGACTCTCCCGTCACGTGGTGGACGTACGTGATGTCGACTGACTTCGGCGGCTCGGTAATGGAGAACTGGCAGTCCGAGTTTCTCCAGTTCTCGCTCTTTATCCTGGCCACGATCTGGCTCGTCCAGAAGGGCTCGAACGAGTCGAAGGTGCCTGGAGCCGCCGGGCTCGAGTCGGACGAGCAGCAGCAGATCGGCCGCTACACCCCTGCGGACGGGCCGCGCTGGGCCAGGCTCGACGACTGGCGCACCCGGATCTACGAAAACTCGCTCCTCCTTGCCATGACGGCCATCTTCTTCACGACCTGGCTCGGCCAATCCCTGAACAACTGGCGCGAGTTCAACGCCGACGCCCGCCAGCACGGCGACCAATCGATCAGCTGGCTGACCTATCTCCGCAACCCGGACTTCTGGGAGCGGACGCTGCAAAACTGGCAGTCGGAGTTCCTCGCCGTCGGGACGATGGTCGTGTTCACGATCTACCTGCGGCAACGCGGCTCACCCGAGTCGAAGCCCGTCGGAGCGCCCCACGACGAGACCGCCTCCTCCGGCTAGTCGTTGAGCCCGTCCGTCGCGGCTCAAACCGCTCCCGGCGCGCCCCTTTCGCAGCCCTGCGATCAGTAGCGAAACCGTTGTCGCGCTCGCAGGCCCAGTGTTCAGCAATGCACCTGAGCGCAGTCGGTTACGTTGCCGAGGGTGGGCTTGGCAAGTGCCCGCCCTGGATAGGAACCCGCGCATGAGCTTCAAGGACTGGGTCGATCTCGTCGGGAAAGCCATCGACGCGGTCGGAGTCGCCGTGATCGTCGTGGGCATCCTCGCGACGACCGTGTGGTCAGCTATGTCCTCAAGACGTGTCGACGGCGGCGATCTGTTCATGACATATCGCCGGGGGATCGGCAAGTCGATCCTGCTTGGCCTCGAATTCCTGGTCGCTGCCGACATCATCACGACGGTCGCGGTTTCGCCGTCGTTCCGAAGCGCCGGTGCGCTGGCGATCATCGTCGTGATCCGGACGTTCCTCAGTGTGGCGTTACAGGTCGAGCTCGAGGGCCGCTGGCCGTGGCAGCGGGCTACCGCGGGCGCGAGTTGACCGATTCAACTCCGGTTTACGCCTAAGACGCTCTCCGCTCGGCTGAGAAGGGTCGTCTCGGTTGTCGCGGGAAGCCCAATGTCGATGCAGACGCCGAGCGCGATGCCGACCCCCCTCGAGCCCGATGCCGACCCCCGGGGGCCCCCACCCCCGCAAACGGGACTCCTGGCTGTTTCGAAGGCTCACGAGCCGAGCGTGGCAGGTGCTTCCTCGCTGCGACGCGAGCCCGCGCCTTCTCCACCTCAGCCCGTACGTTTGTCGTAGATTGGGCTGCCCAGGCCATTCAACGCTGCGTACCGGGGCCGACGCTCCCACTCAGGCCAGTCCGGCTCATCAGGAGGTCATGGGCGAAGCCGGCTGGCGCTGCGGGCGGCCGTGGTTTCCACGGCGTAAGCTTCTATCACGTTGTCTGACGGCGGCGGTGGGGCCGGGACCGATTGCCCCGGGCCCCACCTGCCTCGGTCAGCTCGCGGCGAAGCCGCCGAGCGCGCCGCCGCCGGGGGTGATCCCGCCGTCGATGTCGATCGGGGTCAGTGCGCCGGTCTGCTGATCGACCGAGAACGAGTGCACCGTCCCCTGGAGCGCGTTTCGCGCGTAGAGGAACTGGCTGCTCCGGCTCAGCGAGAGGTCGCCCGCGCCCGAGACGCCGATCGTCTGCTCGCTCGGATCGATCACGAACAGCGTCCCGTCGGGGTTGACGCCGTAGAGCGAGATATCGCCCGACTGGAAGTTCGTGATGTAGGCGAACTTGCCGCTGTCCGTCGTCACAACCCAGCAGGTGTCCGAGCGGCCGTTCCTGACGGTCGGGCCGAGCGGAGTCAGAACGCCGTCCGCAGCGATGTCGTACGACGCTGCGCCGCCCTGGAAGGGTGCGGCACCGAAGTTCTCCGTGGTGATCAGCTGGTCGAGCTGGGTGAAGGTGAACCCGAACGGGCCGACTCCCGTCGACTCGTTCACGATCGGGCCGGTCGCGATCCCGTGGTTGTCGACCGTGTAGGTGTCGATCTTGTCGGACGCGCGCTGCGTGACGACGAGGACGTTGCCCTTCTTGTTGAACGAGACCTGGGCGCAGCCCGACAGGGCTCCACCGCTAACCGGCCGGGTCGAGCCGGGAATGGGCGTCAGCTCGCCTTGAGTGTCGAGCCTGAAGCCGGAGATGTTCGGCATGCCGCCCATGCAGTTCGAGCCGCCGCCGTTCAGCACATAGACGATGCCCTTGCTCACGGTGACGCTCAGCGGGTGATTGCCGCCGGAGTCCTGCACCTCGACGAGGTCGAGGCCGTGGCTCGTCGTCCGGAAGACGGAGACGGAGTTGCTGCCGGCGTTCACCGTCAACAGGAAGCGGTCGCTGCCGCCGAGGTTGTTCGGTGCCGACTCGCGCGACTGGCTGGCGAGGATGACGCCGTTCGCGCTGTTCTCGAGCAGACCGCTGCCGAGACCGCCGGTCGGGAACGACCCTGCGGGTGTGAGCGTGCCGTCGGCGGCTCGGTCGAAGACGACGATCTCGTTGCCGTCCGGGTCGTTCGTCCAGGCATAGGCGGCGCCGGAGCTGCCGCCGCCGTTCGCGGAGACGTTGCCGGCGCCGGCTAGCGTCAGCAGGCATGCGGCGAGCGCCGCAAGCATGAGCGTGAGTCGGTTCATCTGATGATTCCCCCTCGTGATCGTTGGTCGTATCGGGCAGGAGACGATGCTCGCCGGGGGATATGAGCGACCAGTCCGTGCTTTCTGAAGATTCGCTCACACCTCGCGATGCGAGGTTGGTAAGGCACGGAGCGGCGATAAGGAGCCCGTGTCCTCCTGGTCGCTCAGCATGCGATGGTGGCTCGGCCTGGCTTTCGCCGCCGTCGCCGCAGCCACCGCGATCGCCGTCGCCCAGGGGCTCGTGCAGCGCTCCGAAGCGGCCTTCCGTGAGGACGC